>Ga0190269_10000054_pt1 | contig 47995 bp, 49 predicted proteins | sample Popmic249IS_FD_133749 | JGI IMG/M metagenome (GOLD analysis project Ga0190269, IMG submission 133749) | Populus adjacent soil microbial communities from riparian zone of Blue River, Arizona, USA - 249 IS | ecosystem: Environmental > Terrestrial > Soil > Riparian zone | place: USA: Arizona... | reverse complement strand
GAGATATGTATCTCTATATATGTGTGGATCCGTGGGAGGTAGGTGAGCCCGGTTAATGTCGAGTGCGTCGCTGTGGGAAGCAGCGAGGCGATATATCGACGCGGGGATCAACCTTGAAGTCTTAGTCGTGCTCCTTGATCGGTTTCCTCTTGCGAATCCTTGAACAGCGTACGAACGTATGTGCGACTTGTGTGTGAGTGGGGTCACAGATTTGCTGCAATTGACGGACTCTGCAGGGTCTCTGCTCGATTTGATCCAGGAGACCGGATCAAACTCGGTAGCGGTTCTGCCGAATGTGCCAGTTGTTTCTGAAGCTCAAATAAAAGGCCAGAACACGGGGGGCTCGGTAGCGTGTTCGCCGTGAAGAAGTCCCGGATAGACGCGGTTTTGGCCGACCGAGGGATCTTCCCCTCTCGCTCGGCCGCGGCTGGCGCCGTGCGCGCGGGCGAAGTGCGGATCGGCCAGGACGGGCCGGTGGCGCTGCGGCCGAGTCACCTGGTTGCGCTCGACGCCGACCTAATCGTCGACGAGGGGCCGCGCTACGTCTCCCGCGGCGGGACGAAGCTGGAGAACGCCCTGGAGGCGCTGGGGCTTGACGTTGCCGGTCGCGAGTGCCTCGACGTCGGTGCCTCCACCGGCGGCTTCACCGACTGCCTCCTGCAGCGGGGCGCCTCGCGGGTGGCCGCCGCCGACGTCGCCCGCGGGCAGCTCGACGTTCGCCTCCGGCGGGACCCCCGCGTGCACGTGATCGAGCGCCTCAACGCGCGGGAGCTGCAGCCGGCGGACCTCCCGTTCGTGCCCTCCTTGGCGACGATTGACGTCTCCTTCATCTCCCTGACCAAGGTGCTGCCGGCGGTGGTGCGGTGCCTCGAGCCGCAGGGCGAGGTTCTGGCAATGGTGAAGCCGCAGTTCGAGCTCGGTAGAGAGCGCGTCGGGCGCGGGGTCGTCCGCGCCGCCGCCGATCGGCGCGAGGCGATCCGGGAGGTTGCCGACGCGGCCTGGGCTCTCGGGCTGCCGATCCGCGGCTTCGCCTCTTCAGGGCTGCCGGGGCCGAAGGGGAACCGCGAGACCTTCGTCTGGTGCGGTGGGGCTGGCCCGGAGGTCGAGGACCTGGATGCGGCGATCTTCGCCGTCGAGGGGGACGAGTGAAGACCGCGGCGCTGATCACCCACTCGCACCCGCCGAGCGCCTCAGAAGCCGTCGCCGTCGCCGCCGAGGTCGCGCAGGAGATGGGGTGGCGCCTGGCGGCGACCGAGCAGGAGCTGGAGAAGCACGGTCCCGCCTCCGAGGGGATCGATGTGACCGCCGAACACACCGTGCCGGACATCTGCCTCGTTCTCGGCGGAGATGGCTCGATCCTGCACGCACTGCGCCGCTACGCCCACACCGAGGTGCCGGTCTTCGGCGTCAACTTCGGCACCGTCGGCTTCCTCGCGGCGGTCGAGCGCGACGAAGCGGCTGAAGGCATTCGCCGCGCCCTCGCCGGCGAGATCGAGACCGTCCACCTGCCGGGCCTGGAGGTGAAGGTCGACGGCAAGGAGCGGGTGGGGCTGAACGACATCACCCTCGCCCGCCGGCCCCACGACCGCGTCGCCGAGCTGAGCTACCGGATCGCCGGCGAGGAGGTCGGGCACGTGCGCTGCGATGGGCTCGTAGCCGCCACTCCGGCTGGGTCGACCGGCTACAACCTCGCCAACCAGGGCCCGATCCTCGCCTGGGGGGTGAAGGGGTACGTCGTCAGCTACATCTCGCCGCACTCGCTGACCGCGCGGGCGCTGGTCGTCGCCCCGGGTGACGTCCTCCACGTCGTCAACGCCCCCGAGCGGGAGCCGGTCGAGGTCGCCGTCGACGGCGGCAAGATCGCGGACCTCGCCGCCGGCGCCGCGCTCGAAGTCCGCTTTCTCGACTCGGTCAGCCGCCTCGCGCAGCTGCCCGGGACGAGCTTCTACGGCCGGATAAGAGAGAAGTTCGGCCACTTGGCGGTCTGATGGAGCGGAAGTGGTGGACGCTGGTCCTCGTCTCCGTCGCCACCTTCATGTTGCTGCTGGACGTGACCGTGGTGAACGTCGCCCTGCCGGACATCCAGCGGGAACTGAACGCCAGCCTCTCCAGCCTGCAGTGGGTCGTCGACGCCTACTCGCTGATGCTGGCGGCCTTCCTCCTCACTGCCGGTTCGCTCGGCGACCGGCTGGGGCGGCGGAGGGTGTTCACGATCGGGTTCGGCGTCTTCACCCTCGCCTCGCTCCTCTGCGGGATGGCCGAGGATCCGACCCTGCTGAACCTGGCGCGGGGGCTGCAGGGGATCGGTGGCGCCGGCATGTTCGCCACCTCGCTCGCCCTGATCGGCCAGGAGTTCCACGGCAAAGACCGGGCGACGGCGTTCGGGGTCTGGGGCGCCACGGTCGGCGGCGCGGTGGCGGTGGGCCCGCTGATCGGTGGGGTGGTCACCGAGAGCCTGGGCTGGGAGTGGATCTTCTTCATCAACGTCCCGATCGGGATCGCGGCGATGGTCCTGACCGAGCGCAAGATCGTCAACGTCTCCGCTCGGGACCCCGAGCCGATCGACTTCCCCGGGCTCGTCACCTTCTCCACGGCGCTCTTCCTTCTCATCTTCGGCCTGATCCGGGGCAACCCGGAGGGGTGGGGGAGCCCGCTGATCCTCGCCTGCCTGATCGGGGCCGCGGTCCTGCTGGCGCTCTTCATCGCGATCGAGAGCCGCAGCGACCACCCGATGCTGGACCTCGCCCTCTTCCGCAAGCCCGCCTTCAACGGTGTCTCGGCGGTCGCCTTCTGCCTCTCGGCGGGGATGTTCGCCCTCTTCCTCTACCTGACGATCTACATGCAGGGCGTGCTCGACTACTCGCCTCTGGAGGCCGGGCTTCGCTTCCTCCCGTTGACGGTCCTCGGCTTCGTCGTCGCCCCGATCTCGGGTTCGCTCTCCCATCGGGTGCCGATCAGGATCCTGCTTGGGACGGGACTGACGATCGTCGGGCTGGGGCTGCTGCTGATGCACGGGGTGTCGGTCGACTCGACCTGGACGACGCTGCTGGCCGGGTTCGTCCTCGCCGGGATCGGGATCGGGACTACCAACCCGGGTATCGGGCAGGCGGCGATCGCCGTCGTCCCGGTGGAGAAATCCGGAATGGGGTCCGGGATCAACACCACCTTCCGCCAGGTCGGAATCGCCACCGGCGTCGCCGGCCTCGGCGCGGTGTTCCAGGGCCGGGTGGATTCGAGGCTGAGCGGGCTTCTGCCCAGCGCTCCCGATGGCCTCGGCGAAGCGGTGGCTTCGGGGGGCTCGCACGCCGTGGCGGAACTGCCGCTGTCGCCGGAGATTCACGCCAAGGCCGTGCACGCAGCCGACCTCGCCTTCGTCAGCGGCTTCAACGACATCATCCTGGTCGCGGCGATCGTTTCCTTTGTGGGCGCCGTCTGCGGCTTCCTCCTGGTCAGGTCCGAGGACTTCGTCCAGCCGACGGATGACCCGAGTGAGCCGGCGGCCGGCTAAGGCTGTCTCGCGCGGAAGATTGCCCAGAGAATTTCGAATCTACGCACCAACCGTGACAACACACTTCTTAGGGTTGAATCGTGGCTGTGATGGCGAGAGAAAAGTGGACCGACGAGCGGCTCGACGACCTCGCGGGGCGGGTCGACAGGGGATTTGCCGAAGTCAAGGGGGAAATTCGGGATCTCCGGACCGAGATGACTGGGAGTCTCAATTCCGTAAATGGCCGCTTCGACTCATTCCAGGCGGAAATGAACTCCCGTTTCGACGCGATGCAGCGGACGATGATCATCGGCTTCGCGAGCATCGTGGCGAGTGTCGTCGGCGCGGTCATCGCGGGCCTAGCGCTCGGATAGTCGCAACGAGCGCGGGAAAGCTAGGAGTCGGTCCGCGGCCGTTGCTACACACAACCCATGCTGCGTGAGTTGCGGATCGAGAACCTCCTCCTGATCGAGCGGGCCGAACTGCGGCTGGGCGGGGGGTTGAACGCGATCACCGGCGAGACCGGGGCTGGCAAGACGGTGCTCGCGCACTCGCTGGACCTGCTGATGGGCGGCAAGGCGCGGGCGCAGATCGTGCGGCCTGGGGCGCCGGAGGCCTGGGTCGAGGGTGTCTTCGATCTGCCCGAAGGGCTGCTGGAGGAGCCGGAGCTGGCGGAGTTGGCGGAGCGGCTGCCGGAGGGCGCAGAGGAGGTGGTCCTCGGCCGGCGGGTCTCCGCGGGCGGCCGCACCAGCGCCTTCGTCGCCGGCAGGGCAGCCACTGCCGCCGACCTGAAGCTGCTCGGCGGGCGCCTCCTCGCCTTCTTCGGCCAACACGAGCACCGGCGCCTGACCATCTCCTCGGCGCAGTTGGAGATCCTCGATGGCTTCGCCGGCTCCGAGCACTTGGAGCTGCGGCGGGCCTACCGAGAGGCGCACCGCGAGTGCGGCGGCCTGGTCGCCGAGCTGGCCGAGCTGCGCGAGCGCGAAGGCTCGCGGGAGCGCGACCTCGACCTGTACCGCTACGAGCTCTCGGAGATCGAGGAGGTCGCGCCTGTCCCGGAGGAGCGTGACGAGCTCGGTGCCCGGCGGGAGCGGCTGCGTCACGCGGAGGGGTTGCGCGAGGCGGCTGTCATCGCTCATGCCGGCCTCGCCGGTGCCGATGCGGATGGAGGCGGCGCCGCTGCAGCGCTGGCACAGGCCGAAGCCGCATTGCAGGGCGCCGCCGGTCTCGACCGGACGCTCGACGCGATCGCGGAGCGAACCGCGGCGCTGGCGGTCGAGCTGGAGGACGTCGCTTCCGAGCTGAGGGCCTACGCAGAGGGGGTGGAGGCCGACCCCGCCGCCCTGCAGGCCGTCGAGGAGCGGCTGGATGCGATCGACAGGCTCGAGCGCAAGCACGCCGGCAGCGTCGAGTCGGTGCTCGCGCACGCGGAGCGCTGCCGCGGCGAGATCGCGCGGCTCGAGGGCGCCGGGGAGCGGAGCGCCGAGGCCGAGGCGGCGCTGGCCGAGGCTGAAGCGCGGCGGGCCGACTTGGGGGAGCGCCTCAGCGCTGGTCGCGAAGCGGCGGCCGGGCCGCTCGAAGAGCGGGTGGGCGAGGAGCTGGAGCGGCTGGCGATGGCCGGGGCTTCGCTCGAGGTCGCGCTGGACCCGCACCCCGATGGCTACGGCGCCGCCGGCCGCGAGACGGTCGAGCTACGGGTCGCGCCGAACCCCGGGATCGAGGCGGCGCCGCTGCGCGACGCCGCCTCCGGCGGCGAGCTCTCGCGGGTGATGCTGGCCCTGAGCGGGCTCGGCGAGGCGGCCAGCGCCGGGACGATGGTCTTCGACGAGATCGACGCCGGCGTCGGCGGCAAGACCGCGCGGATCGTCGGCGAGCGACTGCAGGCACTCGGCCGCGGCCGCCAGGTTCTCTGCATCACCCACCTGCCGCAGGTCGCCTCCCTGGCCGACGTCCACTTCCGGCTGGAAAAGGACGTCGGAGGCGAGCAGGCGGTGGCCACCGTCGAGCGCCTCGAGGGCGAGGCGGTCGTCGCCGAGATCAGGCGGATGCTCGGCGCCGAGAATTCGGATCAGGCGGCGACTGAGCACGCCCGGGAACTTCTAAACGCTGCCTGATCGGGCATAGCCGCGTCCTCAGTCGCTGGCGTGCAGAGCACGCCACGCTCCTTGCGTCCTTGCTCTGCTTGATCAGGCGGCCTTTAGGGCTAACCTGGGCCGATGGCCACCGCCAGTCGTCGTCGCCTTCCCCTGCTCGGTCGCAGGAACGGGGTGCGGCCCGAGGCTCCGATCGAAGGAATCGCCCGCCTGGGTGAGCGGACCAAGCACCTGGTCAAGCGCCTGAAGCCCGGGGAGATCGCTGTGATCGACCACGTCGACATCGACCGGATCGCCGCTGAGGAGCTGATCGACGCCGGCGTCGTCGCCGTGCTCAACGCCTCCCCTTCCTCGCAGGGGCGTTACCCCAACGCGGGCCCGCTGATGCTGGCGCGGGCGGGGATCAGGCTGATCGACGCTCCCGACGCTGAGCTCTTCGACCGCCTCAAGGACGGCGACCGGGTGCGGATCGTCGGGGACACGATCCATCTCGGCGACGAGGAGGTCGTGCACGGGCGCGTCCTCCGCGTTCCCGAGCTCGAGCGGGAGATGCAGGAGCACCGGGCGCGGATCGACGAGGCTTTGGCCGAATTCGCCGAGAACACGGTCGCCCACGTGCGCGAAGAGACCGATCTGCTCACCGGCAACATCGCCTTCCCGTCGACCGACGCCTCCTTCCGCGACCGCCATGTTCTCATCGTCGTCCGCGGCGACCGCCACCGCCGAGACCTGAAGACGCTGCGCGCCTACATCCGCGACGTGCGGCCGCTGATCGTCGCCGTCGACGGCGGCGCCGACGGAGTGCTCGAAGCCGGCCTGAGGCCGGACATGATCCTCGGCGACATGGACTCGGCCAGCGACGCCGCCCTGCGCTGCGGGGCCGAGCTGATCGTCCACGCCTATCCGGACGGCCGCGCTCCCGGGCGGGAGCGACTGCAGGAGGCGGGGCTCGACCACAAGGTCGTTCCCGCCGCCGGAACCAGCGAGGACGTGGCGATGCTGATGGCCCACGAGAAGGGCGCGGCGCTGATCGTCAGCGTCGGGGCGCACTTCAACCTCGTCGAGTTCCTGGATCGCAAGCGCGGCGGCATGTCCTCGACCTTCCTCACGCGGCTGAAGATCGGCGAGCGCCTGGTCGACGCCAAGGGCGTCAGCCGCCTCTACAACCCCAGCTCCACCCTGGCGCCGCTGGCCTTCTTCGTCGTCGCCTTCCTGGTCCTGGTGACGATCCTCGTCATCACCTCCCCGGCCCTGAACGACGTCTTCGAACTGGTCTGGCTGAAGATCCGGATCTGGCTCGGGATCGACTAGCCGACTAGCCTTCGGCTTTCGATGGGTTACTCCGCCCGCTACCACGCCACCTCCCTTATCGCCGTCTTCATCGCCCTCGCGGTGGGGATCCTGGTCGGCGCCGAGTTCGGCGGCGACGCGCTCAACGACACCCGCCGGGATCTCGAGCACAGCCTCGTCGGCAACCTGCAGGACGCGCGCTCGCGGGCCGACGAACTGAACGCCGAGCTCAACCGATCCGACGAGTTCGCCGAACGCGTCTACCCGGCACTGGTGCGGGACCGGCTGCAGGGCAGGCGGTTCGCGATCATCGCCCTCGGGGGGCTTCCGAGCCCCGTCACCGAGGAAGTCGAGGAGGCGCTGGGGCCGACGGGGGGGAGGCTGGTCGGGGTGGGGGTCGTGCGCGAGCCGGTCGACGTCAACGGCCTCGCCGAAGACCTCGCCAAGACCAGGTTCTCGGCGCTCCGCACGAACACCGATTCCCTGACCGAACTCGGCACCGGGCTCGGGCGTCAGCTGGTGCTCGGCGGCACCCTGCCGGAAGTCGTCCGCGGCCACCTCTTCTCGCGCGCCAGCGGCAGCTTCGGCGGGCTCGACGGGGTGATCGTCGTCCGCGACCAGCCGGAAGAGATGGGCACCGTGCAGCGCGAAAAGACGAACCAGCTGGAGACGGCGCTGATGGGTGGGATCACCGCCACTCGCCGGCCCGCGGTCGGAGTGGAGACTTCCAGCGACGACTCTTCCTCGATCTCCTTCTTCCAGGCGGGCGGCCTGGCCAGCGTCGACGACGTGGACCTCACCGCCGGGAAGCTGGCGACGATCTTCGCGCTGCTCGGTGCCGACGGCAGCTTCGGCGTCAAGGGAAGCGCCGATCAGCTGCTGCCCGACCTCCTCACCGAAGGCGAATAGAGCGTGTACTGGGTGGGGCTGCCGCTGGCCTTGGCGGTTTCGCTGTTCATCGTCCCCGCGGGAGCGAAAGGGCTGCGAGATGCCGGGCTGGTTCGGGAGAACTACCGCGGAGCCCTGCTCGCCTTTCCGCTGGGGGCGATCCTCGCGACCGCGGCGCTGGTGGCGCTGGCGCCGCTGGCCTTCCTCGACGACCGGGCCGACCTCGACCTGCTGGAGCCGGAGCTGCGCCGCTGGCTGCCCTACCTGTTGGGAATCGCCTTCCTCGGCTTCCTCGACGACTCGCTGGGACGGGGAGAGGCGTCCGGGACGCCCCGCGGCTGGCGCGGTCATTGGAGGGCGCTGCGGGCGGGCTCGCTCTCGACCGGGGCGATCAAGGCGATAGGGGCGCTGGCGCTGGCGGCCTACGTCGTCTCCGGCCGCGGGCTCGAAGACTGGCGCTACCTCGCCGACGTCGCGCTGTTGATCCTGGCGACGAACCTCTTCAACCTGCTCGACCTGCGGCCCGGCCGGGCGGAGAAGGGACTGGTGCTGCTCGGGGCCGGCCTCTGCCTCGGCGCCTGGACCTTCTTTCCCCTCGAACTGCTGGGGATCTTCGCCGGCCCGGTTCTGGTCGGCGCCTGGCTGACGCTGGGCGAGCGGGCGATGCTGGGCGACACCGGCTCCAACCTGATCGGGGCGATCGCCGGGGTGTGGCTGTTGACGACCTTGGGGCCCGACGCCCGCCTGGTCGCCCTCGCGGCGGTCCTCGCGTTGACGATTTACGGGGAGATGCGGTCTCTTTCGGCGACGATCGATTCGGTTCCGCCCCTGCGCTGGCTAGACTCGCTCGGCAGAGCATGAGTCCGGGGAGCAAAGGCGACACCAAGTTCATCTTCGTCACTGGCGGAGTCGTCTCGGCCCTCGGAAAGGGGATCACCGCGGCGGCGATCGGACGCCTCCTCGTCTCTCGCGGCTACCGGGTCGCGCTGCAGAAGTTCGACCCCTACATCAACGTCGATCCGGGGACGATGAGCCCGTTCCAGCACGGAGAGGTATTCGTCACCGAGGACGGTGCCGAGACCGATCTCGACCTCGGCCACTACGAGCGCTTCACCGACGAGAACGCGACCCGCGCCTCGAACGTCACCGCCGGCGCCGTCTACAACTCGGTGATCAGACGCGAGCGGCGCGGCGACTACCTCGGCGCCACCGTCCAGGTGATCCCGCACATCACCAACGAGATCAAGCAGAAAATCCTCATCGTCGCCGAGTCGCAGGCGGTCGACTTCGTGATCACCGAGATCGGCGGCACCGTCGGCGACATCGAGTCGCTGCCGTTCCTCGAGTCGATCCGCCAGCTCTACACGGATCTCGGCCCGAAGCGGGCGATGTTCGTGCACCTGACGCTGGTCCCGTATGTCGGCCATGCCGGCGAACTGAAGACGAAGCCGACGCAGCACTCGGTCGTCGAGCTGCGCCGGATCGGGATCCAGCCGCACGCACTGGTCTGCCGCTCCGAGGGGAGGCTCGACCGCGAGATCCGCGGCAAGATCGCCCTCTTCGCCAGCCTTCCCGTCGACGCGGTGGTCTCCGCCCACGACGTCGACAACATCTACAAGGTGCCGCTCGTCTTCCGCGCCGAGGGGGTCGACGACCTCGTCCTCGACCACTTCGGGATGGAGGCGCCCTCGCCCGATCTGTCCGAATGGGAGGAGATGGTGCGCCGCGCCGACTCCGCCAGCGGCGAGGTTCGGATCGCGGTCGTCGGCAAGTACGTCCAGCTCGCCGACGCCTACAAGTCGGTGATCGAGGCGCTCGAGCACGGCGGCTTCCACCACGGCGTCGGGGTCAAGGTCGAGCTGGTCGACTCCGAGAACTTCGATCCGGAGAAGCTCGAGGGCTGCGACGGGATCCTGATCCCCGGCGGCTTCGGCGAGCGCGGGATCGAGGGCAAGGTCGAAGCGGCGCGGATCGCCCGCGAGAAATCGATTCCCTACCTGGGGATCTGCCTCGGGATGCAGATCGCGGTCGTCGAGTTCGCCCGCCACGTCGCCGGCATGGACGGCGCCAATTCGGCGGAGTTCGACCCGGAGACGCCGTTCCCGGTCGTCGACCTGCTGCCGGAGCAGAAGGAGGTCTCCGACATGGGCGGGACGATGCGGCTGGGGGCCGACCCGGTGAAACTGCACGAGGGCACGAAAGCGCGCGAGATCTTCGGCGAGGCCGTGATCTACAAGCGCCACCGCCACCGCTACGAGGTCAACAACCAGCTGCGGCGACGGCTCGAAGACGAGGGTCTCGTCTGCGGCGGCACCTCGCCCGACGAGCGCCTGGTCGAGATGGTCGAGCTTCCCGACCACCCCTTCTTCGTCGCCTCCCAGTACCACCCCGAGTTCAACTCGCGCCCGAACCGGCCCGAGCCACTCTTCCGGGAGTTCGTAGGCGCCGCCGCCCGCCAGGCGGGCGAACGGCCAGCCGATGGCGCCGAGATCGAGGCGGACGTCGAGGAGCAGTCAGGAATGACGAGTTCCAGGCGTCGCTAGGCAAGGACGCAGGGAGCCCGAATAGCAGCGCTATTTGGGAGACCGAGGACGCCGCATAGCGGCGATCTGGGACCGTCAGGTTAGCCTTCCGGCCGTGGAGGGATCACGGCTGCATGAGAGATTCGTTCGCTACTGCGAGATCCGCAGCCCGACCGGGGAGGAGCGGGAGATCGCCGACACTCTGGCCGCCGAGCTGCGGGCGCTGGGCCTGGAGGTGAGCGAGGACGGCGCCGGGGCCCAGGCCGGGGCCGGGGCCGGCAACCTGATCGCCCGCTCGGCCGGGACCGGCGAGACCTGGCTGATGTTCTGCGCCCACGTCGACACCGTCCCGCACAAGGGGCAGGTCGAGGTGGTTGACGACGAGGGGGTCTTCCGCAGCCGTGGCGAGACGATTCTCGGCGCCGACAACAAGGCCGCGGTCGCGGTCTTCATGGAGCTCGTCGCCCGCCACGTGGAAGAGCCGTCACCGGTCGGGATCGAGCTGGTGCTGACGGTGGCCGAGGAGCAGGGTCTGCGGGGGGCGAAGGCCTTCGACGCCTCCCAGCTCCGCTCGCGCGCGGGCTTCGTCCTCGACCACGCCGGGCCGGTCGGCGAGGTGATCGTCTCGACCCCGACCCAACAGAAGATCCTCGCCGACTTCATCGGCGTCGAGGCCCACGCCGGGATCAAACCCGAGGACGGGAGCAACGCGATCGCGGCCGCGGCGACGGCGATCGCGCGGATGGAGATCGGGCGCCTCGACGAGGAGACGACCGCGAACGTCGGCCTGATCCGCGGGGGCACCTCCGGAAACGTCGTCCCCGGGCACTGCGCGATCCACGCCGAGGCCCGCGGCCTCGACGCCGAGCGCGCGGCAGAGGTGGCGGGCAAGATCGCCGACGCCTGCGCCTGGGGCGCCAGCGAGCACGGCTGCGATGTCGACGTGCGGATCGAAGAGCTGTTCCGCGGTTACCGGGTTCCGAAGGACTCGGCCGCCCTGGTGCTGGCCGAGGAGGGGCTGCGCGGGGCAGGCCTGGAGCCGCGGCGGGTCGCGATCGGCGGCGGCAGCGACGCCAACGTCTTCCGCCGCGACGGCTTCGACTGCGTCCTCCTCTCCAACGGCACCGACTCGGTCCACACCTCCGACGAGATGGTCCCGGCCCGCAGCCTCGACAAGATGCTCGAGGTCTGCGAGGGCATCGTCCGGGCGGCCGCGCCGGCGGCCTCCTAGTGGCCGGCCGCCTGAAGCTGCGACGCGGCCGCGTCGTCGCGACCGACCCGCTCGAGGTCGAGGTTGGTGGTGAGCGGCGGCGCGCCTGGGCCGACGAGGCGCTGCTGGGAGAGATGCACGAGGGCGACGAGGTGGTCGTCAACGTCGCCGCCCTCGACCTGAAGCTCGGCTCGGGCGGCTTCGACGTCGTCCACGTCAACCTCACCCGCGGCCTCGATGGCAGCGGCGTGGACGGCGCCCACGTGATGAAGCTGAACTACACCTCGCTCCAGCACCCGGTGGAGCCGGTGGAGGAGCAAGCGGTGGGAGATATCGCTGACATGCAACGAAAGGCCCCACCGCTCCGCGTGCTGGTTCTTCCGCTCCATGGGCACCTGGCGCCAGCGGTGTGGGCGGCGGCTCAGGCGGCACCGGGCCTGCGAGTGGGCTATGTGCAGACGGGGGGAGGGGCGCTGCCGGGGTCTTTCTCCCGCGACGTCAAGCAGCTGCGCGAGCGCGATCTGCTCGTTGGCCACATGACTGCCGCCCCTGCTTACGGGGGCGAGCGCGAGGCGCTCAGTACCGTCGCGGCGCTCGACGCCGCCGCCTCGCTTGGCTGGGGTGTGGCTCTCGTCGGTCCTGGTCCCGGGATCATCGGCTCGGATACCCGCTACGGCCACGGCGGCATGGCCGCCCTGGACAGCGCCCACGCCGCACTCAGCCTCGACCTGCCGACGATCATCTCGCCGCGCCTCTCCAGCGCCGACCCTCGCGACCGCCACCGCGGCCTCAGCCACCACACCCGCACCGTCCTCGACCTCCTCCTGACCCCCGTCGACGTTGCGATCCCGGCGGGCGAGCCGGAGGTAGCGGCTGCCTTCGAGCACACCCAACACCACGTCCACCAGATCCCTGCAGACCTAGACGGCTACGCCGCAGCGGACCTTCCCGCGACCACGATGGGCCGCTCCCTTGCAGACGACCCTCTGTTTTTCTTAGCCCCCATAGCCGCCGGAACCTTCCTCGGCAGCCACCTGTCTTCCTGATCCGCTCCCCGCGCGGGTGGCATGGGCGCCGGGGGCCCCGAGCATCCAGCGCAGGGGTTCCCGAACAGCCCATGACAGGACCCGCGCGCCACCGCGCATGGTCCCTTGCGCCCCAAGGACTGCCCCCAAACAAAGCGAACCAGCCCGTCATGGCAATCGCGATCAAGCCGCAAGCTCCCGCCGCCGCGGCGAAACCCGGCGCCGACGCGCGTTTCGAGAGCCTCGTCCTCGACTTCCTCTCCTACCTTGAGCTGGAGCGGGGCCTCTCCCGCAACACGTTGAACGCCTATCGGACCGACCTCTTCCAGTACGGCGAATACCTCTCGGCGCACGAGCGCGACGCGCTCGAGGCCAGCGGAGCCGACGTCGCCGACTTCCTCGCCGAGCTGGCGACGGGGGAGGGCCGGCCGGCCTGCTCGGCGGCGACGATCCACCGCAAGGCGGCCTGCCTGCGCTCCTTCTACAAGCACCTCCGGCGCGACGAGCTGATCGGCGACGATCCGACGGCGGCGCTGAGCGCGCCGCGCCGCTCGAAGAAGCTTCCCCACGTCCTCAACTACTCCGAGGTGCAGAAGCTGCTCGCCTCGCCGAAGGGGAGCGAGCCGACCGCGTTGCGCGATCGGGCGCTGCTGGAGGTGATGTACGCCTGCGGGCTGCGGGCATCGGAGACGATCGGGCTGGAGCTGGGAGACGTTGACCTGCGCGAGGGCATCCTGCGGGCGCGCGGCAAGGGCTCGAAGGAGCGGCTGGTACCGCTCGGCCGCCAGGCGATCGCGGCGATCAACGGCTACCTGCGCGGCGGTCGGTCGAAGCTGGTCGGCGACCGCCACGAGGCGAAGCTCTTCGTCAACTTCCGCGGCGGCCCACTGACCCGCCAAGGTCTCTACAAGATCGTCCAGCGCCACGCCCGGGACGCCGGTCTGGCCGGCAAGATGAGCCCGCACACGCTGCGCCACAGCTTCGCCACCCACCTGCTGGCCGGCGGCTGCGACCTCCGCGCCGTGCAGGAGATGCTCGGCCACGCCGACATCTCGACCACCCAGATGTACACGCACCTCTCGGGCGACCGCCTGAAGGAGGTCTACTTCAGCGCCCACCCCCGCGCCAGCGAGTGAGCCGGCGTTCGTCCTTTGTGGCCAACAGGGCTACAAAGGACGAACGCCGCATGGGGTAGAAATCAGGCCATGCCCGAGCTGCCGGAGGTGGAGACCGTCGTCCGGCAGCTGGAGCCGGAGGTCGAGGGGCACGCGATCGAGCGGCTGGAGGTGCTGGACGAGCGCTGGTCGCGACCGGTGCCGCCGCGGGAGCTGGAGTCGGCGGTCGGCGGCAGCACGATCGAGCGCCTGGGTCGGCGGGGCAAGTACATCCTGATGGGGCTCGACCGCGAGCGGACGCTGGTCATGCACCTGCGGATGACCGGCAATCTGATCCTGCGCGAGGGAGAGGAGATGCTCGATCCCTCCGAGGGGCGGCGCCTCTACGAGAGCGAGCGCTCGACCGAGGAGCGGCACCTGCGGGCGCGCTTCGTACTCGACGACGGCCGCGAGCTCTGGTTCACCGACCCCCGTCGCTTCGGCGAGGCGTTCCTGCTCGAAGGCGGGCAGCTGGAGAAGCGTTTCGCCAAGCTCGGCCTTGAGCCCTTCTCGCCGGAGTTCACGCCGCAGGCGCTGAGCGAGATGGCGGCGGGGCGGACGGCGCCGCTGAAGTCGTTCCTCCTCGACCAGTCCGGGGTCGCCGGGGTCGGCAACATCTATGCGGACGAGGCCCTGTTCCGGGCCGAGCTGCACCCGCTCTCGCCTGCCGGTTCGATGAAGCCCGAGCACGCGGAGGTGCTGCGCGACGCCGTCGTCGCCGCCCTGGAGGCGGGAATCGACGCCGGCGGCTCCTCGATCGACGACTACCGCGACGCCCGCGGCGAGAAGGGGGGGATGCAGGACGAGTTCCTCGTCCACACCCGTGAGGGGGAGGAGTGCCACCGCTGCGGGGGGACGATCGCCCGCATCGTCGTCGGCGGCCGCTCGACCTACTTCTGCCCGGGCTGCCAGGTGCGGCTGCGGCGCCGTCCGAGACGAGGACGCAGCCCAAGGCGGCCGTAAGCCCGCCCCTGGTTCCGTCCGATCTGTCGTTCATCGTTGGTTTCATGGCCGGTACTACGGTCAAGACGGAGGCGGTTGTCCTGCGCAGCATTCGCTACGGCGAGGCTGATCGCATCCTCCACCTCTACTCGAAGAGCCGCGGCCGGATCGGGGCGATCGCCAAGGGGGCGCGCAAGCCCCGATCCCGCTTCGGCGGTCGGCTGGAGCCGTTCTTCCGCCTCGACCTCGTCCTCCACGAAGGCCGTGGCGACCTGATGACGGTGACCAGCGCCACCACCGTCGACGGCTACCCGCGGCTGCGCAGCTCCGGCGGCGCCCTCAGCGCCGGCGCCCGCGCCTGCGACGCGGTCCTGCGGCTGCTCGACGCGGCCGAGCCCAACCCGCCCGCCTACAACCTCCTCTGCCGCTACCTGAGCCTGCTCGACGAGCCGGGAGGGGAGCGTGCCGCCGGGCTCGAAACGGCACTCTCCTTCCGGATCAAGCTGGCGCTGGTGGCCGGCTTCGCGCCTGAGTTGGCTTCGTGCGCGCGCTGCGGAGAGGCCGAGCACCTCGCGGGTTTTTCCGGCGCTGCCGGGGGTGTCGTCTGCGGGAGCTGCGAAGGCAGCGCCTTCCCGTTCAGCGAAGCCGCCCACCGCTTCATGGTCGAGGGGCTGGCGAAGCCCTTGAGTGAAGCTCCCGAGGCCGAATTACAGGCACTTCGTCAGGTAGAGCGGGCGGTTGGCGAAACCCTGGAGCACCACGCGCACGTGCAACTTCGCGCTGCGGCCTAGGCGACGGGGAGGGGTTCGCCGGGCCCTCCCCGCTGTTGCCCGCCGAACCCCTCCCCGTCGCCTACCAGTGCGGCCGTATGATCGGCACGTGCCTGCCACCGCCGCCTTCGAGGACCGTATCTCCGCCTGGGAGGACGAGTTTCTTTCTACGCGGGCGACTCGTTCCTATCCGGCGCAGCGGCAGCGGGAGGAGGCGGACAGCCCGTTGCGGACGCCGTTCCAGCGCGACCGCGACCGGATCGTCCACTCGAAGTCATTCCGGCGGCTGAAGCACAAGACGCAGGTCTTCGTCGCCCCCGAGGGCGACCACTACCGCACCCGTCTCACCCACACGCTCGAGGCCTGCGGGATCGCGCGCACCGTGGCCCGGGCGCTGCGGCTGAACGAGGATCTGACCGAGGCAATCGGCCTCGGCCACGACCTCGGCCACCCGCCCTTTGGCCACGCCGGCGAGGAGACGCTCGACGCGGCCCTGCGGAGCGCCTGCGGCGGCGGCTTCCGCCACAACGAGCACTCGCTGCGGGTGGTCGACGTGCTCGAGCGCGAGGGCGAGGGCCTCAACCTCACCGAACAGGTGCGCGACGGCATCCTTAACCACACCGGCTCGCGGAAGCCGGCCACGCTCGAGGGTCAGATCGTCAAGCTCGTCGACCGGGTCGCCTACATCAACCACGACATCGACGACGCCTTGCGGGCGGGGATCCTGCGGCCCGAGGACCTGCCGGCGGAGGAGATCGAGCTGCTCGGGCCGACCGGCTCGCAGCGGATCGACACGCTCGTCCGCGACATCGTCGACCACTCCGAAGGTGGGGAGGAGATCCGGCAGGGGCGCGAGGTGGGGCAGGCGATGCTGCGCCTGCGCAAGTTCATGTTCGATCGCGTCTACCTCGGGCCGGAGGCTCGCAGCGAGCACGCCCGCGTCCAGCGGACGATGCAGGGCCTGTTCGAGCACTACCTCGCCAACCCGGCCGAGATTCCCAGCTGGAACCCGGAGGCGACCGACTGCCAGCGGGTCGCCGACTACATCGCCGGGATGACCGACCGCTTCTGCATCGCCAAGTTCACCGAGCTAACCGTGCCCGAAGAGGCGCGTTTCTGATGGCGCTGATCTCCCACGACAGCGTCGATCGGGTGAAGCAGGCGGCGGACATCGTCGAGGTGATCTCCGCCCACACCGACCTGCGGCGCCAGGGGGCGCGCTACGTCGGCCTCTGCCCGTTTCACGACGAGCGCACGCCGTCCTTCTCGGTCGAGCCGCAGGAAAAGCTCTACCACTGCTTCGGCTGCGGAGTCGGCGGCGACGTGATCAAGTTCGTCGAGGAGAAGGACGGGCTCAACTTCGCCGAGGCGGTGGAGCTGCTGGCCGACCGCTACGGGGTGGAGCTGGAGCGCGAGCAGGAGGACCCGCGGGCGGAGGCCAAACGCCAGCGCCGCCGGCGCCTTGAGCAGCTGCTCGACCGCGCTGCCGCCTTCTACTCCAGCTACCTCTGGGAGTCCGAGGAGGCGGGCAAGGCGCGTGATTACCTGGCCCGGCGGGGCCTGGGGGAGGAGGTGCTGCGGAGCTTCGGCGTCGGCTACGCGCCCAGCGCCTGGGACAAGCTGCTGGTGCGAGGTCAGCGGGCGGGTTTCAGCGTCGAGGAGCTGCGCGGGGTCGGGCTCGTCCAGCGCGGGCGCAGCGGCGGCGATTACGACCGCTTCCGCGAGCGGATCATGTTCCCGATACGGGACCGGCGAGGCCGGGTGCTGGGCTTTGGCGGCCGGGCGATGCGCGAGGACCAGGGCGCCAAGTACGTCAACACGGCCGAAACCGAGTTCTTCCACAAGAGCCAGATCCTCTACGGCGTCGACCAGGGCAAAGCCGCGATCGCAAAGGCCGGCCGCGCCGTCGTCGTCGAGGGATACACCGACGTCCTCGCCCTGCACCAGGCGGGGATCGAAGAGGCGGTGGGGGTGATGGGGACCGCGATCACCGACGAGCAGGTGGCGGCGCTCTCCGGGATGGTCGACGAGGTGGTTCTCGCCCTAGATGCCGACGCGGCCGGGCAGGAGGCGATGCTGCGAGCGCAGCGGGTCGCGGCGGGGAGGCGGATGCGGCTGCGGGTGGCGGCGATGCCGGCGGGAGAGGACCCGGCGGAGATGATGGCCGCGCCCGAGGGCCCCGAGCGCTTCCGCGCCCTCCTGCAGGAGGCAGAGGAGCTGACCGCCTTCCAGGTCGGGTTGGTCCTCAGTCGCACCGACGTCGCCTCGCCGGTCGAGCGCGACCGGGCTCTGGCCGAGGTGGCGCCGGTGCTGGCGGGGATGGGGGAGACGGCGGGGCGGGAAGACCTCGTCCGCCGCGTCGCCGAGCGGCTCGACCTCGATCCGGCGATGGTGATGGGAAGGGTGGTCGCGGCGACCCCGGTCAGCGGCGGTCGCGAGCAGCAGGCTTCGGCCCCGGCTCCCCAGCGCCCGGCAGGCGCCCCGCCGCCCCGCCGGCAGGGGGAGCTGACCTCGCGTGAGCGGCGCGAGCGGGCGCTGCTGGCGATGTGCGTCGCGATCCCGAACGAGGGCAGGGAGTACCTGGCGCGGCTGACCGATGCTCACCTCTCTCCTACCGGACTGCGCGCCGCCGCCTGGCTGCGCGAGCATCCCGAGGACCCGGCTTCGAACCTCCCGCACGACGACTCCGAGCTCGCCGGCCTGATTGCAGAACTGGTGATCATGTCCCGCGAGGAGCCCGCCTCCCACGAAGCGATGGAGCTGAACTTCCTCCTGCTCGAGCAGCGGCGCCTCGAGGGCGAGATCGCCGCCGCCGGCGAACGCGGCGACTACGAGCGGCGCGCCGCTCTCAGCCGCGAACGGGCAGCTTTGGTGCAGCGGATCGCTCACGCGGAGCGGCCTGCGGGCAGCGTCTAGGACAACTCCATCCGCATTTTTCTGTCTGCATCACCTGAGAAGATGCAGCCATGGAGAAGGTGTTCCTAGAAGAGTGCCTGGCAAAGGGGATGTCCCTCGAAGCAATCGGCCAGCAGGTCGGCAGACACGAATCGACGGTGAGCTACTGGCTGAAGAAGTACGGGCTGGAGGCGACTGGAAGAGAGATCCACGCCCCCAAGGCGAAGGTGGATCCGGAGCGCCTGGTGGAGCTTGTGGAGCGAGGGGCGTCAATCCAAGAAATGGGAGACGAGTTCGGCGCGGGGCGTTCGACCATTAGGTACTGGCTCCGCAAGCTTGGTCTCGAGACGGAGCGGTCAGCCCGTCTGCGAGAAACGCATGACGCCTGTAAGGGGGGAGTGAGGCGGGCCTACTTCAGGTGCCGCAAACACGGGCACACTGCGTTCTATGCACGACCCGAAGGTGGATTCCGCTGCGGACGTTGCAGTTCTGAAGCCGTCTCGAAGCGTCGACGGTCGCTGAAGAGGCAACTTGTTGAAGAGGCTGGAGGCCGGTGCGCGCTGTGCGGGTTCGACGGCCATCCGGCGGCCTTGCAATTCCACCACCTCGATCCATCCAACAAGTCGTTCCACCTCTCCGAGGGAGGGCTCAGCCGCGGAATTGCGCAGAGTCGCGCAGAGGCTGAGAAGTGCGTGCTTCTTTGCGCCAACTGCCATGCCCAGGTCGAGGTAGGCGTCAAGAGCGCGCCGCCCGCTGATCGCTAAAGTTGTTAGCCGCATCCCCCCTTCCGGGGTAGCGCAACATTGATCCGGGGTAGCTCAATTTGGCAGATGCGCTCGACTGTTAATCGAGAGGTTGTGGGTTCGAGTCCCACCCCCGGAGCTTCTTCTTAAGCAGCGCCGACGCTGCTTGGAGCAAGTTGCTCGACCAGCTCCGCTCCTCGCGCCGCACCGTCGTTCTCGGCTCCCCAAGCTGCGATCTCCAAGGCCTTCGCCGCAAATCCAGGCTCGTGCAGCAGCCGTCGCGCCGCCCACCGCAGCGGCCACGGCCGGCACAGACGCCATGGCAGCGAGAGCCCGGCGCCGGCCCAGGCGACGCGCATGGCGGTCTCGCTCATGTCGCCGATGATCGGGCAGACAAGCACGGGGGTGCCGGCGCCGAGGGCGCGGGCGACGGTGCCGTGGCCGCCGTGGGAGACGACGAGGGAGGCGGCGGGCATCAGCTGGCTGTAGCTGAGCCATTCGACCAGCCGGGCGTTGGCGGGGACCTCGATCGGGCGCTGGGGGGCGACGCGGTTGGTCGTCGCCACCACCCGCACCGGCTCCTCCGCCAGGGCCGCCAGCGCGGTCCGCACCAGGTGGTTCTCGGAGTCGTGGGCGGTGCTGGGGGCGACGAGGACGAGCGGATCGTCGCCGGGCGGTAGCTCGATGTCGGAGTGGGGAAGCTCGAAGGTCATCGGGCCGGTGATCTCGACCCCGGGTGGCCACTGCCGCGGGTACTCGAGTTGCGGGTAGGTCGCGACCAGCGCCAGGTCGGGGCTGATGCCGCCGTGGAAGCGGTCGATCGGCGGCAGGCCGAGCCGGGCGCGCTGGACGTTGAGGTCGCGCCTGCCCTGCTCGAGCCCGATCCGGAGCGCCCGGTCATGGCCGTAGCGCCAGATCCTGCGACCCAGCTCCGTCCGCGGCGGCCGCAAGCCGATCGCGAAGAAGGGAAGGCCGGGCTCGACCACGGGGTAGATGTGGGGGATCAGCGTCGCCAGCGGGATCCCCGCCCGCTCGGCCGCCAGGGTGGGGGCCAGCGTGAGGATGTCGCTGACGACGACGTGCGGCCGCAGCTCCTTCAGCAGCGGCATCAGCGCCTGCGCCGCCTCGGCCGCGTGCTGCCCCTCCTCGGAATCCGGATCCGGCGGCGGGAACATCCGGTATTCCTCGGCCGCTGCGAACCCGAGCCCCTCGCCCTCAACCGCCGCACGCCGCTCCTCCCAGGTCTCGATCACGACCTGGTGCCCGCGCGCGGCGAGCGCCTTGCCCAGCGCGATGGCGGGAAAGACGTGGCCGGCGTCGCCGAAGGCGGCGACCAGAACGCGCAAACCCACGTCGTTTCCCGACTTTTGGTCCCTATAGGGGCTCAAAGTCTGGAAACGACCAGTTCAGGGGGTATCGAGGCCCTCGCCGGGACGGGTGAAGACGACCTCCGGCACGTGGCAGTTGCGCGAGGTCCGCAGCAGGAACCGGACCGCCTCGCCGAGGTCCTCCGGCCGGATCATCTCCTCCGGCGGGATCTGGCCCTGGACGAACTCGGTCATCGGCGTCTCGACGAAGCCCGGCGCCAGCGCCGTGCACTGGATCCCGGCGTTGCCGGCCTCGCGATGGGTCGACTGGGTGAAGTTGATCACCGCCGCCTTGGTCGCGGCATAGATCGAGAGCCAGGCTTGGCCGCCCTTGCCGGCGATCGAGGCGGTGTTGACGATCAGGGCCTTGCCGTGCTCGGCGCCGGCCTCGCGCAGCATCGGCAGCCCCTCGCGGGTGCCGAGGATCAGCGCCCGCAGGTTGACCGCGAGCTGCATGTCGAGGTGCTTGGTCTGGATCTGCTCCATCGGCGCCCCGATTCCGACGCCGGCGTTGTTGACCAGCACGTCGAGGCGCCCGAACTTCTGCCGGTGGGCGGCGAAGATGGCGACTACGTGGTCCTCCTCGGCCATGTTGGCCGGGATCGGCTCCACCTCGAAGCCTTCGCCGCGCAGGCCTTCCGCGGCCTCCTCGAGCTTCGGCGGGCGCCGGGCGGAGACGGTCAGGGCGTAGCCCTCTTCGCCGAGCGTCCGCGCGATCGCAAGCCCGATCCCGCTCGATGCTCCGGTCACCAGTGCCGCTCGCTCCGCCATCTCCATCTCCTCTCGTCGAGAACCCGGAGGACCCTATCTCTCCATAACATGCCGCCGATGCGCGCCCCCCGCATGCTCCCAGCGCTGCTCTGTCTGCTCGCGGGCGGCGTTGCATTAGCGGGCTGCGGGGGAGATTCCGGGACGGGAGACTCGACCGCCGCCGCTCCGGACAGCGCCCAAAGCCGCCCGGCGCCCCCGAAGTCCGAGTTCCCCACCGTCGAGAACCGAACCCTGCGGCAGGTCTTGAAGGCGGCCGACGCGCCGCTCGAAGAGTGGGTCCTCGACCCGGCCGCCGAAGTCTTCTACCGCGGCGCGAACCGCTACCCGTTCGACGTCTTCGATCGCGACCAGGGACAGGTGACCGATGCCGAGGTCGCCCTCTACTTCGCCAAGGTTCCGGAACCGAAGCGGGGTGCGAGATCGAAGTCAGGCAGCCGCGGACAGCAGGCAAAAGCCGAAAAGCGGGCACTCGACCAGCCGGCCGTCGGCCCCTTCCCGGCCTCGATCGAAAGCCTGGCGACGAAGCCGGCCTTCCGCGCCGAATCGACGTCGGCGGATGCCGACGCGGCCAGGGTCGTCTACTCTGCCCGGCTCGACTTCCCCCGGGAAGGCGGCTGGCGGGTCGCCGCGATCGCCAGGGACGAAGGCGAGCTGAAGGGCGGTTTGCTGCCCAGCGTCGAGGTGGGCGAATTCCACCGCGTACCCCGGGTAGGAGAGAAGGCCCCAGCCATCCACACGCCGACCGCGCAGGACGTCGGCGATGATCTGTCGAAGATCACGACTCGAATCCCCCCGGACACCCAGAACAAGGTGGATTACGCGGAAGCGCTGGGCAAGGAACCGATTGTCCTCTTGTTTGCGACCCCGCAGTTCTGCCAGAGTCGGGTCTGCGGCCCCGTCGTCGACGTCGCGGAGCAGGTCAAGAGCGAATACGGAGACGAGGCGGCCTTCATCCACATGGAGATCTACAACGACAACGACCCCGCCCGCGGCGTGCGACCACAAGTGCGGGCCTTCCACCTGCCGAGCGAGCCCTACCTGTTCACGATCGACATGCAAGGAGTCGTCAGGGACGCGGTTGAGGGAGCATTCGGGCTCAAGTTGATGCACAAAGCCGTCGACAAGGCGACCGCCCCGTGAACGAGAAAGCCGCCACCGAGGAGGAGCTCCTCCAGTCCTTCGCCGGAGAGGCGAAGCGCCGCTGCGACGTCATCTCCGCCGGCCTCGCCACCGGCTCCAACGACTTCGAGACTATGCGCGCCGAAGCGCACGCGCTGAAGGGAACCGCCAGCGTCGTCGGTCTCCGCCGCCTCGCCGAGCTCGCCGGCCTGATGGAGTCCGACCTCGCCGAAGCGAAGAAGACCGGCACGATCCGGGGGGGCCGCGACCACCAGATCGCCGACGCCGCCAAGGCCCTCGCCGAGGGCGCCGCCGCGGCAGCAAGGGGCGAGGAGGAGCCACCGGACGTCGGCCGCTCTCTCGCTCAGCTCTTCAGCGCCTGAGCCTCGCTCCGCCCGGTACGCTCGGCCTGTGGGGCAGTAGCTCAGTTGGTTAGAGCAGCGGACTCATAATCCGTCGGTCCCTGGTTCGAGTCCAGGCTGCCCCATCTCAGTGGGCTCTGTCTCGATTCGAGACGTAAACTCGCCGGGAATCGAGATGGAGATCATCGAGGCACTGGGGAGACGGTGACGTACGGAAGAGCGATGGGTCGTTCGCGCATTCATGCGCCTCGCCTTCGGGTTGTGTGCCTGACCGTCGCCAGCTGCCTGCTGGCGGGTTTGATCGCATCGCCCGTGGGCGCCGTGGCAGATTGGTCTCACCCGGTGAACGTCTCCGGGGTTGTCAACATCGGCGAAGAATCTCCATTGTTGAATGTGGATTCCGCCGGCAATGCGACCGCCGTGTGGCGGCGTTACCGCAACGGAAATCTCATCTTCGAAAACGCGGTGCGCCAAGCCGGCGGACGTTGGTCCGCCCCGTCCACAGCCTTTGGCGGTTTGGAAGATGTGTATGGATTGCAGATCGCCGTCGACCCCCTGGGAACCGAGACGGCCGTCTGGGGACGCCGTCTGGGTCGCTTCCCCGTCGTCCAAAGCGCAAGCCGCCCGGCCGGAGGGATCTGGTCGCCGCCGGTCACCCTCTCTGCGGCTGGGGCGGGTTCGGCGGTAGTCGTCGACGCCGACGGCGAGGCGACGGCGGTCTGGCTCCTGGAAAGGGAAGAAGGTTGGCGGTCGGTCGTCCAAAGCGCGAGCCGCCCGGCCGGGGGGGCCTGGTCGGCGCCGGTCAACCTCTCTTCAGTGAGACGCGCCGCCCGCTCCCCTCAGGTCGCGCTTGACCCCGAGGGCGGCGCAACCGCGGTATGGGAAGAGGAATACACCGATGCAGTTCAAAGCGCGAGCCGCCCGGCCGGAGGGTCCTGGTCGGCGCCGGTCACCCTCTCAGCGGCTGGAGTGGGCGCCGCCTGGCCACAGGTGGCTGTTGATCCCCAGGGCAAGGCGACGGCCATCTGGGCAGGCACGGTGTTCAGGGGCGGTCGACTTCGAAGCAGTCGAGTCCAGTCCGCGACTCGCCCGGTCGGCGGGGGGTGGTCGGCGCCGGTCAGCATCTCCAAGGCCGGGCACCGTCGCGTACAGCTCCCGCAGGTCGTTGTCGATTCCCAAGGCGAAGCGACCGCGATATGGCAACGTTCCGACGGTAATGACCTCGTTGTCCAGGGCGCGAGCCGCCCGGCCGGAGAGGGCTGGTCTGCGCCGGTCGACATCACCGCCGGCTCCGGACAAGGTGGGCAACATCAACGGCTGGTGGTGGACCCATGGGGCAACGCGACCGCGATCTGGGTGGGCTACGACAGCAGCCACGGCACCACCTTCGCTATCCAGGCGGCGAAACGACCGCCGCGGGGTGCGTGGTCGCGGCCCACCGATCTTTCCCGTAGGACGAAGGGCGTCGGGGAACCGCAGATCGCTGTCGATCCGCAAGGCCGGTCAACCGCAATTTGGGCGATCGGCGCAAGAGGGGGCACGATCATTCAAGCTGCCACCTCGGTCAGGAGGTAGGCGGTCATCGACTAGCGGTCGACAGATACCGCGCGACCGCCTGCGCCCGGTTCGCCACCCCGAGCGCTCGCAGGATCTTGCGGACGTGCCATTTGACGGTGCTCTCGGTGAGGTAGAGGCGGGAGGCGATCTCGGCGTTGCTGAGGCCGTCGGCGACGAGGGCGAGGATCTCGAGCTGGCGGGGGGAGAGGGATCTGGTCAGGTCGCCGCCGTTGCGGGCCTCGCGGGTGGGGCGAAGGGCGGCGGCGCGGCGGCCGAGGTCGCTGGCGGTCTGGTGGAGGGCCTCGGCGGCTGCGTGCAACTCGGTCACGTCCTGGACGGTGCCCGTCAGGCGCAAGGCATCGCCGTTGCTGTTGGCGCTGAGCTCGGCGCGGCTGCGGACGCGGCGGACGCGGCCGTCGGGCCTGATGATCCGGTACTCGAGGTCGACCCAGGTGCCGCTCTCGACCGCTTCGCGCATCTGCCGCTCGACCAGCTCGCGGTCGTCGGGATGCACGTACTGGGACCCGCCGTCGTAATGGCCGTCGAAATCCTGGGGGGAGATGCCGTAGATCTCATAGAGCCCTTCCGAGCAGGTCAGCCGCCGGCTGGGGATGTCCCACTCCCAGCTGCCCATGCGAGCGATCCGCTCGGCTTCGGCCAGTCGCGCCCGGTTGCGCTCGACCTCTTCTTCGACCCGCCGCTGCTCGGTGATGTCGGTGACGAGGACGAAGAACCCGCGCACCTCGCCCTCGACGACGTCGGGGATGTAAGAGGACTGCGTGTAGCGGGTCTCGCCGGAGGAGGTCCGCATCTCCCGGTGGAAGAGCTGGCTCTCGCCTCCGAGCGCGCCTTCGATGTAGGTGAGGCTCTGCTCGTAGAGCTCGGCTCCCAGCAGCTCTCGGATATGGGTTCCGCGCATTTCGTCCGGCGACTTGCCGAAGAACTCGATATAGGCGTTGTTCGCCATCCGGTTCCGCAGGTCGCTGTCCCAGTAGCCCACCAGCGCCGGCAGCGCGTTCAGCATCGCCTGGATCCCCTCCGCCGATTGCGACGGTTGCCGGTGCCAGTCGCGGCTCGCCCCCTTCTTTCCCATGGGAGGAGGATGAACTAGTCGCAGGGCGGGCTCAACCATTCGGGTGGATGGGGCCGCTGGGTCTATCTTCAATACGTGCTCGGTCGCGGCGAAAACCAGGCGCCCAGCCCCTTTCGGCGTCGGTCAGCTGAGCGAGCGAGCACCTCCCCCGCCGAGGCCCAGGGGCAGCGGCCGGCTGCCCCTACCCTGCCCGCAGCCGGCCGCGCCGCCTCGGAAGCGCTGGCTAGACAACGGTCAGTTGCAGGGCGGCGCCGATCGCTCCACAGCTGAGGACCACGTAGAGCACGGTCAATTTTCCGTGCCAGCGGTTGAGGGCGAGGAAGGCGGCGACCGCCAGCGCGGCGGTGAACCCGTCGACGACGCCAGCGTCGAGGATTTCCACCGTCACCGCCGCGATCAGGCCGACGACGCCGGCGGCGACCCCGAGCAGGAACTGGTGGAGGCGGTCGTTTTCGGCAATCGCGACAAGCTGGCGGTGGCAGAAGATCGGGAAGCAGAAGGCGGGGATGAAGATCGCGAGGGTGATCGCCAGCGCCCCGACCAGGCCGCCGGCGAGATAGCCGACGAAGGTGGCGAAGATGATCAGCGGGGCGGGGAGGACACCGCCGATCGCCAGCCCGTCGACGAACTGGCTCTCGGTCAGCCAGTGGTGGTTGCCGACGGCACTGTCGTGGAGGAGCGGGACGACGGTGTAGGCGCCGCCGAAGGTGAGCAGCCCGGCCTTCAGGCCCTCGAGGAAGATCTGTCCGGTCAGGGAGACGGTGACCGCGCCGGCGAGGATCCAGAGCAGCGCCGCCGGTCCGACCGAGAGGGAGCTCGCCCGACCAAGCCAGTCGCGGGCGTTGCGCCAGAGCTCGTAGACGAGCCCGCCGCCCAGCAGGACGAGGACGAAGCTGGCGCCGGCGAAGAGGGTGAGGGCGAAGCCGGCGAGCGCGATTAGCGCTAGCGGCACGTCGCGGATGAACGATTTGCCAAGCCGCACGAGGGCTCGGGCCACCAGCGCCCCAACCGCGGCGCTCAGCCCGTAGAAGAGCTCGTCGAGGCTCTGGGCGATGGCGGCCTCGACGTAGAGGGCCGAGAGCCCGAGCATCAGCAGGAACCCGGGCAGCATGAACCCGAGCCCGGCCAGGAGGCCGCCGAGCTTGCCGCCCCGCAGGCGGCCGAAGTAGACGCAGAGCTCGTGCGCCTCCGGCCCCGGCAGCACCTGGTAGACCGCAAGCAGGCGCTGGAACTGCAGCTCGGAGACCCATTTCTCCTCGTCGACGCACTCGCGCTTGATCATCGCGATCTGCGCCGCCGGCCCGCCCCAGGCGAGGCAGCCGAATTTGAGGAAGCGGCGGAAGATGGCAGTCCGGGATTCCAAGCGGTCGTTTGTCTATCGCAGTGAGGGGTACCCGCACAGTGAGCCCGATGTCGTGCCGTCTCACCTAGGTTCGAGCCGATCTTGGGGAACAGGACCGCGGAGTGGCGAGGTTGACGAACCTCGGACCTGGCCGCCGGTCAAGGTAATTCGAGATCCGACAACTGGAGGACGATGATGGCTGACGGAAGCGTTGGCGAAGCGCAGGAGAAGGCGCAGGAGGTCGCTGGCCAGGCGCAGGAGAAAGCGCGTGAGGCGGCGGGCAATGCGCAGGAGAGCATTCGCCAGCAGATCGACGACCGGTCCACCCAGGCGGGAGAGAGGGTCGCCAACACGGCCCAGGACCTGCGCTCGGTGGGCGAGGAGCTGCGCAAACAGGGCAAGGACGCGCCGGCGAAACTCGCCGACCGGGCCGCCGAACAGACCGAGAAGGTCGGCTCCTACCTGAAAGAGAACGGGCCCGACAGAATGCTCGAAGACGTCGAGGACTTCGGCCGTCAGCGCCCGTGGGCGGTGCTCGCCGGGGGCGCGGCCGTCGGCATCCTCGCCGCCAGGTTCCTGAAGGCGTCCAGCCGCAACCGCTACCAGCAGCGGAACGGCTCGACGGTGCGGGCGCCTCAGAGCTCCGGCGCGGTTCCAGTCCGCCGCTCCGCGGTCGAGCCGGTGGCCACCCCCGCACCCCCGACCGCCCAGCCCGGCGCCCCGGCGCCAGGCGTCGGCTCCGGAGCCGCCACGCCCGCGCAGACCCCGACCCCGGCCACTCCCTCCGCGGCGCGATGAGCACCATGAACGGGGAGAGCAACGAGCTGCGCTCGCACTCCACCGGGGAGCTGGTCAAAGAACTCTCCGAGCAGACGACGACGCTCGTCCGCAAGGAGATCGAGCTGGCCAAAGCCGAGCTGAGCAAGAAAGGCAAGGTGGCCGGTGAAGGCGCTGGCATGTTCGGCGGAGCCGCGGTCGTCGGCCTGCTGGCGCTGGGGGCGCTGACGACGATGATCCTCGCTCTGCTCGACAAGGCGATGGACCTCTGGGTCGCGGCCCTGATCGTGACCCTCGTCTACGGCGCGATCGCCGCCATTCTGGCCCTCTCCGGAAGGGACCGAGTCAAGAAGGGGATGCCACCGGCCCCCGAACAAACCGTCGAAACCGTGAAGGAGGACGTGCAATGGGCCAAGAGCCGAGCCAAATCCGCCAGGAGATAGAGGAGACGCGCGCAGAAATGGGCGACACCGTCGATGCGCTCGCATACAAGACGGACGTCAAAACCAGGGTCAAGGAGTCGATCTCGGACAAGCGAGAGCGGCTGATCGAGCAAGTCCAGGGGACCTCGCACAAAGTCGGCGGGGCGACGCCGGACGGCCAGCAGGTGAAAGAGGGCGCCCGGCAAGCTGTCGGCATCGCCCAGGAAAACCCGCTTGGGCTCGCGATCGGCGGCCTCGCCGCCGGCTTCCTCGCCGGGATGATGATTCCGTCGACCCGGATCGAGGACGAAAAGGTCGGGCCAGTCGCCGACCAGGTGAAGGAAACGGCGGTCGAAACCGGCCAGGAGGCGCTCGACCGCGGCCGCGAGGTCGCGAGCCAGGTCGCTGAGAAGGCGGTGGAAGGCGCCAAAGAGGTCGGCCAGGAAGCGGTCCAGACCGCCAAAGAGGCTGGTCAGGAGCAGGCCGAGGAGCTCAAAGACAGCGCTGCGGAGAACGCGCAGGAAGTCAAAGAGCAGGCACGCGCCTGAGGAACGAGGAGCGGGTCCCCGCCCGGGGGCTCGCTCCGAATGCTGGATCAGGTCGGTGGTTAAAGGCTCCGTTTCCGAGGAGCCGCCTGGGCACGGATCTGTCACAACTTTTGGATAGTGTCGCTGGTGTGTTGAGGCTGACCAATCATCCCGAGCGAGGCCAAAAGTGACCCGTCCGCGCCGTGGCGAGCCACGCGCGAGGACGAAGATCATCGAGGCGAGCCGCAAGCTGTTCGCTCGCCGGGGTTATTCCGAGACTTCCATGGGCGACATTGCCAAAACGGCCCAGGTCGCCCGGGCAACTGTCTATAACAACTTCGACGACAAGCAGGACATCCTCGCGGCGATCATCAGCGAATACATGACGGGGTATGCGCGGATTGCTCAACGGCTGCGGGAAAATGCCCGCTCCGGTCAGACTTCTTTCGAGCTGATCGAAGAGATGGTGCGTGAGGCGCTCAGCTGGCGGGTGAAGAACGCGGACCTGCGACCGATCGTCGCGATGGCCAGGCATCTGCGGGGTTCCGGATGGGAGGAGGCGAACAAGGTCGCAGACGACGCGATGCTGGGTTGGATCATGACCGTTCACGCCGCCGACGAAGATGCCGGCTTGATCCGCGAGGACATCGACCTCGAGTTCGGGGTTCGGGCCGCCTACAACATGATCGAGTCAATCCTCGCCTCCTTCGACGTCACGGCGCCACAGGAGGAGATCGATGACAAGGCGCACCAGCTTGCTCTCCTCCACTGGTATGCGATCTGCTCGGTGCCGCCAGACGAGGCGCCTCGCAGTCCCTTGGGGAGGAAATCCCCGGTCACGGGTAAGCAGCCCGCCTGATCTTCGCGGAGTGGAGATCCTCGGCCACGCGATCGAGGCGACCGGGGACCTCCACTCGGGCGCCGGCTTCTAAGGCAGGTACTTTTCCGCCTGTTCCTTGGCTTCTTCGAGGCCCTTTTCGGCCTTGGCCTGTCCTTCTTCGATTCCCTTTTCGGCTTCTTTCTGAGCCTTTTCGAACTTCTTCTCGGTCTTGCCGTCGACGCCCTTTTCGACTTCCTCGCGGGCTTCTTCGAGGCCCTTCTTGGTCTTTTCGACGCCTTCATCGACGGCTTCTTCGGCCTTCTTGGTGCCCTCTTCGACCTGCTTTTCGGCCTTCTCGCGGATCGTGCTGCTTTCGTCATCGCTGCTGCTGCCGCAGCCGGACCAGACGACTCCCCCGGCGGCGATCGCCATCACGGCGAAGAGGGAGTGGAAGGTGCGCAGCTTCTTGCTCATGTGGTTGCTCCAGATCGGTTGCTGGTTAACGTGGTGCGGCAGTGAATCAGAACGAGCCGGACAGCTTCGAAGCTCTGGTTGCCGACGCGATCGACGCGCTGCCCGAGGAGTTCCAGCGGCTGCTGGAGCGGGTGGCGGTGGTCGTTTCCGACCTCGGCACCGAGCGGCAGGCCTACGGCGAGTACTTCGGCGATGGTGTCGCCGCCGAACGCTACGAGGATCGGATCGCGATCTACCGCGACACGCTCGAACGCGACTTCGGCCACGATCGTGGGCTGCTCGCGCGCCAGGTCGAGCAAACGCTTCGCCACGAGCTCGCCCACCATCTTGGCTGGGACGAGGGCGGCGTCGGCGGGCTCGGTCTCTAGATCGCCTACCGGACCGAGCATTCCTGGATCAGCGCCGGCGGGTTGATGGTCTGGTGGCCTTCGAAGCGGAAGCGGGCGCGGGCGAAGCTGAAGACGCCGCCCGGAAGATCTGGAGGAGCGTCGCAGGCGGCCGAGACGTAGCTCCGGCGCTCGCCCTTGTAGGAGTAGCGCCGCCCGACCGTCAGGTCGATTTCGGTGACGGATCCGAGCCCGCTGGCGAGCTTCGGGATCTGCGCCCGCAGGATCGTCCCGAACTCCCCCTGCTTCAGGTTCCCGATCGTCAGCGGAGCCACCAGGGTGAAGCGCACGGGGGTGCCGGCGAAGAGGTGTAGGACCAGCGCCTCCCTGCCACCGCGGCGGCTGTTGAAGGCGAGGATCTTCCCGCCGGTCGGGATCTCCCGGCCGAGAGAGACGACGGCCTGGAAGCTCCCCCTGCCGACGAGAGCGGGGCGGCAGCGGTCCAGCGCGGTCTCGGTGCTGGTCGATTGCAGGCTCGAAGAGGAGCAGGTGGGCAGGCCCTCCGAGCGGAGCCGGCCGTTGCGGTTGATCATGATTTCCAGCCAGCGCAGCGCCGGCGGGTGGCTTCCGTCCGCGGCCCTCACCTTGCCCGCCACCGTCACCGAGACCGGCGCCGGCTTGTCGCGGGGCAGGGTGTGGGGGGCGAAGTCCGCGTCGAACCGCACCACCAGCCCGTCTTCCTGAACCGTTGCGGCCCTCGAGATCGCGCCCCCGCCGACGGCGAGCAGGGCGATCACGATCGGGATGACCACTCGGCGGCGCATGTTGGAAGCGAGTCTAGGCGCTCGTTTTCGCGGCTCAGGTTGAGCGATGGTTGAGCCTGCCCCGGTTCGGGTCTCAGTCGCCGTCGTCCCCGGGATGAGCGACCCGTTCGGCCCGCTGGCGCACTTCTTCGCTTGCCTCCCGGGTCGCCGCGAACGCCTCGTCCTTGGCCGCCGCCAGCCCCTCGCTTGGCTTGCCGCCGACGACGTCGCGGAAGGCGTTCTTGAAGCGCTCGGTCCGCCGGTCCGGCGGGAACCGGGCATCGGCCCGCGCCTGCTTCGCCGGGCGGCGATCGCCGTAGCGGCGCCGCGCCCAGGCCGAGCCTGGCTTGCCGAGCCGGCAGGCGCCGTAGAGGGCGAGCGGGAAGATGAAGAAGCCGATGCAGCCGTGCAGGATCCGTCCCTTGGCGAAGCAGATCGCGACCAGGAGGAAGACCACGAGGGCGCTGAGGGCGGTGCCCAGGATCGCCTCGACCGATCCCTCTTCGATCGTGAACGGGGTGAACCCGAGCAGCGCCAGCAGCATCAGCGCCGCGGCGATCACGGTGGCGTCGATCGAGCTGCGGCCCTCCTTCGCCCAGTAGACGTCGTCGAGATAGACCCAGAGGGCGAACTCGTCGATCGTCAGGCCGGCGCCGATCCCGAAGGCGAAGGCGCAGAGCTCGGTCCAGGGGCTGTTGCCGAAGGCGGCGAAGCCGCCGGCACCGGCGGCCATCATCGTCACGATCCCGAAGACGAGGTGGTGGAGGTGGACGCCGCTGTCGCTGACGATGCTGCCCGGCCACCAGGGGACCTTCGGGCTCCGCATCAGCCTCGTGCTCATGCGGATGAAGGCGAAGGAGAGGACGAAGCCGATCAGGACCAGGTAGAGGCCCTGCAGCTCGTGCTCGGCGATCCGGTCGTAGAAGTCGCCGAAGATCGAGGCGGTGATCACGCCGGCACCGGGTTCGCGTGCAGGGGCGGCGCGGTCCCGTCCTTCTCCCGCATCAGCTCGACGGTGAGGAGGACGGCGGCGACGGCGAAGATCGGGGAGAGAGCGAGATCGGAGACCGCCTCGGCCAGCCAAGTGGCGACGAAGGTGTGGCCGAAGAGGTCGTGGACGACGCTCGCGAGGAGGTGTCCGAGCCCGTCGCCGACCACCTGGATCGGCAGCAGGACCCAGAGGACGAGCCAGAAGTTGCCGCGAACCAGCCCTATGCTGCGCGTCAGAGCCCCTTTCGCGGAGCGATCCTCGAGCTCGACGACTGGCCCGGAGAGCGCCAGCCAGACGAAGGCGAGGAGGCCGGGGAGCACGCCCAGCAGCAGTCCGACGGCGACGAGGGCGACGTAGGCGAGGTCGACCGCGATCAGGCGCCCGTAGCGGAGGCTGAGGGCGATCTCGCGCAGCGATGGCGGTTTCTCCCCGTGCGTATGGGTGAGCGAGATCGCGATCGCGCCGCTGAAGAAGACCTCACCGAGGAGCCCGGTGGCGGTGATCGCGCCGACGGCGAGAACGAGGGCGGCGAGCTTGATCCCGCTGGTGACGTCGAGCGAGTCGAGCTCGACGTCCATCGTCAGGGCGTCGAGGAGGGCGAGGGGAACGAAGACGACGAGGGCGAGGAGGAGCAGCGACGGCGCCCAGGCGCGATAGGTGCGCCAGATGCGCGCGTAGGTCGAACCGAGGCGGCGCGGGAAGCTCACCGGCGGCGGTTCCGGCGCCCGGCCGGCTTGCGGCCCCGTGCCTCCAGCCGCGACGGGCTCGACTCGGAGGCGGGCACCCGGCGGAGGTTGCCGAGCTCGGGGACCAGGAGCTCTTCGGCGCAGCGCCGGTGCCAGTGGTGGTGGTCTGTGCCGCCGAGCCGCCGCACGAACTGGACCACGGTGTGCTCCTCGCCGACCGGAATGTCGCCGTGGCAGCCAGGGCAGTGGTAGAGCTTGCGGGCGATCCCGCGGATCAGCCAGGTCTCGTCGCCCTCTTCGTTCAGTCCGGTGAGGCTCCAGCGCATGCTCGGGAGGCCGTCGAACTGGGACATCAGCGCCTCGACATCCAGGCGAAGCCAGCGGCCATCGCGACGTTGGCGACGCCTGCCAGACGCAGGCCGAGCTTCGCCCCTGGTCGGGTGACGGCCGGCGAGGCAGACCAGAGCGCGTCGGTCGCGATCTCGGTTCCCCGCAGCCATGCCAGCGACTGCCAGTCGGCGGCGCTGCCGCGGCGGTCGGCCGCCAGGTGGGCGGCGGCGAAGGTCAGCCAGATCGGCCCGCAGCGGCGGAAGAGATGCTTCGCGTCCGGCGAGGGCTCGTCATGGCCGAGCACCTTCAGGGTCGTCGCGGGCGCCGCGATCGCGGCGCTGCCGAGCAAAAGATCGAAGACGATCATGTTGCGGTTGGTGAGCCGCAGGGCCTCTTCCAGGGTCATGACTCGACAAATCCAACCAGACGGCGGAAGGGAAAGAGTCAGGTTCGGCGAAATGGACCGCCGTGACCAAGACCGCAACGAAGTCCCCACAGCTCAAAAGCCTTTCCGACTACATCCAGGAGCGCTTCGACGAGTTCTCGCGCTCCCAGAAGGACGTCGCCCGCTACATCGTCGACCACCTCGACGAGGCAGCCTTCCTCACCGCCGAGGAGCTGGCCCGGAGAGCGAGCACCTCGTCCTCGACGGTGGTGCGCTTCTCCCAGGCCCTCGGCTTCGAGGGTTACCCGGAGCTGCAGCAGGCCGCGATCGAGGAGTACCGGACGACGATCGCCGCCAGCAACGCCAACGGCGGCGCCCTCTTCTCCTTCGACCACTCCGAGCTGGAGGGATCGCTGAGCGCCGATTACTCGAATCTCGAGGAAACGGCGCGCAAGCTGACCCCGGAGCAGGTCGAAGCCTCGATCGAGGCGGTCGCCACCGCGCAGCGGATCGTCATCGTCGGCGTCGACCAGATGGCCTTCTTCGCCAGCTACCTGCGCCACACCCTCAGCCTGCTCGACATCCGCGCTGAAATCGTCGCCAGCACCGGCGGCGAGTCGCTGCAGCGGCTGGGGAGGATCGACGAGAACACGCTTGTCATCACCCTCTCCGCCGGCCGCGCCCACCCGCTGCTGCTGCGGGCGATGAAGCTGGCGCACCACCGCGGCGCCCGCACCCTGGCGATCTCCGACGCGACGATGTCCGAGGTCGGGGAGCATGCCGAGCTGACGCTCTACTTCTCCTCCAACAGCCCCAGCTTCACGCGCAGCCACACGGCGCTGATGGCGCTGATCCAGGGCCTTGCACACGGTCTCTACGCGCGGGACGAAGCCGCGCACAAAGACCGCATCCGCGCGTACAAACTGAAGTAGACGAAGGCACCTGGCCCGCGGGTCCTGTCTCCGATCGCGGACTCTCCCTAGCGGGAGAGTCCTCGCGATCGTCGCCACCCGCGGGAGGAGCGTCGGCCAACGTAAGATGGGCGCATGAGCGAGCGAGCAACCTTCAGGTTGAAGACGGGTTTGGCCGAGATGCTGAAAGGCGGGGTGATCATGGACGTGGTCACGCCCGAGGAGGCGAAGATCGCCGAGGAGGCGGGTGCCTGCGCGGTGATGGCGCTGGAGCGCGTCCCCGCCGACATCCGCCGCGACGGCGGCGTCGCCCGCATGTCGGACCCGGCGATGATCAAAGGGATCCAGGAGGCGGTCTCGATCCCGGTCATGGCCAAGGCCCGGATCGGCCACTTCGCCGAGGCCCAGGTGCTGCAGTCGCTCGAAGTCGACTACGTCGACGAGTCCGAGGTGCTGACCCCGGCCGACGAGCACAATCACATCGACAAGTTCGCCTTCGAGGTGCCGTTCGTCTGCGGCGCCACCAACCTCGGCGAGGCGCTGCGGCGGATCGGCGAGGGGGCGGCGATGATCCGCTCCAAGGGCGAGGCCGGGACCGGCAACGTGGTCGAGGCGGTGAGGCACATGCGCGAGATCGTCTCCGGGATCAAGCGGTTGGCGCAGCTCGGCCCGGAGGAGCTCTCCTCCGAGGCCAAAGAACTGCAGGCACCGCTGGAGGTGGTGAAAGTCGTCGCCGACGCCGGTCGCCTGCCGGTGCCGCTCTTCTGCGCCGGCGGCATCGCCACCCCCGCCGACGCGGCGCTGATGATGCAGCTCGGCGCCGAGGGTAACTTCGTCGGCTCCGGCATCTTCAAGAGCTCCGACCCGCAGCGGCGGGCGCGGGCGATCGTCGAGGCGACCACCCACTTCAACGACCCCGAGCGGGTGACGGCGGCCTCGATCGGGCTAGGCGAGGCGATGCCCGGCCTCGAGATCGCCGGTCTCGCCGCCGAGGACGCCCTGCTGCAGAACCGCGGAGCGTAGGTGGCCGGCGCCGCGGCCGGCACGCCTCTTCGAGTCGGCGTCCTCGCGCTCCAGGGCGACTTCGAAGCCCACGCGAAGACCCTGCGCCAGCTCGGCGCCGAGCCGCGCGAGGTGCGGGTCCCGGATGACCTCGAGGAGCTCCACGCCCTGGTGATCCCAGGCGGGGAGAGCACGACGATCGGCAAGCTGATCGCCTCCGCCGGCCTGGAGTCGGCGCTGCGGGCACACCACGGCGCCGGGCGGCCGATCCTCGGCACCTGCGCCGGGCTGATCGTCTGCGACGCCGAGCACCTCGGCTTCCTCGATGTGACCGCGAAGCGGAACGCCTTCGGCCGGCAACTGCAGAGCTTCGAGGCCGACCTTGAGGTCGAGGGGGCGGGGGACGAGCCCCTGCGGGCGGTTTTCATCCGCGCCCCATGGGTCGAGCGCCACGGGCCGGAGGTGGAGGTGCTCGCCTCCTACGAGGGGCGCCCGGTGGCGGTCCGGGAGGGAAGCGTGCTCGCCTGCGCCTTCCATCCCGAGCTGACCGACGACCCGCGCTTCCACGCGATCTTCATGGCGATGACCACGGCCGCCCGCGAACGGGCGCGGGAGGAGGTGGGGCGATGAGCGGTGGCGATCCCCGGGTCCAGAACCTGGCGAAGATCCTGGTCGGCTACTCGACGGCGGTGAAGGAGGACGACGTCGTCGCGATCGACGGTGAGAGCGCGGCGGCGCCGCTGCTGCTGGCGGTCTACGAGGAGGTGCTGCAGGCCGGCGGCCACCCGATGCTGAACGTGGCGCTCGAGGGCCAGATCGCCGCCTACTTCAAGCACGCCTCCGACCGGCAGCTGGAATGGATCTCCCCCTTCGCCGAGTGGATGGTCGACAACGCCGACGTGCGGATCGCGATCGGCGCCAGCACCAACACCCGCGAGCTTTCGGGGGTCCCTCCGGAGCGCCAGACGCTGCGCCAGTCGGCGACCGGCGACCTGATGACGCGGGCGATGAAGCGCGCCGCCGAGGGCGGGTTCCGCTGGTGCTACACGCTCTTCCCGACCAGCGCCTACGCCTCCGAGGCGGAGATGAGCCTGGCCGACTACGAAGACTTCTACTACGGCGCCTGCCTGGCCACCGACCCCGAGCCGCTGACGGCCTGGAAGCGGGCCTCGGAGGAGACGACCCGCCTGGCGGAGTGGATCGAGGGCCACGAGGAGGTCCGGGTGACGGCACCGGGTACCGACATCAAGCTCGGGATCGCCGGGCGCAAATTCATCCCCTGTGTCGGCGACAACAACATGCCCGACGGCGAGTTCTTCACCGGCCCCGTCGAGGACTCGGTCGAGGGGGAAGTGAGCTTCCACCTGCCGGCAGTGATCGGCGGTCGCGAGGTCTCCGGCGTGCGCCTGCGCTTCGAGTCCGGCCGCGTCGTCGACGCCTCCGCCGATCGCGGCGAGGAGTACCTGCTGAAGCTGCTCGACACCGACGAGGGCGCGCGTAGGCTCGGCGAGCTGGGGATCGGCACCAACTACGGGATCGGCAAAGGCACCCGCGAGGTTCTACTCGACGAGAAGATAGGCGGCACCGTCCACATGGCCGTCGGCGGCAGCTACCCGGAGTCCGGCGGCGAGAACGAGTCCGCCGTGCACACCGACCTCGTCTGCGACCTCCGCCTCGGCGGCAAGCTCGAAGTCGACGGCGAGATCATGCAGGAAGACGGCCGCTTCGTCGTCTGATCAGGCCTGGGTGACGATCGCAGCGATCACGCCGAGGAAGCCGACGACGAAAGTGGCGAACATCCCGCCGAACAGCTGAGCCATCATCCGGTTCTGGGCGGCGAACTGGCCGTTCATCTCTCGGCGCAGGGAGGCAAATTCGGCTCGCATCTCGCCGAACCCAGCATCCATTCGCTGCTCGAGCCGATCGACCCGCGCATTCAGGTCGTCGAGCCGCTCGTCGGTCCAGCCTTCCCTTGCCATTACCGCCATATTGCCAGGCTATAAAGCAAAATGCAACGTGTTGTGCGCGAAACTTAAAAGTTTCGCAGCAACTTCGACAACGACCTTGTCACTGGTTGGGCAAAGGCGATCCGGCCAGGAGGAAGAACCAGAGGGTGAGGGCGAGCGCGGCGAGCATCACCGAGGCCATCAGGACCGCCTCGACGACCGTGACCGAGCTCTGGATCGGCGCCGTGTCGCGCATGCTTTTCAGCCAGGTCGGGCGGATCGGCCCGATCCGGTTGGTGCCGGTGATGCGGATGTAGAGGTTGTTGAGGCGGCCGATCAGCCAGGCGACGACGAGGAAGGTGAGGAGGATCCCGATTACGACGACCGCATAGGGACCGCCGGCCGGGAACTGGGTCTCGGAGAGCTTGGAGGCGATGTAGACCCAGCTCAGCGGGATCGCGGTCCACAGCGAGAACGCCGCCAGCAGCATCGCGACGAAGACGAGCGCCGCGGCGAGGCCGCGTCCTGCTGCGTAGGTTCTCTCCTTGGTGGCCATCGGGCGACTTCATAGAATGGCAGGCGATGTCCGGTCATTCCAAGTGGCACTCGATCAAACACAAGAAGGGCGCTGCCGACGCCAAACGCGGCAAGCTCTTCAGCAAGCTCGCGCGGGCGATCACCGTCGCCGCCCGTGACGGCGGCGGCGACCCCAGCGGCAACCCCACCCTGGCCACGGCGGTCCAGAAGGCCAAAGAAGCCTCGATGCCGAAGGACAAAATCCAGAAGGCGATCGACGTCGGCACCGGCGCGGGCAGCGACGGGGCCGCGATCGAAAGGATCGTCTACGAGGGCTACGGGCCGGCCGGCGTCGCGGTCCTGGTCGAGGCGCTGACCGACAACCGCAACCGCGCCAGCGCCGAGATCCGGCACGCCTTCTCCAAGCACGGCGGCAACCTCGGCGAGCCCGGCTCGGTGGCCTGGATCTTCGAGAAAAAGGGCGCGATCGTGGTCGACGGCGAGCGCTACGGCGAGGACGACCTGATCGGAGCGATCGACGCCGGCGCCGAGGACGTGCGCGAGGACGAGGGCAAGCTGCGGGTGATCTGCGAGCCGACCGACCTCACCGCCGTACGGGAAGCGGTCGAGGGCGAAGGGATCGAGGTCGAGTCGGCGGGCCTGGTGACCGAGCCGAAAAGCAGTGTCGAGCTCAAGGGCCATGACGCCGAGCGGATCCTGAAGCTGCTCGAGGCGCTCGACGATCAGGACGACGTCGACGAGGTCTACGCCAACTTCGACATTCCGGCGGAGGTGCTGGAGAAGCTCGCGGCGTAGCGGTAGGGAGGGGTCGGGGGGCTCCCTCCAGACACATCTCGCTATGGCTCGATGTTGAGTGTCTGGAGGGAGTCCCCCGACCCCTCTGGCGACAGTTGGGAAGGCATCCGACGCGGGTCACAGAATCACTGCTTATGCAAGTAGTGATGGGAATAGATCCTGGTGCGGCCAACCTTGGCTTTGGCATCGTCCGGATCGAGGGGAACCACATGGTCGCCCTCGACGGGGGGGTGGTGGAGACGACGCCGGATCTGCCGATGGAGCGGCGGCTGGAGCGGATTCATCGAGCCCTGGCGGAGCTGCTCGAATGGCACGAGCCGAAGGCGGTGGCGATCGAGGAGGTCTACTTCGGCAAGAACGTGCGCTCGGCGATGGCCGTCGGCCAGGCGAGTGGCGTGGCGATGCTGGCGGCCGCCGAACGCGGGGTCGGTTGCTTCACCTACACGCCGCAGGCGATCAAGATGGCTGTCTGCGGCTCCGGCGCCGCCGGCAAGCGACAGGTCCAGCGCATGGTGGGCACCCTGCTCGGGCTCCCGGACCCGCCGGAGCCCGACCACGCCGCCGACGCGCTGGCGGTGGCGATCTGCCACGGGAACGGCAGCGGGCACCGTGGCGCGGTCGCCGTCGCTGGCGAAGCCGGGGTCGCCGGATGATCGCCGCCGTCCGCGGTGAGGTGATGGTGCGCCGTCCCGACCACGTCGTCATCGACGCCGGCGGCGTCGGCTACCGGCTCGCGGTCTCCGCGGAGACCCTGAAGGCCGTGCCGGCGACCGGTCGCGACGCCTTCCTCCACGCCGAGCTGATCTCCCGCGACGACTCGCTCTCCCTCTACGGCTTCTCCTCCGAGGAGGAGCGGGATCTCTTCCGGCTCCTGATCACGGTCAGCGGCGTCGGTCCGAAGGTGGCAGTCGCGACCCTCTCCGGCGGCAGCGCCCGCGACCTGCTGCGGGCTATCGCGGCCGGCGACGCCAAACGCTTCCAGGCTGTTCCGGGCATCGGCAAGCGCACCTCGGAGCGGATCATCGTCGAGCTGCGCGAGAAGGTTGCGGGAACGCTGGAGGAAGAGGTCGCCCTCGGCGTCGCGGAGGGCGGGGACCCCCGGGCGCTGGCCCGCGACGGCCTCGTCAACCTCGGCTACGCGCCGCTGGAAGCCGAGCAGCTGCTCGAAGGAGTCGACGGCTCCGGCGCGGAGGACCTGGTCGCGGCGGCGCTGCGCAAGGCCGCCGCTGCGAGGAACGCGGCGTGAGCGGCCCGCCGGACATCGGCGGCAACCGGATCCGCACGCCGGGGATCGAGAACGAGCCGGTTCCGGTCGACGCCGAGGTCAAGGTCCACGATGCCCGCGCCGAGGCGCCGGACGAGGACCTCGATCGCTCGCTGCGGCCGCCGACCCTGACCGATTTCGTCAACCAGACGCAGGTCACCGACCAGCTGGCGATCTTCATCGAGGCGGCGAAGCGGCGCGGGGAGCCGCTGGACCACGTCCTCCTCGCCGGGCCGCCCGGCCTCGGCAAGACTTCGCTCGCGCACATCGTCGCGGCCGAGCTCGGGGTGCCGATGGTGCAGACGGCCGGCCCGGCGCTCGAGCGCAAGGGCGACGTCGCCTCCTTCCTCACCGCCCTGGAGCCAGGCAGCGTCTTCTTCATCGACGAGATCCACCGCCTCGGCCGGGCGGTCGAGGAGACGCTCTACCCGGCGATGGAGGACGGCGAGTTGCCGGTGGTGCTGGGGCAGGGCGCCGGGGCGCGAACCGTGACCCTGCCGCTGCCGCCGTTCACCCTGGTCGGCGCGACCACGCGGGCGGGGCTCCTGACGACGCCCCTGCGCGACCGTTTCGGCGTCTCTCACCGCCTCGAGTACTACGCGACCGAGCACCTGGCGCTGATCGTCGAGCGCTCCGCCGAGATCCTTGGGGTGGAGATCGATACCGGCGGCGCGGAGACGATCGCCTCGCGCTCGCGGGGCACGCCCCGCGTCGCCAACCGGCTCCTGAAGCGGGTGCGCGACTTCGCCCAGGTGAAGGGGAGCGGCCGGATCGGCGCCGACGTGGCCGCCGCCGCGCTGGAGATGCTCGAGGTCGACGCCGGCGGGCTCGATCGCAGCGACCGCGCCCTGCTGGAGACGATCGCGACCAAGTTCGCCGGCGGCCCGGTCGGCCTCTCGACGATGGCGATCGCGATCGGCGAGGAGCAGGACACGATCGAGGACGTCTTGGAGCCCTATCTCCTGCAGCAGGGCCTGCTCAAGCGGACCCCCCGCGGGAGGGTCCTGACCCAGCGGGCCTACGAGCATCTCGGGCTTCCGGCGCCCGAGGGCGCGGCCAGCCTCTTCTGAGCCGCGCCAGCTAGCCTGTCGAGCATGCCGTTCTTCATCTGTCCGAATTGCGGGCACCGGGAGGTGAGCGGGGAGCGCACCGCGGGGTTCAGCACCCGTCCGAAGGGCTGCTCGAAATGCGGCTTCGGCTTTGTCTTCGAATTACTCGACGATTATTATCCGGCTCCGAATGCCGCTTTTTTCGTTTGTGACAAGCAGGAACGCGTGATCGACGCCGGCAAAGGCAGCTTCGAGCTGACCGGTCTCACCGACGAGGACGTGATCGGGCGGCCGGTGCGCGAGGTTCTCGGGCTCGACTGGATCGACACCGGCGACGGCGGTACCGAGGCGGATACCGACGGCGACGGCGTCAGCGACCCGATCGAGACCTCGCTCGAGTGGGGCGTTCGCTCGCTCGGCAAGCGGGTCTCGGTGAACGCCGAGGGCGACCTGCCGGCGAAGGCCGTCGCCGACGTATTCCCTGCCTACGACGACGACGGCGGCCTCCTCCTCGTCCTTACCCCGGAGGGCTGAACGGATGGGAACGCGGCGCGGCCACCTTCTCGTCCTGTTCCTGGTCCTCGGCCTGGTGCTCGTCTCGGCCCTGGTCATCGCCAAGAAGGAAACGAAGCTCGGCCTCGACCTCCAGGGCGGGCTCGAGCTCGTCTACCAGGGCCAGCCGACCGAAGCCGGGGCTGAAGTCAGCGGCGAAGACATCGACGACTCGATCTCGATCATCGAACAGCGGATCAACAAGCTCGGCGTCTCCGAGCCCGAGGTCGCGCGGCTCGGGGTCGATGGGATCACCGTCAGCCTGCCCGGCGTCACCGACGCCAACCGCGCCGCCGAGCAGGTCGGCACCACGGCCCAGCTCTACTACTACGACTGGGAGCCGAACCTGATCGGCCCGGAGAAAAGGCTCGGCGGCACGCCCGGGGCCGAACCGCCGAAACAAGCGCTGAAGGAATCGGAAAAACGCTGGGAAGCAGCCGGCCGCAACGTCCACAAAAACGAAGTCAAAAGGCTGATCGAAGACGGCGCCTACCCGACCGCCTACGAGGCGGTGAAGCTGGCCTCCGAACAGCCGCCGGTCGAGGACTGCCAGAACTGCTCGATCGCCAGGCCGCGCTACTACCTCTTCGACAAGGACAAACCCGGCGAAGCGCTCGCGGGGCCCGAGCTGGCGAAAAAAGACCTCTACGTGACCCCGACGGGAGAAAAACTCTCCAAAGACGGGATCGTGCTCGAAGTGCCGCCGGGGGTCGTGGTCGTCTCCGAACTGCCGGTCGACGATGAAGGTCAGACGATCGAAGACGCGGAACCGGGTTGGTTCGCGCTGAAAGACGACCCGGCCCTCAGCGGGGACGAAATCACCGACCCCGAACAGACCTACGACCAGAACAACCTGCCGGTCGTCAGCTTCACCTTCACCGACAGCGGGCGCGAGGCCTTCCAGGAAGTCACTCGCCAGATCGCCCAGCGCGGCAAGGCGCGGACGATCGGCCCGGTCGGTCCCGAAGAAGCCGAAGCGCTCTCCGGTCACTTCGCCGTCGTCCTCGACAACGAAGTCAAAACGCGGCCGATCATCGACTTCGAAGAGAACCCGGACGGGATCGACGGCCGCACCGGGGCGCAGATCGGCGGCGGCTTCAGCGGCGTCGACGAGGCCCAGGAACTGGCCACCACCCTGCAGATCGGCGCCCTGCCGATCAACCTGAAGCTGATCAGCCAGACGCAGGTCTCGGCGACCCTCGGCAGCGAAGCCCTCGATCAGGGCGTCAAAGCCGGTCTCGTCGGCCTGGCGCTGGTGGTCATCTTCCTGCTCCTCTACTACCGCTTCCTCGGCCTGATCGCCTCGATCGCCCTCGGCGCCTACGCGGTGATCTTCTTTGCCCTGATCGACCTGATCCCGATCACCCTCACCCTGCCCGGGATCGCGGGCCTTGTGCTGACGATCGGGGTCGCCGCCGACTCCAACATCGTCATCTTCGAGCGAATAAAGGAGGAGGTGAGGGCAGGGCGCTCGATGTCGAGCGCGATCGCTGCCGGCTACAAACGCGGGATCAGCACGATCATCGACGCCAACGTCGTCACCCTGCTGACCGCCTTCATCCTCTTCGTCCTCGCCACCGCCGGGGTCAAGGGCTTCGCCTTCACCCTCGGGGTCGGCACGATCGTCTCGCTGCTGACCGCGGTCGTCTTCACCCAGGCCCTGCTCGGCAGCATGAGCCGCTCGCGGCTGCTGCGCTCGCCCAGCTTCCTCGGCGCCGCCGGCGAGGGCAAACGCTGGCACTTCGACTTCATGGGCGCGAGCCGCTGGTTCTTCTCGATCTCTGGCGTGATCCTGCTCATCGGCGGTCTCGCCCTGGCGACCAAGCAGCTCAACTTCGGCATCGACTTCGAGTCGGGGACGCGGATCACCGTCGCGATCGAAGGCGATACGGACGAGGAAGGCGTGCGGCAGGCGCTGGAGGAAGCCGGGATCGAGGGCGAGGAGATCCAGGCCGTCAGCGACAGGGCCTTCCCGGGCAAAGACGTCTTCCAGATCCAGTCCCACCAGCTCGAGCCGAGTCAGGTGCGCGACGCCGAAAAGGCGCTGGGCGCCGAATTCGGGATCGTCGAAAACGGATTCGACAGCACCAGCGTCGGGCCGACCTTCGGCCAACAGGTGGCCAACAGCGCCCTCAAGGCGCTGATCTTCTCGATGCTGGTGATCGCCGGCTACGTGGCGCTGCGCTTCGACCCGAAGTTCGCGATCCCGGTCCTGATCGCGATCTTCCACGACATCCTGATCACGGCGGGCGTCTATTCGCTGACCGGAAAAGAGGTGAGCAGCGGTACGGTCGCCGCCTTCCTGACGATCTTGGGTTACTCGATCTACGACACGATCATCGTCTTCGACCGGATCCGCGAGAACGTGCCGCGGATGCCGCGCGCCGCCTTCTCCCAGATCGTCAACCGCTCGATGAGCGAGGTCCTGACCCGCTCCCTGGCGACCAGCTTCTCGACCCTGCTCGGAGTCGCCTCCCTGCTCGTCTTCGGCGGCGCCACCCTGCAGGACTTCGCCTTCGCGATGCTGGTCGGGATCGCCTCCGGGACCTACTCCTCGATCTTCATCGCCTCGCCGGTGCTGACCGCCTGGAAGGAACGCGAGCCCGGGTTCGTGCGCCGCCGCCTGCGGATCGCCGAAGCCGAGGGCGGGCGCGTGCCGGCCTACGCCGACGAGATCGAGATGGCGAAGCTGGGGCGCGACGACGACCGCGAAGCCGAAGCCGAAGCCGCGCCGGCGGCGGAGGCGCCGGCGGCGGAGGTTGCGCCGAGCTCGGTCGCCACCGTCGAGCGCGAGGACGACTCCGGCAACGGCGCCGGCTCGCGCGACAACGGCGACACCGAGGCGGCGGAGACCGCTTCGGCCGAGCGCCGCCAGCGCAACGCCGATCGCCGGGCCCGCCGCCAGGCCCGCCGCAAGCACGGGAGGAGCCGCTGATGGCACTGGTCGTCTTCTTCATGATGGGCATCGCCCTCTGGCACTTCACGGTCTTCATTCCCGATCGCTTCTGGCAGGGGATCGTCGGGGCGTTCCTCGGCGCCGTGCTGGGCTCGATCGTCTTCGGAATGATCGTCCAGGAGGTCAGCGGCAAAGGCCTCGGGGACACCGACCTCTCGACGGCGCTGATCGCGATCCCGGGGACGCTGATCGGTCTCGCGATCGTCTACGCGATCGGCGTCCGCTCCGAAGAGCGCCTGGACTGAGCGAACCCCCTTTTTGCCGCATCTTCGGGCCGCCGGGGCCCAAGGTTCCGCCGCAGCGCTTCCTAGCCTGGAAAGCGTGTCCCAAGCCGCCAGTCCCTTCGCCGCCGAGCCGTACTCCTATGCGGAGGCCCACGCGCTCGCCGACGAGCTGGGGGTCAGCGAGCCGGTTGCGGTGACGCTGGTGCGGCGCGGGTACCGGACTCCGGAGCAGGCACGGTCCTTTCTCGCTGCTGACGAGTCGCATCCGCCGAGCGAGTTCGCCGGGATGCACGAGGTTGCGGCGCAGATTCGAGGTGCGGTCGAGGCGAGTCGGCGGATCACCGTTCACGGGGACTTCGACGTCGACGGTGTCTGCGCGACTGCCTTGGCGGTCTCGACGCTGCGGCAGCTCGGGGCCGAGGTCGACTGGTTCATCCCGAACCGGATCGAGGACGGCTACGGGCTCTCCGCCGATAACGTGAGGCGGCTGGCGGAGCGGGGGACGGGGCTGCTGCTGACCGTGGACTGCGGGATCACCTCCGTCGAGGAGGTCCGGCTGGCGCGGGAGCTGGGGATGGAGGTGGTGGTCACGGATCACCACCAGCGGACCGAGGAGCTGCCGGATTGCCTGATCTTGCATCCGCAGGTCTCGGGTTATCCCTTCGAGTCACTCTGCGGTACCGCGGTGGCCTGGAAGCTGAGCTGCGCCCTAGGAATCGACGCCGAGGCGGATCTGGATCTGGTGGCATTGGCGACGGTGGCCGATGTGGTGCCGCTGGTCGGCGAGAACCGCTCGCTGGTCAAGCGCGGCCTGTCGGAGATCAGGCGCGGCCGGCGCACCGGCCTGCGGGCCTTGATGGAGGCCGCGAAATGCGAGCCGGAGCGGCTGGACGAGGGAGACCTCGCCTTCCGGCTGGCGCCGCGGATCAACGCGGCGGGACGGCTGTACCGGGCCGACGCCGGGGTCGAGCTCTTCCTGACCGAGGACGAGCAGCGGGCCGAGGCGATCGCGATCGAGCTGAGCAAGGCGAACTCCGAGCGGCGGGCGACCGAGCGTGAGGTGGACGCGGCTGCCGAGGCTGCCTGGCGGGAGCTGGCGGAGGAGTTGCGGGAGGCGCGCGGGTTCGCGGTCGCAGGCGAGGGCTGGCACCCGGGCGTGGTCGGGATCGTCGCCTCGCGGATGGTCGAGCGGCACCGCCGGCCGGTGGTCGTGATCTCCTTCGACGAAGAAGGGAGCGGGCGCGGGTCGGGGCGCAGCATCTCCGGATTCGATCTGCTCGCCGCGCTGCAGGCCTGCGCGGAGCACCTGGAGGGCTTCGGCGGCCACCGCGCCGCGGCGGGGCTGCAGATCAGGGCCGAGAAACTCGAGGCCTTTCAGGCGGCGTTCGCCGCCCATGCCAACGAGGTGCTCAGTCCCGAGGACCTGCAGCGAACCGAAAAGGTCGACGCGATCGTCGGCGGGGTCGGTCTCGGCTTGGAGCTGGCGGAAGAGCTGAAGCAGCTGGCGCCGTTCGGGATGGGCAACCCCGGGGTGCGGCTGTTGGTGCCGTCGGCCCGGGTCAGCGACGTGCGGGCGATGGGGGAGGGCAAGCACGCCCGCTTCAGTCTCCACAGCGGCGCCCACCGGGCGCTCGGGGTGGCCTTCGGTCGCTCCAGCCTCGGCGTCGAGGACGAGGACGTGCTCGACGCGAGCGTCCGCCTCGAGCTCAACCACTGGAACGGCTCGGTCGAGCCGCGGGTCGTCCTGCGCGAGCTCCACCCGCTCGAGCAACCCCAGACCGAGGAGCCCGTCCTCCCACACGCCTGCGCCTGCGACGAAGCCGCCTGGTGGTCCCGCTTCGAAGCCGAGCTTGCGATCGACCCAGCCGCCGAGTCCGCGTCAACCCCTCTTGAAGAGGAGTTGTCGCGGGCTCGCGGGGCGGGGCGCCGACTGGTGGAGGGGAGTGCGCCGGCGACGGTGGTGGTGGCGGAGCTGGTTTCGAGTGGAGCTGGGGTGCTGGCGGTCTGTGCCGATGCTTCGCGGCGGGCGGCGTTGGCAAACGGCGCCACCGGTCTCGCCCGTTTCAACGGCGGCGCGGCGCTGATCGCCTGCCACCGTTGCGGCGAGGAGGAGATCGGGCGGCTCGTGAGCCGGGCGAGATCGGGCCTGGCGCTGACCGACTACGCAGCGCTGGAGCGGCGACCGGAGCTTGCGGAGGCCTTCGAGCACGTCGTTCTCGTCGATCCGCCCCGGTGCGGGGAGGACCGCTTGCGCGCCGGCTCGCCCTGCGAGGAGGGCGGCTTCCTCCACGTCCCCTGGACCGGGGCGGAGGTGGAGTTCGCCGCGCAGGCCCTGGCGGAGCAGTGGGCGACGCGCGAGGGGGTGGCGGTCACCTACCGGGCGCTGCGCCAGACCGGCGACGCTCGCGGCAAGCGGCTACGGGAGGCGCTCGCGGGCGCGGGCAGCCACCCGCTCTGCCCCGAGGCTTCGGCGCGGCGCTTTCGCGTCCTCCGCGAGCTCGGACTGCTGCAGGGATCGCCGCAGGGGGGCGCTGGAGTGGTCCGGGTCGTATCCTCCGTGAGGACGGATCTGCAGCGCTCGGCTGCTTTCCGTGCCTACAGCGACAAGCTTTCGGAGGCCCAGCGATTTCTCGGAAAAACCAAGCTGCCGTAGAGCACAAGGATCTTCTCGCCGACCTCTTCGCGGTGGTCGGTGAGTTCGACTCTGCCGCGACCGGGTCCGAGAACGGAGATGGGACCGGCGCCAACGGGCACGGCGTTTCGGCTGGAGGCACCGCGCTCGCCGTGGCGGCGATCGATCGAGCCCGGGTCGAGCGCGCCTTCGACTTCGCCTGCGAGCGGCACGCCGACCAGCGCCGCTACTCCGGCGACGAGTTCATCACCCACCCCGTGGGAGTCGCCCAGATCTGCGCCGGGATGCGCCTCGATACCGAGACCCTCTGCGCCGCGCTCCTCCACGACACGGTCGAGGACACCACCGCCAGCCTGGATGAAATCCGGGGCGAATTCGGCGAGGAGATCGCCCAACTCGTCGACGGGGTCACGAAGCTGACTGGGATCACCTTCGAGAGCCGCGACGAGCGCCAGGCCGAGAACTACCGGAAGATGATGGTGGCGATGGCCACCGACGTCAGGGTGATCCTGATCAAGCTGGCCGACCGCCTCCACAACATGCGCACGCTCGGCGCTCTGCCGAAGCAGAAACAGACGCTGAAGTCGCACGAGACGCTGGAGATCTACGCACCGCTGGCGCACCGCCTGGGGATCCACGCGATCAAATGGGAGCTGGAGGACCTCGCCTTCGCGACCCTGCACCCGCGCAAGTACAAAGAAATCAAGCAGCTGGTGGCCCAGCAGCGCGACGAGCGCGAAAACTTCGTCTCCGAGGCGGGCGAGTTCCTCGCCCGGGAGCTGGAGCAGGTCGGGATCGAGGCCGAGATCTCCGGCCGTGCCAAGCACTTCTATTCGATCTACACGAAGATGGCGAAGAAGGGCCGCGAGTTCAACGAGATCTTCGACCTGACGGCGATGCGGGTGATCGTCCACTCGGTCAAAGACTGCTACGGCGCGATCGGCGTCATCCACTCG
>Ga0190269_10000053_pt1 | contig 48181 bp, 47 predicted proteins | sample Popmic249IS_FD_133749 | JGI IMG/M metagenome (GOLD analysis project Ga0190269, IMG submission 133749) | Populus adjacent soil microbial communities from riparian zone of Blue River, Arizona, USA - 249 IS | ecosystem: Environmental > Terrestrial > Soil > Riparian zone | place: USA: Arizona... | reverse complement strand
TCGTCGGCGGCGGCCCAGTAGGCGAGCGCCCGCATGTGCTGGGTCGGCAGCCCGTCGGAGCGGACCAGCGGCATCTCTTCCAGCTCCTCGCGTTCGGTCTCGTACATGACCATGTCGTCGCCCCAGCGCTTGGTCAGCGTGCCTTCGGCGAGGCCCTGGTTGGTGAACTCACGCACCTCCGGCAGGAAGTCGGACTCGTAGATGACCCTGTCGAAGGTGATCCCGAGACTGGCGAGCGTCTTGCGCTGGCCCGAGACCACCCAGGAGCGCGTCCGCGACCACAGTTCGAGCGCCTTCTGGTCGCCCTCGAGGACCCGCATCATCAGCTCGTCGGCCTTGTCTTCATACTGCGTCGACTCGCGGGCGACCGAGTCCTCGGCGCCGTCGTCGCCCCCTCCTCCGTTGCGGCTGGCGGTGACGTAGTCGGCGTAACAGAAGCCGACGAAGTGGTCGGACTTCTCGTCGGCGTCGGGGCCGGAGTCCTCGCCGGCGCGGGTGGCGACGCCGGCCATCGCCTCGCCCATGCTGCGGCCGACGTCGCAGATCAGGCTGCGGTTCTCGACCCGCGCCCCGGCCTGCTTCAGCGCCCCGGCGATCGCGGCGCCGACGGCGAGGTTGCGGAGGTGGCCGATGTGCAGCGCCTTGGTCGTGTTGGCGCCCCAGAAGTAGACGGCGTAGCGGTTATCGGCGGCCAGGTCGGCGAGGTCTGCCTCGCCCTGCGCGCCGGAGCCGATCGCCTCCCCCTGCGACTCGATCCACTCGTCGCTGAGCCTGGCGGTCGGCTGCTTGCCCTCGCGGTCGATCGAGGCGACCCAGGGCTCGGCCTCGATCCGGTCGAGCGCCGCCTTCGCCTCCTCGCTCTCGCGCCAGTCGCTGCCCTTCGGCAGGCGCGGGATCAGCATCAGGTCGAAGTCGGGCTCCGGCCGGTAGGGCGCCCGCGCCGCCCACAGCGCCGTGCCGCTCTCGCCTGCCGCGACTTCGTCGAACCTGTTGAAGATGTTCTCGCCCATAGCCGTGATTCCGAACTTTCTGCTTCGAATTTGGTTGTTCGAAATGCACCCGCCGGGGCTCGAACCCGGATCTTTGGCTTACAACGCCAACCCTTTAACCGATTAAGGCACGGGTGCTAGCTATGTTTCCCTGCCCGCTGAGCACGATCCCTGATTGCTCAACTGCGGCGGCAGCATAACCACGATCATTACTCTAAGTCAAATCTTTTGATTAAAAGCCTGGAAATCGAGTAGAAGCGGGTTTGGGGGGAGGGGTGGGTGTCCCCTTCCCTCCCTGGGTTCCTGGCCTTTAAGTGAACTTCTCTCGCTGAGTGATCTGTGCCAGGAACAGGACGCCGGTCGGTCAGGGGACACCCACCCCTCCTGTGACAGCTCGTGGAAGACGCCCCTTGCCAGGCGGGGGTGGGGAAGCTTGGCGACTCAGCCGTCCTGAAGTGCGTGTTGGAGAGGGGGTCGGCACCCCTCCGCAGGAATGTTCGGCGATATGCAATCTGAATTTTGCGGCGAAGCCGCAGCAAGTTCTCCCCGGAGCGAAGCGAAGGGGAGGTCAATTCCGGAGGAGGGGTGCCGACCCCCTCTCCCACCCCCCACCTAAGCCCGCCCAGCCTCCAGCAACCGACTCAGGAAGCGCCGAGTCTCCTCCTGCCGCGGCGCCTCCAGAACCTGCGCGGGCGGGCCCTGCTCGAGGATCCGGCCTTCGTGGAGGAAGGCGACCCGATCAGCCACCTCGCGGGCAAAGCCCATCTCGTGGGTGGCGATCAGCATCGTCATCCCCTCGGCCTTCAGGTCCCGCACCGCCCCCAGGACCTCCCCGACCAGCTCGGGATCGAGGGCGCTCGTGATCTCGTCGAGAAGCAATGCTCTGGGACGGCCGGCGAAGGCGCGGGCGATGGCGATCCGCTGCTGCTGACCCCCGGAGAGGTTGTCGGGGCGGTCGCCCTCGCGGCCGGCGAGGCCGAAGCGGGCCAGGAGCGCCCGCCCCCGCTCCTCGGCCTCGGCACGGGAGGCGCCCTGGGCCCGGCGCTCTCCAAGCATCACGTTCTCCAGCGCGGTCATGTGGGGGAAGAGGTTGTAGGCCTGGAAGACGAGCCCGAGCCGGCGGCGAACGGAGACGGGCTCGACGGAGGGGTCGGTGATCGGCTCGCCGTCGAGGAAGACGTCGCCGTCGTCGATCTCCTCGAGCAGGTCGACGCAGCGCAGCAGGGTCGACTTGCCCGAGCCGGAGGCGCCGATCAGGGCCACCGCTTCGTGTTCGCGCACGGTCAGGTCGATCCCCCGCAGGACCTCGCGCTCGCCGAAGGCCTTGGTGACTTCGCGCACCTCCAGCACCGCCTCGCCGGCGCCGGCGCTCACCTCACCGACCCCTCGGTGCCGCCCATCCGATCGACGATGCGGGCGGTCGGGATCGTCACCGCCAGGTAGAGCAGCGCCGCGGCGACCAGCGGCGTGAAGTTGAACAGCTGGGACTCGATGATCTGCGCTTCGCGAAAGGCCTCCAGCGGGCCGAGGATCGAGATCAGGGCGACGTCCTTCTGCAGGGCGACGAAGTCGTTGAGCAGCGGCGGCGCCACCCGCCGCACCGCCTGCGGCAGGATCACGTGCCGCATTGCCTGCCCCTCCGTCAACCCGACCGCGAGCGCCGCGTCGCGCTGGCCGCGGTGGACCGAGTTGACGCCGGCGCGGTAGACCTCGGCGACGTAGGCGCTGTAGGAGAGCCCGAGGGCGATGGCGCCGAGGACGACCGGATCGGTCGGCACCCCCTGCAGGCGCAGGGCGGGGACCCCGAACCCGATCAGGAAGATCAGCAGGATCGTCGGAATCCCGCGGAAGAGGTCGACGAAGCCGATCGCGAGCAGCCGCAGCGGAAAGAGCGCCGGCGAGCGGGCGATGCGAACGAGGGCGACGACCAGCCCCGCCGCGAGGACCGCCAGCTCGATCAGGACGAAGAGCTTGACGTCGAGCCAGAAGGCGCGGAGCACGTCGGGAAAGGCGTCCTTGAAGACCTCCCAGTTGAAGAAGGTCTCGCGAACTTCCGGCCAGCCGGGGCTGGTGAGGATCAGGGTCGCGAGGCCGCCGAGGACGACCACGCTGGAACCCGCGGCGATCGCCTGCCCGCGGCGGTGCCTGCGGCGCTTCGCCGCCTCTCGTTCGAGGCGACGATCGCTCGGCATCAGCTCAATTCAGGAGCGCCGGCGGCTTGGCTCATCCAGCGCTGGGTGATCTTTTCCAGCTCGCTCGAGTCTTCCAGCGCTTCGATCGCCTGCGAGACGCAGCCGGTCAGCTCGGAGTCCTTTTCCAGCAGGGCACCCCACTGGTCGCCGCCGGGGGCGCTGAACTGGCCGACCACGGTCGCCTCGGGGACCTGGACCGCGGTCAGATAGAGCGCCGTCGGCAGGTCGACGACGACCGCGTCGATCTGCTCGTTCTTCAGCGCCTGGACGACGTCGTTGGAGTTGTTGAAGACTTCCGGCCTGCTGCTCGGCTCGATCTCCGCTTCGGCGGCTTCGAGGCTGGTGGTGCCGATCTGGACGCCGAGGTTGGCGTCCTGCAGGTCTTCCAGCGATTCGGCCTTGGCCGCGTCGGAGTCCTTCAGCGCCACCACCGCCTGGTTGGCGGTGTAGTAGGGGGCGGAGAAGTCGACCGCTTTTTCGCGCGGCGGCGTGATCGAGATCTGGTTGACGTCGAAGTCGAAGTCTTTGGGACCGGGCGCGAAGGAAGAGTTGAAGGGCTCCACCGTCCACTTCACCTTCGCCTTCGGGTAGCCGAGCTGGTCGGCGATCGCGTAGGCGACGGCGCTCTCGAAGCCTTCCCGGTTGGTCGGGTCTTCGTCTTCGAAGTAGGGCGGGTAGGCGGGCTTGTCGGTGGCGATCGTCAGCACGCCCTGCTCCTCGGTCGGCAGCTGGCCCGGCTTGCAGTCGGCGGTGCCGGCAGCCGCGGTGTCCGTCTCGTCGGAGCTGCTGCCGCAGCCGGCCAGGACCAGGAAGGCGAGCAGGACGAGGCGAGGAGGGGCTTCTTCATCTTCGGAGCTGGAACAGCGACAGGATGCGGAACCCTACCTTCTTGCCCGGCGACCGCGCCCGCGAGGCCGGAATCCTTTTGAGTACGCTGGGGTATTAGAGTTGAGCGCAACCACCCCAAGGTCGCTTTCTCTACCGCCCCCCACCGCCATCGGACCGGGGGGCGGTTCCGTGTTCGGCCTCGAGGTCCTCAGCCAGGGCGGCGAGCTCGGGCAGCGGCACCCGGAGACCGTGGGCGATGCGGCGGACGTTGCCCCAGGTCGGGTTGACCCTGCCCGACTCGATATGGGAGATCCAGGTCGGGTGGATGCCGACGTTCAGCCCCAGCGCTTCCTGGCTCATCTTCACCTCGTGGCGGAGCTGGCGGATCGCCTTGCTGAGACCGATCTGGGGTTCTTCCTGGCGCGGCATCTAGGGAAGGGAATTTGCCTCCCGCCCCCGCGTCCATAGAGGCAGGCTCAACCGTTCACCGCGGCGTCGCAGGCGAGGACCCGTTTCAGGGGGGCGGCCTCTCGCGGTAGCGAACACGAACATATGTTCGCATATGGTTCCTCGGATTAATAGGGCAGATCAGCCGGCTTCTTCACGCGCCTGTTCCAGCTCCGCTTCCACCGTGTCCGTCTGGTTCGGGATTTCCAGCCGTTTTTCCAGCACCGGGATCGCCTCATCGGGGCGGCCGCTGAGCCGTAGCGCGTTGCCGAGGTTGAAGAGGGCGTAGGCGTAGTCGAGGTCTTCGCTGCCTTCCGGGTAGGCGGCCACCGCTTCTTCCAGCACGGGCACCGCCGCTTCGTATTCGCCCGCCTGGATCAGCGCGAAGCCCTGTTCGTTCAGCGAGGCGCCGTCGGCCGAGATGCTGCTTTCGGGGGCGGCGGCGGGTTCAGGCGGTTCGCTTTCGCTCGGTTCTTCGACCGGCGCCGGGGACGAGGCGGCCGGCTCGCTCGCCGAGGCCGCGCCGGAGCTTTTCTCCCCCGTCTGCTTTGCCTTCTGCGCCTTGCCCGCCTTCGCCTGCCGCGGCTGCTTGCCGTCGTCGCCGCCGCCGCTGAGAGCCACGGCGGCTATCGCACCGATGGCGGCGAGGAAGGCGAGCAGGGCCACGAGCGCCCCCCAGCGGCTGCGCCGCGAACCCGTCTTCGGCTCGTAGGCGGGCGGTGGCGGCGGCGGTTCCTCTGACCCCGGCAGGGGCGTCGGCTCGAACACCTGCGTCGGTTGTTCCAGCCCCGGTTCGGCTCGTTCGAGCCGAACGAGCGCCTGCCGGGCAGAGCTGGGACGCGCCGCCGGGTCCTTCTCCGTCAATTGCTCCACCAGGGCACCGAGCGCGCGCGAGCAGCTGCCCCCGCAGGCGCGCAATACGACCCCCAGCGAGTAGAGGTCCGATCGCTCGCTCGCCGGCCGGCCCTCCATCACCTCGGGGGCGGCGAAGCGCTCGGTCGCCATGATCAGGCCGGTCCGGGTCATCGCCGTCGCGTCCAGCGGCCGCGCGATCCCGAAGTCGATCAGCTTCGCGGTCCCGTCCGGTTCGACGACGATGTTGCCGGGCTTGACGTCTCGGTGGAGGATGCCGGCGCCGTGGATGTGGACCAGAGCGTCCAGCATTTCCCGCGCCAGCTTGTCGCAGTCGACCTCCTCCCCCCGCTCCAGCAGCGCCGCCAGGCTCTCCCCCGGCACGAACTGCATCACCAGGTATGGCCGTTCGCCTTCTTCGGAGAAGTCGTAGACGCCGACCAGGTTGGGGTGCGAGAGCCCGGCCGCGGTCTGCGCCTCGCGGCGGAAGCGGGCGACGAAGCCGGGGTCGGCGGCGATCGTGTCCGCCAGCACCTTCACCGCCACCGGCCGGTCCAGCACCTCGTCGTGCCCGAGCCAGACCGCGGCCATGCCGCCGCGCCCGAGCGTGCGCTCGAGCCGGTAGCGGTCCTTCAGCAGCTCCCCGGTTCCGATCGTCGCGGCCACGCGTTTCCTCTACCCACCTGACGGGAATAACTGCCGCATGGACGTGATCCTCTTCATCATCGGCCTCCTGCTGACCGGCCTGATCGTCGGCGCCCTCGGCCGCCTGCTGCTGCCCGGCCGCGACCCGATGTCGATCTTCCAGACGATCATGCTCGGCATCGCCGCCTCGCTGGTAGCCGGCCTGATCGCCTACTACGCCTTCGACGAGAAGGAGGGCCCCGGGTTCTTCTTCTCGGTGATCTGCGCGATCGGCCTTGTCTACCTGGTGCGGAAGCTGCGCGAGCGCGACATCGCGCCACGACGTTAGCTCTGCGGGCGCCAGTCGGGGGTTCCGTGAGCCGGTTCCCCTGCCCGCTTCCAAGCCCAGAAGACCGCTTCCCGGGCGGCTTGGACTTCGTCTGAGAACTTCGGTGGTTCGAAGAGGACGAGGACGACATCTAAAGCGGGTGCCCCTCCCCAGTCCTCGTTCTCTCGCCCGCTGAGATGAGCGATCGTCACCTCGGCGAACATCCGATACCACTTCAAGAGTTCGATCTCGTGGGGGCCGCTGCCGATCGCCGTTATCCCCAGGGACTTGTACTTTTGCTCCGTCGCGACGTCGAGCGCTGAGACCAGGCACTTCCTTACAGCCTCCGGCGTGGACTTCCCCCACCGGCTCCGCGAGGCGACATGGATGATCCCCTGCATGGGCTCGAGTGCTCCGGCCGAGGTCACCCATGCGTGGCCCAGCGGGAACGGTCGGCCCTCTTGCGCGAGCCGCTCCACTCCCTCGCCGGCCGCCAGCTTGATCGCTTGCGCCACCTGCGTCCACATCCTGCCGTCGACGTCGTCGTTGCTGACCACGGCGTCTACGTCCAACTGGGCGATGTTGCCGTCGACCATCCAGAGCCCGCCGCGCTTGTCGGAGCTGTAGAGCAGCTTGGCCGGGTCGTTTGCGTACTTGTCGGTTTCGTCGCTGCCGACCTTGTCCGGTGGGCGCCAGTTACGGCGATCGGCTCGCTCGGCGCCCGCCCGCCGCTGCGTCGCCCAGGGCTGCGGCAAGCCGCAGGCGCGACAGTGGTCCTCAACCGGGGCCAGGATGTCTTTCCTGCAACGGGCGCATCTACGGGCGAGGCGCGCACCGCACTCGGGACAGTTCTCAGTCTCAAACGTGTAGACGGCGTGAAGATCCGCCCGGCCACCCAGACGGGTCTTGGCGAGCAGATCGCGCCGCGCCAGTTCGTTGAACTCGCAGCCCCGCGGGCAGACCTGGACGGGCGTGCGGTAGCCGCTGAGGTCATAGTCCACCCGCCTCTTCGCGCGCTCCCACCGCCATTGCCGCACGATCCAGACCGGGTGCAGTCCTTCTTGGTAGCGCCTCCACGCCCTCCTCACCCAGCCGCCGATCATTCGCTTGCCTCTTTGACGTCCTCCCCTTCGCCTGTCTTGCCCAAGCCCTTCTCCTGTTCGATGATCGCCTCGACCTCGGCGGCGAATTCCTCCCGCGTCAGGTTGCGCCGCTGGATGTGGCTGAAGACCGTTACCCGGCCCCGGGGTATCTGGTTGAGCTTCTCCCTCGTCTCGCGGTGGGCCCTGTCGATGTGGCGCTCTTCTTCCTCTTTGTTTCGTCGGGGGACGTTCTCCGCGGGCTCGGCGGGCTTCCCTTCCTCTTCCAGTTTCCTCAGTCGCTCTTCCTCCTCCTCCACCGCTTCTTTACGGAGGGTGAAGAGCCTGCAGCTGCAGATCAAGAGGCTTTGGTGCATCGCTACCTCATGCCGCTTCTCGCGATGCTCACCGAAGTGACTCGATATGTCTTTTTCCAGCTTCTCGAATGCCCCAATCGCTCTCGGATCGCGGAGCTTGAAGTGGCATTCGGCAAGGGCGAAATCGACCTCCATGCTCGGCTCGCCGAACTTCTCTTCGCAGATCCTCTGGGCTTCCCGCAGAGCCCAGCACCTCAGCAGGTCCGGGTTTTCCTCCGCCATGCTCAACAGAGGCGAGCTGAGCAGCTTCTGGAGCCTCCCGGACTCTTCGGCGGCTTCAACTATCTCGTCTGCCCCCGGGGGAGCCGCTATCTCCCCTGCCAATTCGAGACGATTGAGGATCTCGCCCGCCTCGTCGACCGCGTCCTGTCTGAGCGGTTCGTCTAGGTGGTTCTCGTCGTAGGCGACCCACTCGAAGACGTCGGCGCGGGTGCGGGCAATTTCGAGCTGAGTGTGGGGCTTGGCCTCGTGGTCTTCGCTCTTCGCGACTTTCGCGGCTAGGACCTCGAGCTTGTCGAGCAGCGAGGCGACCCGCTCGAACCGGAGATGGGGCGGCCGAGTGTCGACCTTCTTGTCTTTGTCCCAGTAGTCGGCGTCGAGAGAAGGCTTGGCCAGAGAGAAGAAGCGCGTCTCTTCCTTGATCCGCTCGAGCTGGAGGTACTGAGGACTGCCCGGGGGGAGGGTTCGCTCATCGTGCTCGAATTTCTGGACCGCCTCCGCGTACATCCCCACGGTGGTCATCATGTAGCCGAGCCAGTACTCGATGAATCTCTGCAGGTCCCCGACCACCGCGCTCTGAGCGGCAAGCTGCAGCGCCTGCAACGCCGCCTCGGTTTCGTCGAGCAGGAACTGATCGAGCGCTTTGACGAACTTCGCGTAGTCCTTGAGTTCGACGTTCTGCAGGCCCATCTGCCCCTCCAGCGCCCGCACTTCCCTGCCGATCGCGTGCAGCTCCTCCCGCCGGTCCGGGTCGACCACGACCAACTCGAACTCGTTCGAGTTGAAGACGTCGAGCATCAGTCGCTGGGCACGCTCCTCGATCGCATCTCTCTGCAGCTCGGTCTTCTCCTCGACGCTTTTCGTCGCCCGGTCGGTTGCTTCCTTCGCCAGTTCAAGCGTGTCGTTGACCAGCGAGAGCGTCGTCTGGCTCTGCTCGAGGAAGGAGGCGTAGCTCTGCTCGCTCCGTCGCTGGGAGGAGACCTCCCCGGTCACGGTCAGCTCGTGGAGCTGGCTGACCCGCCGCTGGTCGCGGATGCTGAAGACGATTCCGAGTCCTCCGCCGAGTGCGAGGATTCCGATCAGGACGGTAACCGGGATGAGGATCCGATCGAAGTTCTCTTCGCTGTCTTCGAGGTCTTCGGTCAGCTCGCCGATCTTCTGGCTCTGCCAGTGCTGGACGGCTGCGTCATGCCCACCGGGCGCCGCGCCCACCACCGGGACGGAAGGCCCAGCGGCGATCGCCAGAGCGGCCAGAGCCAGCGCTATGAGACTTCTTACGAAGATTGCTTTGCGGTTCCTCATTAATGAAGCCGGGCACCCTACATGTTTGAGTACCCCTGAGGTTTCCGACGAGGAGCTGCTTGCCTCAGGCGGGGCAGAAAGCTGGCGGTCTAGGCGAAACCGACCTTCGCGGTCTTGCTCGAAGGGCCGCCGCGCATCCGCCGCAGCGCCTCTTCGAAGTCGTCCTGCTGAACCGCCGGCGCCTGCCCCTCCTGTCCGGCGGTGCGGGCCATCGCCGCCATCGCCGCCTCCTGGCACAGGCCCTTGAGGTCGGCCGGCGAGAGGCCGTCGCTGTCGCGGGCGAGCCGCTCGAGGTCGACGCCGACGGTCGGCATCCGCGCCGTCATCAGGCAGAGCAGGGCATGGCGACCGGCCTCGTCGGGGAGGCCGAGGACGATCGTGCGGGAGAGGCGGCCGCCGCGCAAGAGCGCCGGATCGAGCTGGTCGGGCCGGTTGGTGGCGCCGACGACGAATACGCCGCGCTGACCGGAGACGCCGTCGATCTCGGAGAGCAGCTGGTTGACGTGACTGTCGTGGGTCTCGACCTGTCCACGCGAGCCGGCGACCGCGTCGATCTCGTCGATGAAGACGATCGAGGGACGGTTGGCGCGGGCGCGCTCGAAGAGCTGGCGGATGTTGCGCTCGGACTCCCCCACCCATTTGCTGATCACGTCGGCGCCGGAGATCGGGTAGAAGGAGCACTTCGCCTGGGCGGCGAGGACCTTCGCCACCGACGTCTTGCCGGTGCCGGGCGGCCCGGCGAGCAGCAGGCCGGTCGGGGGCTCGACGCCGAAGCGGACCGCCGACTCGGGGTCCTCGATCACCGCCTGCAGTTGCTGCAACTGCGCCTTGATCGCCGGGTCGAGGATGAGCGAGTCCCAAGTCCAGTGCTCGACCAGCGGCCGGTCCTGGCCGCCGTACCGCTCGATCGCCGCCAGCAAGTGGGCGCTGTCGAGCTCGAGCTCGCGGCCGCTCTCCGTCGCCTCGCGGAAGACCTCCAGCGCGGCGGTGTCGACGACTTTCTCGATCGCCGCCGGGGTCATGCCCTCGGTGCGGCGGACGAGCTCGCCCAGCTCGACGCTCGCCGCCGCGGGGCGGTCATCGAGCTCGGCCCTGAAGATGGCTTCGCGCGCCTTCGCGTCGGGCAGGTCGATCCGGATCTGCCGGTCGAAGCGGCCTGGGCGGATCACCGCCGGGTCGAGGTGGGAAACGTCGTTGGTCGCCGCCATCACCAGCAGGCGGCGCTCGTCCCGGTAGGCCTCCAGCGAGGTGAGCAGCTGGTTGACGGTGCGGCGCGACTCCTGGTCGGGGCTGTTGTCGCGCCGCTGGGCGATCGAGTCGAACTCGTCGAAGAAGAGCAGGCAGGGCAGGTTCTGCGCGGCGGTCTTGAAGGCTTTGTCGATGTTCTGCGCCGACTGGCCCTGGATGCCGCCGATCAGGTCCCCGGTCGAGACGTGCATCAGGTTGAGGTCGTACTCACCGGCGATCGCCCGCGCGAAGAAGGTCTTGCCGACGCCGGGTGGGCCGTGGAGGAGGATCCCGTTCCACTCGATCCCGTAACGCTCGGCGTCGTCGGGGTGCTGGAGGACGAGGCCGACGGTGTCGCGCACCTCCTCCTTCAACGCCTCCATCCCGCCGACGTCGCTGAAGTCGCCCAATTGGGAGGGCGACTCGACGTTGAAGTTGCCGCTGCCGCCCATCATCCCGCCGAGCCCGCCCATGCCGCCGAGGAGGCCGCCGAGCCCCCCCATGCCGCCTTGAGGGGCCTGCTGCTGGGGTCGGCGCCGCGGCTCCGGGCTCGGGTCCCCGCCTTCGTCCTCGGTGTCCCGCCGCCTGTCCGCCTCGGTTTCCTCGCCCGGGAACTCGTCGGTGATGTCGACCCACTGGCCGGTCTCCGGGTCGTAGGCGAGGGAGCGGGAGCGCATCCCGGCGCCGGAGAAGATCTGGTCGAAGATGCTGCCGAAGGGCATCCCGGAGAAGGGCGAGCCGCCGAGCGATTCCCCGCCCTGCTCGCGCAGCCGTTCTTCTTCCCGGCGCCGCCGTTCGGCCGCTTCGCGACTGCGGCGGCTGGAGCGCGCGACGCTGAAGGCGAGCAGCGCGAGGATCAGGCCGAGGACGATCAGACCGGAGATCACCCGCCTCCGTTACCCCGCGGGGTGCGGATTCACTCGCCGACGGCTCGGGTAGGCAGCGCTCCATGGAAGTGGTCGGGTACATCCTCCTGCTGGCGCTGAGCGGCATCGTCATCGGCGCCCTGGCGCGGCTGCTGCTTCCCGGCCGCGACCCGATGAGCCTGCTGGAGACGATGCTCGCCGGGGTCGGCGGCTCGCTGATCGCCGGGCTGATCGCCTACTACGTCTTCGACCGTGCCGAGGGACCGGGCCTGATCCTCTCCCTCCTCTGCACCATCCTCATCGTCTACGCCGTGCGCAAGTACCGACAGCGAGCCAAGCCCGAACGCGCCGCGGGCGGGCCGATGACCTTCGGCGGCGGCAACGTCCACACCCAGGTCCACTTCTTCCCCGGCTGCCTGCTCTTCTCGCTCGGCGCCTCGCTGTTCCTGACGATCGTCCTGAACCTGCTGGTGCGGGCGTTCTAGATCGGCAGACCCCTCAACCGCGCAAAGCCCGCAGGACGACGCCCGGCCGCCGGCTGACCTTCGGCCCGAGGACCATCGCGAAGAGGGTCAACGCCAGCCAGGGGCGCAGGTGCGGGCCGATGCGGCGGATGCGGCCCTCCGCGTCGAGGTCGAAGACCATCGCGTCGGTCATGCGGACGCCCAGCAGCCGCGCTTCGCCGACCATCACCCGCCGCGGGCCGTCGCCGACTGGATCGGTCCAGCGCAAACCCTTCAGGCCGCCGTAGACGCCGGTGAGAAGGAACTCGACATCCTTCTGCCCCCGGAAGACCATCCGGCCTGAGATCGGGGAGACGACCTCTACCTCGGGCGCGCAGGCGGCCATGATCCCGCCGATGTCGCCCGCCTCGGAGGCGACCCGGTACCGCTGAAGCGCGTCGTCCATGCGGCCATCCTATGCCGCTGGCGCCGCCTCCTCGGCCGCGGGCGCCGAGCCGTTCGGTGCCTTCACCGCCGGCGGGCCCTCGTGGATCTTGCGGTGCGGGTCCTCCCGGTTCGCCTGCCGGACCGCCTCGACGTCACCGTGGTAGTCGCCCTTCCCGGTCGGGTCGGTCATCGCCAGCGACATCAGCTCGAAGGTGGCGAGGGCGACGTGCGGCACCCACTGCTTGCGGCCCTCCTTGTACTGGCCGGTGATGAAGGGGAGGGCGCCGACGGCGATGGCGCCGACGGCGTCGAGGGCGAGGTGGGCCTTGAACGGGATCAACTTGACGATCCCGAGCGGGTAGTTCGTCATCGTGCTGTAGCCGGCGTGCACCGCGCCGGCCGCGCGCATCTGGCGCGCCGAGCGCGTGCCCTCGACGCCTACCAGCTTGGGGAGGACGGTGGTCAGCGTCGCCCCCGCCATGTAGTCGACGACGCCGTGGAGGGTCGAGTCGACGGGCCTCGGTGGAAACGGCATCAGCGGGCTCCTTTCAGGGTTTGAGTACGACCTTCACGCACTCGTCCTGCTTGTGCTTGAAGGTCTCGTAGGCGTTTGAGGCCTCGTCGAGCCCGAGCCGGTGGGTGACGACGAAGCTGGGGTCGATGTCGCCATTGCGGATGTGCTCGTAGAGCGGCTTCAGGTATCTGTGGACGTGCGCCTGCCCGGCTCGCAGCTGCAGACCCTTGTTCATGAAGGCGCCGGTCGGGAACTTGTCCATCAGCCCCCCGTAGACGCCGATCACCGAGACGATGCCGCCGGGCCGGCAGGCCATGATCGCGTCGCGCAGGGCATGGCCGCGGTCGGTCTCCATCCGGTTCGCCTGCTTGACGCGCTCGACCGCGTGCAGGGCACCGTGGCCGTGGGCGGCCTCCATCCCGACCGCGTCGATCACGGCGTCGGGGCCGCGGCCGCCGGTCAGCTCCTTCAGCTGCTCGACGATGTCGGCGTCCTCGGCGAAGTTGATCGTGTCGGTCGCCCGCGCCTTGTTGACCGCCATCTGCAGCCGGTACTCGTACTGGTCGATCGCGATCACCCGCTCGGCCCCCATCAGGATCGCGCTGGCGATCGCGAACTGGCCGACCGGGCCGGCGCCGAAGACCGCGATCGTCTCGCCGCCCTCGATGTCGCAGAGGTCGGCCCCGAACCAACCGGTGGGGAAGATGTCGGAGAGGAAGAGCACCTGCTCGTCGGTGAGGTCGGCGTCGACCTTGATCGGGCCGACGTCGGCGAAGGGCACCCGCGCATACTCGGCCTGGCCGCCTGCGTAGCCGCCGGTGAGGTGGGAGTAGCCGAAGATCCCGGCGGTCGAGTGGCCGAACATCTTCTCCGCCATGCCCGAGTTCGGGTTCGAGTTCTCGCAGACGGAGTAGAGGCCGTTCTTGCAGGACCAGCAGCTGCCGCAGGCGATCGGGAAGGGGACGACGACCCGGTCCCCCACCTCGAGGTTGCTCACACCCTTGCCCTTCTCGACGACTTCGCCCATGAACTCGTGGCCGAGGATGTCCCCCCGTTTCATCGTCGGCACGTAGCCGTCGTAGAGGTGGAGGTCGGAGCCGCAGATCGCGGTCGAAGTGATCTTCACGATCGCGTCGCGGGGGTTGAGGATGGTGGGGTCGGGGACGTTCTCGACCGCTACTTCGTTGCGGCCCGACCAGACGGTGGCGCGCATCAGGCACCCGCCTTCTGCAGCTCGTGCTCCTCGAGCGGCTGCGCCGGGCGCTGCTTCAGCTTGCGCTCGGCCAACTCGCCCTCGGGCACCCCGTCCGAGTGCGGGATCTCGCCGGTCTCGAACTGCGCCTTGAAACGTCGGAGGTCGTCTTTGACCTTGGCGAGCGGCTCTTTGCCGGTCAGCTTCATCAGCATCTCGCCGAGCTTGCCGCCGGGAGCGCTCTTTTCGAGGTCGACGTGGATCTCGGTCCCCCGGTCCCCGGGGGCCTCCCTGAAGGAGACGGCCGCGTCGGCGGAGTCGATGTAGTCGGGGCGGTACTGGTCATCCTGCCACCGTGCCTGGACATCCTCGGGGGAGCCCAGCACGGTGATCGAAGCCTTGCTGCTCATCGGGGGAGAACCTCCTCGGCGGGAAAGGGCGGTGTACTGGCCCGGGTACCCCGGCCTCGCAGCCGGTACACGATCTTCTTCCCAAAAAGTCCAGATGCCCTGGCGTGGGGGCCGCCCGGGACATAGGGTGGGCGAGTCGAACGGAACCGGGAGGGGTTATGGCGCAGGTGCGGATGATTGGCCTCGGGCGGTACTGGATGCTGGCGGTGCTGCTGGCGATCGCGGGGTCGCTGCTGGTCGGCGCGGCCGGCGCGAACGCCGAGGAAGAAGAAGTCGACGGCACCCCGCCGGTCATCACCAACGGCGTGCTCAGCCCCAGCAGCCTCCCCTCCAGCGGCGGCAACGTCCAGATCAGCGTCGACATCATCGATCCGAGCGGCGTGCACATGACCACCGCCCAGGTCTACGGCTCCGACGGGAGCTACCAGGCGATCAACCTCTACCAGGGCAACGGCGACACCTACTACGGCACCCTCGAAGCTCCGGCCAACCACTCCGAAGGCACGGTCAGCTACAGCGTCGAAGTCCAGGCATACGACCTCCACAACAACTACAACGCCAACTACATCGGGGAGGTCCAGGTCGAAGGGCAGCCTCAGTTCGACGAATTCCCTTGGATCTCGACGACCGAACTGTGGCCGCAGGTCCTGCCTTCGGAAGGCGGCGCGGTGACGATCGCCGCCGAGGCCGGCGACAACCGCGGCCTCTCCGCCGTCTACGCGACGATCACGCCGGTCAGCGGCGGCGCTACGACTGAAGTCGGGCTCAACGGCGTCAGCTCCAGCCGTTTCGAAGGCACCTACGTCGCGCCTGCCAACGCCGGGCCCCTGGCCGCCGAATACATAATCGAAGTCGTGGTCGAAGACGACATCGGCCAGCAGAGCCGCGCCACCGCCGGGACCATCGCGGTCGAACCGCCCCCGCCCCCACCGAGCGCCGGCCTGCTCGAGGTCTCGCCGTTCGAACGCTCCTTCGGCCAGGTCGCGATCGGCCGGGAAGCGACGCGAACCGTCTTCGTCCGCAACCTCCCCCGCAAGGGCGGCGAGCCGGTGGCGGCGACCGCGCGGCTCTTCGGCTCGCCTGCCTTCTCGCTCGTCGGGGCCCCCGCGGGGGGGATCCACTTCGTCCTCGCACCCGGGGAGAGGCGTGCCTTCAAGGTCGCCTTCCGGCCGACCAGTACCGGGGAACAGGCGGCGATGTTGGAAATCGCCCGCGACGACGGCGCCCAGCCGAACCTCGGCGTCAGCCTCGTCGGCCAAGGCGTCGCGAGGCGCTGAGCCCAGGGCACCGGAGCTGGCGCTATTTGGCGAGGGCCCCGTAGCGCTCGCCGGCGGGCAGGCGAGCCGCCGGGTGCAGCCGCACCGCGTCGGGCCAGAAGCGGGCGCCGAGCCGCAGTTGCAGCAGGGTCGAGCGCAGCAGAGCCTCGCGGCCCGGGTCCCAGCCGAAGCCGAAGAGGCGACGGATCTCCGGTGGGAGCAGCCCGACCGAGATCAGCCTGATCGTCTCGGTCAGCGGGATCACGGCCGCCCTCTGCCAGCCGGAGTAGGGCGGCTCAAGGATCATCGCCTCGGCCTGCTCGCGGCGCTCGCCGGAGATCCAAAGGCTGCCGTCGTGGAGGCGGCCGTCGACGTATTCCTTCAGCCCGGCGTACGTGGCCGGCATCGAATCCGAGGGCAGCCCCAGCAGCTCGCCGACCTGGCGGTATTCGCGCCAGTAGCGCTCGCGGTCCTCGGGGTCGAGCGAGCCGAAGATGCGCTCGTAGTAGACGAGCGCGGAATCGGCCAGGGTCGCGAGGACCCAGAGCCCCAGCTCCGGGTCGGTGGCGTCGTAGGGCGTGCCCTTGGGAACCGATCCGTAGTCCGCCGGCGTCTTCCCCTTCACCCGCTTGTGCATCGCCCGCACGATCCGGCCGGTCTTATCCGCCTCCTCCTCCGTCCCGAAGTAGATCCGCGACATCCGCTCGTCGGTCCGCAGCAGCCGCGCCTGGGGGTCGTCGAAGATGATCGAGTGGCGCTGGAACCCGACCACGGCCAGCGGGTCGCAGGCCTGCATCAGCAGCGCCCGCACCCCGGAGAACAGCACCAGCCGCTCCCGATGCAGCCGCCGCACCATCGAGTCGGCTGGAAAGAACCCGTCGACCTCCTCAGCCACCGGCGCCCGCTCCGGCGCGAGCCCGGGGATCAGGGAGAGCATGTCGGCGGGACGCAGCACAGAACAACGGTAGCCACCACCATCGGCGAGCTAGTGCCGCGAGTGTCGATCCCTCATTCAGAAGCCTCAGACGAGAGAGCCATCCGCCCAATAGCTCGCGTCCCGGGGGTAGCCCCGGTTGGAGAGCGCCAGGTCGAAAACCGCAGCCGCCCCCGAGGCCATCAGAGCATCGAACTCCTCCCCGATGTCTCCCATCCCTATGAAAGCTTGAGTGTCGAACAGCATCATGTCGAGGTAGAGAACATCGGCAACTACACGGAGATCGGCCGATCGGGCATGAACCGGTAGTTCTAAGCCATTCCTCCTGGTCAGTGAAGGCTGGGTCGGTAGACGAGCTCCTGGATGTGGCCGTCGAGCGTCCGCTGCTCGATCAGCTCCAGGTCGAAGTCTGCCGCACCCTCGAAGATCGGGTCCAGCCCGGTCTGACCGGTGATGACCGGGAAGAGCGTGACCTGCAGCCGGTCGACCAGGCCCGCGGCCATCAGCGCCCGGTTCATCGACAAGCTCCCGTGCGAGCGCAACGGCACCTCGGATTCCTCCTTGAGCCGGGCCACGACGTCGACGGCATCGCCGCTCACCACCGTCGCGTCCGGCCAGTCGAGGGGCTCCTCCAGCGTCGTCGACACCACCGTCGCCGGCAGGTTCCGCATCCGCTCAACCCACGGATCGCGAACCTCCGACTCCTCGTCGCTCTCGGCCAGCATCCGCGCGAACATCCGATACGTGTTGGCCCCGAAGACCATCCGCTGCTCCCCTTCGTGGAGGCCGAGCCGGTGGTCCAGCAGCTCGGGCCCCTGCTTTCCCCAGTAGCCGCTCCAGTCGGCGCTGGCCGCGCCGTAGCCGTCAAGGCTGGAAAAGACGTCGAAGGTGTAGATAGCGCTCATGTCGTCCTCCTTAGGTAGAGATTCCCGTTTTGCCTAAGCGACGAACGAGCAGGGCGGAAATCGACACGAGCCTGTGAATCGGGGAGACAGGATTTGAACCTGCGACCGCTCGGCCCCCAGCCGAGTGCGCTACCAGACTGCGCCACTCCCCGTGGGGTCTTCATTTTGACGGATCGACGGCCGCGGTGCTTAAGGGAACGTCTTGTCTGTTTTGTATGTTGCGCTCAATGAACAGATGCTCGCGCTGCAAGACGGAGAAGCCGCCCGAGGAATTCGCTTGGCACCGGAGGGCGAGAGGGCAGAGGGATACCTATTGCCGTCCTTGCCGCGCCGAGTACAAGCAGGAGCACTACCGGGCCAACAAACAGCGCTATATCGCCGCGGCCAGGCAGCGCAACAAAGCCCTTCTTGAAGAGCGGACTCGGTACTTGGTCTCTTTCCTGCGAGAGCATCCCTGCGTCGACTGCGGCGAGAGCGATCCCGTCGTGCTCGAGTTCGACCATCTCGGAGACAAGAAGTTCGGGATCGCCGACGGCATCCGCAATCGCAATTGGCAGGACGTCCTCGACGAGATTGCAAAGTGCGAGGTCGTATGTGCAAACTGTCACCGGCGCCGCACCGCGAAAAGGGGCGGCTTCATCCGCGCGGCGGTAGCTCAATGGTAGAGCCCTAGCCTTCCAAGCTAGTTATGCGAGTTCAATTCTCGTCCGCCGCTTCGTCCTAAAGCGCTTCGCACCTCTGCCGATGAGAGGGGCGATGCGCGTTGTCCTCTCGATGCTCGCCGCTCTTGCCGTCGTCCTGGGGGTTGCCGGCTGCGACGGCGCAGGCGGCGATTCCGCCTCGGGCGCGGGCGGCTCGGCTGCAACCGGGGGCTCCTACGTCGACTGGCCGCTGTTCGGACGGGTGCCGGCGCGGACGCACTATCTGCCCGCCGAGGAGAAGGCGCTGGATCCGCCCTTGAAAGAGGCGTGGTCGGTCAACACGCACGCGCTGATCGAGTTCCCGCCGGCGATCCACGACGGGGTCGCCTACGTGATCAACAAGTACGGGAACGGGAAAGCGGTGCGGCTGCGGGATCGCAAGGTGCTCTGGGAACTCGATGTGCGCCCCAGCGACAAGGGGAAGCCGAACTTCGTCACCGCCCCCGTCTACTACGACGGCGTCGTCTACGGGGCGTTCCTGACCGGGAACCTCGCCGCCGGGGACGCGAAGACGGGGAAGAAACTGTGGGTGCGCAAGCTGAGCGGGCACCTCGAATCCTCGCCGCTGGCGGTCGACGGCCGGCTCTACCTCGGCACCGACACTTCCAACCTGCTCGCTCTGGACGCCGGCAGCGGCAAGACGCTCTGGAGCTTCAACGCCCCGGGCGCGATCAAAGCCAGCCCCAGCTACGACGACGGCAAGGTCTTCTTCGCCGACTACCAGAGCAGCATGTTCGCCCTTGACGCCGAGAGCGGCAAGCTGGCCTGGCGCAGCAACACGAGCAAGGTCCCGCCCTACGGCCGCGGCGGCTTCTTCTCCTCCCCCGCCGTCGCCTTCGGCCGCGTCTACGCCGCCCGCGACGACGGCACCGTCTACGCCTTCGAGGAGGGGAGCGGCAAGGTCGCCTGGCACTTCGACGCCGGCGCCCAGGTCTACGGCTCCCCCGCCGTCGCCCAGGTGCCCGGCACCCCGCCGACCGTCTACATCGGCGCCGAAAACGGCCGCTTCTTCGCCCTCGACGCCCGCACCGGAAAGGTGCGCTGGCAGCGCGACGTGGGCGGCCCGATCCCCGGCACCGCCACCGTGATCGGCCACACCGTCTACACCTCCAGCTTCAAGACCAGGGAAACCAGCGGTTTCGACGTCCACACCCACGAGCGCACCTTCCACATGAAGGAGTCCGGCTACACCCCGATGGTCTCCGACGGCAAGCGCCTCTACCTGATCGGCTACTACGACCTGGTCGGACTCGAACCGCGCTAGGGCGCCGACAGGCGTCCGCCTGATCAGGGGATCGGGCTGTGCGCCCGGCTCGCGTCGAGCTCGAAGATGCGGAAGTCGGTCCCGAGCACCGGCTGGGAGACGTTGTGGACGGGGGTCTCCCCGATCGTCCCGTCCGGCGACCCCGCGTGGGCGTGGCCGTGGAGCACCAGGTCGGGACCGTGCTCGAGGATCGGCGCCGCCAACCGGTCGCTCCCCAGGAAGACCCAGATCTCCCGTGGCTCACCTTCCAGCGTTTCTTCGGCCGGCGAGTAGTGGAGGAGGACGATTCGCAGCGGGCAGGTGGCCACCTCTCGCAGCCCCTCGTCGAGCGCTTCCACTTCCGCCGTCGCCTCCGCGTAGACGGCGCGCAGGGAGGGCTCGCCGAAGTCCGGCAGGTGGCGCGGCGCGAAGCCGCCGACGAAGCCCTTGACCCCGACGATCCCGACCTCGACCCCGTCGACCTCGCAGACGGCGGCTTGCCGGTCGAGCATGCGGACGCCGCCCGCCTCCAGGCGCTCGAGCATCGCCTCGGCTTGGTCGGCGTGCCAGTCGTGATTGCCCAGCACGGCGTACACGGGCGCCTCCGTCTCCGCCGCCGCCGCGCAGAGGATTTCCGCCTCCTCGAGGCGGCCGTGGCTGGTCAGGTCGCCGGCGACGAGCACGAGGTCGACGTCGTCGCCGAGCGCTGCGAAGGAGGAGACGATCGCCTCCCGGTTGGAGTCGCGGCAGTGGATGTCCCCGGTGGCCGCGATCCGCAGCCGCTCACGCCCGGTTGAAGAAGTCACCCCGCTCCCCTACCCGCCCGCCCGCGCGTTTATCGGAGCGATGGACGGGGCACCGAAAGGGGGCATGGCGGAGAACCTGGGCAAGAGCGAGGTCGCCCCTGAGCTGACCGAGAGCCTGAAGCGCTCGGTCGCGGCCCTGGAGGGGCAGGGAATCCCCTACCTGCTGGGCGGGGGTCTCGGCTGCTGGGCGCGCGGCGGCCCGCCCTCGAGCAACGACATCGACCTGATGATCAAGCCGCAGGACGCCGAGCGGGCCCAGGAAACGCTGGCCGAGGCCGGGATGCGCCCGGAGACCCCGCCCGAGCAGTGGCTGCTGAAGGCCTACGACGGCGAGATCCTCGTCGACCTGATCTTCGAACCGTCGGGGATGACGATCGACGACGAGGTGATCGCCCGCGGCGAGGACCTCAGCGTGATGGCGATGAACGTCCACGTGATGGACCTCAACGACCTCCTCGTCACCAAGCTGCTCGCGCTCGACGAGCACAGCGTCGACTACGGCGACCTGATCCTGATCACCCGCTCCCTGCGCGAGCAGATCGACTGGGAGCAGCTCCGCGAGGCGACCGCCTCCAGCCCCTTCGCCGTCGCCTTCTTCGCCCTCGCCGACGGCCTCGACATCTGCCCGGCCGCGGCGCGGCCGGCCGCGGTCGAGAGCTAGCGCCCCTAGACCTCGGCCAGCAGCTGCTTGAACAGCGGCGCCACCCGCTCCACGTCGTCCCGTCCCAGCTCGAGGATGTGGTGGCCGCCGCTCATCGGGTACAGGCGGCAGCATGACGCATCGGCTCGGGTTCGCGGTCAAGGTGCTCGGCGGCGGCGGGCTGCCCTCGCACGACACCAGGCGCTGGCAGTCCGAACCCCACCTCCGGGTGTCGCTGGAGCGACTGGCGGCGATCTTCGACTACCTGGAGGAGATCGACGTGCGGATGTACCGGATGACCTCGAACCTCGTCCCCTACGGCAGCCATCCCGACCTGCCCCAGTTCCACGACCAGGTCGAGGGATGCCGAGAGGAGCTGGGGGCGCTCGGCGCGCGGGCGGCGGCAGCGGACCTGCGGCTGTCGAGCCACCCCGGCCAGTACGTCGTCCTCAACTCGGAGAGGCCCGAGGTGCGGGCGGCGGCGGTGCGCGAGCTGGAGCTGCAGGCGGCGGTCCTCGACGCGATGGACCTTGGGCCGGAGGCGGTCGTCGTCCTTCACGTCGGCGGCGCGGCCGGCGGCAAGGAGGCGGCGATCGACCGCTTCCTCGCTGGCTTCGAGCAGCTCGGCGAGCGCGCCCGCACCCGGCTCGCGATCGAGAACGACGACGTCAGCTTCGGCCTCGGCGAGGTGCTGGCGCTCTCAGAACGAACCGGGCTGCGGGTCGTCTGGGACATCCTCCACCACCGCTGCCTCGACCCCGACCGGATCCCGGTCGCCGAGGCGCTGCCGGCCGCCCTCGCCACCTGGCCCGCGGGCACCGTCCCCAAGATCCACTACTCCTCGCCCAGGACCGAGGCCGAGGAGCGCCGCAGGAAGGTCGGTCGCCGGGTCGAGCGCCAGATCGTCCTGCCACCGCTGCGAGCCCACGCCGACCTGATCGATCCGATCGGCTTCGAGGACTTCCTCCGCGGCCCCGCCGCCGGCCGCGAGTTCGACGTGATGCTGGAGGCGAAGGCGAAGGACCTGGCGCTGCTGCGGCTGCGCGAGCAGCTCGTCGGCCGCGGCTTCGAATGGGCCGATGGCGGGCTCGCCGAGGCCTAGCGGCGGCAGGGAAGAGCTTCGCCGGCGACCGGCGCCCGTTCCACCAGGAGGCCGTCCTTGACTCGCGTCCGGAACGGCAGCGCCCTCGCAGCCGGCGAGCCGTCGGGGCGGACCAGCAGCCAGGCGCCCTCGGGGCCAGCGTCGCGCAGCGTCAGGGCTCCGCCCGATCCGATCGGCACGTTTTCGAAGCGGGCGCCGACGACGGCGTCCCCGCTCGGGCAGGTCGCATAGACGGAGATCTCGGTCGCTTGCGTCGCGGTAATCCGCCAGTCGTTCAGGTAGACCCGGTTGCGGCTGCGCCGCACCGCCGGGACGGCGGGCGGTCCGCGTCCCAGGTCGTCGAAGAGCTTCGTTTCGATCCGCAGCCCTGCCGGGCCGCTGTCTTCGAGCCCGCTCTCGACGTACCCGGTCAGAGCCGCCTGGTCGCAGGCGACCATGTAGACGCCGCTCGTCGCCGGCGTCTCCCAGTCATCGCATTCGTCAATCGTCTGCTCCAGCGGGCTCGCTCCTTCCCGCAGCTTCTGCGGCACCCCGGTCTGATCCTCGACCACTTCTTCGCCGAGCCCGTCGCGACCGCCCGGATCGGCGCGGCCGCGGCAGGGCTCCTCGGCGTCGCCACCGAACTTCTGCTGCCAGAGCGGGCTCCTCGGAGCGTCGTTGATTAGGGAGGGCAGCCGCTCGTAGGCGCCGCGCTTGCCTTTGCGGTGGCCGAAAAGGCCCTGCCAGCAGGCCCACCCGACCCGCGAGAGGTTGATCAGCGGCGTCACCTCGGGCACCAGCTGCAGCCGCCGCTGCACGTCGCAGGCGGGACGGTCGTCGATCAGCCCTTCGAACTGCAGCGGCCGCCGCTGGCGTTCGCAGTTCTCGTAGGTGGCGTGGCTTCCCCGCGCCGCGAAGACGCGCGGGTGGCTCCCTTCGAGAGCCAGGGCTTCGTCGCTCCAGGGGAACGCGCGGCCCTCCTTGTCATGCCGGTTCATCCACACGTAGCGCGGCTTGCCGGAGGCGGAGAGGAGGACGCCGATCGCCTCGAAGTCGCCCTCGTGGTAGCCGCCCGGCGCCAGGGTCTCCCCGGCGGGCTGGTAGTTGAAGGGATAGAAGAACCAGTACTGGATCGAGACGGGTTCCCCCGTGCCCGGAGTGCCGTGAACCAGGAAGTACTCGGTGGCGCTCGCCTCCGGATCGGCCGTCCCCAGCGCTGCGACCATCTGGTCGTGCTGCTCGCCGATGTCTTCGTTCGCCGCGGGGTACTCGAGCCACTCGCCTTCGCCCCCGATCCAGGGGAACTCGCCGGGGGTGCCGAGCCGCAGGCAGCCCTCGCCGCCGCCCGCGACCCGGCGGCAGATCGCCGAGCGGTGGTCGCGCATCGAGAACAGGGTTCTGATCGAGACGGGCCAGAACCCGTCCTTGCGGTCCATCACCAGTTCCGGCTGGAACTTCTCGGCGAGATCGTGCTGCCAGTCCTCAGCGACCGGCGTCGGCAGCGGAGGTGGGTCGCAGCTGGGCGACCGCTTCACCTCGTCTTTGTCGCCGCGTTCGTCGAGAAGCCGGTTGCGCAGCTCCAGCGCCCGCGGCTCGAGCAGGTCGACCGGCTCCAGCGGCCCCAGCGCTTTCGCCACGACCCGGTCGGCTTCGAGCGGGGCGATCGCGCCGCGTAGGGGTCGGTGGGCGGCCGCCCGCTCGTCGAGGACCAGGCTCCCGAGCCAGAGCCGGCCGTCGCTTTCGCCGACGTAGGCGCCGCAGACGGCTTCGCCGTCGTCGAGGACAACGGCGACCGGTTGCAGTTGTGGCGAATCGAGGCCGTGGATGAAGGCGGCGGCGGCCGCGAACAAGGGCACCGAGACGAGCACCGCCAGCCCGTAAGGCGCGAAGCGGTTCTGCGAGGCGGCGGCCACCGCCAGGCAGAGCAGACCGAGAACGACCGCAGTCACCGCGACCGCCGCCAGCCAGCGCTCGTCGCGGAAGAGGAGGACGGCGACGATCCCGATCCCGGTCGTTGCGAGGGCGATGCGGGGAATCCTCAGCGCCTCGGGCCGGAAGTTCCTCCAGCTGACGCCCGGCGCCGCCAAGCCCCCCGGCGCCGCGAAGAGGATCGCCGCGAGGAGGTACGGGAGCAGCACCTCGAGCTTGCGGTCGAACCCGTCCGCTCGGAAGGAGAAGTAAAGCGCCAGAGCGAGCAGCAGGAACGGGAGGAGCTTCCAGAGCCGCTGCACCCTCCCCGGCCGATGGATCAGCAGGAGGGTTCGGGCCTTGACCTTCGTCCAGACCTCCTGCCCCACCGACCCGCCCGGAGCCTCCTTGGGTCGGTTCCGCCACCAGTCCAGCGCCTGCTCCACGAGGTAATGGAGCATCAGCGCAGCGGCGATCAATCCGACCAGGATCTCCCAGGCCTGGTCGGTGCGGAAGTCGCCGACCCAGAGCATCGCCAGGACCTCGGCGAGACCGATCGCGACGAGGCCGCGACGCGTGGCCCTCACCTCCTGCCCGTTGCCGTCGAGCAGCCAGGCGATCGCGACCGCCACCAGGCCGAGCCCGACGAAGATCGCCAGCGCGACGGCGCCGGTCGAGACGAGTTCGTCGCCGGCGACCTGGCTCACCGCCTGGTCAGCGGGGAGGCGCGCGGACCAGAACCGCAGCCAGAGGATCGCCCGCCCGGCCAGACCGGCGATCACCACCAGCGCCGCGATCAGGGCGATGGCCCCGAGCGTGAGCAGGACCAGGTACCGAATCGTCAGCGGCCGGCGCCTGCCGCGGGGGGCATATCGCGGCCTCTGGCGTTTGGGCGCCGGGTCCTCGGGCCAGGTCGCCCGCAGGATCAGCAGCGCCCGCCCCACCAGCCAGAGCAGGGCGATCAGCAGCGGCAACGCCAGCCAGAGGGCGAGCGCGTCCCTCCAGGTGAAGGCGAGCTTCGGGTCGGCGAGCGAGGCCACGGCCACGGCCTGGGGCACGACCGCCGCCACCCCCGTCGCGATCCAGTCGGCACTCGTCCAGCGGTCGCCTTCGTCTTCGAGCTCGACCGGCTCGGGCGGCGGTGCGAACCCGAGCGGTACGGTGATCTCGGCCGCCACCCGCCGGGCGATCCGTCGATGGCCTTTTTCGTTCGGATGCAGCGTGCCGAGCCAGTCCCCCTGGGAGAGCAGCGACTCGCCGAAGCCCCTGACCCACCTGTCCTTGGCGCAGATGCCGTGGCGTTCGAAAGCCGCGGCGATCCCGTCGACCTCCCTCCAACCGTTACGGGCGGCGGCAGCTTCGATTTCGTCGTTGAGCGGCCGCAGCAACCGCTCGTAGGCCCACTGGGACTCGCTCCGGCTGGTGAAGAAGACGCTCCCGCTGCAGAAATCGCCGTTGGACCCGTGGGTCGGGTCGAAGTACTCGGTGACGAAGATGTCGGCGCCCGGAACGGCGCCGTCGAGCTCTTGCCCGAGCTTGTCGTAGCGGGCACCCAGCCCCTCCAGGCTCCGCCGCAACCGATCTTCGCCGGCCTTGCTGCAGTCGCCCGGCGAGATCGCGCACTCCTTCACCACCCCGGAGAAGGCGAGGTCGTTGGCGCCGACGCTGAGGAGAACCGCGTCGACGCCGCCTCCTCCCCCTTCGTCGCCGGCACGCGCAGCGGCAATATGGCGCAGCCGCTCCAGCTGCGGTGGGTACTCGAAGCTCTTGCTCGGCGGGGCGACGCCGCCGTAGCCTTCGAGCAGCCCCTTGCCGATCTCCGCGCCCGAGCAGGCGAGGCTGACGAAGGTGATCGAGCGGTGTGGATCGAGCTCCGCCAGCCGGCGCGCCGCCACCTCGAATCCCGCCGCGGCGCTGCGGTGGCAAGGGCGGTCGAGCCACTTGCTTCTCCCCTGCGGGTTGCCCTCGCCCGAGGCGACCGAGTCGCCGAGGACGACAACCAGCTCATCTCTGATCTCGAGCGGTGCGACCTCCGCCCGCCGGCCGACCCGGACGATGACCCGGTGCTTCCCCTCGCCCCTCACGGAGACCAGCGCGCTGCAGGTTTCGCCGGTCTGCAGCGCCGGCTGAACCCGCTTGCGGTCCACCCGCCACCGTGCCTGCCCAAGCCCCTCGCACACCGCCGCCGAGGGGACGACGCGGACCGCAAAGGCGCCTGGCGCGGCGGGCGTAAGCGGATCGCCGTCCTCGACCCTGCCCGCACCGCCCGGGTCGCCGCCGAAGCGATCGACCACCGTCCACTCCATCTCCTCCGGCTCAGTTGCAGCAGCCGACGGCGCCTGCGCGAGCAGGACGAAAGCGCTGAACAGCGCTACGAGCAGTCGGTGGCGCCTGAGCATCCGCGGCGGCAACCTTCCACAACGGCGCGGACGACGCAACTCGCGGTACCGAAACCAACCCGCGGTGCTAGACGGGGCACCTAGGACTCGAACCTAGAATCGCCGGTTTTGGAGACCGGTGCCTTAGCCAGTTTGGCCAGTGCCCCAGGGGGTGGATCGTAGACGAGGAGTGCGGGCGGAGGGACTTGAACCCCCACGAGCCGAAGCTCACCAGGACCTAAACCTGGCGCGTCTGCCAAATTCCGCCACGCCCGCGTGGCCGGGCCGGCTGGCCCTTAACGCGGGGGCAATGCCGCCGCGTCGCTGACAGATTCTATGATCGGAGCCGTGGCGGTAGGAGAGCTAAGGCCCGGCTACGAACTGTGGCGGCCGAATCGGGAAAAAGCGAGCTCGGTCACGACCAAGTTCGTCGTCGTGCTGTTGCTGGCGGCGACGGCGGTCCTCGCGGCGCTGATCACCCTCGGCGGCTGGTCGCTGCTGAAGGGCGGCGGCGGGATGGGGATCGTCTGCATGATCTACGCGATCCTCTACGCCTTCTTCGCCTTCCTCGTCGCCCGCTGGAGCCGCGGCATCCTGCCGGTGGCGGCCGCCCTCTCGATGATCCTCGCGATCTTCTGCGCCGTCGGCGCAGAAAGCTGGTTCAACCGCGACCGCGCCGGCTTCGACGAAGCCGCGCTCGGCTCTTCCCTGATCGGCGTCCTGGTGGTGGCCCTGGGCCTGCTGCAGATCGTCCTCATCGCAGCCGCCCTCTACGCCTTCAACCAGGAGTGGCACGTCGAGGAGGAGCGCCCGATCGGCTCGGGCGAGGATTACGGGGCCGGCGCCTCTCCGCAGCCGGCCTGACGACCCCTGGCGCGGGCCAGGTGCCCTCAGGGAGGTGCCGGAGGGGGGATTCGAACCCCCAAGCCCGCAAGGGCAATCGATTTTGAGTCGATCGCGTATGCCAGTTCCGCCACTCCGGCCTCCCCGGAAAGATAGAGCCGCCGGGTAGGCTGACGCCGTGAGCGCCGCGACGGGGGAGCTGCTGTGGGAGCCGTCGGCCGAGCTGGTCGAGCGCTCGCGGCTGACCGGGTTCATGCGCTGGCTGGAGCGGGAGCGCGGCCTCTCCTTTGGCGGCTATGACGAGCTTTGGCAGTGGTCGGTCGATGACCTCGACGGGTTCTGGAGCGCGATCTGGGAGTTCTTCGAGGTGCGGGCGGACGGCGACCCCTCCCCCGTCCTCGCCTCGCGGGAGATGCCGGGGGCGCGGTGGTTCCCGAACGCGCGGCTGAACTACGCCGAGCACCTCTTCGCCGGCAAGGACGACGGCGAGACGGCGATCCTCCACGCCTCGGAGCTGCGCCAGCTGAGCGAGCTGAGCTGGGGGGAGCTGCGGCGGCAGGTCGCGGCGACCGCGGCCGGGCTGCGAGGGCTCGGGGTCGAGCGCGGCGATCGGGTGGTCGCCTACATGCCGAACATCCCCGAGGCGATCGTCGCCTTTCTCGCCGCCGCCTCGATCGGCGCCGTCTGGTCGAGCTGCTCACCCGACTTCGGCCCCGCCAGCGTCGTCGACCGCTTCGCCCAGATCGAGCCTAAGGTCCTCTTCGCGGTTGACGGGTACCGCTACGGCGGCAAGGACTTCGACCGCCGCGAGACGGTGGCGCGGCTGCAGGAGGCGATGCCGAGCCTGCAGCGCACCGTCGTCCTCCCCTACCTCGACGACGACCCGGACCTCCCGGCGCTGCGGGACGCCATGCCCTGGGAGGAGCTGCTCGCCGCGGGCGACGGCGCCGAGCTGAGCTTCGATCGCGTTCCCTTCGACCACCCGCTCTGGGTCCTCTACTCCTCCGGCACCACCGGGCTGCCGAAGGCGATCGTGCAGGGCCAGGGCGGGATCCTGCTCGAGCACCTGAAGAAGCTCAACCTCCACGTCGACGCCCACCCCGGCGACCGCCTCTTCTGGTTCACGACGACGGGTTGGATGATGTGGAACTTCCTCGTCTCCGGGCTGCTGACGCGGGCGGCGATCGTCCTCTACGACGGCAACCCCGGCCACCCCGACATGGGCACGCTCTGGGACCTGGCCGAGCGCGCCGGGGTGACGATGTTCGGGACCAGCGCCGCCTACATCGGCGCCTGCATGAAGGCGGGGGTCGAGCCCGGCGCCGGCCGCGACCTCGGCGCCCTGAAGGCGGTCGGCTCGACCGGCTCCCCCCTCTCCCCCGAGGGCTTCGACTGGATCTACGAGCATCTCGGCAAGAACACCTGGCTCTTCTCGACCAGCGGCGGCACCGACCTCTGCACCGCCTTCGTCGGCGGCGTCGCGACGCTCCCCGTCTACCGCGGTGAGATCCAGGCGCGGGCGCTGGGGGCGGCGGTCGAGGCCTGGAACGAAGACGGCGAGCCGGTGATCGAGGAGGTCGGCGAGCTGGTCGTGACCGAGCCGATGCCCTCGATGCCGATCCGGTTTTGGGGCGACGAGGACGGCAGCCGCTACCGCGAGAGCTACTTCGAGATGTTCCCCGGCATCTGGCGCCACGGCGACTGGCTCGAACTGACGCGGCGCGGGACGGCGGTCATCTACGGCCGCTCGGACTCGACGATCAACCGCGGCGGGATCCGGATGGGGACGAGCGAGATCTACCGCGCGGTGCTCGGCATCGAGGAGATCGTCGACGCGCTGGTGGTCGACGTGCCGCGGCCCGGAACCGACGGCTGGATGCCGCTCTTCGTGGTGATGCGAGATGGCGCGGAGCTGGACGAAGAGCTGCCGCGGGAGATCGCGCGGCGGGTGCGCGAGCAGTGCACGCCGCGGCACGTCCCCGACGAGGTCTTCGCGATCGACGAGGTCCCGCGGACGCTGAGCGGCAAGGTGCTCGAGGTGCCGGTGAAGCGGATCCTGATGGGGACGCCGGTGGAGAAGGCGGCGAGCCGGGACTCGCTGGCGAACCCGGCGGCGCTCGACTACTTCGTCGCGATGGCCAAGCGTCTCGCCGTCTGAGCCAGGATCCGCGCCACGTACTCGGGTTCGAAGCGAACCTGCTCGTGGGTGAAGCGCAGCTGCGTCAACCCCGCCGCGGTGTGCGCCTGGTCCCGCAACCGATCCCGCGCCTGCTCGGCCGGCGTCCGGTGGTAACGCAGCCCGTCCGTCTCCACCACCAGCCCCAGGTCCGGCCAGTAGAAGTCGACTTCGAACCCGTTGACGAACTGGCCCGTGAGCGGGATGGGCAGCCCCGCCCTGCGCGCGAGCGGCAGGAACCGCCGTTCGAGCTCCTCCCTGGTCAGCCGGAACGTGCGCCGGTCGAGGATGTGACGGAGGCGAGCGACGCCGGGCTCACCCTCACGCCGTTCGAGTGCCATTCGGAGCTGAGGGGGGTGCACGAGGTCGTATTTGTCCGCCTCGTTGATCATCCGCTCGGTCCCGCGGCGGTCGAGGCGAAGCGCCATATCGATCAAGGTCTGGATCGGAGTCGTGCATGGGATGCCGTGCCGGCTCGCACAATCCTCGGGCCAGAGAGAAGAGCGACGAAAGATGCGTAGTCCCGGTCGCCGCCGCTGATACGGGTCCTGGACGGAGACCTCGATGAGGTGACGCTCCTCGACTCCAATTCGCCAAAGAGCCGCAGCGCTCGAGTAGCTGAGAACTGCTTTCGGTCCACACGCGAGAACCGCCGCCATCCACCGCCCATTCGGTCCCACTGAGCGACGACCAACGGCATAGACGCCTTGATGGAGCCGGTGCAGCCGCCCACTCCCAAGCCGGTGCTCGATCCCCCTCGAGGAGTAGCCAAGCGCAAGTAACTGCTGACGAGAAACCACTCCATGCTGGCTTTCGACCAGATCCCAGGTCGAACGAACCCAGCCACCCTCGGGAAAATTCAGCGGACGCTGATTTTTCGACCCCATAGGGGGTCAAGTTCAGCGTCCGCTGAATTTTCCCCCGGGGGCGTGAGGTGATTGCGGAAGGTGCGGGGACTTCAGACCATGCCGAGGCCGCCGCTGACGCCCAGGGTCTCGCCGGTCACGTAAGAGGCGTCGTCGGAGGCTAGGAATGCTGCCGCTGCCGCGACCTCGTCGGGCTGGCCGAGGCGGCCCATCTGGGTGCTCGACTTCATCGTCTCGATCACCTTTTCGCCGATCTCGCCGAACTCCTTGGCGCCCATCAGCAGGGGGGTCTCGATCGGGCCGGGGGCGATCGCGTTGGCGATGACGCCGTAGCGGGCGGCCTCGCGGGCGATCGCCTTGGTGAAGCCGATGACGCCGGCCTTGGCGGCGCTGTAGGCGGCCGAGCCCTTAGAGCCGACGCGGCCCGCCTCGGAGGAGATGTTGACGATGCGGCCGTAGCCGCGCTCCTGCATCCCAGGCAGCGCCGCGTGAGTGCAGTTCATCGTCCCACCGAGGTTGACGTCCAGGACCTGCCGCCACTGCTCCTGGCTGACGTAGACGAAGAAGCCGAAGTTGTCCATGCCGGCGTTGTTGACGAGGACGTCGAGCTCGCCGATGGCGGCGACGGCGGCGCGCGCCGCCTCGAGATCGGTGACGTCAAGCTCGACCGCGTGGCCGTTGATCTCGCCCGCCACCTGCTGCGCCCCCTCGACGTTGAGGTCGCCGACCCAGACCTCCGCTCCCTCGGCCGCCAGCCGCGCCGCGGTCGCGGCGCCGATCCCGCTCGCCCCGCCCGTCACCAGCGCCTTCCGTCCCTCAAGCCTCATTGCGGCGGGAGCATAGACTGCGCGGCCGTGACCCCGGGCAGCGAACCGATCCCGATCATCGGCGGCACCGGCGCCCTCGGCGCCGGCCTGGCGCGGCGCTGGGCGAAGGCGGGCGTGCCGGTCGTGCTCGGCTCGCGGGACGCCGGCCGCGCCGAGGAGGCGGCCGCGAAGGTCCGCGCCGACCTCCCCGACGCCGACGTAAGCGGCCTCGAGAACGCCGAGGCGGCGACCAAGGGTGAGATCGTCTTCCTTACCGTCCCCTTCCGCGCCCAGTCGGAGAACCTCAACAACCTGCGCGACGCACTGCGCCCCGGGCAGATCCTCGTCGACTGCACCGTCCCCCTCGCCGCCGCGGTCAGCGGCAAGGCGACCCGCTCGCTCGGCGTCTGGCAGGGCTCGGCCGCCCAGCAGGCGCAGGAGATGGTCCCCGAGGGGGTCACCGTCATCTCCGCCCTCCACACCGTCGGCGCCCCGACCCTCGCCGACCTCGACGCCGAGCTCGGCGAGGACATCCTCATCTGCGGCGACAAGAAGGCCGACAAGGCGCAGGTCGCACGACTGATCGAGCTGATCCCCGGCCTGCGCGCGGTCAACGCGGGGGCGCTCGAGATGGCCCGGATCGTCGAGCAGCTGACGCCGATGCTGATCTCCGTCAACACCCGCTACAAGGTCCACGCCGGAATCCGCCTCACCGGCCTGCCCGACGGCGACCACTGGTCCTAGCGTGCGGGTCGCGCTTCTCGCCGGCGGCACCGGCGGCGCCAAACTCGCCGCCGGGATGCAGGAGGAGGTCGGCAGCGACCTGGCGGTGATCGCCAACACCGGCGACGACATCGAGGCCCTCGGCGTCCACGTCTCCCCCGACCCCGACCTCGTCACCTACTGGCTCAGCGGCGAAATCGACGCCGAGCGCGGCTGGGGAATCCGCGGCGACAGCTTCACCGTCTTCGAGCGCCTGAAGCAGCTCGGAGCGCCGAGCTGGTTCGGCCTCTCCGACCGCGACCTCGCCGCCTGCCTCTACCGGCGCGAGTTCCTCGACGCGGGCGGCCGCCCCACCGACGCCCAGGCGCAGATCGCCCGCGGCCTCGGGGTAGAGGCGCGGGTGCTGCCGATGACCGACACCCCGGTCCGCACGCAGGTCATCACCCCCGCCGGCCGGCGCGCCCTGCAGGAGTACCTGATCCTCGACGGCGGCCAGCCCCCGGTCGAAGGCGTGCAGCTGGAGGGGATCGAGGCGGCCGAGCCGACGCCGGAGGCGCTGGCGGCGATCGCCGACGCCGTGGCGATCGTCCTCGGGCCCTCCAACCCGGTGATCAGCATCGGCCCGATCCTCGCCGTCCCCGGGATGCGCGAGGCGATCGCCGCCTCCCCCGCCCCGGTCGTCGCCGTCAGCCCCTACGTCGCCGGCGAGGTCGTCAAGGGACCGACCGATCGCTTCATGGAAGGGATCGGTCGCCCCACCACCGCGGCCGGCGTCGCCTCGCTCTACGCTGGGCTGATCGACGCGATGGTCGTCGACGAGCGTGACCCGGACTCGCCGCCGGCGGAGGTTCCGACCCTCGCCACCCAGACCCTGATGGAGGGCGCCGCCGGCCGCGTTCGCCTGGCCCGGATCGTGCTCGACTACGCCGCTACCCTCGGCTCTTGAAAGCGACCGCGGTCCTCCCCGTCAAGCGCTTCGACGCGGCCAAGCAGCGGCTGGCCGCGGGAGTCGACGGGGACCGCCGCCGCGAGCTGGCCGGGGCGATGGTCGCCGACGTCCTCGAGGCGATCGGCGGCGCCCGCGCGATCGAGCGCCTGATCGTCGTCAGCGGCGATCCACTCGCGCAGGAGCTGGCGGCCGAAGCCGGCGCCGAGGTCGTGCCCGACCCCGAGGACGCAGGTCACGTCGAGGCCGCCCAGGCGGGCATCGCCCGGGCCGAAGTCGAGGGCGCCGAGCGGGTCGTCCTGCTCGCGGGCGACTGCCCCCTGCTCGACCCGCGCGAGCTCGACCGGCTGCTGACCGGCACGCCTAGCCGCTACGTCGGCATCGTCCCCGACCGCCACGGGACCGGCACCAACGCCCTCCTCCTCAGCCCACCCGATGCGATCGTCCCCGCCTTCGGCGAGGGCAGCCGCCAGCGTCATGTCGAGGCCGCCCGCGCCGCCGGGGTCCCGTTCGGGATCGAGGAGCTGCCGTCGATCGAGCTCGACCTGGACACCCCCGCCGACGTGATCGCTCTGACCCGCGAGCTGGCGCGCAATCCGAAGCGAGCCCGCCGCACCGCCAAGGCCCTGGGGATATGAGCCGCGAGCTTCGGGTCCTCCCCGTCGAGGGCCTGCCCGAGGTCGCAGAGGGAATGGAGCTTGGGGAGCTGGTCGCGGCTCGGGCGGAGCTTGGGGCCGGCGACATCCTCGTGATCTCGCAAAAGGTCGTCTCCAAGGCCGAGGGACGGGTGCGGCGGCTGGCTGACGTCAAGCCATCCGAGCGCGCGCGAGAGATGGCAAAGCAGCTGGGCAAGGAGGCGGCGCTCGTCGAGCTGGCGCTCGTCGAGAGCCGCGAGATCCTCCGCGCCGAGCGAGGCGTCCTGATCACCGAAACCCACCACGGCTTCGTCTGCGCCAACGCCGGCATCGACAGCTCCAACCTCCCCGAGGACAACACCGTCTGCCTCCTCCCAACGGACCCCGACGCCTCCGCCCGCACCATCAGGGAAGAACTAACGACCGAGCCCGAGGGGGCGGGGGTCCCCCTCTCAGGACACTCAACATCGAGCCATAGGCGAGATGTGTCCGGAGAGGGGGACCCCCGCCCCCTCCCAGCCGTCGTCATCACCGACAGCTTCGGCCGAGCCTGGCGCCTCGGCCAGGCCGAGGTCGCGATCGGGTGCGCCGGGCTCGCCCCCATCGACGACTGGCGCGGCCGCGCCGACGCCAACGGCCGCGAGCTGACCGCGACCGCGATCGCGATCGCCGACGAGGTCGCCGCCGCCGCCGACCTCGTCCGGGTCAAGGATTCGGGCGTCCCCGCCGCGGTCGTCCGCGGGCTGGGGGATTACGTGACGGCGGAGGACGGCCCCGGCGCCGCTTCCCTCCGCCGCACGCGCAGTGAGGACTTGTTCCGCTAGTCCCGGTCCCGGTCTTTGCCGAGCGCGTCCTTGGCCTTATCGGCCGCCTTGTCCAGACCGTCCTTGACGGCACCAGAGGCCTTGTCGACCTTGCCTTCGCGCTTCAGCTCGTCGTCGCCGGTCAGGCTTCCGGCGGCTTCCTTGACGCGCCCCTTGGCGTCGTCCTTGTTGCGGATCTCGTCGCTCATGCATCCCTCCTTGGCTAGCTGACGGGTATCAGCTACCCGACGGGGCGAGACCGAGAACCCCTGGCCGCTCGGGGTAGGTCTCGACGACCTCGTACAGGGTCGTCCGCTGCGCCGGCTCGCGCCCGGCAGCCCGCGCCGCATCTATCAGCTGCTCGGGCTCGAGCCGCACCCCGTGCTGGGAGCCGGCCATGCGGGAGATGTTCTCCTCCATCAGCGTGCCGCCGAGGTCGTTCACGCCCCAACGCAGCGCCTCGGTCGCGCCCTCCAGGCCCATCTTCACCCAGCTCGCCTGCAGATTTGGGATCGACCGCCCCAGGGCCAGCCGGAAGGCGGCGGTGTGCTTGAGGTTCTCCGCCATCGAGATCTCCTCGATCCCGTGCGTCCGCCCCAGCATCGTGTTGAAGGGGATGAAGCTGAGCGGGACGAACTCGGTGATCCCCCCCGTCCGCTCCTGCAGCGCCCGCACGACCCGCATGTGACGGGCCAGCTCCCGCGGCTCCTCGATGTGTCCGAACATCACGGTCGAGGTCGAGCGCAGGCCGGCCCGGTGGGCGGCCTCGATGATCTCGACCCAGCGACCGGCCGGCAGCTTGTTCGGCGAGATCCGCTGCCGGACCCCGTCGTCGAGCACCTCCGCCGCCGTCCCCGGCGTCGATCCGAGCCCGCACTCGAGCAAGTACTCGAATACCTCCTGCGGTTCCTTCCCCGAGCGCTCGCAGGCCCAGTTGATCTCCATCGGCGAGTAGGCGTGCAGGTGCAGCTGCGGCGCGGTCTCCTTCGCCAGCCGCAGCCACCGCCCGTACTCCTCCAGGGTCAAATCGGGATGGATCCCCCCCTGCATGCAGAGCTCGGTGGCGCCGAAGGCGACCGCCTCTTCCACCCGCGCCGCGAAGTCCCCCTCCGAGACTTCGTACGCATCCGGCGACCGCTTGCCCTGCCCGAACCCGCAGAAGGCACAGCCGACGACGCAGACGTTGGTGAAGTTGATGTTGCGGTTGACGACGAAGGTGACCGTGTCCCCCGCCAACTCCGCCCGCAGCTCGTCGGCAGCGACCCGCATCTCCTCGACCACCGCAGGCCGCGTCTCGGCGAACAGAGCCGTCAGCTCGTCCTCAGAAAGCTCCACACCCTCGCGCCCCTTCGCGATCGCCCGCGGAGCCAGATCGGGCTCGATCCTCTCCTCGCTCCTGCGGCCCGATCCCTTCCGCGGAATGAAGCTCCAGTACTTCAGCTTGATCACGTCGAGGACTCCCTGCTCCATCCACTCCGGGTCCATGTACTGCGGGTAGACGCAGAGTCGCTCCGTCAGCGCAAACCCCCGCGGCGCCAGCTCCTTCCGCACTTGATGCGGCGACGGGAACGGCTCCTCCGGCGAGATGTGATCCCCGTTCGCGCTGAGCCCTCCCAGATCCGTGGCCCCGGCGTCCACCAACTCCGGCCAGAACTCCGACAGGTTCGGGGGCACTTGGACCCCGACATCGGGCATGAGGCGTTTGCACTCCGAAATCAGATGCTTGATCTCGTCGAGGGAGACCGGGGAGGCCCAGGTTGGGAGGGGCGACGGGGGCACCCCCTCCAGACACATCTCGCTATGGCTCGATGTTGAGTGTCTGGAGGAGGTACCCCCGTCGCCCTGCCATCGGATTTCGGAGTTCTCGTTGGCGATGTCAGCGACCTCGGCCCCGTAATAGCGCGGGTGCGGGACGAAGTTTTGGAGGATTACCTCTTGGAGGTGGCCGTGGCGGGCATGGCTGGCGGCGAGTGCTTCGAGTGATTCGATCCGCTCGTCGGGGGTCTCCCCGATTCCGACGAGGATGCCGCTGGTGAAGGGGATCTTCAGCTCCCCCGCTGCTTCGATCATCGCGAGGCGAGCAGCCGAGTGCTTGGTGGGGCTCCCGGCGTGGACGGTCTCCATCAGGCGCTCGGAAGTCGACTCCAGCATCAAGCCCTGCGACGCCGTGACCTCGCGCAGGCGGGCGAGATCTCGCTTGTCCAGCACGCCGATGTTGGTGTGGGGCAGCATCCCCCGTTCCATCGCTCGTTCGCAGGCCCAGACGACGTAGCCCGTGAAGTCTTCGTGCCCCCAGGTCTCAAGGCACTCGGCGACCACCGGATTGACCTCGGGCCGCTCGCCCGTGAGGACCAGCAGCTCCTTGGCGTTGCGTTTGACCGCTTCCTCCAGCTGCTTTTCGACGTCCTCCGGCGCGTGCACGTGGGCCTGGTGGGTCGCGAAGGCGCAGTACTTGCAGTAGCACTGGCAGGTCCGGCTCAGCGAGAGGGTGAAGTTGCGAGAGAAGGTGACCCGGCGCACAGCGGCAAGCTACTGCACCCGTCGCCCGGGTACGGCCAAAGAAAAAGCGCCGCCCGGAGGGGCGGCGCTTTTGGAAGCTGCTTCGGCTGTGAACCTAGGTGGCCGGTTTGTCGCTGGTCGGGGTCGCCCGTTTCGGAACCGGCGGCCGCACGTGCTCCGGCGGTTCGGTCGGCGGCAGGCCGCCCGGCTCGAGCACGAAGCGGTAGACGCCGGCGGCGAGGCCGGAGCCGACGATCGGGCCGACGAGGAAGGGCCAGACGTCGCCCCAGGTGCTGCCGACGAGGGCCGGGCCGAACCAGCGGGCGGGGTTGAAGCCGGCGCCGTCGAGCGGGCCGATGACCATGACCAGAAAGCCCAGCGTGGTGCCGATCGCCAGCGGCGCCCACTCCTTGAAGCTCTTCTCGGAGTAGACGGCGGTGAGGATGACGAGGACGAGGACGAAGGTGCCGATCGCCTCGACGATCATCCCGGCGAAATTGCCGGCGAGGAGGCCGCTGACTTCGAGGGCGCCGTAATGGGTGGCGAGCCCCTCGTCCTTCAGCAGCGCCTTGGTCAGCAGGGCGCCGAGGACGCCGCCGGAGAGCTGGGCCAGCATGTAGATGACGCCGTCCAGCGGCCTGATCCGGCGGATAATCATCGCCGCCAGGGTCACCACCGGGTTGAAGTGCCCGCCGGAGACGACGCCGAACATGACGATCAGCCCGAAGAGCAGGAAGGCGTGGACGAGGCCGATGACCGCGAAGTCCGACCCGAACTGGGCTTGACCGCCGGTTGAAACGAACAGGACGACGACACTCGTGATGAAGAAGACCAGCAGCAACGTGCCGATCAACTCAGCCAAATATGCGGCTAGACCTCTCTCCTGCACCATTTCCTCCTCGATTCCCGTGATCTAGGTAAGCGGCGGCAGTCTACTCACATTCGTTGGATGAAATAGGTTCCCCGCCGCATGAGAAGGACTGTCGCGCTGCTGGCGGCCGTCCTCGCGCTCGCCGGCACAGTCGGCTGCGGCGGGGACGGTGCGGAACCGGGCGCGCCGAAAGGCGCGACGCTCGTGCTCGATTTCGTCCCCAACGCCGTCCACAGCGGCATCTACGTCGCCAGCGCCAACGGCTACTACCGGGACCGCGGCGTCGACCTCGACGTGCGCGCCCCCGGCGAATCGACCGACGCGCCGCGGCTGCTCGGCGCCGCCAAGGTCGAGTTCGCGATCCTCGACATCCACGACCTCGGGATCGCCCGCGAGCGCGGGTTCGACCTGGTCGGGGTGGCGCCGATCGTGCAGCGGCCGCTGGCGGCGGTGTTCGCCCGCGCCGACGGCCCCGTCCACCGCCCGCGCGAGATGGAGGGCCACCGGGTCGGCGTCACCGGCCTCCCCTCTGACGAAGCGGTGGTCGCCTCCGAGGTCGAAGCCGACGGCGGCGACCCGGAGGCGGTCGACGAGGTGACGATCGGGTTCACGGCCGTCCCCTCTCTCGCCTCCGGCAAGGTCGATGCCGCGACCGGCTTCTGGAACGCCGAGGGAGTGGCGCTGCGGGACCGCGGCGTCCCGATCCGCGTCTTCAAAGTCGACGACTTCGGTGCACCCCCCTATCCCGAGCTGGTCCTGACCACCTCGCGAAAGACGCTCGAAAGCGACCCGGAGCTGGTCGACGCGGTCGCGGCCGCCACCCGCCGGGGCTACGCCTTCACCGAGCGAGATCCCGACGCTGCCCTAAAGGCCCTGGTTGCCGCCAACCCGGAGCTCGCGGTCGCCGAACAGCAGGCGCAGCTGCAGGCGCTGCTGCCGGTTCTGCGCCCGCGCCCGTTCGACCAGGCGGTCCTGCGCGAATGGGCCGCCTGGGACCTCCGGCACGGTCTGCTGGAAGAGCCGCTAGACGTCGAGCAGGCGTTCAGCCAGAGCGGGTAGCTCGCGCGCCATCCGCGAGCGCGGCACCACCAGGTCGACGCCGGCCGCCTCGGCCGCTTCCCGGGTCTCGACGTCGACGTGCGAGTAGTAGCCCAGCACCGGCATCCCCAGGCCGACCAGGGCTTCGGGGTTCTCGACGTCGAGGTCGGCGACGATCAGGTCGATCCCGTCCCAGGTGGTCTCCTCCAGAGAAGGCGAGGAGACGACCTCGTGCCCGGCGGCGCTCAGGGTCTCGGTCACCTTGCTGCCGAGCATCAGATCGGTGGCGATGCTGAGGACGCGTGCCACTAGCGATCTAAAGGGACCGGCGCTGGCGGAACTCTTCGCGCACGCTCTCCGGCCGCCCCCACATCTGCACGACCTCGGAGCGGCCCTCCCGCACCTCGGCGACCCGCAGCTCCCCCCGCACGCCGGCGGCGTCGAGCTTCTCGAGCACGCCCAGCACGGTCTCCGCCGCGGCGGCGTGGCCGAAGCTGTGGGCGACGAGCATACGCCATTGCCAGCCCTCGCGGGGGTACTGGTAGACCTGCGCGTTGACCTGGCTGAGCGCCACGGCGGAGTCGACGTACTGCGCTTCGTCCTCGATCCGGAGGTCGACCTCGAGGTCGGTCCAGTCGGGCGGCAGGGTGTCGAGGATGCGCTGGAAGTCCGTGGCGAGGCCCATCGGGTTCGAAGCGTAGTGGAGGGCGGGGGTCGGGGGACCCACTCCAGACACATCTCGCTATGGCTCGATGTTGAGTGTCTGGCGAAGGTCCCCCGACCCCCGCCTACCCGAACGCGAGGTCGAAGAGCAGGAACGCGTTGAGGGCGATTATCAGAGCCGCCAAAACTCCTGCCAGGAAGCTGAGCCATTTCGGGTTCACCAGCTCCCCCATCACCTTCCTGTCGGCGGCGATCAGGAGCAGCGGGACGAGCGCGAAGGGGATGCCGAAGGAGAGGACGACCTGGCTGCCGACGAGGGCGTCAGTCGGGTCGAGGCCGATCGCGAGGACGATAAGCGCCGGCGCCAGGGTCAGCGCCCGCCGCACGAAGAGGGGGATGCGGCGGCGGATGAAGCCCTGCATCACGACCTGGCCCGCCATCGTCCCCACGGAAGAGGAGGCGAATCCCGAGGCGAGGAGGGCGATCCCGAAGATCGTCGCCGCCCGGTCGGAGGCGATCTGCTTCAGCCCCTCGTAGGCGCCGTCGATCGTCTCGACGCCGGTCAGGCCGCTGCTGTGGAAGAGGGCGGCGGCGACGATCATCATCGAGAGGTTCACCAGCCCCGCCAGCGAGAGGGCGATGACCACGTCGACTTTCTCGAAGCCGAGGATCTTCTTGCGCTCGGCCGAGTCGCGGCCGACGATCCGCTTCTGCGTCAGCGCCGAGTGCAGGTAGATGACGTGGGGCATGACCGTGGCGCCGATGATCCCGGTGGCGAGGAGGAGGCTCTCGGTGCCGGCGAAGCCGGGCAGCACCAGGTGCTTGGCGACTTCGCCGCCGTCGGGGCTGGCGTCGAAGAGCTCGAAGGCGAAGGAGGCGACGACGACGCCGACGAGGACGGTGATCCCCGCCTCGAGGCGGCGGAATCCGCGCTGCTGCAATGAGAGCAGGGCGAAGGCGCCGGCGCCGGCGATCAGCCCGGCCGGGAAGAGCGGGATCCCGAAGAGGAGGTGGAGGCCGAGGGCGGCGCCGACCACCTCGGCGATGTCGCAGGCCATCGCCACCACCTCGGCCTGCAGCCAGAGGCCGATCGAGGTGCGGCGGGAGAAGCGCTCGCGGCAGAGCTCGGCCAGGTTCCTGCCGGTCGCGATCCCCAGCTTCGCCGACTGGGTCTGGACCAGCATCGCGATCAGGTTGGCCGAGAGGACGACCCAGAGCAGCAGGTAGCCGAACTTGGCCCCGCCGGAGATGTTGGTGGCGAAGTTGCCGGGGTCGATGTAGGCGACGGCGGCGACGAAGGCCGGGCCGAGGAAGGGCCAGATGCCGCGGATGCCGCGACTGTGGCCGTCGAGCGAGTCGCGGGCGGCGCGGGCGACCGCGGCCTCGCCGGGAAGGACATCCTCGACGCCGGCCTGGCGCTCCCCCGCCTCCTCGGCGACCGCCTGGCCGGGCGGCGGCTTCACCTGGCCTCCCAGGTCGGCGGCACCAGGTCAGGCCCGGGGATCGGCGTCCCGTGCGGGTCGTGCCGCGGTTCGCCGAGCTTGGCCGCGATCAGCTGCTCGAGCTCCTCGGAGATGTAGTGCTCGAGGACCTCCGCCTCCTCGTGCACCCGGTCCTCGGGCATCCCCAGCGCCTCGGAGAGGTAGGCCTCGATCAGGCGGTGGTGGCGGATCACCTCCAGCGCCACCTTCTCCCCGGCCGCGGTCAGGCTGGCGCCCTTGTAGGGGAAGTACTCGACCAGCCCGAGGTCGGCGAGTCGCTTCAGCATCGAGGTGGCGGTGGCAGGGGTGACCCCGAGCCGGTGCGCCAGCTCGCCGTTGAGAACCAGGCCCTCGCGCTCGGCGGCGATCGCATAGATCGCCTTCGCGTAGTCCTCGATCGCCTCCGTGCTGGGGTCGCGGCGAGAGCGCCCGCCCTCTGAAGCCGCCATCAGACGGCCACCATGAGGCCGGTGAGGTAGAGGGCGGCGATTCCGGCGAGGATCCCGAGCACGCTCGCCGGGTAGAGCAGGCGGCCGTTGCGATCGCGCATCGCAGGCGCCAGCTGGACGATCACGCGGGCGATCGCGCCGACGCCGACGCCGAAGAGAAAGGCGGCGAGACTGGGGTCGAAAGCGGCGGCGCCGATCCAGGCACCGATGATCGCCGGGGCGCCGGCGATCAGCCCGAGGGCGAGCAGGCGCCCGAAACCGGGGCGGGGGCCGTCGCGCAGCGGCGCCACGATCGCCAGTCCCTCGGTCGTGTTGTGGATCGCGAAGCCGACGACGAGGAAGGCACCCAGCGCCAGCGCGCCACTGGCGTAGGCCGATCCGATCGCCAGGCCCTCCCCGAGGTTGTGGAGGCCGATCCCGATCGCGACCAGCAGCGCCAGGTAGGCGGCACCGGCCCCGGCGCTCTTCTCCCGCCGGGAGCGCTCCGTCAGGTAGCCGTCGATCCCGGCCAGGGCGAGGTAGGCGACGAGGGCACCGAGGAAGACGAGGGTGGTGCCACCGAAAGCCGCCGGCGCCTCGGCGGCGAGCTCGAGCCCCTCGAGGCCGGCGTCGATCGCGAGGAAGGCAAGGAGGCCGACGGTGAAGGCGATCAGCGCGCCCATCCAGGCGGGGCCGAGGCGGCGCAGGAACGGCAGCCAGAGCATCCCGAGGCTGACCGGGATGACGCCGACGTAGATCCCCAGCAGCGCCATCAGGCCGAAGAAGCCGGCGTCGCCGTCGGGGGTCTCAGCCGCAACCGGGATCGAGGCTTCAACCGTCCCGCCCGCCGAGGTGAGGACGAAGATCTCGTAGGCCTCGCCTTCGATCCACGGGTAGGAGATCCGCAGCGTGGTCGAGCCGAGCCGGCCGATCTCGCGACCGCCCTCGGCGACGAAGGGAGCGTAGGCGTCGTTGACCGCGACCTGGGCTACTTCGACCGCGTCGGGCCCGTCGTTCCGCAGCGTCAGCTCGATCTCGCCGGGGCGCACAACCGTGCGCTCGACCGAGACCTCTTCGACCGGTGGCCCGGTGCGATCGCCGAGGCCGGGTCCGCCGAGCAGGGCGAAGACCGCGATCGCGGCGGCGATCAGGCCCAGCGGGATCAGCCCCAGCGCCCAAGCGGGCAGGCTGCCGCCCAGCGGCCGCTCGGTGCGGGCATTGGCCTCCATCAGGCCGGACCCCCCTTCCCCCAAGGCAGATCGCAGTAGAGCGAGGCTGCGGTCGCGGCGGACATCCGCGCGGGATCGCCGACGCGGAAGAAGCCGGACCAGCCGAGCTCGGCGAACTCGCTGACGTGGGCGTGAAACATGTAGTCGCCGTCGTAGGGGAACTTCAGCTCGAGGATGCCGCGCTGGGCCTGCCCCTGGATCACGGTGTCGGTGAACTCGCTCGGCTGCAGCGAGGTCCCGGTCGGGAAGTAGTGGAAGAAGTTGCCGTGGACGTGGAACGAGTTCAGGACGTCGTACTCGAGCACGTTGACGAGGTAGATCCGCACCGGCTCGTCGCGGGCGACGGCAATCGGCTCTTCGACGTAGTGGAAACCAACCGTGTTGACGGCGTAGACCTCGTTGGCGCGGTCGAAGTTGGTGTCGAACCCGTTCATCACCATCACCAGCTCGTCGGCTTCGGGCCGCCCTTGCTTCGGATCGATGACGAAGGCTCCGTAGAGACCGCGGGCAATGTGGGACGCCAGCGGTGCGACGTGGCAGTGGTAGAGGTGGAGGCCGAACGGCGAAGCGTCGAATTCATAGGTGAACGCCTCCCCCGGTTCGATCTGACCGCCGCCGCGGTTCTCGCCGATCCCGGGCATCCCGTCCATCAACGCCGAGTGCAGGCCGTGGAAGTGCATCGTGTGCGGGTGCTGGGAGCCGTTGACGAAGCGGACGCGCAGCAGCTCCCCCTCGCGAGCGCGCAAGGTCGGCCCTGGCACCCGGCCGTTGTAGGTCCAGGCCTCGTAGCGGACGCCGGGTGCGACTTCGATCTCGCGATCCTGGGCGACGATCTCCCACTCGCGGAGGACACGGCCGCTGGCGAGGCGACGGGTGCGGCCGTAGTCGAAGTCACGGAGGATCTCGGTCGGGTGGAAGCCGTTGCGCCGATGATCGACCTGGCGACCGGCAGCGAAGGCGGCGTGCGGGAATTCCGTGTGGCCGGCGTGGACATCGCCGCTCGCGGCCTCGGCCACACCCCTGTCGCCGCCCCGTCCCAAGCCGGTGAGACCGGCGACCGCCGGAGCCGCCAGCGCGGCGCCGCCGAGGAGGCGCCTGCGACTTATTCCCTTGTCCGCGCCAATCGGCATGACGGAGGATTTTGACAGATCTAAAACCAAATTTCGACCTGTCTAAATCTCGGCATGGCCGCGTTCGTAGAATCGAAGCCGTGACGACCGAGCTCAAGATCGAGATCGATGCGCAGTACCGCCAGCTGCGAGAGGAATGCGGGCTGGTCGAGCGCCCCGAACGGGGGCTGCTGATCGTCAGCGGGCCCGAAGCGGCCGAGTACCTGCAGGGGCAGCTGACCAACGACACCGAGGCGATCGAGCCGGACCGGTGGATCTACGCGGCGCTCCTCGACCGCAAGGGGCACATGCAGGCCGACATGCGGGTCCTGCGCCCGGGCGAGGGGCCGGAGCTGTGGCTGGACCTCGAGCCGGAGGGGCTGGCCGCCGCCAGTCGCCACCTGCAGATGTACAAGATCGGGCGGGAGGTGGAAGTCGTCGACGCTAGCGAGCGCCACACGCTGCTCTCCCTGATCGGGCCGCGGGCGACCGAGATCGCCCGCGCAGTCGAATCCAGCTCCCTGCGCACCGACGCCGGCGTCGACCTGATCGTCCCCGTCGCCGAGCGCGACCGCAGCCGCGACGCCCTGCTCGCCGCCGGGGCGGTCGAGGTCTCCGGCGAGGCGGCGGAGATCCTCAGGATCGAGGCCGGCCGGCCCCGCTTCGGCGCCGAGATGGGGACGGAGACGATGCCGGCCGAGGCCGGGATCGTCGAGCAGGCGGTCAGCTTCACCAAGGGCTGCTACATCGGCCAGGAGACGGTCGCCCGCCTCCATTACAAGGGCAAGCCGAACCGTCACCTGCGGGGCCTGCGCCTGAGCGCGCCGGCGTCACCCGGCGCGGCGCTGCGGCTGGGCGAGAAGGAGGTCGGGACGCTCGGCAGCGCCGCCGTCTCCCCCGCCCTCGGCCCGGTCGGCCTGGCGATTCTGCGGCGCGAGGCGGAGCCCGGCGCCAGCGTCGCCGTAGGTGAAGATGGCGTTACGGCTGAGGTAGTCGCCCTCCCCTTCGGTTAGATTCAGCCCCGATGGGCGCCGGAGGAGTGAGAGCAGCAGCGATTGCCGCCCTGGTCGCAGCGACCGCCCTGCTGCTCGGGTGCGGCGAATCCCGCCAAGCCAACCAGCAGCGGCCGAACGGCTCGACCCGGGTCAGCGTCACCGTCAACGGCAGGGAAGTGATCGTGCAGCCGGTCGAGATCGGCGAGCGGGCCGAAGCGACGCAGGAGATCCCGCAGAACGTCGAGCACCCCGAGCCCCCGATCGAGACGACGAAGCCGCTCGACGTCACCTTCGTCGCCGCCAACCAGACCGGGACCGAGATGAAATTGAAGGTTCGGGGCAGTGGCGAGGAAGAGGAATCGGAGACGATCTACGCCCGCAGCCCGGGCAGCTTCCAGGTCAGCCTCCCCCCCGGCTCCTACACGGTCGCCGCCGTGGGAATGCCGGAGGCGCGGCCCGGCCACCTGACGGTGGGCAAGTACCGCGCCTCCTCGCAGAACGACGTCCTGCTGCCTTAGTCGAGCGGCCCGACGTGGAGCGGGACCGCCGCTCCCTCACCGCCGCCGGCGGCCTCCTGGAAGGCTCTCAATGTGTAGTTGCCTGTGAGCGTGATCGGCAGGTGCTGCAGGAACCCACCGCCGCCGCACATCATTTCCGGCCCTGTGCGCTTGGCTGTGAACCCCGCTTTGACTGTCGCCAGAACGTCACCGGGGTTACCGCCGACGTTGTGGTAGATGCCGGCCGGCACCGGTCCCTGCCCAGCGATGTCGTAGGTGCAGAGGGGCATGTTCCCCGCGTGGGTGAACGCGTTTTCGAAGACGTGGATTTGGATCATCGCCCCGGCCGGACAGTTGATCCAGGCCGCGAGTTTCCCTGTCCCCGCCGGCTCTTGTGTCGTGCCCGGCTGGCTGACGCCGAAGTTGTAGTCGCAGCCGTTCAGTGTGACTGTGACCGGCATCGCCCCCGGTTCGGAGGTGCAGTTGACGTACTTCGGCGTGAGTGTGACCGGGTCGGTCGCGCCCACGATTGTGCCGTCGAGGCTTGCCGCTCCACAGCTCACCACTTTCAGCGGTCCTGCGCCGATGTCGAACGTCGGGCCCATCACTTGCGGCCCTGTGATGATCGCGGGATTTGCCCCAGCTGTCAGTTGTCCTGTCGCGGCCTGCGCGGGTGCCGCCAGCGCGACCATGGTTGCCATCGCCCCGAGCGCCAACCCGAGGGTCTTGAGGATGCGAATCATTTGACTTTCCTTCCGTGGATTGCGTCCGGAGACCGGACGGGACCTGTGCGGTCCGTCTCGTTCCTACCACGTCCGGGGCTGATTGCTAAAGAAAACTTTCACAAATATCCTGGGGCTCGACCAGGTTCCTAAAGAAGCCGCTGCAAGCGACGTTTCAATTCCGCGATGGCGTCTGAGGGCGTCGTCAGCATCGCCGTATGACCATCGTCCTCGCCATCGCCGTCGTCCTCCTCGCCGCCGGGCTGATCTACGCCCTGCTGGCGCGCCAACCAGGGCCGGTCGAGCAGCCGGACCTCACGCCCGCGATCCAGGAAGCGACCTCGCAGGTCGCCTCCCAGGTCGTCGCCGACCTGCTGCGGGTCAACGAGGAGTCGCGCAAGCTCGACGCCAAGACCTCCGAGGCCGCGCTCGACAAGCGCCAGGCGGAGATCAAGAACCTGACCGAGCGGATCGCCCGGGGCCAGGAACGGATCGAGAAGCAGGTCCAGGCCCGCGGCGAGACCGACGTCCAGACGCGGGCGCTGCTCGAACAGATGGGCCAGACGATCGGCAACCTCAACAACGAGACCGCCGGCCTGAAGAAGGCCCTGCGCCAGCCGCAGACGCGCGGCCAGTGGGGCGAGCTGCAGCTGCGGCGCTGCATCGAGATCGCCGGCATGACCGAGCACGTCGACTTCGAGCTGCAGGCGACGCTGCGGACCGAAGAGGGGCGGCTGCGGCCGGATGCCCGCTTCCTGCTGCCGGAGGGGCGCAGCTTCGTCGCCGACTCCAAGGTGCCGCTGGATGCCTTCCTCGACGCCCAGGAGAGCGAGGTCGAATCGGAGCGGCGGGTCCACCTCGATCGCCACGCGCGCCAGGCCCGCGAGCACGTCCGCAGCCTCAGCTCGAAGGACTACCAGGGCCAGTTCAACCCCGGCGAAACCCCCGACCTGGTGATCTGCTTCATCCCCAACGAGCCCGCCCTGCACGCCGCCTTCGCCGCCGACCCGGACCTCTTCGACTACGCGCTGGAGCGCAACGTCCTCCTCGTCAGCCCGACCTCGCTGATCGGGCTGCTGCGGACGATGGAGCTGGGCTGGCGCCAGGAGCGGATGGTTGCCGAGGCGGCCGAGATCGCCGAGGCAGCGAAAACCCTGCACGGGCGCTTCGCCAAATTCCTCGGCGACTTCGACAAGATCGGCCGCGGCCTGCGCACCGCGACCGGCGCCTACGACACCGCCGTCGGCTCGATGGAACGGCGGCTGCTGCCGTCGCTGCGCAAGGTCGAGGGCCTCGGCGTCGCGCCCGGCAAGGAGATCGAGGCGCCGCAGCCGGTCGAGGCGACGGTGCGCGAGATCACGGCGCCGGAGCTACGGGAAGACCGCAAGGCCGCCTGACCAAGCAGACCCAGGACGCACCGAGCGCCGCGTGCTCTGCACGGAAGCGGGAGAGGACACAGGTATGCGCAGCGTCAGGTGGCCTTGACTAGGATTCTCCTCCCTACTTAGAGACAACCTGTGGAGGAGCAGAGTCTTGGCCGTTGACACCAGCGCAGTTGCGAAGTTGGACGTGGAGCCCGGGACGCTGCCGGAGACGATGGCGGCGTGGGTGATTCGCCAGGAGCGCGAGGGCGAACCGAAAGACGCCTTCCAGCTGGAGCAGATCGAGGTCCCCGAGCCCGGCGCCTTCGAGGTGATCGTGCGGGTGATGGCGGCCGGCGTCAACTTCAACAACGTCTGGGCCTCGCTCGGCGAGCCGGTCTCGATCTTCGGCTACGGCGACCACCCGGAGTTCGGACACCACATCGGCGGCTCCGACGCCTCCGGGATCGTCTGGAAAGTCGGCGAGGGCGTCACCCGCTGGAAGGTCGGCGACGAGGTCGTGATCCACTGCAACCAGGCCTCCTACGAGGACGTCGAGGTGCACGGGCTCGACCCGATGGCGGCGCCGAGCCAGCGGATCTGGGGCTATGAGACGACCTGGGGCTCCTTCGCCCAGTTCACGAAAGTGCAGGCCCAGCAGCTGCTGCCGAAGCCGCGCAACCTCTCCTGGGTCGACTCCTCCTCCTACGGCCTCACCTACTTCACCGCCTACCGGATGCTGATGGACCAGTGCAACCTGCAGGCCGGCCACAACGTGCTGATCTGGGGCGCGGCCGGCGGCCTCGGCGTCTTCGCGGTGCAGCTCTGCAAGGCCGCCGGTGCCAACGCGGTCGGCGTCGTCTCCTCCGACGAGAAGGGCGAGCTGATCAAGAAGCTCGGCGCCGTCGACTACGTCAACCGCAACGAGTTCCGCGAGATGATGCGGACCGACGACAACCTCACCGACCCCGCCGCTGACAAGGAGCGCTTCAAGGGCTCCCGCGCCTTCGCCAAGCGGGTCAAAGAGATCCTCGGCGACGCTCCCGACATCGTCTTCGAGCACGTCGGCCGGGCGACCTTCCCGACCTCGGTCTTCACCGTCAAGCCGTTCGGCAAGGTCGTGATCTGCGGCGCCACCTCGGGCTACCAGCTCGACTTCGACGTCCGTTACCTGTGGATGAAGCAGAAGCAGATCATCGGCTCCCACTTCGCGAACGCATACGAGTGCTGGCGTGCGAACGAGCTGATGGCCGAGGGCAAGATCCAGCCGGTCCTCTGGCGGGTGATGGGCTTCGACGGCGT
>Ga0190269_10000052_pt1 | contig 48392 bp, 44 predicted proteins | sample Popmic249IS_FD_133749 | JGI IMG/M metagenome (GOLD analysis project Ga0190269, IMG submission 133749) | Populus adjacent soil microbial communities from riparian zone of Blue River, Arizona, USA - 249 IS | ecosystem: Environmental > Terrestrial > Soil > Riparian zone | place: USA: Arizona... | reverse complement strand
GCTCTCTCCGCCGTCAGCTGCCGACTAGCAGATCCGGTTCCACGCCGCGCAGGCGCTCTGCGGCGAGGGTGCGCAGGAGGCCGGCTTTGACCTTGTCGCTGCCGGTCATCGCGACATCCTCGTCGCGCAGGAATAGGAAGCGGCGGGGGATCTTGTAGCTCGCGAGGCGTTGCTTGAGGTGCTCGCGCAGCGTGGGCTCATCCAGGGTGGTGTCCTTGTGCGGTACCAGGCACGCCACGACGATCTCTCCGAGCGTGCGATGCGTCAGGCCTATGGTCTGGGTGATCTTCACACCGGGGTAAGTGCGAATGGCTGCGTCGACCTCGAGCGGTGAGACCAGCGCTCCTCCACACTTGATGATGTCTGACAATCGACCCTCGAAGTACAACCAGCCGCTCTCGTCGACGTAGCCACCATCGTTCGTTCGATAGTAGCCGTCCGCGTCGAACGACTCGTCCGCCGTCTTGCCGAGATAGCCGAGCATCAACGTCGGGCCCTTGACGGCGATCTCCCCGTGCTCGCCGCGCGGTAGCACTGCGCCGCTCGCGGGATCGATGATCTTCAAGGTGTTGCCGGGGAGGGGCAGTCCGTAGCCGGGACGCGCCTCTGCGGGATCCGACGCCGGGTGGATGGTGCAACCGGTGAGCGTCTCCGTCGTGCCGTACGAGCTCGGCTGACGCCAGCGCGCCTTCACCTTCGGGTGCTTCATCAGCGGTGAGCGATCATCGAGGTAGCGCAGCGACGACAGATCGACCTTGGCGAAGTTGCTCGCCGCTGCCAGCCGCGCCTGCTGGTGCGGAGAGAAGAACGGGATCGTGACGCGCTCGGCTTCGAACAGCGAAAGCGACTCTTCCGGATCGAAGGTCGACTGCAGCACGGCCGTGCCGCCGGACGTAAACGATGTACCGAACTGCAACGAGAAGTTGCCGGACCAGAAGAAGCCGTTTGCGGTCCAGCAGCGCACGTCGTCTGCCACGCCGAGCAGCCGCGGCCAGCGCCACCACTGCAACGTGATCGCGCGGTGCCCGTGCACCATGCCCTTCGGCAGGCCCGTCGAGCCGGACGAGAAGAACAACACGGCCACGTCGGACGGCTTGGCTGCCGCTTGTCGCGCCTCGACGCGCGCCGGATCCACCGCCTCCCCAGCGCGCAGGAAGTCCGCAAACGACTCCACCGCACGCGGCCGCGCGTGGCCGTCGTCCAGCATGATCACGCGCCGCAGAAACGGCAGCTCGCGCGAGACGAGCGCGCGCGGCTCGGCCGCTATGAGCTGCGGCTCGAGCTCCGACAAGATGGCTGCGAAGTCCTTGTTCGCCACCTGACGCTCGAACACCAGCAGCGACACATTCGACGCCTTGAGCAGCGCCTCGAGCTCCGGGCGCGTGGAGAACGTGTTGAGCGGCACGGTCACGCCTCCGGCGAGCGCCACTCCGAACACGAGCGACATGTATTCGGGGCGGTTGGTGATCAACACCCCCACGCGCGTGTCCTTGTCGATGCCGGCCGCGATCAACGCCGTCGCGACCTCGAGCGAGCGCTGCCACAGCTGCGCGTAAGTCCAGCGAACGACGCCCTCGCGTCCGTGGAACACGAGCGCTTCGCGCTCGGCGTGCCGGGTGGTGACTTCGCGGGCGTACCCGCCGATCGTCAACGGCCCGAGTCCCTTCTCCTCGTGGAGTGGGATGCCGTGAACGATCGACAGGTTCGCCTGCGCCGCAGAGTTGGATTGGTGGGCCATCGTGCGGTCGGAAGAATGGTCAGTAGGGCAGCTCGACGTCCAGCTTGCCGTGCACCAGCGCGCCGCCGTCCTGATTGGCGAGCTTGATCTGGACTGTCACGGTCGGCACGCCATACGGCGACTGCTCGTTCTTGGCGATCACCTCACCATCGAAGTACGTGATGTCACCTTCGAAAGCGGGGCCGCGGAACTGCAGCTTGGAGTAGCGAACGTAGCCGTCGTGACCGGCCCAATAGGCGACGTAGTCGTGCGACCACGCGCCCATGGTGGCGCCGTAGCCGTACGCGCGCGCCATGCCGATCTTGTCTGCGCGCGAGCTGTCCGTGTGACCACTCGACGGCCCCTGGAACAAGCCATCGCGCACGCGCGGATCGATCTTCACGCCCTCGTAGTCGATCTCGAAGCCCTTCGTGAAGCCCGCGTCCTGGTTCACCCACGGATCTTCCACGCCTTCGGGAATGGACCAATGCCACGAGCCCCAGGCGTTGAACATGAACGCGCGGTACTCACACGCGAACGTGATCGGCGTGTGCGGCCCAAGTACGCGCCGCGGCAGCTTGTCTCCCACCTTCACGTCCGCGAAGTGCGGCGACACGCCGTCGCGATTCGACAGCATCCACTTGCGGCGAACGCCCGCGATCTCCTTGCGCTCCTCGGCCGTCCACTGCTTGACCGGCTGCAGCTGGTTCCGGTACATGCCGCGCTTCTCGGCCTCTGACACCAGATAGCGAATCGACGTGGCGCGCTCCTTCGCGACCGGCACACCGTGTTGGTTGGTGTGCAAGGTGTCGCCCTCGGAGAACACGGTCGGACCCGCGAACTTGGTGTCTGACACCTTGTAGCTGTGGAAACGGCGCTGCTGAAACAGCTTGTCACCCGGGCGCACGCGTGGGCCGTAGAACCACCACTCCTCGCCGCCGAAGATCAGGTGAGAGCCCTCGAGCTTCCCGACGCACGCGGGTTGGCAGCCATGACCGTAGTCCATGCAGACCACGAACGACTGGGGCGCCACGATGCCGCGGAACTTGGAGGCGTTCGCGAACTCCTGATCCCAGTGGATGGGGTTCGTGTAGTCGAGCGCGTGGACCCAGCGGCGGATATCCGTCGCCGAGCAGGCCTCATACAACTGACCGCCGCCCACGGGCTGTCCAACGCGTCGCTCCAGATCGCTAACATCGATCTTTACATCTGAATGCTGGGCCTCTTTGGCCATCTGACATATCTCCTTCGGAACGTGTGTCTCGGGTGCCGGGTTCAGCGCGGGATCGGCCAGGCCACGGCCTTGGTCTCGAGGTATTGATCGAAGCCTGCGGTGCCGTTCTGCCGACCCATGCCACTGAACTTGTAGCCGCCGAACGGCATCTCTGCGCCGTGCGCCGCGCCGCCGTTGATCGACAGCACACCTGCGCGGACGCGGCGCGCCACATTCTGGGCGCGCTCGATCGAGCTCGAGAACACGGCGCCCACTAGGCCGTAGCGGCTGTCGTTCGCGATGCGCACCGCGTCGTTCTCGTCTTCGTAGCCGATCAGCACGAGCACCGGGCCAAAGATCTCTTCCTGAGCGATGGTCATCTTGTTGTCGACGTTGATGAACAACGTGGGCTCGACGTAGTAGCCTTTCGGGAAGGCCGTGGGCCGACCGCCGCCGAGCGCGAGCTTCGCACCTTCCGCGAGCCCCTTGTCGATGTAGCCGAGGACGCGGTCGCGCTGTTTGGCGGAGACCAGCGGCCCCATCATCACGTCAGGCCGCTGCGGATCGCCGTACGGCGCCATCTTCATCACCGCGACGAGGCGCTCTGCGATCTCGTTGTACTTGGCCTTGGGCACGAGCATGCGCGTGGGGATGCCGCAGCCCTGACCGGCGTGGAAACACACCGCGAGACCGGACATGAGCGCGCTATCCAGGTTGGCGTCATCCAGGATGATGTTCGCGGACTTTCCGCCGAGCTCGAGGAACGTGCGCTTCAAGGTCGCCGCGCCCTTTTCCATGATGCGCTGGCCGACACCGGTCGAGCCGGTGAACGAGATCATGTCGACCTGCGGTGAGAGTGTCAGATCCTCTCCGAGCAGGTGGTCCGACGACGTGACGATGTTCACCACGCCCGCGGGGATGTCCGTCTTTTCGGCGATGATCCGGCCGAGCAGGGTGGCGTTCCATGGTGTATCGGGCGCCGGCTTCAGCACGACCGTGTTGCCGGTCGCGAGCGCCTGCGCGAGCTTGTTGACCGCCACCTCGAACGGGAAGTTCCAGGGCGTGATCGCGCCGACGACGCCGATAGCTTCTTTCCAGATGCGGCGTGCGTTCGGCTCGCCCTGGCTGCCCTTGCCGTCCGGTAGCGTGGTCTCCCACGCGTACTTGTCCATCAGCTCCATCGGGTAGCGGAGCGCCTCTGCGAGCGGCGCGTCGAGCTGCTGGCGCGTGGTGGTCATGCGCGGACAGCCGGCCTCAAGGATCAGCTGCTCGCGCAGCTCTTCCTTCTCCGCCTCGAGCGCCTTCTGCAGCTGTGCGAGGCAGTGCTTGCGCAGCTCGCGGTTGACGGACCAGTCGGTCGTGTCGAACGCGCGGCGCGCCGCGTCGATGGCGCGGCGCATGTCGTTGCGCGTCGCGTCCGCCACGTCGCCGAGCTTCTCCTCCGTCGCGGGGTTGATGTTCGCGAACGTCGCGCCGTTCTCAGCGGCGACCAGCTTGCCGTCGATCAGCATGCGCGTCTCGGGCTTGACCTTGAGCGCTGCGGCACGTGCGGCCTCGGGTCGCGGCGCGCTCACGCCGCCGGCCGCACCGCCCACGCCGCGCAGGAAGTTGACGGTCATCTTCGCGGACGGGAACGACTCGGCGATCGCGGAGCTCGTGAAGCCCACGTCGGTGATCAGCGTGATGCCGCTGATGACCGACGCCGCCTCGCTGCACAAAAACACGAGCGGACCTGCCTGCTCTAGGGAGGTCGAGACCTGCACGTTGGCCTCCTTGCGGTAGTCGGCGCCGAACCCGAGCCAGCGATCGGCGTTGGCGCGGGCGAGCGGCGTGTCCGTCGGGCCCGGCAGGATGGCGTTGATGCGTACGCCGCGCTGCAGAAAGGGCAGGGCCATGCGCGCCACGTAGGCACAGATGGCCTGCTTGCTGAACATGTAGTCGGCCTTGCCGCGCTCCTTCACCCAGGCCGTGGCGGCGTCGAAGTCGTCGATCGCCAGGAACTCCGTAAGCTGAGGCAGGTTCGACTCCCAACCCATGCCGGCGGCCGAGGAGATGAAGCCAATGGCGGCGCCGCGTCCCAACATGCGCTTGTCGAACATGCGATCGATCATGTAGCGGTGACCGATGAAGTTGATGCGCTCGATGCCGGGCGTGCCGTCTGCCACGCCCGCGCAGCTGAAGAGCGCATCGACCTTACCGCCGCACTCCACGAGCGCCTTGTCGATCGAGGTCTTGTCGGCGAGATCGACCGAGATCGCGGTGACACCCTTCGTACTGACCTTGGCGCGGTCCATCACGACGACGTCCGCGCCGGCGTCGCGCACGACCTCGGCGACTGCAGCGCCCATTCCAGTCGCGCCGCCCACGACCAGCGCACGCTTGTTGCGGTAACTAAATGATTCAAATAGCGACATGATCAATCTCCCAGGCCAGCACGAACTGTTAGAGCCGCTCGGTACTACATGAGAATTTTGACGGGCAGGCTCTTCCAGCCGCGCACCGTCGAGGTGTGAGCCTGCACGGCTTTGTCCCAGTCGACTTCCCAGTCGGGGAAGCGCTTCAGGATCTCTTCCAGGGTGATGCGCGCTTCGAGGCGCGCCAGCGCAGCGCCCAGGCAGAAGTGCACGCCATAGCCGAACGCCAGGTGTGAGCTCATGGGCCGATGGATGTTGAACGTGTCGCCGTCCGCGAAGCGCCGCTCGTCCCGGTTGGCCGAGGCGGTGAGGAGCAGGACCACGTTGCCAGCTGCGATCGTCTGCCCGTGGTGCTCGACGTCTTCAGTCACGTAGCGCGCTTGCACGGGCGAAGGCGACTCGTAGCGCAGGCATTCTTCGATGGTCTTCGTGACCAGGCTCAGATCCTTCGCCACGTCGCGGCGCTGCCCCGGATGCTCCGCGAGCAGCTTGCCCGCCCAGCCGATCAGGCGCGTGGTGGTCTCGTTGCCTGCCGCGGCGAGCAGGTTCACGTAGCCCACCACTTCCTCGCGCGACAGCCGGCGCTTCTGCCCGTTCGTGTCCTCGAACTCTGCGCGCAGCAGCTCCGTCATTACGTCGTCAGAGGGATGCTTCTCGCGCCACTCGATGTACTCGGCGAAGACGTTGCTCTGCCCCTGCACCAGACGGTCGTACAGATCGGCCGACTTCGGCGCCGAGTCCTGCAGCTCCAGACCGTGGTCGATCTGATCGCGGATCGACTGCTGATCCTGCTCGGGGATGCCGAGCAGCAAGCCGATGGTGCGCATCGGCACCTGCGCGCCGATGTCATTGATGAAGTCGAAGCCGCCCGTGCCCACGATGGGGTCCAGACTGCGCGCGCAGTACTCGCGCACCTTGCCTTCGAGCGCCGCGATCTTGCGCGGCGAGAAGATGGCGGTGAGCAAGCCGCGATGCAGATCGTGGTCGGGCGGATCTTCGAAGATGATCGAGCCGGGCGGGATCTTCATCCCGCTCTTGATCAGCTCGAGCAAGGTGCCACGTGACGAGCTGTACCGGCGCCAGTCTTTCGAGCAGCGTTCGACGTCATCGAACCGGCTCAACGCATAGAACTCGTACTTCGAGTTGTAGTAGAGCGGCTGCTCTTCCCGCATGCGTTTCCAGATCGGATACGGATCCTTGTCGATTTCGAAGTCATAGGGATCGTAGTAGACGCCGGTATCCGCTGTCGTCATAGGCACACTCCGTTCCAATCAGGTCCCACATGCGATCAATGATTTGTCAGCTCGAGCTCTTGGTGGTCACTGCGCGCAGCTCGTCTGCGCTCGGCCGCTGCCAGACGCTCGTGCCGCCAAGCTTCACGATCACCTGGATGTAGCCGTAGACGTTGAGCGTCTTGCCGTCGGCAGACAGCTCCGCCTCGCAGTTGTATGTCTTGCCATCGCGCGGGTTGAGGATCTTGCCGTCGATCCACTTGCGCGGATTCTCTTTGTCGCGCTGGAAGCCCCAGAAGAAGATCAAGCCTTCGACAGGCTTGTCCTTCTGAGCGCCGGCGCATTCCGAGCACTTGCCCTGGGCAGGTTCACCTGGCACATCGTAGGTCTTCAGAATCTTTCCGACGAGCTTGCCCTTGTCCTCCCAGACCCTGAAGATGCTCTGGGTCTTGCCGGACTTCTCGTGAACGTTCTTCCAGTACCCGAAGACGCCATTGTTCTCGTCCGCTGAAGCCGTCCCGGTGGACAAGGCCAGAATCGCGACGATCCACAGTCCCACAGCACGCGTTGCGCTAAACCGCATAGTTCACCCTTGCATCCATTGCGCGTCCGGTGACGGACGCGTCGTCCTGAGTCGGGGCGCGGGCGCACGCAAACGTATGCTCCAACGAACATCCGCTGCGCGAGCGCCGACCCCAGTTCTTTCGCTCGTTACGGGTACTGGTCGTATCATGGCGGTCCGCATGCGGGCAGGTTCGGCCGAGGCCAAACGTTGACCTAAGGCGGCCAAGCTGCGGACCGGTGCCTCCGCGGCCCGGGCAGCTGCCGAAGCACCTTTCCCCGGGCAGTTAGCGTAGGCCAACGCAACGGCGCTGCAGCTGTTGGCTGCGAGAAATGACAGTCCGCACAGCGCGCTCCGCAGCGCGATGGACGATGTCGAGGCAAGACGCCCAACCGCTCGAGCGTCGAAGGCGGCCTCGAATTCGTGGGCGCCCAGCGTCAGTAAGGCGTGGCCGCGCTCAGTCAACCATTGGCCGGAGTCGAACCTGCCGGTGCTGGAACCGACATGATACGACGACCAACACTGGGTGAGAGATGAGGCTTGGGGATGTGACCTCTCGGACAGCCGTCCGAAGTTGCCCCGTTGCGTTCACTGTTCCCCATTTTGGGGAATGAACGCAAGGGTGAACAGACACATGCCGGATCATGTCGCCTCCCGCGAAACCGCAGAAGGAGAGTTGTAATAGATGACGATTGTTAGAGCATGCATCGTTGGTGTCGGAGCCATTCTGTTCGGCGCGGTGGCTTGTGGTGAGCCGGGCGTTACGAATGTAGAGCCCGCTCCGCCGATCGGCGGCGCAGCAGCTGCAGCGAGCGCGCCCAAGCCAGCAGCCCCGACGACCACGGGAACCACGACGTCTCCGGCCGCAGCCGCGCCCACCGCTGGTGTGGCCGCTGCTCCCGTGACATCGGCAGGAGCCACCCCACCGACGAGCGCTGCAGCTGCGTCAGTGGCTGGAGGCGCAGCGCCCGCAGTCGCGGGCGGTGCAGCACCGGCGACGGCTGGCGGCGCGGCACCTGCGACGGCCGGTGGCGCGGCAGTTGCGACCGCAGGTGGTGCAGCACCGGCGACGGCTGGCCGCCCAGCGCCGGCGACCGCAGGTGGCGCAGCGCCGGGGACCGCAGGTGGCGCAGCTCCGACGACGGCTGGCGCCGGTGCCGGACCGTCAGGGCCTGCTGGTACGGCGTGCCCCACCGGCTTCATGTGCGTGGATCCCACGAAGGCGCCCGGCGCCATCGCGGGCATCGAGATCAAGGATGCGTCGGGCGGCGCGATTCCCTTCGCCTGCAACGACGGTGGGATGGGCGCGCCTGCTGATTGTCTTACGGACGTGAAATCGGCCTGCCCCAAGCTAACGAACCCGACCTGCGGGCATGTCTACCTCGCAGGCATGGACGTGGCCACCGTGTGCATTCAGCCCTGTACGCCATGACACGGACGGCCCGTGTGATGAGCTCTGCAAATCGATCCATCTGGTGAAGCTCGATGCAATGTAGAAGTTTGGTTCTCTCAACCCTGTTGTTACTGGCTGCGACTGAACGCGTTCAAGCGAGCACAGACATCAACGGATTGTTCGACTCGCGGTCCCACGCACTGGGCGGTTCTGGTGTCGCATATCTGGATTCGGCCGGCGCCATTCCGACCAATCCTGCGTTGCTCGATCAGATTGGAAAGCTGACGCTCGGGCTGGACGTGTTCTACATCAGGAGCCAGCCTGAAGCGCCATACACGATCTATCACACCGATCAGGCCGGTCAGTCGACTCGAACGTACGAGACGATACGCTCGGCGCCGACCGGTGCGCCCTTGCCGTTCGTCGGCGCTGCGTTTCGTCTGGATGACCGCGTCGTCCTCGGAGCCGCGGTGTATCCGGTCATCGGTCAGGGCGCCAAGGCGGAGTACCGCCCGTCGCCGGAAATGTACCCGACCGCCATCGCGAAGGTCGATGTCGCGATGGGCTTGATCGAAGCCGGCATCCCCATCTCGATCCGCTTGCTCGACAACCTGTCGCTCGGTTTGATGTGGCGGATGACGTACATGACACAATCCGTGTCGACGCCGCTCCCAGCGAAAGTCGCGCCTGGCGCTGTCATCGACACGTCTACCGGTCAGGTCGTCAATGGTGAGATCGAAGTCACTGGCATGAACTTCACGGGCCTGCAGATAGGGCTCTTGTACAAGCCAGTGCCGAGTCTGCGGTTGGGTTTCTCCTACCGCGGCAAGGTTACGGTCGAGGGCAGCGGCACCACCACGACTCGGCTCGGAGCCACGCCGATCGTCCTCGACACGCAGCAGAGCTACAGCAATCCGCATGCGTTTCGTGCCGGGTTCGCGTGGACGGCACTCGGCGACAAGCTCATGCTGGCCGCCGACTTGAAGTACCTGTTGTATGCCGAGGCATTCGAGCAGCTCGGGACGACCACGACGATGCCGGGCAAGTCGCCCGCGACCGCCTATACGAAAGCGTACTGGAAGAACTCGTTCAGCGCGCACGTCGGAGCCGAATACAGCTTCGGCGGATCGTTTTCTGCCCGCCTCGGATATGCCATCGTGACGTCCGCGACGCATCCCGACTACGCGCTGTCCTACTTCGCGCCGCCGGGAAACGCGCATCAGTTCCTCGGTGGCATCGGCCTCAAGATCTTCGACAGCTTGAACATGGACATCGCGGCCGGTTACGTGGTCCTCACGAGCAAGGTCACGAAGGCGACTGAAGACAACGCGGGTGCGGGCATCTACGGATCACACTCATTCATGATCTCGCAGACTCTCACCTATCACCTGTAGCATCGGCATCAGCGACGTGCGTCTGCCAGGCGCTCGTCGGGCTGCTGCCGGGATCGAAGCCGGGCGCGGGCTCTGCCGCGCTCGCTCCAGCCTTCAGGCTCTTCGAGATGCTATTGGCGATGGCCTTGCCCGCCGGATTGCCCTGCGCGAACACCCCGGGACCGCGCGCCGTGATTCCGCCATCGACCACCAGCGCTTCGCCGGTCACGAAGCGCGACTCGTCACTCGCGAGAAACAGCGCGGCGTCCGCTACGTGCTCGGGCAGACCTGCCTCCGGCCATGGCTGAGCGGAGCTGAGCACCTGTGCCAATGGAGTGGTCTGACCACGCTCGAGGAGGGGTGTGAGGATCAAGCCTGGGCACACGGCGTTGACGCGGATGTGTTGCGGCGCGAGCTCCACGGCCGCGCTGCGTGTCAGAGAGATGACGGCTGCCTTACACGCCGAATACGCGGCGGGGCCTGCGCCGGCGTTCAGCCCGGCGATCGACGCCGTATTGATGATCGTACCGCCGCCGCGCGCTCCCATGGCGCGCGCCGCGTGTTTGATGCCCAGAAACACGCCGCGCGTCAGCACCGCAAACGTGCGATCCCAGGCCTCCACCGAAATCTCGGTGAGCGCGCCCACCGCGCCCGGCAGACCCGCGTTGTTGAACATGCAGTCGAGTCGGCCGTAGCTGTCGAGCGCGAGCTGCACGAGCGCCGCGACGTCGCTTTCGCGGCTCACGTCACAGGATTGGAAGCGTGCGCAGCCTGCGCCGGCTTCCGCCTCTGCCAGCTGCAGCGTGTGCTCCGCGCGCTCGCGATCGATGTCTGCGAGCACGACGCGCGCGCCCTGACGCACGAATGCGAGCACACTCGCGCGTCCGATCCCGCTGGCGGCACCTGTGATGATCGCGACGCGATCAGCGAGGCGTGTGCTCATGGCATTCGCCTCCGAAGGCTGGAGATCGCGTGCTTATCCGCGTGGAAATCTCGACTACGTGGATTGTTCCGTCGCTTGTGATGCATGGCGGCCGACTTGACATACCTTGATGTCTTCTGGTTTGCTCCCGTCCCTAGGACTTCGGCATTTGGATCCGTTGCAAGACCCAAAGGTGCGAAGTGCGACATGGGGCGAGTTTGATGTCCCACGCTTAACATGGAACGGACGCACGTGGGCTGTTTGTGAGGCCCGCTCGAGTGAGGCCTGAAGTTACGCTGAGCTCAGTGCGCGAGAGCTTGCCGCTCCCACACGCGGCATTTGAATCCTCCAACCGAAAGTAAGTCCGACAGCCATGGAACGCGGCCTGCCCTTCAAGATGCAAAACACCCAGATCGTCCACGCTTCGCGCAAGCCGGCCCGCCGCAATGGGCGAGTGCTCGCCGGTTTTGCGCTCGCTTGTGGCTTTGCGGTTACGTCCGCGGCGCCTGCCCACGCTTTCGTCGCGGTCGAGAATGCGCCGGGCGCTGAGCTCGCCGAGAGCGCGCGCCGCCTCGGATCCCCGGACGCGCTGAACCCGGCGGCAGGTCCAGGCGCCAAGGAGAAGGCTGCCAAGAAGAAGGCTGACCGCGAGGCCAAGAAGGCCGAGCGTGACGCCAAGAAGGCGGCCAAGAAGGAGCACCAGGCGGAGCTCGCCGCGGCCAAGCGCGCAAAGTCTGCGCCCACGCCCAAGGGTGACGACGCCAACCTGAACGGCCTCGGCAGCGACGATCCGCTCGAGGGCCTCTGAGTCACGTTTGACACTTGTCTCTGGCCGCGCTCCCGCGGCCGGGACAACTCGACTCCTGCCGCATCGTGCTGCGCCTGGCGGGGTGCGTCGCGCGGCGGTGAGTCGGTTTGACTCCCAGATTGGGTCATGTCCCGGCGCGCGAGGTGTCTCACTCCCTGCGCGGGCGGCCCTGCAACACCTTTTGATAGGTGCTCGCCACCACGCTGCCGACCAAGCGTCGGGGCAGCAGCCGCGGCAAAAACAGCTGCAGCCGATTGAAGTGCCCGGGCACGTGCAGGTACCGGCGCTGCACCAGCGAGTCGACGGCCTCCCGCGCCACCACACCCGCAGCCGCGATCTGCAGCCCGCCACCGAAGTGCGCCGCGAGCCCGTTCGACTCCGTCATCTCCGTGGCGATCCCACCGGGAGCAAACGTGGTGATCGAGATGTTCTTGCCCGCCAGCTCGTGATGCAGGCCCAGCCCGAACGTCGTCAAAAACGCCTTCGTGCTGGAGTACGCCGTCTGGTAGGGCACGGGTTGCAGTCCCGCCAGGCTCGTCACGAGCATGATCGCGCCACCCTGATCTTTGCCGAGCAGGTACGGCACGAAGTGATGCGTGAGCCGAACCGCGCTCTTGACGTTGGTGTCGAGCATGTTCTCGAACTCTTCCCACGCCAGATCGTGGTGGTGCCCGAAGTGCGTGATGCCCGCGTTCAGGATCACCGCCTGTACGTCGTGCTCCGCCGTGCTCTCGGTGAACACGCGATCCACGTCCTCGCGCAGCGCCAGGTTCGCGCTGATCACGCGCGCCTGCACCCCGTAGCTCTGCTCCAGCTCCGCCTTCAGGCTGTCCAGCCGCTCGCGGCGGCGGGCGACGAGGATCAAGTTCGCGTGCTGGCGCTGCGCCAAATCTCGGGCGATCTCGCGGCCCAAGCCGCTCGAGGCACCCGTCACCACCACCCATCGATCGCGGAGCTGCAGGTTGCGCATGATGTGCGGCGTTAAACCAGACCGGCACCCGCTTGGGAAGGCCGTTCGAGCGCCCGCGAGCTGCTAAATTGGAGGCGTATGACCAGCCTGCGGAACGAAGGTCCGATCGGGGTGTTCGACGCCGGCCTGGGCGGGTTGACGGTGCTGCGCGCGCTGCACGAGCGGCTGCCGCTCGAGGATTTCGTGTTCCTGGGGGACACGGCGCGCGCGCCGTACGGCACGCGCGGCACGCAGACGGTGCTGAACTACGCTCACGCGTGCGCGCGTGTGCTGCGAGAGCACCGCATCAAGCTGCTCGTGCTCGCATCGCACACCGTCAGCGCGGTCGCGCTCGAGCCGCTTGCGGGGGAGCTGTTCATGCCCGTGCTGGGGGCGATCACGCCGGGGCTCTCGGCCCTGCATGCGGCGGGTAAACGCCGCATCGGCGTGCTCGCGAGCCCGCGTAGCGCGCTGTCCGGTGCACACGCCCGCGCGCTCGCCGCGCTGGGTGCCGCCGATGCGGAGGCGCGCGTGCTGGCGACCCCGCTCCTGCCCGCGCTCGCGGACGAGGGCCTCTTGCAGGGTGAGCTGCCGCGGCTCGCGCTACGCCAGTACCTGACGCCGCTGCTGTCGCAGCAGGTGGACAGCGTGCTGCTCGGGGCCAGCAGCTATCCGCTGCTCGCGCCGCTGGTGGAGGCGGAGCTTGCAGCCCTTGGCTGCGGCGAGATCACGGTGCAGGACGGCGTTGCGCCGCTGGCAGATGCGGTGGTAGCCGCGGTCGCAGCGCGTCAGCTCGCGACCGCGCGCACCGACCCGGGCAAGCTGCGCATCGTGCTCACGGACCTGCCGGAGAGCTTCGCCGCTGCCGATCGTTACCTGGGACACGACATCAAGCAGCACAGCATCAGCGCCGTGGATCTGTGAGGGCTTCGCAAGCTCGCGGTCATGACGCACGGCTGCTAGTCTCCGGAGCTGCATGCGTCTGGCACCACGCTTTTCGATCCCGCGGCGGATCTTCCTGAATTTCGCGCTCGTCCTCGCGGCGAGCGCGTCCGTGCTGGGCGTGAGCGTGGTGCAGCACGAGCGCACGGCCAGCGCGCTCGCGCTGCTCGACAACGAATACCTGCCGCTCGCGCTCACGGTGAGCGAGGCGCGCGCCACCCAGACGGTTGTCAACAACCTGCTCGACCGGGTGCTCACGGAGCGCGAGCAGGCCGCGCCGCGCTCGTGGCTGCAGACCGCGCGCCTGTCGCGCCCGCGCGTGCTCGAAGAGGTGCGACGCAAGGTCGATCAGATCCACCGGCTCGTACCGTGGGAGACCGAGGGCGCGGCGCTCCTGCGCCTGCTCGCGGAGCTGAGGCGAGTGCAGTCGCTCATCAGCCACGGCGAGCGCCGATACGAGGATTTCTACGCCGCGCTCGAGGGGGGCGATCGCACGAGCGCCGAGCGCATCCTCGGCGACCTGCGCGCGAACGAGCGCGCGATCGACAACGAGTGGCGCCGCATCTGGCAAGAGCTCGTGGCGCGCATCGAGGAGACGAGCCGGCTCGTGCGAGCGCAGCAGGAGCAGGGCGTCGTGGTGCTGATGGCGCTCGCGGGTGTGGCGCTGCTCGTGGGCATCGGCGTCACGTGGTGGTCCCAGCGCGTGCTGTCGCCGCTGCCGCGCCTGCAAGAGCGCGTAGAGGCCGTGGCGCGCGGCGAGCTGACGGAGAAGCTCGGGCCCACGACCGATGACGAGATCGGACGGCTGGCGCAGGAGTTCGAGCGCATGGTGAAGGCGCTCGTCGCGCGCGAGGAGAGCTTGCGCGAAGCGCAGGCGCGCCTGCTGCAATCGGAGCGGCTCGCAGCCATCGGCCGCATGGCGGCGCACGTCAGCCACGAGGTTCGCAACCCGCTCTCGAGCATCGGCCTCAACGTGGAGCTGCTCGAGGAGGAGCTGCGCGATGCGAACCCGGTGACGCGCGAGCTGCTCGCGGCCGTGCATCGCGAGATCGTGCGCCTCGGGGCGGTGACCGAGGAGTACCTGCGTGTGGCGCGTCTGCCGAATCCACACCTCTTACCGGAGCACGTCGCGGACGTGGTGCGTGGTGCAGTCCAGCTGCTTCGGCCCGAGCTGGCTGCGGCGTCCGTGCACGTGGAGCTCGAGCTTGACGAGGACTTGCCGCTGGTGGCCATGGATGAGGCCCAGATGCGTCAGGTGCTTATCAATCTGCTGAAGAACGCGCGCGAGGCCATGCCGAACGGCGGTCACATCCGCATCGCCGCGCACGCGCATGCAGGTGGTGTAGCGCTCTCCGTGTGCGACGATGGCGTAGGCATGGAGCCCGAACAAAAAGAGCGCATCTTCGATCTGTTTTACACCACCAAGCAGAGGGGCAGCGGGTTGGGACTTCCCCTCACGCAACAGATCGTGGTAGCGCACGGTGGCCACATTCGCTGCGAGAGCTCGCCGGGCCACGGGACCGTGTTTACATTGTTCCTGCCGTGTCCCGACCGCGCCCGAGTAACGGAACGCGTGCTCGAAGACGCGCTGGTGGCGGAGGACTAAGCGTGGTGGCACGAACCAGACTCGACGGCAGAGGCGCTGACGCCCTGCGTGAAATCAGCATCGAAACCCGCGTTCAGCGTTTTCCCGAAGGCTCGGTGATCTATCGGGCGGGCAACACGCGCGTGCTGATCGCAGCGTCCGTGGAGGAGGGCGTGCAGGATTTCCTCAAGGGCAGCGGGAAGGGCTGGGTCACAGCCGAATATGCCATGCATCCTCGCGCCAATCCGCAGCGCCAGCGCCGGGAAGGTCAGCGCGGCTCGGTCAGCGGCCGCACGCAAGAGATCCAGCGCTTGATCGGCCGCGCGCTGCGCGCCGCGATTCGGCCGGAGAAGCTCGGTGAGCGCACCATCACCATCGACTGTGATGTGCTGGATGCGGACGGCGGCACGCGTACTGCGTCGATCACGGGCGGCTTCGTCGCGCTCGTGATGGCGCTCGACTCTCTGCGCAAGCGCGGCTTGTGCGGCAAAGGCGTGTTGCGCGAAGAAGTGGCTGCGGTCAGCATCGGCCTCTTTGGTGGCAGCGCGTTGCTCGATCTCTGCTACGAAGAAGACCGCGATGCGCAAGTGGACTTGAACTTGGTGGCCACGACCTCGGGCAGCATCGTGGAAGTACAGGGCACCGCGGAAGGTGCACCCATGACCCGGGCCGAGCACGACGACCTGTTGGCCCTCGGCCTGCGCGGCGTCTCTCGGCTCATCGAAGTACAGAAAGGTGCGATCGATCGCCTCGGCATCGACCTCGCCCGCCTGTCTCAGTGAACTCATGACAACGAATCTCGTGCTCGCAACCAAGAATCCGGGCAAGGTCCGCGAATTCCGCGCCTTGTTCTGGGACCTGCCTCGCCTGCGCGTGCAGGCACTCGACGAGCTGGGCAAGCTCCCGGACGTCGTCGAGGACGGCAAGACCTTCGAAGAAAACGCCATCAAAAAGGCGCGTGAGATCGCAGCGGCCACCGGCATGCTCGTGCTCGCAGACGACAGCGGTCTCGAGGTAGACGCTCTCGGCGGCAGACCGGGCGTGCACTCCGCGCGCTATGCAGGCCGCCAAGGCAACGACGAAGCCAACAACGACAAGCTGCTGGCCGAGCTCGCGCACGTGCCGGACGGGCAGCGGCGCGCGCGCTTTCGCGTCGTGCTGGTGCTCGCGGACCCGAACGGCCCACTGGGAGACGACGTCCACATCGAGGAGGGTGTGTGCGAAGGCGAGATCCTGCGTGGCCGTCGCGGTACGGATGGCTTCGGTTACGATCCCCTCTTCAAGCCGGACGGCCACGACCTTTCCATGGCCGAGCTGCCCCCTGAAGAAAAGAACACCATCAGCCACCGGGCCAGCGCCGCGGCGAAGATGCGTGCGTTCCTGGGCGAGTACCTGACCAAGCGCGCGCCGGGCTGAGGCGCGCAGCGTGCGTTTTCTGCGCGCGGTTCTGAGCGCGTTGTCTGACCAGTGCGGCGCGGCGATTCCTGTGGACGCCGCGCCGGCTTGAGCGTAGGAATGCCGTCCGCTAACGTGCCTGGGTCCTCGGGGTATAGCACAGCCTGGTAGTGCGCCTGCTTTGGGAGCAGGAGGTCGCGAGTTCGAATCCCGCTGCCCCGACCAGATTCCCCGCCGCTGCTTGAGTTTGCGGGTGACATCGCAGCCATTGGCTGCGATGTGTCGGAAGACGGCAGCATCTGCTGACGAGCTGCACGGCTCGTCGATGGCGGGAACTCACCGCGGCGCGGGGACACCAAAGCTCGACGGCTTTGGAGCTCCGCACCCGTGCGCACCTACTCACGCCTCCGCTCGTGGCTCGAGCGCCCGCATGCTTCGCGAGCAATTCTGCTCGTCGCGTTGCTGCTCGGTACGCCGTCGCTCGCCTCGCCGCTCGTCATGGACGAGTACGCGCAGCTGCTTCATTTCCGCGCGGGCGCGTGCACCTTCCTCCGGACCGCCTTCGTGTTCGCCGAGCCCGCGACGCGGCAGCGTGAGCTGGAGCACGGAATGGGTGCGTGGTGGGCCGCGCCCGATCTCCGAATTGCCTTCCTCCGGCCGCTCGCCGCCGCCACGCAGGCCCTCGATTTCACGCTGTGGCCGCGCAGTGTGCCTCTCATGCACGTGCACACCTTACTGTGGTTCGCGGCGCTGCTGGTGGCTGCGGGCGCGCTGTTTCGACGCCTGCTACCGACTCCCGCCATCGCGAATCTCGCGCTCGCGCTGTATGCCTGGGACGACGCGCGCGGACAGATCCTGTCCTGGGTCGCGAATCGTCATGCGCTGCTCGGCGGCCTGCTCGGCTGCGCGACTTTGCTCTGTCACGACAAGTGGCGACGTGATGCTTGGCGGGTCGGCGCCGTGCTCGGGCCCGCGCTGTTCGGCCTGAGCCTTCTTTGCAGTGAGATGGCGCTCGCCACGAGCGGTTTCCTTCTGGGCCATGCCTTGTTCGTCGATATGGGGCGGCTGACGCGTCGCCTCCTGCGCCTCGTATCCTACGCATGCATCGCGCTCGCTTGGCAGCTCACTTACACGTGGGCCGGGTACGGAACGCAAGGCTCGGGCGCCTACCTGCATCCGTTTCACGAGCCGCTGGCGTATCTCGAGCATCTCCCAGCGCGGGCACTGCTGCTGAGCCTCGGCGAGCTGACGCCCATCGCAAGTGATGTCGCGCTGTTTCTGCCGAGCCCGGTGCGCGGCGCGCTCGTCGCGCTCGCGGTCGTGGTGTCAGGGCTGTTCGTTCTCGCCGTCCTGCCGCTGACGGCGACAGTCCGCCAGACTGGATTCTGGCTCACGGGCGCGGCGTTGTCCTTGTTGCCCGTCGCTGCCATCGGCCCGAGTGACCGCAACCTGGTGTTCGTGGGTCTCGGCGCAGCGGCGCTCCTCGCGTTGGGCGTGCAAGCGGTCATGCAGACGCAGCTCGCGTCATGGCGCCGTATCGTCATCGGCGCTCTCTTGTTCTGTAACCTTGCGCTCGCGCCCGTGCTGTTGCCGATCAAGAGCTTGTACATGCTCGCGTTGCAGGCTGCGCTCGAGCCGACCGACGCGAGCATCCCGCGCGATCACACTGTTGCGAGCCGGACCCTCGTGGTCGTGGCCACGGGCTCGGAGGGCCCGGTAGGCGTGAGCTTCTGGCGCCGCGATGCGCTCGAGATTCCGCGGCCGCGCGCCGCGCGCATTCTCGTCGCGACCTTGGGCACCACGTCGATCGAGCGCATGGACGACAAGACGTTGCTTCTGACGCGTGCCGAGGGCTTCTTCGAGGCCGATATGCACGCGCTCGCGCGAGGTCGCTCGCAACCGTTCCAGCGGGGTGAGGTGCTAACTCTGTCAGATCTCACAGTGAGTGTGGATGATGTGACGACGGACGGTCGCCCGCGGGCGCTGACCTTTCGTTTCGCCGAGCCACTCGAGCACCCACGCTGGATCTGGATGCGGGGCAGCGGCACACGCCTCGTTGACTGGACACCGCCGCCGATCGGCCAAAGCACCGAGCTGTCGCAGTCCTGAGCGCCGCGTGTGATCTACTGCCGTGGGCTCGACGCCGCAAATCCAGTTCGCTTACAGTCCGCAACGCTGAGACAGGGCAGAACGCATTCGCCCTTTCGGATCGTACTGCCGGCAGACTTCTTTCCACTCTTGGAGGCGAGGGTACATTTGACGAACGTGCTCAGGACGCGAGAAGGCATCTTTGGCCAGATAAACCCGCCCTCCATGACGTAGCACGTACTCGTTGAACGCATCGGTCATCCGCTGACCGTGCTCTGCGCTACGCAACGGGATGTCGACTGCAATCGTGCTGCCCAGCTTCGGGAACGAAATGAGTCCCTCGCCCTCATCGCCGCAGTCTTTCAGCACAGTCACGAACGAGCACGCTCCCAGCTCGCGGAACAGCTCGAGAAACCCGCGAAATACCTCAACGGAGGAGGGGAGAACACACTGGTATTGCGTGAAACCTCGGCGGCCGAACACGCGGTTCCAGTCGTCCACCATGTCGAGAATCCAGTAGAAGGATTCCGGTGCGACAATGCGCTTGATCTGCTTCGCGGGATGTTTGGCGTACCACAAGCGATTCAGGATACCGAACGTGAACGGATTGGCGAGGCCGTTTGGAAAGTCGAAAGGGAGCCGCACGCGCGGCGTCGGTGGCGGTGCGCCGGCTGGGGCTTCGTCCGCCGTCGCCCAGCGAGCGCGCATGACGATCCCTCGACCCAAGCGACTTCCCTGGCTGGAGGTGTCTATCCACGCGACGGTCATCGGCCAGGAAGCGCTCGCTTCGCGTAGCTTCGCAAACACCTGCTCGAGCGTCGGCAAGCGCTCACTCTCCTCGTAAATCCACGGCGAGTCCACGCGCTTGAGCTGGACCTCGACCTCGAGGATGTGGCCGGTGAGGCCCATTCCACCCAAGGTCGCGCGGAAGAGGTCCGAGTGCTCCTCGCGGCTGCACGTCAAGACCCGACCGTCGCCGACCCGCATGCGCAGAGAGCGCACGTGGTTCCCGAACGTTCCCGCGACGTGGTGGTTTCGGCCGTGGATGTCGGATGCCACCATGCCACCGAGCGTCACGTGCCGAGTCCCCGGCGAAACGGGCGAAACCCACCGACGCGGCAGCATGAGCTTGTACAGCTCGCCCAGCTCGAGCCCGGCTTCGGCGTGCAACACACCCGTCTCCTCATCGAAGCTGAGGATGCGATCGGCTGAAGGCGTGCTGAGCACGATGTCACCCTGGTCGGCCGGTAGCGCAGCGTCCCCGTATGATCGGCCGAGTCCGCGGGACAGGCGCGCCCGTGTACTCGCCGCTTCGAGCGCTTCAGAAGGGCAGAGAGTCGCCGGCTGCCAGGGGTGCCGTCCCCAGCCACTTATCCGCCGGATGTTGTTCATGACGCGCGAATGCGTCGCATGCGCCGTTCCAGTTCGCAAGAGCCCTTGTCCTACCCGATCGATCGGAGTGTACGTCGAGGGCCAGCTGCGCTCAGGGGCGCTTGGGCAGAGCCGCTGCTTGCTTCGCGGCCAGATCGACCAGGTTGCCCATCGCGATGTGTACGTCGATCAGGTGCAGGCCCCAGTTGGCGCCGATGTCCGCGCTCACGTCGCTGGGGAGCGAGCCCATGCCGGCGTTCAGGATGGAGAGCTCCAGATACGTGTACTGATCCTTGTCGATGCACTCACCCTGCAGGAAATCGCGCGGGCTGACGAACGGTGTCATCACACGCATCCCGCCGCGGACCTGACCGGGCTTGAGGTAGGGTATGAGGCCCGCTTTTCCGCCGCTGAGAGCGGCAGGGTTTGCGCAGACCGCGCGGCCGCTCGCGACCTTGCCGAACCTGCTGTCGCTCGGCGGTGGCGAGCGGTCGCGGAACGTCGCGTACGCGAGCACGCAGCCGGTCTGGTCGTCCTTGCGGCAGACGGGGATGTTCTTGTAGACACCGCCCACGTCTGCGCCCTCCGGCACGGCGACCGAGGTGCCGAGCAGGTGTGCGGAGATGAGGCGCGCCCGCAGCTCGGGGCGGCTGTCGATCTCGGCTGCCATGACCCTCTGGAGCACGCCGGACCCCTGTGAGTGTCCGATCAGCACGAAGCCGCGGCCTTGATTGTATTGTGTCAGGTAGTGGTTGAACGCCGCGATGACGTCGTCATAGCCCTGAGCGCGATCGGCTGCGCTGGGCGTCGCGTTACCGTTGAGCGCGGTCAGCGTGATCTGCCTGTACAGCGGCGCGAACACGCGGCAGACGCGCGAGTAGCGCCCGGCCTGCGCGTTCACGCAATCCGTCTCTTCGGTGCCGGCCTTCCAGTCCGCGACCGCGCCCGAATCGTTGCTCACTGTGGGGTAGACATAGAAACAGTCGAAGCTCGGCTCCGCGGCGGGAACGTGCCGTTCGACTTCCATGCTTCCGTCCGCGCGCAGGATGGTGGCGTCGAGCCCGCTCGTACACAGCTCGTCTTTCTTGCCCGGCAGACACAGCCACTTGGAGTCGTCTTCGTACAGGTGCTCTCGATCGGGGCTGACCTTGAGGCTGATGACCTCTGCGGGCGCAGCGCCGGTCTGCCCCGCGCTTGCGCCTGCGCCTGCGCCTGCGCCTGCGCTCGCGCCCGCACCGGCGCCGCCGGTTGCCGCTGGCAGCGACGTCGTCCCGGCCGCGCTCGCGCCTGCCATCGCTGGGCTGGGCACGCTACTCGTGCCGGCGCCTGCACCCGCAGCGCCCGCGCCACCCGTCGCAGCCACGTTCGCAGCTTGCGAGGGTCGGCCGGCCTCGGTCCTCGACTCCGACGCGCCCGCTTCGCCGCTCGTGGCTGCGCTGCTCGCCGCGCTGGGCTGCTGCTCCGTGTTGGAGCACGCGAGGAGCGCGACGCTGAGCGCTGGGCCTACCATCCATCTGACCATGACCGTCCGCCTCCCTGTCCGCGCGGGCAACTGGCTCACGGTGCCGCAATTTGGCTCGCCGTGACACTCCCTCGGACATGGCTGTGATCGCCGCTGCGCGCAGCGGCTGCAGTCAGCCCCGAATCAGTGGCAGCTCGCGCGCGCGCTGCCCGGTCAAGGCGAACACCGCGTTGGCGATCGCCGGGGCAACAGGGGGCACACCGGGCTCGCCGACACCGCCGGGCGCCGCATCGCTCTCGACGATGTCGATGTGCACACGCCGCGGCGCCTCGCCGATGCGGACGATGCGTGCGCCACCTCGGTAGTTGTCCTGCTCGATGGCGCCCTGCTTCATGGTGATGCCTCCGAACAGCGCGAGGCTCATCCCGAAGATGATCGACCCCTCCAGCTGCGCGCGCACGCGGTCGGGGTTGATGATGGTCCCCGCGTCGAACGACACCCAAACCTCGTCGACCGCGATCTTCCCAGTCGCGCTCTTCACCACCGATGCGACCAGCGCGGTGTAGCTCAAAAAGCTGCGGTGTGCTGCAAGGCCGAGGGAGCGACCTTGCTGCGCGCGTTGGTCCCAACCGGCCGCGCGCGTCACGCGCTCGAGCACGTTGCGCAGCCGGCCCGCGTCGACGGGATGTTTGTCGAGCGGCTGGCCGTAATTCTTGAGCTCCGCGACGCCCAGCTCGGACAGCGACATCTGGCGCGGCGGCCCGAGCAGCTCGAGCCACACGTCGCGCACGTCGACGCGCTTCGCCTGCGCGAGCTCATCCACGAACGAGCCGACCGAGAAGGCCTGAAAGATGTTGTAGACCGAGCGCAGCCAGCCGATGCGCGTGTGTGCCGTCGCATCGCAAACCTCGGCGCTGAGGTTTGGAACCGCGAACGCGAGATCGAGCACGCCTTGCTGTAAGTCGTCGAGACCGGGTCGCACGGGCAGCCCGAAGAGGCTGCCGATCGAGGGAAACGCCGTCCGATGTCGCCACGCGATGATGCGTCCAGTCTCGTCCAGACCGGCTGTCAGGCGGTTCGTGCTCACGGTGTTCACGTAGTCGTGGCGCACGTCATCGGCGCGCGTGAACTGCACACGCACCGGCGCGCCGACTTCGCGCGCGAGCAGCGCGGCCTCCGAGCAGAAGTCTGCCTTCGACTTGCGACCGAACGCGCCGCCCAGAAACGTGACGTGCACCTGGACGTTCGCTTCGGATGTGCCGAGCGCGCGCGCGACCTCGGTGCGGGCTGCTTGCGGGTTTTGGGTCGGAGCCCAGATTTCACAGCGCTGACCATCCATGCGCGCGACGGCGACCGGCGGCTCCATGGGAATGTGCGGCAGATGCGGTACGTGGTACGTCGCTTCCACGATGCGCGCGGCGCTCTTCAGTGCAGCCTCTGGATCGCCGTGCTTGCGCGCCACCTCTCCAGGCTGCGCGACCGACTGTGCGAGCTGCTCCTTGTAGCGCTCGGAGTCGTACGTCGCGTTCGGCCCGTGCTCCCACTCCACGTCGAGCTCGGCGCGCCCGCGCATCGCGGCCCACGTGTGATCGGCCACGACCGCGAGGCCTCCCCACGGCTGGAACATGTACGGTGGCTTGGGCTGCGGCATCTCGATGACCCGACGTACGCCAGGTACTGCGAGCGCGCGTTTCGGATCGAAGCGGGCGATCTTGCCGCCCACGACCGGTGGCCTCGCGATCACCGCAGTGAGCATGCCCGGCAGCCGGACGTCCGCACCGAACACGGCCTGGCCTGTGACGTACGCAGGCGCGTCGATCAGCGGCAACGCCTTGCCGACGTGGAGCAGCTCGGCACGCGGCCGCAGCACCACGCTCTTCGGATCGGGCACTTTCAGCTTGCCTGCCGCGAGCGCCAGCTCTCCGAAGCCCAACGTGCGCCGCGTCGGCACGTGCGTGATCACGTGATCCTGGGCGCTGCACTCCCCGGGGCGCACGTTCCAGCGCTTCGCAGCGGCGGCGATCAACATCGTGCGCGCCGTCGCGCCCATGAGCCGCAGATCCTCGTAGAAACCGCGGATGCTGTTCGAGCCGTCCGTGTTCTGGTCGCCGTAGACTTTGTCGCCGTCTGCCTGCTGGATCTTCACGCGTGCCATCTGCGCGCCCAGCTCGTCGGCGATCAGCACCGGCAGCGAGCTGCGGATACCCTGGCCCATCTCGGAGCGGTGGCACACGATCGTGACCGTGCCGTCCGGCGCGACGTGTACGAACACGTTGGGGTTCAGGCCCGGTGTCTTGGACTCGGTGGCCTGCGATGCAGCTGTTGGCTTCGGACCGGCGGGCTTGCCGGGCTCGTTCGTCGCGTCCTGCGCTGCCGCGGGCAGACAGTAGCCCACCGCGAGACCCCCGATGCTGAGATTCAGCCCGCGCAGGAACGCACGCCGCGGGATGACGACGCGGCCGGCCTTCACGACTTGTCCCCTGCCATCGCCTTGATCGCCGCGCGGATCCGCGTGTACGTGCCGCAACGGCAGAGATTGCCCGCGAGCGACTGGTCGATCTGCTCATCTGTCGGCCGGGGAAACTTCTTCAGCAGTCCGGCCGCAGTCATGATCTGTCCCGCCTGACAGAACCCACACTGCGGCACGCCCATCTCGACCCAGGCCTTTTGCAACGGGTGACTGCCATCGGGCGAGAGCCCTTCGATGGTGGTCACGCTCGTGCCCTCGGCGCGGCGAATCGGCATGACGCAGGACCGAACCACGTGTCCATCGACGTGCACCGTACAGGCGCCGCACAGCGCCTCGCCGCAACCGTATTTGGTGCCCGTGAGGTTCAGCACGTCGCGCAGTACCCAGAGCAGCGGCATCTCGGGATCGACGTCGACGTGATGCTCCGTGCCGTTGACCCGCAACGTGATGCTCATGGCGACACTCCCTCCGCCGGACACTCGGCCCCGGTGTCCACCCACGCCGCGACGATGGCGCCGAAACGCGCCTGCGTGCCGGGCGCAGGCTCGCGACCGTGGCCAGGCTCCCAGCCCCAGCCGACCAGCTTATCGTGCGCGTTGTGTTCCACGATCTGCGCGAGCGACTTGCCGCCGTTGCGCTTGGGATCTTTCAGCTGCTCACAGATCTCCCGCGGGCTTTTACCCACCCAGGCCATCTCGAGGGGTGCGACGTGCCAGTTCGGCGCGCCGGGCACGCGCGCATGCGCCAGGTTGCGATCCTGATGGCAGCCACCGCACTCCATGCCGACCACGCCGTTGTTCTCGGGCCCGCGCGTGACGGGTGGGTCATGAGGCCGCATGTCCATGCCCTGCAGCGGGACATCGCCGCTCGGGTGACAGTTGACGCAGCGCGGATGCAGGAGCACGCGGCTGGCCTCGAGAAACAGCGCGCGCGACCGCTCCGTCTCGTCCTCGATGACCGAGAACGCCGCAGCCTCTCGCAGGTGATTGCGATCGACGGAGGGCAACGTCACCGGTCGCTTGGCGCTGCACGCCGACGCGAGTACGCCAAGTACGACCCACATCGTCCGCGCAGGTTTCATGGTCCTCCGGCCGATCGAGACGTCGGATGATTCACCTACGCGCACGCTTCTACAACACTTTTCAGTTCATGTTCACAGCTGCCTCAGCGACATTTTCGCCGCACGCCGCTCAAGGTCCGGGAGCTAGCATGGGCGGGTAATCGCGCTTGCCGCAGTAGGCGTGCAGCAGCAAATACGTCGCCGTGGTGGTCGCGTGCCAGTCGGAGCCGGGTTGCTCGGTGTTGCTCAGCAGCCAGCCGCCATCGCTGTTTTGCGACGCGAGCGCTTCGTCGATGAACGCTGCGTCGACGCGATCGCCGTGGCCGTAGGCATACAGAAAGCCCGCAGCTTCGAGCTCGAGGTCCGTGACTGTGCCGTCCACCTTGATGAGCTGCGCGACTCCGTCGATCAACGCCGACTCGAAGTCAGCCGACACGGGCATGGCACAGCGGTTTTCGCGCAGCCACTGCAGTGAGAGCAGCGCGTGCGTGCGCTGGTACTCACCGGCGCCGTTCGCCTGCTGCAGCTGCGCCGCGTAATCGCCCGGGGGCGGTTTGCGGTCGCAGTAGAGCGCGGGCACGATCAAGCGATCGACCTGCGTGCGAACCGCGGCGTCGTCACCGGGCTGCAGCACGTTGTCGTAGTCTGCGATGCGCCGGAAGATCCGCAGGATGGGCCGGCGGGGCGAATCCTCGGCGAGGAACTGATCGTAGCGTGCGAGCGCATCATCGAAGCTCGAGATGCGAAAGCGGCGCCGCATCACGTCGAGCATGAGCATGGCGTACGGCTCCGGGGAGCGCTCGAAGTACACGAGCGCGCGGTCGATCGCCGTGACGGTGCGAAGCTCGCGATCCGTGGAGGCTTTGGGCCGCTCGTCCGCGCCGCAGCGGAACGCGGCGCTCATGCGCTCGTGGCCGCTCACGGCGCCACCCTCGGGCGTGTCACAGCTCGAGCACCCGCTGCACACTGCTGCGGCGAGCGGCACGAGTAGGCGCCACAGGCCGACGTTGTGGCGCAGTCGAGAACGGCGTGTCGCGGTCATCGTGGGCAGGGTACGTCAGCTGCCTGCGCTCGGCGAGCCGCATCGCGCGCGTGATGGCCGCAGCTATCATGGCTTGGCCTTGCGCTGTCATTGTCATGGTCGTGCCTGATGCCGAGCATGCCTCGGTCGAGGTGCAGACGATGTCAAACTGTGAGTGCGCTCGTTCGAGCACGATCTGGACGGCGATCGCGCTGTGCGCTGCGCTGGGCTGTGGAAGTGGCGGCTCGCCTGCGGGAAGCGTGCGAACGGGCCGCCCGTGCCGAAGCCGCAGATGAGCGCCAGTCCCACGATCAGTGTGGGCACTGCGGGCGTGGTCGCGACGACGACGCAACCTGCGGCCGCCGCTGCGGGAACCATCAGCCGCGCGCCGAGCGTGTCCACGGCCACCGCTGGGACGCTGGCTCCGGCCGGTGGCATGGGCATGGGCGCGGGCACGGGCGCTGGCGGCATGCCGGCTCCGCTCGACGTCGACGCGGGTGTCGCGCCGCCTACGGAAGAGCCCACTCGGCCTGTGCAGCGTTGCCCGACGAAGGCGTACGTGAGCAACTCGGGCGCTGACAGCGTCTCGATCATCGATACGAACACGCACGAGGTGTTGACCACGGTGCGCACGGACAAGGCGCCGGTGAACCCCACGTTTACTCCCGATCGGCGACAGGTCTACGTGGCGAATTCCCAGGCTTCCACGTTGACGATCATCGACGTGGAGACCGACAAGGTCACGACGATGTCAGCCGGTGGTGAGCGGCCGTCGGGGTTAGCGTTCAGCCCGGATGGTCAGACGCTCTACGTGTCGCTGATCAGTCAGGATTATGTGTCCCCGGGGAACGTCCTATCCATACAGCTGAGCAGCGGCAAGGCGTCTGCACCGCTGCGCATGGGCGCCGACCCCGAGCGCATTGCGCTCACGCCGAGCGGCGACCGCCTGTACGTGAACAATTTGTTGGATGGCACCATGGCGGTGATCGACACCGCGACGTTCAAGATCAGCACGACGCTCACGCTCGGCGATCTACCGTTCAATCCCCTCATGTCTCCCGACGGCAGCGTAGGCGAAGAGCGCTGGCGTTTCGATAGCATCGAGTCCACGGGTGATGTGTGGGGCGACAGCAGCGTCAACTCGGGTGGCGGCGCCTGGTATCCGCCCTCGATCGATATTGCGAGCGGGCGCGTGTTCTGGGCCATCGCGAACCCCGCGCCGTTCCCTGGCACGCCGCAATTTCCGAATGGCTCGAGCCGCCCGGGGCTCAATCTCTACTCCGACTCGACGCTCGTGCTCGAAGCGAAGACGGGCAAGTACCAGTGGCACCATCAAACGGTGCAGCACGATCTGTTCGATCGCGATCTGCTCCACACCATGCTCACCGAGGTGGCCGGCACGCAGATCGTCGTCAGCACGGGCAAGGAAGGTCGCGTTTGGGCCAACCGCCGCGATGACGGCAAGGTGTTCTGGGGGCCGACGGAGGTCGGCATGCACAAAAATGATCAGCTCACCGAGCTGACTGCTGCGACGGAGGTCCTGCCCGGATCGTTCGGCGGTGTTCTCACGCCTCCGGCGCTGGCCGATGGCGTCGTCTACGTCGCGGAGCTCAACGCCCCGTCCATGTACCTGCCGAACCAGACCTCTTATTTCGGCAGTCAGGTCGGTACGATGAAGGGCAACCTCGTCGCCATCGACGCCGCTACCGGCGACATCAAGTGGGACGTCCTCGTCGACGGCGATCCCACCGGAGGCGTGACCGTGGTCAACGACCTCGTGATCACCGCGACCCTTCAAGGCAGCGTCATCGCCTATCAGCGCGAGACCGGTAAGGAGGTCTGGCGCTGGCAGGCCCCCGGCGGCATCAACAGCTGGATGAGCGTCGCGGGCGACACGCTCGTGATTCCTGTCGGCTCTTCCAACCCCGCCGTCATCGTGGCGCTGCGGCTCGGCGCGGCGAGTGGCTCGCCGACCGCAGGTGCGCCTGCGGCTGGCAGCGGCAGCGCGGGTCGGCCGGCAGCTGGTGGCGGCGCGCCTGCGCCTGCGGCGACGTTCTCGAGCATCTACCGCGACATCCTGGCGACACGCTGTGCCGGCCCGGTTTGTCACGGCGGCAGCTCGGCGGGCGGCAGCCTGAACGTCACGGGAGCGACGGCGAGCGCCGCGCGCGGAACGCTCATCGGACGCGCGGCGAGCGGCTCGGAGTGTGCGAGCTCGGGCTTGCCGCTCGTGACGCCGGGTCAGCCGGACAAGAGCCTCCTGTACCTCAAGCTCACGGACATGCCGCAGTGCGGCTCGCGCATGCCACCCACGGGCGGCCTCAGCGCGGCGGACGTCGAGCGCGTGCGGGCGTGGATCGCAAACGGCGCCGCAGACGACTGAAGCCACGTGGCGCTCGCCACGGCTGATGATCGACATCGTGTCGCATCTGACAGCCGTCGTCTGGCTGCCGGTGCTGTATGGACTTCGAGGCCGCCGCGGCACGAACCGCGCTTCCCATGTTGCCGCGGCGGCCCGCATCCCAGATAACCAGTGACGCGCGACGGCACCTGGGACGAGCGCGCTGGCGCCATGCAGCGCACGTCCGCTGCCATGGCTGTGCGTGCGCTGGTCACCGGCATTTTCTCGACGCGCAAGATCGTCGCACTCGAGCCAAAGATCCGGGCCTTCAGCTCGTGGATGATCCCAGCCTGATCCCCCGCGCCGTGGAGGAGCTGCTAGCTTCGAGTCGCCATCGCCCGTGCAGGCGCGCTACGTCACCGAAGACGTCGAACACCACGGTCGGCGCGTGCCGCCAGGCAGCATCATGCTGCTGCTCACGGCGTCAGCGAACCGCGACGAACGTCGTATCGCCGACCCCGATCGCTTCGACATTCACCGCAGCGCCGGCCAGCACATCGCCTGCGGCTACGGCATTCATTTCTGCCTCGGCGCCGCGCTGGCCAGGCTCGAGGCGCGCGTCGCGCTGGAGGAGGTATTCCAGCGCTACTCCGAGTTACTTCACCACGACGCGCACGCGTGCGAGGTTCTGGATGCGGGCGTAGGGCGTCTCGGTGTTGCCGTCGCGGTGTGCGCTTGCACGGACCGCCGGGAAATACGTGCCGGGCTTCTCGAAGCGATGCGTGATCTCGACCTCGGCGTGGTCGCGCTTCGCTTCGGGCAGTGTGGATGTCCCCTGTCCCTCGCTGCGACCCAGCCGTCGCTCTGCGTGAGGCGCTGATGGACCCGATGATCGGTCTGGTCAAATCCCTCGAGCGTGACGTCGACTTCGGGATGGTGCTCTACGACGGTCCACTCGGCGGCCTGCAGATCCCGTTGCCTGGAGGCACCGCGCCGACGACACCTCCGGCCACGACCTGTCCGCGCCTCGTCAACGTGGAGCCTGCGAAGGACAACTTCGCCGCCATCGACATGGCGTACACGCGAGATCCACTCGGCGGCTCGACTCCGACGGACAAGGCGCTCGAACAGGTGATCGCCCACCTGCCCATGGCGAAGGATCTCGGTCCGGATGCTGCCGCCACCCGGCCCACGATCGTCGTGCTCGCGACTGATGGAGAGCCGAACGACTTCTGCTCGATGAGCTTCCCGCCGCTGGACGTCAGACCGAGGGTGATCGATGCAGTCAAACAGCTGTTGGCGAACGGCAACAAGACTTACGTCATCTCACTGGCAGGCAACGACCCCGCGCTCATGCAGCTGTGCACGGACATCGCCGCGGCAGGTGGAACTGGCAAGCCCGCATACGTGCCTTCGACGCGCGATGCGCTGATCCAGGCGTTCCGAGAGATCGTGGGCCCAGGCGTCGCGTGCGACGTGCACCTCACGGGCATGGTGAAGATGGGGCTGCATTGCAAGGGCACCGTGCAGCTCAACGGCGCTCCGCTGGCGTGTGATACCGACGACGGCTGGCGCCTCAAGGACATGTCGACCATCACACTCACGGGCAGCGCTTGCGAGAAGTTCAAGACGGATCCCGCAGCGTTCTTGCAAGCGGACTTCCCGTGTGAAGCCATCATGTTGAACTGACACAACCTGGCTGCTCCACGCAGGGCAGCGATGCGGGATGACACCGTGCCCGACGCGCTGCGCCGCAGCTCCTGAGACTCGGCGCTCAGGGACCCGGCGTCGCGATCTGACATTTTTCGCCGCAGCTGGCGCGGATGCACTCACCGACCTGCGTGATCATACCGACGGCAGACGAGTGCTCGAACATCGCGGGCTCACACTTCTGGCTGCACTCCACGGAGCCGAGCGGCATGCAGCTCGTGCTGCACTCGAGCAACGCTTTGCAGTCCGCGTCGGCCTGACAGCGGGTCATGATCGTGGCACACGCGTCGCACATGCAGCCCAGACAGCCCTCGATGATCGACAGGCCCAGCGTGCCCGCGTGACACGTCAGCGCGTCGAGCGGATCGGCAGCCGGAAAGCCTCCCGACTCGTCGGTATCGCGTCCCACGCCTTTGTCGTCCACCCAGGTGACGACGCACTGTTCGTCCGCAAGCTCGCCCTGAGGCACGGGGCTCCAGATGGCAGCGCCCAGGATGCACATCTCATCGCTGGCGCGGATGCCGAAGCGCAGGGGAGCATCGCCGTCGTTCTTGAAGCCACACGCAAACTTGAAGCCTTCGCCTGGCTGCATCTGCAGCGGCTCGCGAAACTTGAAGTCGGTGTCGTGCTCCCAGTCGGAGCTGCTCCAGAACAGCTGCCCGTGGCGCGCGCCGCCCTCGAACCACACCGAGAAGTCCGTGCCGTGCTGGTGGGTGTGGCGCGAGACGCCGCTCAGCATCACTGCATTCTTCAGGGTGCACACCGCGGTGAAGGTGCGCTCGCTGTGGGGCGGCGTGTCGATGGTCATGTTGCTGAAGGCGAGGGCGCTGATGAACGTGACGGGCTCCTCTGGCGGGAGCGTATGCACGGCGATCGCGCTCTTTGCGCTGAGCGGTTTGTCAGTCAGGTTGAAGTAGTGATAGTCGAACACCAGGCGCTGCCCACCGTAGATACGCTGCCCCACGCCCTTCGGAAGCTCGGTCTTTGCGAGGCGCGTCTGGCTGGAGGCCAGCACGCTCGTGCCTTGCTGTCCGAATTCTGCTTGCGCGCTGATGCACGGAATCTGCTCGCCCACTGGGTGCGCGCGGAGCTGACGCTCAGCGGGGCTGCCCGGCGCGGCCATGGTGACGATCAAGTGGTGGCTGCCTGATGCGTTCGCCAGATCGAGCATGCCGACCTTGTACTGTTCGCCCGGGGCGCCGGGCACCTCGGCGATCTCGCAATATTCGACGTCGGACTGCGGAGCGATCTCGCGCCCGCGCGTCGCGAGGCGAAAGCCGCGTTGGGGGGCGACGAGCCCCAGGTAGGCTGCATCGTCGTCGCTCCTGGCTGCGGGCGCACCTGCGCTGCCGCTAACGGCTGCGGGCGCGCTCGAGGGCGGCATGAGCGCAGGCGAGGTGGTGACCTGCGGTGCGTTCACGCGGGACATGGGCGCCGCGACCGCGGGTTCACTCGCCGCGGGCGGCGCCTCGGCTGGTGCAACGGTGTCCTGCGAGCATGCGCTGCAGGTCAGGCAAAACGTCGCGAGCCACGCGAGCGGCGCGCATGTCGGCGATCTCATCGCTTCCTCCTTGCTCAGCTCGTGAATGGAGCGAGCGTTGGAGATTTCTGATCGGAGACTCCCTCAGGGCGATGCTTCGAGCTGGTGCGCCATGCGCGGAGCGGCCAACGAGTCCGGGTATGCCGTCAGGAAGGTGCGGATCCGTGTGCTGGCTGCGGCGTGCTCGCCGAGCGCGAGCAGCGCGCTGATCGCGATCTCTTCGCGCTCTTCGACGAAGCGACCGTGCGGATATGCGTGCGCGTGCTGCTCCGCCAGCTCGAGCGCTCTGCCGGGCGTCGTGCGCAGCGCGCGTTGTGCATCGGAAAGGAGCTGCAGCTCCGGTGGTGCGCTGCCCTGCCTGGGGATGCTCGCGCGCGGTGCGTGTCGGGGATGGTCCAGAGCAGCGCTGTCTCGCGCATGGTTTCGGGGCGCGTCGTCAGCGGGTCGTGGCGGGGCCGCCGACGCCGGGTCGCGGTTGCGCCGCGCGCGCGCAGCCAGCGCACGGTCGCTGTCAGCGGCGGATGGGCGTGGCCGCTGTCCTCGCATGTTGCTCCCACCGCGATCGACGCGCGCCACGGCGTCGTCTGCGCGGAGAGCGTGGGGGCTCTGCAGTGTCGGCCGTGCTCGCGGGGTGTCTACGCGGTCCTGCTGTCGCTCGACCGCGCTCGGGGGCGGCGCACGCAAACGGTGGTCGGCCTCGAGATGCGGTCCCGAGCCAGTGCGCTGCGGGGCGAGCCGTGGCTCTGGGTTCGAGGGCCCCGGCTGCTCGCGCGTCGTGCCGGCTGCTCCTGCAGCTGCCGGCTGCGGCAGCGCTCTCATCACCGTGGGCTGCGAGCCTTGCGTGAGCCACACGGCGCCAGCGAGCGCGATGACCGCGGCGCCGCCCGCCCCGATCCACGTCCAGCTGCGTGTTACCGCTGGCCGCGGATCGGGTCCGTGCACGTGGCCGCTTTCAGCGGCGAGGCGTCGACGCACGGCCTGCTCGACGCGCTCCGGGAGCCCAGAATCACCGAGACCCGCACGAGCGTTGCCGAGCGCGCGTCGCAGCAGTGGATCGCAGTCGCTCGCGGCGTCTGCCCAGCGCACGGGGTCGCGCTCCTCGCTCACGGCGCACCTCCTGCCGCGCGCAGCCGCAGCAGCTGCTCCGCGATGTGCTTGCGTGCGACCTGCAGCCGCGAATACGCAGTCTGCAGCGGGCATCCCACGATCTCGGCAATCTCACGCATGGGCAGGCCCTCGATCTCGTATAACACGAACACCTGGCGTTGCTCCTCTCCGAGCGCGTGCAGCAGCGTGTCGAGGAGCTCCCAGTCCTCCTGCTGCTCCAGCAGATTGTGCTGCTGTGCAGCCGTGAGCTGCTCGGGCAACCGCTCGACCAGCGCTTCACGCTTGCGGTGCGCACGCTTGCGATAGTCGCTCACGACGCGCAGCGCGATGCCGTAGATCCAGCTGCGCAACGCGGCGCGAGGCTCGTAGCTCGGCAGCTTGCGGTGCACCACCAGGAAAGTCTCCTGGCACAGATCCTCCACGTCTGCCCCCCGCACGCCCAGGGCGCGCAAGACGCGAAATACGTACTGCGAGTGCTCGCGCACGATGGCGCTGAACGCGTCCGAAGACCCTGCGCGCAACAGGGTCGCGTCCAGCCCGGAAGCGGCGGGCAGGCGAGCAATCGCGGGATGTCGTTCTGGCACCGATGGACGCAGGGAAACGAGCCTGCCCGTGAATGGAGGGACCTCCGACTTTTTATGGATGGATCCGCACCCAAAACGCGAGCTCCGCGAAGACACCGAGCTCGGCGGCGTGGGCCTGAACCGAGTCACCTGCCAGGTTCGCGTAGGTATATCGTGGAAACAGCAGGGGAATGCTGGAGCCGAGCCCCAGCTCCAGCCCGGCCCTCGGTAGGAGCTGCAGGCGGGCCATGACGCGCGGTGTGAGCAGGAGCAGCCCGTCCCAGCGCGACGTTCGCCGCCACAATGGGTCCGCTTCGGCGCGCATCGCACCACCCATGGCGGAAGCGCAGAACAACACCGCAAGTTGTGACGTGTGCGCGGCACGCCCGCACAAGCCGAGCTCTCCAAGCCCGCCCGTGGTGCGGAGCTGCAGCGGAGACGGGGCGTGATCGCGCTGGTTGGGTAGCCACGTGCCGGCCGTGCGCACACCGAGCGCGCCGTGCATCACGAGCAACGAGGCGCCGGTCACGAACGCCGCCGAAGGCAGCAAGCCCGTGACCACACCAGCGAGCGCGCCCAGCTCGAAGTGCCACGGCAGCGCACGCGACGCTGTGCCGCCCACAGCGGCAGGCGCGAGCTGCGGCGCCGCGCGCTCGGACGGCCAGTCTACCGCGAGCCGCACGGGTTTCGAGGGCGCACGAGGGGACGGCGTGGCGGCGGAGGCCGGTGTGACGCCGACGCTCGATGCGATCACCAACACCAGCATCTCGTCGAGCGTGTCGCACGCGCCCCGTGTCGTGAGCTCGCGCTGTCGGCGCGCTCGCCCGTCCGCGACCTGGCTCGTGACCCGCGCGAGGTATCCGTTCGCGTGCGCCTCGATCACCACCTCGACGCGCGGCGCGGCTTGCGCATCGACCGCTCGACCCACACGCGTGTGCACGCGCTCGGCCAGCTGCGCAGCGCTCACGCAGCCCGCGCCCACGGGTGCGCGCAGGCTGAGCTCCACGGGCGCATCGGCCCGGGCTTGCGCGAGCCATGTCACGCCGCACAGCCATGCAGCTGCGAAGCGCATGCTGCTGCGGCGCCGCGGCGCATTACGGCCGCTCATCGCAGCCTTCACACAGCTCCGCTTGCAGACCACCCTCACTCCAGACTACCGGATCGCCCGACATGACCGTGAGGAGCAGCGCCACGTCTTCGTCCGGCGTGAGACAGCGCGCGGTCGCTTCGCTGCCAGCGGGCAACGTCAGGGTGCCGAACGAGACGGCGGTGCAGGCGAGCGTCGCCCCCTGTAACTGAAATGTCGTATCGACCTTGTAGTCGCCGCGTAGCCGCAACGTGTACGCGCGGTGAGCGACCAGGCGCGGCGCGCCGGGCGTCTCCTGGCCGGATGCGCACGCGAAGAAGCTCATCGACACCTTGCGACACACGCTCGCCTCCGGCGCTACGAGGGGCCCTGCGCCGGCCGCCGCAGGTAGCTGCGCATCCGGCACGGGCTCACTCGCAGCGTCGAGCACAGGCGCACGGCCCGCGTCGGGTGTCCGGGGCATGGCAGCTGCCGGCTGGCCGCCCAGCGCTGCACGACCCGCGTTCAGACACGGCACGGAGCGCTCCGGACATTGCATGCCGAGCCACGCATCGTGGCTGCACGCCGCGAGCCACGTCGCGCCGGCCGCGAGAACGCCGCGTAGTGCGCTGCTGCAAAGGGATGGTGTCGAGCCGATGGCTGCCCCCGTCGCCGCCTAGCGTAGCAGCAGTGCGTGCGAGAACGCCCCCAAACTCGCCCTCCCGTACGGTGCTCTGATCCGGCCGGCCGTGTCTCGAGCCTACGCGACCTTCACACGCGTCTTTTCAGAAGCGTGCATGAACCGGCGGACGACATGCGGCGTATGGAAGGTAGCGCTCACGCTGCGCGTCGGCCCTCGCCCTGCAGCGTCAGTGCGTCTTCTCAACGCTTGGAGACGTGAAATGAAATACGGACGTGATGGCGCACGCGCGTGTACGCGCTCGGCCTGGCCTGTGCCGCCCATGGCTGCGAGCTCGACACCCTGATCGATGCGCTCGAGCCGCCCGATGGCGGCACGAGCCTGCAAGCCTCTGGGTCGGGCGCCCCCGCACCGTTCCGGCCACCCGCCGCAGCTCATGGAGGGCGCGCGCCTCGACCCGACGCCGCCATGGGCGGCATGCAGCCATGCGGCAAGAGCTGCGATCCGCGGCTGGACGCGGGCACCGGCACCGACTCGGACGACGCGGGCAGCGATCCCGCCCCCACGCCCGAGTCAGATGCCTTCGGCATCACGTCGCACGGCCGCCTCGTGGGTCTCGATACCCGCTCCGGTGCGCTGCGCTTTGCGCGCGATATCCGCGGCCTCGCCGACGCCGAGCACGTGCTGGGTGCAGACATCCGTCCGGCTGATGGCCGCACGGCTGCCAGCGTGAGAGGCCTCGCTCTCGAGCTGAAGTAAACGGCGCGTGTGGGGAGGGCGACACCCGTCCCGGAGCGATCCGAGGCGGGTGCGCGTGTTTCCTGCTCAGTGCCGGTGCGCTGTCCCGCGCGCCTTGCGGTAGTGCTCCGCGAGCGAATCGCGGCCCCAGTCGCCGTCGTAGTCACGCCACACGGAGTGGATGTGGTTGCCCCCGGAGTTATCGAGCTCGATCAGGAACAGGGGGCCCTGGATGCGAAAATAGTAAGGCTTCCCGCGCTGCGCGGTGCCGGCCCAGCTGAAGCGGATCGCCTCGAGACCGCCTGCGCGCACGCGGCCCAGGCGCTGCTCGGCGAGGCTCGGCTCGACGACGCTCGCGAAGGCCTCCAAGAGGCGCAGCAGCTGTGCCTGCTGTGCCGCGCGCAGCTCGGTCCAGACGATGCCGCTCGGCGTGAATGGGTCGATCTGCGCCGCGTTGCGCGTGAGGATGTCGCCGTAGGGTTGCTCGCCGATCGTCGCCGCCGTGCGCTGCTGGTCGCTCAGCGCGGCGAACAGCGCGAGCGCGCGGTCCTCCTCCTCCTTGAGCGCGCGCTGTCCCTTGCGCGGGCCGCGCACGAAGTCGCGTGGCACCTCGGCCGGATTCGCACCGACGAACTGCGGCAAGGTCGAGACCACGCGCGTCGCATCCAGGCTGAAGTGCAGCGACAGGTGGTGGCCTTCGATCCGCCAGCCCCACGCGGCCGCGTCCGGCGTGCCATAGATCGCGAACGCGTAGTTCTCGGGATCGCGAATGCTCGAGCCTTCCAGCTCGCGCAGCGCGATCTCCAGCGCGATGACCGCGCGCACCTGCTCGAGACCGCGATCCGACAGCGCTGCCGCTAAGAGCTGCTGGGCCGCACCGCGCTGGGCTTCGCTCATGCGCGCGAGCGCGACGCCCGCGCGGGCGCGCGGCGTGTAGTGCCAATTGGAGCGAGCCCCGAGCTCGAACGGGTGCAGCAGCTCGCTGCGCTGGTTCTCCGGCGTGGCCGCGATCAAGCGCGCCGCCGCCGCTCGTTGCGCCGCTGCAGCGGCTTTCGTATCCTGAGCATCCAAGCTGTTCGTCATCAGTACGCCACCTGCAATTGCGAGGAGCATACTCCTTCTGAGCGCCAGCACGCCGACATGCTAGCACGCGGAGTGAGCGCAGCGCCGAGGGGCAAAAAGGAGCTGAACGATGCCTTCTGACGCGACCTGGGAAACGCTCGAGAAGCTCGTGGGCACGTGGTCCACCGAAATGACTCACCCAGCCATGGAGGGGGTCGTCGTGCATGGCAGTATGCTGGCCGAGTGGCTGGAGGGAAAGCGCTTCTTGATTCAGCGCGCGCGCACGGACCATGCGGACTTCCCGGATTCGGTCTCGATTTTGGGGTCCACCGAGCAGGATCGTGTGGAACCTGGCGCCGGGCGCGCGGGGCCGGCTTCCGAGCCGCGGCTCACGATGCACTACTTCGACTCGCGCGGCGTGTTCCGCGTCTACGAGGCGGCGCTGGAGCCGAACGTCTGGCGCCTCTGGCGCATGGCCCCGGGATTCTCACAACGCTTCACGGGCACCTTCGCGGACGGCGGCAACAGCATCATCGGTCTGTGGCAGGTGAACGAGGACGGGGAGCACTGGGTGGACGACGTGCGCATCACGTATCGGCGCAGCCCGCGTCCCTAGAGCACACGGGACGCCGGCCTCCTGTTGGCTCGACCCCACAGCGAGGCCCGCGCCGGGCTTTCCTGCGCGACCTCCGCGCCCGCCGCCGACAGCGGCACGCGGCACGGGCGTTGCGAAGGGGATGTTGCCTGCTGCGAAAGGAACATCCCGTGCCGACGTACGACGAGTCGAATGCCCAGTGTCTGGTCTACAGTTACAAAGACGGCCTGCTGTCGAAGATCGCGCATGATCTGAAGCATCGCGTCACGCGCTTCAAGGTTCGCGTCGATCCCCGGACCGGAGCGGTCGAGGCGGACGTCGACGCGACCTCACTGCGCGTGGAGTGTGTGGTCAAGGACGGCGCCGAGCTGAGCGACGGCTTGAGCGCCGAGGAGAAGCGCAAGATCGAAGGCCAGATCATGAAAGACGTGCTGCATGCCGACGTTCACCCGCTGATCCACTTCCGCTCCACGCGCGTCTCGCCGGCGGATGAGGGCATGCACATCGAGGGCGCGCTGTCGCTGAATGATTGTGAGCGTCCGGTCCAGACGCTCGCGCGCCGCGTCGAGCATGGCTACCAGGCCGACATCACGATCCATCAACCCGACTTCAACATCAAACCCTTCAGCGCCATGATGGGCACGCTCAAGATCAAGCCCGAGGTGGTCGTGCGCGTGATCGTGCCCGCGAGCTGAAGCGAAAGGAGTCCGATCATGAAGTCGAAAGGCCATGCCCCAGAACACGCGATCACCTTCGATGAGCGCAGCGACGTGCACGAGCACACGCAGCGTCATGCCCAACCCTCCCATATGATGTGCGACGGCGCCGAGGAGCAGAGCACGGAGCTCTTCCGCGGAGAGTCGCGCGCTGCCTGGCCGCAGCGGGGGCCCGAGCGGCTCGTGCAGGACCTCGACATGCGCGAGCTCCCGCCGCGGCTCATGCCGCGCACAGCGGCGCGGCGCTCGGTGCCGCCGCCTCCACCGCCGCCACGCGCTGCAGCGCCGCGCGACGGGCGTCCGCTTTGGTTCGTGCCCAGCTTGATCGCGGCCGTCGGCCTTTGCGTCGCCGGTGTGCTCCTCTTGCTGCGCTCGAGCGCATCGTCGACGCACGCGGTGGTGGCGCGCAGCTTGGGCCATGCGGTCGCGCCTGCGGCTGCGCCGGTCGCCGCCGATACCACGCCGCCGCTAGCTGCTGCCCCGGAAGCCTCCGTGGTCGCCGCCGTGGCTGCGCCGCCCTCCGCGGCAGAGCCAGAGGAGGATGCGGCAGGAGAGCCCCCGCCGCCGGCCCCAGAGCCGCTGGCTGCGCTGGGTCGCTGTGCGGCCACGCCCCCGGAGCTCATCGAGCCCTCGGCCGAGCCGGAGGATCCCGGCCTGCGCGTCGCGCCGCGCCGTAAGCCCCGGTCCCAGGGCATGTTGCGGCTCCGGAGCAGCGTGCCATCTGCGGTGTACGTGGACGGGCGCTTCGTGGGGAACACGCCCCTGCGCGCGTTCAGCGTCGCGCCAGGCAAACACGACGTGGCGCTCGAAAACGCGGTGACCGATCAACGCGCACGCTTCACGATCGTCGCGTCGGCGGGCTCCACCATCAAGCGGCACGTCCGGCTGACACGCGCGCAGCTCAAGGTGCTCGCGCGTGCCGACTAGAACGGTTTGCAGCCGCAGGCGGCGGCGAGCTCAGCGCGCGCCGGACTTCTGGGCCAGACTGTCGAGGACGCCGCCCTCTGCGAGGTGCGCGTGGGCGGCGCGCGCTCCGAAGATGCGCTCGGCCTTGACGAGCTCCAGCTTCGGAAACGCGCCCGCTGCCTTGGCCCAGGCGGCTGGCAAGCGCGGGCGGAAGTGGTGCTTCGCGAACAGCGCCTGCACCTCGGGATCGTACAGAGCCTGCAGATAGGCGCGCGCGAGCTTCGTAGTCTTGTTGGCTTCTGTGTACTTGCGCGCGATGGCGACGGGCAGCTCGATCTCCACCGTGCGCGCGGGCACGACCAGCTCCACGGCGGCTGCCTTCGCGGTGAGATCGAGCGCAAAGCTCTCGTACGTGATCAGGACGTCGCCCTTGTTCTGCTTCAGGAACGCTTCGCCGGCCGCACCCTGGTTGGGATAAAACGTCGGCGTGTTCTTCACGAACGCCGCGAGATAGTCCTCTTTCGCGTTCTCCGCCGCGCCGAGGCCGAACGCTGCAGCGTAGTTCCAGCGTCCACCGCCGCATGCTTTGGGATCCGAGGTCACGAGCTCGCGGTCGGCGCTCGCGAGGTCGGGCCAGTCCTTGATTCCCTTCGGGTTACCGGGGCGCACCAGGAACACGACCGCGCTGTAGTACGGAGAGCTCTTCTGCGGAAACGCGCTGCGCCAGTCCTTGTCGAGCGCGCCGGTCCTCGCCGCGATCTGATCCAGGTCTTCGGGGCTCGCCAACGTGACCACGTCCGGCTGCAGCTTGCCGGCGATCACCGCCTCGGTCTGCGTGCCGGACGGCCCGTGCGACTGCTCGATCTGCACGGTCTGGCCCGTCTGTTTGCGCCACTTCTCGATGAACCAGGCGTTGTAGTCGGCGTAGAACGCCTTCGTGAAGCCGAACGACACGTGCAGCAGCTTCTGCGGCGCGGCCTGCGGCGGATCGGCGTGGACGCTGCTGGCTGCGAGAGCCAGCACACTCGCGACGATGAGAGAACGCTTCATGCGGTCCTCTTAGCGCAAGGTTGTCCGTTATACAAGACCGCGTTCCGTGCCGATGGCCCGACCTCGTTAGCCCGAGGCTCACGCCCCCGACCTCGGATCGGAGCGGCGTGCAGCGCTCGACGACACCCGCTGGTCACGCACCGCGGCCAGTCGCAGCGCATTTGTCCCCTAACGGCACGTGACACAAATCCACGTGATCGACAGCCAGGCGCGCGCTGGAACCGGCTGCTTGTCAACTGGATCGGCTGTGAGTACTGTCCCCACTAATCAAGGGGAGAGGCCGGGCAGCCATGGTCAGAGGTGACCGGCGCCAGCCTCCACAACGTGTGTGAGGTCCATGGAAGCCATCGTTCCGGCTACGACCACGCAGCAGCCACGGAAGGTACGCTTGACCATGCGTGTGGATCCCTGGTGGGTTCCCTCGCTCCTGACCTTTCTGGGCCTGACGTCATTCATCGTCTACGCGACCTGGGCAGCGCTGCAGAACGCGCACTACGCGCACGGCAACTACCTGTCACCGATGTATGCTCCCGAGCTATTTGGTAACTCGCCTCACGCGTGGTTTGGTCCCGCACCCGCGTGGTTCCCCGCCATCTACTCGCCCGCGTTGTTGATCTTGTGGGCGCCCGCAGGGTTTCGGCTGACCTGTTACTACTATCGCGGAGCTTACTATAAGGCTTTCTGGGCAGACCCTCCGGGCTGTGCCGTACGTGAGCCGCGTCATAGTTACCTGGGTGAGAATGCGTTCCCGCTGATCCTGCAGAACGTGCATCGCTACTTTTTGTATCTGGCCTTACTGTTCCTCGTGCTGCTCGCCTACGACGTGTACAAGGCGTTCCTGTTCGTGAACGCCCAAGGCGTGGAACAGTTCGGCATCGGTTTGGGCAGCCTGGTCCTGGCAGGTAACGTCGCGCTCCTCGGCTCATACACGCTCGGCTGTCACTCGCTGCGTCACCTCGTCGGCGGATATCGCGACGAGCTGGGCAGCCGAGCCGTATCGGCCAAGTGCTACAGCTGCGTCAGTGCGTTCAACCGCAAGCACATGAACTTCGCGTGGGTGAGCTTGTTCGGCGTCATGTTCGCTGACTTGTACGTGCGCCTGTGCTCGATGGGCGTGTGGACAGATTGGCGGATACTCTGATGTCACAATACGAAACACACGAGCACGACGTGCTCATCATCGGAGCAGGTGGCGCGGGGCTGCGCGCTGCGATCGCGGCCTCGGCTGCGGGCGTCTCGGTCGGCGTCGTCTGCAAGTCGCTGCTGGGCAAGGCGCACACGGTCATGGCCGAGGGCGGGATGGCCGCAGCCATCGGCAACGTCGACGAGCGTGACAACTGGCGTGTCCACTTCGCAGACACCATGCGCGGAGGGCAATACATCAACAACTGGCGCATGGCGGAGCTGCACGCGAAGGAGGCGCCCGAGTGCGTGAAGGAGCTCGAGGCCTGGGGTGCGGTGTTCGACCGCACGGCAGATGGCCGCATCCTGCAGCGCAACTTCGGAGGTCACAAATATCCGCGGCTCGCGCACGTGGGTGACCGTACGGGCCTCGAGATGATCCGCACGTTGCAGGATCACGGCGTGCACCGCGGCATCCAGTTCTACATGGAGTGCACCACGCTCGAGTTGCTGAAAGACGGCTCGCGCGTGATCGGCGCGTTCGCGTACGATCGCGAGCGCGGTCGCTTTCGTGTGTTCAAAGCCAAGGCGGTGGTGCTCGCGACGGGTGGCATCGGCCGCGCGTATCGCATCACCAGCAACAGCTGGGAGTACACTGGGGACGGGCAGGCGCTCGCGTATCGCGCTGGGGCCGAGCTCGTCGACATGGAGTTCGTGCAGTTCCATCCCACGGGGATGGTCTGGCCTCCGAGCGTGCGCGGCATCCTCGTGACCGAGGGCGTGCGCGGTGAGGGCGGCGTGCTGAAGAACCGTGATGGTCGCCGCTTCATGTTCGAGGACATCCCGGACAACTACAAGAACCAGACGGCGGACAGTCCGGAGGAGGGCTGGCGTTATACGCAAGGCGACAAGAGCGCGCGGCGTCCACCCGAGCTGCTGACGCGCGACCACGTGGCGCGCTGCATCATGCGCGAGGTGAGAGGTGGCCGCGGCAGCCCGCACGGCGGCGTGTACCTGGACATCGCCTGGATCAAAGAGAAGCTGCCGAACGCCGAGCAGCACATCAAGAAGAAGCTGCCCAGCATGTATCACCAGTTCAAGGAGCTGGCGAACGTGGACATCACACGCGAGCCCATGGAGGTCGGGCCGACGACCCACTACATCATGGGTGGCGTGCGCGTCGACGGTGACAGTCAGATGTCCAACGTGCACGGACTGTTCGCTGCAGGTGAAGTGGCAGCGGGCTTGCACGGGGCGAACCGACTGGGCGGCAACTCGCTGTCGGATCTGCTCGTGTTCGGCCGGCGCGCCGGCATGTACGCGGCCGAGTTCGCGAAGCAGAACCCGGGCGGGAGCATCGACGGGGGCCAGGTCGAGCGCGCGGCGCGTCAGGCGCTCGAGCCGTTCGAGCAGGCCGGTGACGGCGAGAGCCCGTACAAGGTCCAGGAGGATCTGCAAGCGATGATGCAGGATCTCGTCGGCATCGTGCGTGAGCAGTCGGAGATGGAGCGCGCGCTCGCGGGGTTGAAGGAGCTGCGCGTCCGCGCGGCGCAGGTGCGTGTGCCCGGCAATCGCGAGTACAACCCGGGCTGGCATCTGGCGCTCGATCTGCAGAACCTGCTCACCGTGTCGGAGGTGATCACGCGCTCGGCGATCGAGCGCAAGGAGAGCCGCGGCGGTCATTTCCGCGAGGACTATCCCGACAAGGACCCAACGGCGGCCACGTACAACCTCGTCGCGTACCTGGGTCCGGATCGCGAGCTGCAGCTGCGCAAGCAGAGCATCGCGCCGCTTCCAGCCGAGCTGCAGCAGGTGATCGAGGAGAACAAGACATGAGCCAAGTCACGTTTCGGATCTGGCGCGGTGACGCTCGCGGCGGCGACTTCAAGAGCTACGAATGTGAGGTCTCCGAAGGCATGGTCGTGCTCGACGTGGTGCACCACATCCAGGCGGAGCAGGCGCCCGACATGGCCGTGCGCTGGAACTGCAAGGCTGGCAAGTGCGGCTCATGCTCCGCGGAGATCAACGGCAAGCCGCGGCTCATGTGTATGACGCGCATGGACACCTTGCCCCTGGAGCGCCCGATCACGATCCAGGCCATGCAGGCGTTCCCGCTCATTCGCGATCTGGTCACCGACCTGTCGTGGAACTACGAGGTCAAGCGTCGGATCAAGCCGTTTGCCCCACGGCCGCCGGACGCTCCGGACGGCACCTGGCGCATGGCCCAGCGCGACGTCGATCGCGTGCAGGAGTTCCGCAAGTGCATCGAGTGTTTCCTGTGCCAGGACGTCTGCCACGTGCTGCGCGAGCATGAGAAGCACGCCGAGTTCATCGGACCGCGTTTCCTCGTGTACACTGCTGCCCTCGAGATGCACCCGCTCGACAAGGGTGATCGCCTCAAGGACCTCAAGGACACACAAGGCATCGGTTACTGCAACATCACCAAGTGTTGCACGAAGGTTTGTCCGGAGGGCATCACCATCACCGACAACGCGATCATCCCGCTGAAGGAGCGGGTGGTCGATCGCTTCTATGATCCCATTCGTCGCATGTTGCGCGTCTTCGCCTGAACCCCAGCTCACAAGCGAGGTAACACCGTGTTCGAGCTCAAGCCGATCGCCCGTGAAACGATCCCTCGCGCCATGAAGAAGGCCGAGCACTATCGACTGTTGAATGAACCGGCCGAAGCCGAGAGTATCTGTCTGGATGTGCTCGAGCTGGAGCCTGACAATCAGGAGGCGCTACGCTGCCTGCTCCTCGCACTGACCGATCAGTTCGGCACTGCGGGCCACGGTCAGCTCGTGGACCAGGCCAAGCAGCTCCTGTCCCGCTTCTCGGACTACGAGCAGAAGTACTACGCCGGCATCATCGCCGAGCGCTTCGCCGGCTATCAGCTGCACGTCGGCCACCCGGGCGCGCGGATGTCCGCCTACGCTCACCTTTGCGACGCGATGGAGTATTACGCCGAGGCCGACGCGCTCGCGCCCGAAGGCAATGACGACGCCATCCTGCGCCACAACACGTGCGTGCGCATGATCCGTTGGAATCACCTCGTCGCGCCGCGACACGACGAGAGAGAGCAGCCGCTCGAGTAGCGGCCGCACGGCACGCGCAAGCTCCGGCCGAGGGGCTTGCGCGTCGCAGCTCCACTACTGTTCCGCGCGGGTGACGAGAAGCTGAAAGCGCTTGGCGTCGCCGACGCGCGGCAGGTTGTTGAACATCACGTACGCTGGCCCGCGCGGGGCTGCCTCGAGCAGCATGCGGGACAAGGCACGCAGCTGCTCGTCAGTGTAAGAATGTCGCGCGCCACCGATCCCGTGCAGGCGCCAATACACGGGTTGGCCCGGTTCTGGAGGCACGACGAATGGGTCCACGACGTGCACCAGGCCCAAGTCGCGGCAGAGCGAGAGCGCGAGGTCTCGCTTCGACGACCACTTCGGTCCGCGCGGTTCCCAGAGCAAGCGTAGTTGCGGCCGCCCGATCCGCTCGAAGAACCGGCGCATGCGTTTCACGTTGTGAGCTTCGGGCGTGAAGCTGGCAGGGCACTGAAACAGCATGGCGGTGGCCGAGAGCACGCGCGCGCAATGCACGGACTTCTGCCAGCCCTGCTCCACGGCGGCAGAGTCCCGGAAAAAACCGGGCTCCTGCTTCGCATCGAGTGGCGTCTTCATGCGCCGGTAGGTCGGGCTGTTCGCCGCATGCGTGACCAGTTGCCAGACCTTGAGCGTGTATTCGAGCGCGGAAGGAGTCACCTTGCGCCACTTCTCGAGCGTCGCGTCCGGTGGCGGGTCGTAGAAAGTGTTTTGCACCTCGACCACGGGAAAGTGAAGGCCGTACGTCTTCATCGACATCGTGAAGCCGCAGAGCCCAACCTTGACGTTCATGGGCGGCGCGTCGTTGCGGGGCATCCCCGGACAGGCTAGCGCCCGCGCGAGCCGGAGGAAAGCCGCCGCTCGCGTGGCTGCGTCCGCAAGATGCTACGGCGCAGGTCCGACCGACGTGACGGCGCGCCTGCCGTGGGGCGCGAGATTGGGCCGCCGAGCTTGGCACGCGCGAGCGACCAGCCCGCATCGCACGTGAAGTTTACCTATCGCTGGAAGCGCTACAACGGTTCGGAAAAGTCCGAGGAGTTCGAAACGCCACTCGTCGCCACGCTCGAGGGGGAAAGTCAGCTGCTGCGTCACGCGCCCAACATCACCTCACCGACATGCAAGGGCGCCACGAGCTTTGATCTGACAATCGATATGACTGCTGACCTCATGCCTGGCTCGCATCTGACGATCAGTGCGCTGGACGCGGACTTCACGTCGAGTGTCGCGGACGTGCGCTGGGAGAAGTGCCCGTACGGGATCGATGACTGACCGCGGGCGCGTGAAACGGTTGTGCACGGCGGCCGATGTCGGCCGCCGTGCGCGTTCAGCGCTTGTAAAACGGATTGAGCTCGTTGGTGTACAGGTCGGAGAGCGCGAGCTGGCCCGGCTTCAGCTCTCCGAGCTTCGTCAACCACGTCAGCCACATCTGCAGGTCCTGCTCGCGGATCACACCGCCGGGGCCCGCGATGCCGGTGCTCTTCCAGTAGCGCATGACGTCGCCGCTCTCGCCGCGCTTGCGCTTCGCGATGATGGCCTCCGCGCGCGCGATCACCTCTTCGCGCGGCGTGGTACGCGCCCACTCGATGGCCTTGGCCACGCCTTCCACGAACTTGCGCGCGGCCTTCGGGTGCTCCGCGAGGAACTTCTTGTGCATCACGTAGCTGCCCGCCGTGAAGGTGCCGTACAGCTCGAAGTCCGAGAACAGCTGACGCAGGCCGCCGCGCTCCAGCGCCTTGTCGCGGAAGATCCCGGTGAGTGCCGCCACCTCGACCTGCCCCGCGCGCAGCGCCTGCTCGGTGTTGATGGGCGGCAACACCAGCATCGTGACGCGCTTGGCTTCGGCATCCTCGAGGCCTTGCCGTTGCAGGTACTCGCGCAGCATGAACTCGCTGTGCGCGCCGAGCGTATTCATCGCGACCTTCTTGTCGAGCAAGTCGCGCGCGCTGCGGAGCGGGCTGTCCTCGCGCACGAGGAAGCTGGTGAAGGTCTGCTCGTCCACCCCGTAGCCGCCGACGACGGCGCGGATCGGCGCGTGCGCGGCGACGAGCTTGATCACGGCGCCGTTGAACGCGAGGCCAAAGTCGGACTCGCCCGTGGCCACCGTCTGAATGTCCTGCGGCCCGCTGATGGTGCTGCCGATGAACTGGAGCTTCATCGGCGCGAGGTAGCCCAGATCTTCGGCCAGCTCGGGAAACCACACGACGCCCGTGCCGCCCTGGTAGCGCAAGGTGATGGCCTCATCCTCCCCCTGCCGCGCGGCCGGTTGGCTGGAGCTCGCGCGCGAGCACGCGCAACACAGCAGGGCGAGCGCGAGCAGCCAGCCCGCGGTGGTGGGTCGCGACATCTCGGTGTCTGTTCTTGCGTCTGTTATCATGAACAAAAGGGCTGTATACCAGCGCGGCATGCGTGTCAAAGCGAAGCCGCCGCGGTTCATCGTGCTCGGCGGGCTGCCGGGCGTCGGCAAGAGCTCCCTCGCGAGAGCGCTGTGTGAGGCGCTCCCGGCCGTCCAGCTGCGTATCGACAGCATCGAACAAGCGCTGCGTGAGGCGCGCCCGGGCGCAGCCATCGAGGACGCTGGCTACCGCGTGGCGTACGCCCTGGCGCACGACAACCTGAGTCGCGGGCTGAGCGTGGTGGCGGACAGCGTGAACCCTCTCGTGTGCACGCGTGACGCGTATCGCGCTGTGGCGCGGCGTGCTGGCGTGCGGGCAATCGAGGTGCAGATCGTCTGCAGCTCCGTCGCGGTGCATGCGGAGCGCGTGCGCACGCGCGCGAGCGACATCCCCGGCTTGACCTTACCCTCCTGGCCCGAGGTGTGTGCCCGCGAGTACGAGCCCTGGGCCGCGGAGCTGACGATCGACACCGCCCACCGCACCCTTGCACAGAGCAGCGCAGAGTTGTTGGCCGCCCTGCATGCGCTCGCATGAACGGCCCGCGCTGGCGCACGACGGCCTGTCTGTTATAGTGGATGGATGCGGAGGCAGGCGCGAACATGAGCCCCAGAGACAAGCCTCGTCACCTCGGGGCCGACTACGCCGCGCAGTTTCGCGATCGCGCGCTGGTTCGAGCGTACGTCGCGCGCCCTCCGTACCCGGACGCCGTGATCGATGCGCTGCGCGCGTTGCTGCCGCACGGGCAGGCGCGCGCGCTCGAGCTCGGCTGTGGCTCGGGCGATCTCACGTTTCGGCTCGCAGAGCACGTCGCGGAGCTGGTGGCGATCGATCCGTCGCCGGCCATGCTGTCCGCCGCCCTCGAGCGGCAGCCCATCGTGCCGCGCAACATCCATTTCGTGCTCGCGAGCGCGGAGACGTTCGTGCCGCACGGCAAGTTCGAGCTGGTGGTGGCCGCCGAGAGCTTGCACTGGATGGAGTGGTCGATCGTGCTGCCGAAGCTCGCGCACGCGCTGACTCGGCAAGGGCGACTGGCCATCGTGCTCGCGCGCGGCTGGGTGGATTTGCCGTGGGAACCCGAGCTGCGCACCTTGCTGGCGCGCTACTCCACCAACCAGGAATACAGGCCTTACGATCTGGTCGAGGAGCTGACACAACGCGGGCTGTTCGAGGAGGCGGGCCGCACGCGCGCAGTGCAGCCGCGCTATGAGCAGGACGTCGACACGTACATCGAGTCGTTCCACGCGCGCAACGGCTTCTCCCGCGAGCGCATGGGCGCCGCGTCCGCTGCTGCGTTCGACGCCGCAGTGCGCGAGCTCGTGCTATCGCACCGGCCGGATGGTGTGGTGAGCGGAGAGCTGGCGGCGAGAGTGGTGTGGGGCTCCGTGCGCGACATCTGACTACGGCTGTGCCGTGACCTCGCGCACACCGTTTGCCGGAGTGTCACGAGCCGTGCCTCGGTCTACACCGCTGTCGTTTGTCAAGCGCCCGAAGCTGCGGGAAGTGCAGAACCGCAGCTCGCATCTGTGCGCTTGCTGTTTGCCGCCGGCGCCTGACACAGTCAGGCCATGCCGGATCAACTCGTGGAGCGCATCTGTGCGCTACTCGCTCAAGACGAATCTGCCCTTCGGACCCAGGCCGCTTCCAGTCTGGTCGATCACCTGCTCTCTCAGCGCTTGCGCGACGTGGCCGACCTCCCGCAGCTCGTCTCGATCGTGCTCGCGACGCTGAACGGCGACGCGCTCACGCGGCAGGTCGCGCGTCACGTGCAACCGGG
>Ga0190269_10000051_pt1 | contig 48634 bp, 33 predicted proteins | sample Popmic249IS_FD_133749 | JGI IMG/M metagenome (GOLD analysis project Ga0190269, IMG submission 133749) | Populus adjacent soil microbial communities from riparian zone of Blue River, Arizona, USA - 249 IS | ecosystem: Environmental > Terrestrial > Soil > Riparian zone | place: USA: Arizona... | reverse complement strand
CTCGGTGAACTTCACGGCGTTGCTCACCAGGTTCAGCACGATCTGCCGCAGGCGCGTCGGGTCGCTGCGCATGGCAGCCGGCAGCGGCGAGCCGAACTCGAGCCGGAACGACAGGCCCTTCTCGGTGGCGCGCACGCGCATGAGCGACGCGATCTCACTGAGCAGGCGCGCCGGAGAGAACTCGACCTGCTCGAGCGTGAGCTTGCCCGACTCCACCATCGCGACGTCGAGGATGTCGTTGAGCACGGACAGCAGGTGCTCGCCGTTGCGCCGGATGGTCAGCGCATAGTTAAGCCGATCGCTCTCGCTGAGCGAGGGCTCGAGCATCAGATCGGCGAAGCCGAGCAGCGCCGTCAGCGGCGTGCGGATCTCGTGGCTCATGTTGGCCAGAAACTGCGTCTTCGCGCTCGCCGCGGCCTCTGCGGCTTCCTTGGCTTCTCGCAAGGTGTCTTCGGTGCGCACGCGCTCGGTCACGTCGCGGATGGCTGCAGTCACGAGCAGTCCCTCGGACGACTGCATCGGCGACAGGCTGATCTCGGCCGGGAACTCGCTGCCGTCGCGGCGCACCGCACGCAAGCTGAGCCCCGCGCCCATCGGCCGCACCTTCGGATCTGCGAAGTAGTGCTGGCGGTGGCCTGGATGGCGCGCACGGAAACGCTGCGGGATCAAGACCTCCACGGGCTCACCGAGCAGCTCGAGCCGCGTGTAGCCGAACATACGCTCCAGCTGTGTGTTCACCAGCTGAATCAGGCCGTCCGCGCTGACGATGACGATCGCGTCGGGCGCTGCCTCGAGCAGATCCCGGAAGTAGGACTCGGGGTCCTCTGCGCGCGTGGCACTCACGTTGGTTAGGATGACGGGAGCCGGCGGTCGCTGGCAAGACTCGTCAGGCCGCGCGCGCGCGACCGCAACGTGACGTGAGCTCCGCGAGCACGGCATCGCAGCTGGTACTGCTGTCATGCGCGCGCTGCTCCAGCTGCTTGGCCGCCTCGGTGATGCTCGGGAAGCCGAAGCCACCAGCGGCGCCCGCCAGCTGGTGAGCCAATCTGGCCAGGAGCTTGCGGTCGCCGCGCTCGGCTGCGGCCGCGAGCGCGCGCACGCGTTCCGGTAAGGCGGCGACGAAGCGCTCGATCAGCGACCCGATCTCGACATCGGAGGCGTACACACTCACGATGGCCGTGGCATTTTCGTTCGCCGGCGCCGAGGTGATCTCGCCAGCGTGCGGCAGCGGAGCCGAGGTGTGTGCCCTGGCGCCGATGGCGTACTGGATGTGCTTGTCCACCGTGCGCAGCAGCTCGGCGCGGCGGATGGGCTTCGTGAGGTACTCGTCGCAGCCAGCGGCGAGACAGCGCTCGCGCTCGCCTGCCATGGCGTGCGCCGTCAGCGCGATGATGGGCCCGCGATAGCCCGCCGCCCTCAGCCGCGCGGTCGCGCCGTAGCCGTCGAGCTCGGGCATCTGCATGTCCATCAAGATCACGTCGAACGGCTCGTCGCTATTAGCGGCGGCGAGCGCGCGCTCCACCGCGAGCAGGCCGTTCACGACCACCGTCACGCGCACGCCGTGCCCGCGCAGCAGCGCGCTGATCAGCGCCTGATTGTCCGGACCGTCCTCCGCGAGCAGCACGTTCCCCGGCCGTCCCTGCTGCGGAGAGGGCGCTTGCTCCGAGAGCATGCGCGGCTCTGTTGCGCTGCCTTGCAGGACCTCCACCGGGACGGTGAACGTGAACGTGCTGCCCACGTTCGGCTGCGTCTCGACCTCCAGCTTGCCGCCGAGCGCGCTCGCGAGCCGCGCCGAGATCGCGAGCCCCAGGCCGCTGCCGCCGAAGCGGCGCGTGGTCGAGGCGTCCGCCTGCGCGAACGGCTCGAAGATACGCTGCACCTGGCCGGGCTGCATGCCGATCCCGGTGTCCTGCACGCGCAGCACGAGCTGGGTCGGCTGCGGCGCCGTGCCCAGATCGCAGCGCACCGAAAGCCGCACGCTGCCGCGCTCGCAGAACTTCACCGCGTTGCTCAGCAGGTTCAGCACCACTTGCCGCACGCGCGTCGGATCGCTGCGCACCAGCTCCGGCAGCGCCGAGTCGTAGGACAGCGAGAAGTCCAGCGCCTTCTCCAGCGCTCGCACGCGCATCAGCGCTGCGACCTCGCTCAGCACGGCGCGCGGAGAGAACTCCACCAGCTCGATCGAGAGCTTGCCGGCTTCGATCATCGAGACGTCGAGGATGTCGTTCAGCACGGACAAGAGGTGCTCGCCGTTGCGCCGTATCGTCATCGCGTAGTTGATGCGCTCGCTCTCGCCCACGTTCGGCTCAAGCATCAGGTCGGCGAAGCCAAGCAGCGCCGTGAGCGGCGTGCGGATCTCGTGGCTCATGTTCGCGAGGAAGTTGGTCTTCGCCTGCGCCCCCGCCTCGGCCGCCTCCTTCGCCTCGCGCAGCGCCTGCTCCGTGCGCACGCGCTCCGAGATGTCCATGATCGAGCCGATCACGCGCGTGGCCGCGCCGCTGCTGTCGCGCAGGATGATCCCGCGATCGAACACGTTCGCGTAGCTGTCGTCGGCGCGGCGGAAGCGATACTCAGCGACCCAGTGCCGCTGTCCGCTGCGGAACGCGAACGACAGCGTGCGCGCGACGTCCTGCGCGTCGTCAGGGTGGATGCGGCGCTCGCGCCACGCGCTCGTCACGGGCTGCGAGTCGTAGCCGAAGTTGCGCTGCACCGCCTCGCCGAGCCACAGGCTCTCTGCGACCAGATCCCAGTCGTAGATCACGTCGCTCGTCGCCTGCGAGGCCAGATTCAGTCGCGCTTCACTTGCAGCCAGCGCGCTCTGCGCGCGCTTGCGCTGGATGTACATGCCGAGCTGTCCGCCCACGGCGCTCAAGAGGTGATGCAGCGGCGCATCGTGCGGCGCCGGCGTGCGCCGCAACAGGAGCAGCACGCCCTCCACGCCATCCTGATTGAACAGCGGAACGGCGACGCAGCCGCGCAGACCGAGCTGCAGCGCGAGCTTGCGCCGGAGGAACGCCGACTCCGGGATGTCGCTCAGATCCTCGTGCCATTCCAGCCGGCCGCTCGACCACACCCTGCCGATCAGGCTCTCGGGCGGGACCACAGCGAGCCCCTCGATGCTCTTGCGGAACTGGCGCATGGCGTCGTCGCGCGCCACGTGGATGGGCTGACAGACGAGCGCAGCCGGCTCACCCTGGCTCGTCCAGCACTCCGCGTACGCCCAGCCCTGCGACTGACACAGCTCGTTTAGCGTGCTCGAGAGCGCGGCCGGCACGTCGTCCACCTCGGCGAGCAAGCGCGTCAGCCGCGCGAGCAGCTGGGCCTGCTCCTCGGCGCGTTTGCGATCGCTGATGTCCTCGAGCTGACACACGAAGAAGCGCGGTGTGCCGTGCGCGGAGCGCACCAGCGAAACGGTGACGTGCAGCCAGATCTCTCCGCCGTCTTCGCGCACCGCGCGCGCGTCTTGCTGATATGTCGCGAGCTCGCCCGCGATCAGACGCTGCGCCTGGACCAGCGCGGCGTGCACGTCGTCGGGCGCAAACAGCTTTCGAGGATCGCTGCGCAGCAGCTCGGCGGAGTCGGTGTGCAAGCTGCGCGACAGCGCCTGATTCACGCGCAGAAGCGTGCCGTCCGGCGCGATGAGCGCGATGCCGGTCGGCGCGCTGTCCACCGTGAGCCGCAGCTCCTCCTCGGCCTCACGCAGCCGCACGTTCTGCCTGCGGATCAAGACGAAGATCAGCGCACACAGGCCGGCTGCGAGCGCCGCTCCCAGCAGCGCCGTGATCTGGGCGCGGCGCGTCTCGGCCGCGCTGCGCTCGAGGCGCCGCCGCAAGAGCTCCTGCTCACCGCGCACCAGATCCGCGATCTGGGCGCGGATATCCATGCCCAGGCGCACGCGATCGAGCGTCGTGACCTCGATGGCTGGCTTGAAGGAGCGCGCCAGCGCGAGCGAGTCCTCGAGCTGGTCCAGACGGCGATGCAGCTGCGGCTCGAGCCGGCTGAGCGCGTCGTGCGTGTGACTGTTGTCCTCCGTTAGCTCGCGCGCTCGATCGAAGCCCTCGCGCACCTGCTGGCAGCCGCGTACGAAGTCCGGCAAGAGGCTGTTGTCGTGGGTGATCGCATAGCCGCGCAGCGCTGCCTCTGCGGCCAGCATCCCGGTCTGAATCGACGTCAGCGCCTGCATCGCTTCGTAGGTGTGGCTCACCCAGTGCGCCGCGCGGTCCTTTTCGGCCGTGACCTCGTACAGGCCGGCCTGACTTCCGATCAGGACGAACGCCGAGATGAGCGCGATGACGTTGATGCTTCGAGACGACATGGGCTGTCGGCGGGCGACGCGAGAGGCCGCGCCCCACCTCGTCCATGGTACAGGGCCTCCCCCCTGTCGCTAGAGCCCGCGCGCGAGATGCGTTTGTGTGCCGCCGAGAGCGGCAGTGCGCTCACCTGCGACTGACGTCCACCGCAGCGTGTATCGTGCGCGTCAGGCGCGGCGAGCGCTCGGCGCGCTCTGCAACGTCATGCGGGCGAAGATTGCGTCGCAGGCATCCGCCATCTCGCGCTCACTGAGCTCGACGCCGGTGTCTGCATTGTGCGGCGGCAACAGCCAGGGATTGGCTTCGACGGGCTTCGTGAAGGTCTTGCAGCGGTAGCCATTGCCGCGCAGTAGGTGCAGGCCGGTGAGGAAGCTGCGGATGATGCTGGCGCGGAAGCCCGTGCCGTCGATGACCAGCGCCACGCTGTGGATCACGCGTGCGTACTCCGAGGTCAGGCGCTCGAGCGCGACGCGGGCCTCCGTCTCCGGCAGGTCGGCATCGGGCATGACCAGCGTGATGTTGGAGTTGAGCGGATAGTTCTGTGACAGCTGCTCGGCCAGCGCGATGAAGGCATCCACGTGCTCCGCCGTGGGCGGCGCATTCCAGGCCGAGAAGGTCATGTTGCGCAGGTGGCCGAGCACGCAGCCGGGAGCGGCGTACGTCACGCTGACGGCCGGCGCGACCGCGACTTGCGGCGCGAGCGTCACGATGGACACGCGCCCCGTGTCTGCGGGCGGTCGTCGACTCGGAGTATGAGAGGTGCGCGAGGCTGTCATGGATCAGGCGGCGACGTGCTCGCCGTACCTCGCTTCCCAAGCTGCGATCAGCGCGGAGTTGTCGTCGTGCCAGGGGTGAAAGTCCCGGCGGAAGTACCGGAAGTAGCCCGGCAGGAGCGAGCGGATGAACCCACCGCGCCCGTAGAGGTAGCGCAGGCAGCGCGCGACGTCCGCCGCTGTGAGCGGCGTGGGATCCTCGAGCAGCAAACGCAGCTGGAGTTGGTGCAGGCGCGGGATGAAGATGGCCGTGACGCGCAACATCGCGAACGCGCGCAGCGGGTAGCGGCCGCCCGCGGCCTTGTACACGTCGTGGGCCACCGCCTTGTGCTCGGTCTCCTCGACCGCGTGCCACAACCACAGCGGCGCGGCCGCCGGGTGGATGTCGCAGTGGCCGGCGGCGTCGCTCTGCAGTAACCAGTCGCCCATCAGCGCGGTGAAGTGCTCGAATGCGGCCGTCATCGCGATCTGCATGAGCGGCGAGTCGTCACGCCGCGAGCTGCCGAGGATCTGCTGCGCAACGCCCGCGCAGTAGTCCATCGACACGCCCATCGCCTGCACCAGACGATTGAACTGTCGGTGATGATGAGTGTGGTGGCCTTCCTGTCGGGTGAACTCCCGCACCTGAGCCACGAGCTTCGGATCGCGCAGCTGGTCCTCGAACGCGCGCACCGCGTCGATGAAGTACTTCTCGCCGTCCGGGAACACCGCGGAGAGCGCGTTGAAAAAGTGTGTGATGCTCGGGCTATCGGCGTACCAATACTTCGGCAACGCGCTCGACTCGAGCGGAAAGGTCATCCGACGAAACGTTACATGGACCGGGGCGTCAACCAACTGCGACAGAGGCGCCTCCGCAGGCTACTGCTTGTAATTGTACAATATAGGTCAGAGCCGCCGTGCTGCAAGGCAGGGGTTTGTCTACATGAGGTTAACGGCGGTCGCGGGAGCCGCTCCGCAGCTGATGGCGTCAGGCGGCTTCGTCGCGCGCGCGATCGTCGAGCTCGCGTCGCGCGCCGAGCGGAGCGCGCGCCAGGAGCTCGCGGCGCAGAGCGGTGCTGCGGGTGGCGATCTCACCCCACAGCGCCACCAGGTCGCGCGCGGCGGGCTCGCGGATGGCGAAGCCCAGGCACGTCGCAGCCACACGCAGTAACCCAGAGAGCACGAACACCAGCTGCAGGTCGTAGATGGTGCGTCCGAACAGGACGGACTCGTCAGGCAACGCCTCGGCGAGCAGACCACCTGCGAGCGTCGCCGCACTGTACGAGACGCCGCTGATGGTGGAGAACGCAGCCAGGTAAAACGGGCGCTGCGCGCGCGGCGCGAGCGCCAGCGGCAAGTTGAACGTCGCGAGGCTGTGTCCACACCACAGGCTGCCCGCGAGCAGCACGTCCAGCGCGAGCGGCCACAGCGCATCGCGGGTGGGGAAGAGCCACATGAATGGCACGGCGCAGATGCCGAACGAGCATGCGAGCAGCACGGGCCGGGCGCCGAGGCGATCGATGAGCTTGCCCCAACCGGGCGCGACGAGCATGCGCACCGCAGCCAGCGCGGTGCCGTGCAGCGCGATCAGCGTGAAGCCCATGTGCAGGTTGCGCAGCATGTGCAGCGAGAAGAAGCTCCCCGCGAGGCCCACCGCGGCGTTCCAGCCGGCGAGATACCAGAGGAAGCCGCGCATCTCGGGGTCGCGCAGCGGTGCCAGGATGCGCTCGAGCGCAAAGTCCGGGCGCGAGCGCTCGGGACGCGGATCGTGTTGGCGCAGCATCAGCAGCGTGGTCACCGCACCGGCACCGCACGCCAGGAGCTGCAGCGCGGCGAGTACGTAGCCGCGGGCCTCGTGGCTTTGTGCGTGATCGAGCAACACGCCGACGCCTGCGGCCGCGAGCGCATTGGCCAGCGTGCACAGCGCAGTGCGCCGGCCGAAGTAGCGCCCGCGCACGCGCTTCGGCACGAGCTCGCTCATCCACGAGGACCAGGCGTTGTTGCCCAGCACGCCGAGCACGGCAGAGCAGCCGGCGACGATCAAGAGGGCGCTCTGGCGCGCCGCATCTGACAGCGGCAGAAACGGTAGCAGCGCCAGGGGTAAGAGCGCCTGGCGTGAGGCTGCGACCAACACCACACAGGCGCGCCGGTGACCGAGCCACGAGGTGGTCCAGGCGGCGGGGAACTGGAACAGCTGCGCCAGCTGCGAGAGCGCGACGAGCACACCTGTCACCAAGGTGCTGGCATTCAGGTACAGCGCCCAGGCTGTGAGGATCGCGCCGCCCGCACACGCCGAGAACAGCTCGGCCACGAGGCCCTCGGCCAGGCAGGCTCTGAGGGATTTGCGCAGGCGGCTCGCGGCCGCGCGCGTGGAGGATGTCGAGCTAGGCGTGTCCAAAGCAAGGCGAGCGAGCCGCAGCGCGGTCGCTCGCCTCTCATTCGGCCGAGCGCGCGCGCGACCTGAGCCTTTTTTGGAAACGATTCCCGCGCTCTCGGAGCGCGTCGCTCGGTCACGTGTGCGCTGGTGGCTGCGGCGGCTGCATGTCGCTGCTTACCCTGTGCACAATCAGCGCTGGGAGAGCGCGAGCTTCGCACCGAAGGCAACGAACACACAGCCCGTGACGCGGTCCATGATCGCGACCGCGCGGGGATGACGCAGCGCACGCGCGATCGGGATCGAGGCGGCGACGAGGCTCGCGAACCACACGAGCCCGAGGAGCGCGTGAATCCCGGCGAGCAAGAAGCTGTAAGGTCCGACCGCGACACCCGTCGGCATGAACTGCGGGAACAACGAGACGTAGAAGATGCCGACCTTCGGGTTCAGCACGTTGGTCATGAAGCCGCGCCGCAGCCACATGACGGGTCGAGCCGCGGCGGCTCCCGCAGTCGCGTCGATGCCTTGCAGCAGCAGCGCCTGCCGCGGCTTGCGGATCATGCCGATGCCGAGCCACATCAGATAGGCTGCACCGATCCACTTGAGCGCCGTGAAAGCGGCGTCCGATGCGGCCACGAGGCCCCCGAGACCTGCCGCCACGGCAGCGCCCCACGCCAAACACCCGATCACCACGCCGAGCGCGGCATGCAGCGCGGGCCGCGGGCCTTCGAGCGTGGCGAGCCGCAGCACGAGCGCTGTGTCCACGCCGGGAGTCACGGTGAGCACGCTCGCGGCGAGCGTATACGCGAGCAGCGATTGGGCAGGCGACATCACAACAGTGTAGCGCTGACGATGACTCCATGGCCGGTGTAGGCTGCGCTCCATGCTGGGGCCCACGCTCGAAACCAAACGCTTGATCTTGCGACCGCCCGCCGCCGAAGACCTCGACGCGTACGCGGCGTTCATGGCCGACGAGGAGAGCGCGCGCTATCTGGGCGGCGTGCAGAACCGGGCCATGGCTTGGCGTTCTCTCGCCACCGTGATCGGCGCCTGGAGCTTGCGAGGCTTTTCGATGTTCTCATTCATCGAGAAGTCGAGTGGGCGCTGGATCGGGCGCGGCGGCGCGTGGATGCCTGAGGGCTGGCCGGGCCGGGAGGTCGGCTGGGGGATCGTGCGCGACGCGCAGCGCCGCGGCTACGCGCGGGAAGCCACGCAGTGCGTGCTCGACTGGGTGTTCGATGAGCTGGGCTGGGACGAGGTCGTGCACTGCATCGAGCCGGCCAACGCGCCGTCGATCGCGACCGCGCGCAGCCTCGGCTCGAGCTTGCTGCGCCACGGTGTCAGCGCTCCGCCACCGCTCACTGCCACATGGGACGTGTACGGTCAGACGCGCGAGCAGTGGCTCGCTCGACGCTGATTCGCGCAGCGCCGAGCTCAGCCTGGGCATGGGCGTTGTGTGCTGCGCGCGTTATGGCAGAGTGCGCGCTCCTCCATCGAAGGAGCACGTGCCATGACACGATCTTCAAACTTCTTCTCTTCCATATCGCTTTCGTCGCCCGCGGCGCTGTTTGCCCTGACCTCACTCCTCTGCGTCACGGGCTGCGAGAGTGACGATTCGGACTCGCAGACTGACAGCCAGACATCTGACACTGCGAAAAGTGACAAAACCTCTGACAGCGGGAGCACATCCACGCCCCGCGCCAAGACCAGCTACGGCGAGGTTGAAGGGTACAAGGAGGACGGAATCGCCGTATTCAAGGGCATCCGCTACGGCGCGGACACTTCGACCACGCGCTTCGAAGCACCGAAGAAGCCCGCCGCCTGGACGGACGTCAAGCCTGCCACCGCGTTTGGTGACAGCTGCCCGCAAACGCCGACCGGCAATCCGGGAGGCCTGTTCACGTCGTGGGCGCCCGACCCGACGCCCGGCATGTCCGAGGACTGCTTGTTTCTGAACGTGTGGACGCCCGCTGTCGCGGATGGCAAGGCGCGGCCCGTGATGGTGTGGCTGCACGGTGGTGGCTTCACCACGGGCAACGGTTCGAGTAAGGCGTACGACGGCGTGCGGCTCTCGAAGCGTGGTGACGTGGTGGTGGTAACCGTCAATCACCGGCTGAACGTTTTCGGGTACCTGGCGCTCAGCCACTACGGCAAGGGCTTCGAGGACTCGGCTGCCGCAGGCTTGCTCGATCTGGTACAAGCGCTGCAGTGGGTCAAGGACAACGCCAAGGCGTTTGGCGGCGACCCGGGCAAGGTGACCATCTTCGGCGAGTCAGGAGGCGGCGCGAAGGTGACTACATTGCTCGCGACCGAAGCGGCGAAGGGCCTGTTCCACCGCGCCATCGTGCAGTCCGGCGCCGTGCTGCGCTTGCCCGACGAGACCGCGGCGCGTGCGGAGGCGGACAAGGTGGTGCAGAAGCTCGGGCTGAGCGCCGAGACCATCGCGCAGATCAAGACCTTGCCGGAGGCCGACATCCGGGCAGCGCTCATGGGCACGGCTGCAGCGACCGCGCCGTCGATCGATGGTCGCACGTTGACGCGCCAGACGTTCACGCCGGACGCGCCGCCCAGCGGGCGCGACGTGCCGCTGATGTTGGGCACGAACCGCACCGAGAACTCGCTGTTCGCGGGGCCCGCCAACATGGCGCTGTTCGATCTGACATGGGAAGGCCTGAGCGAGGAGCTGAGCAAAGAGTTCCCCGACCAAGACGTGGCCGCGATCATCGCGGGCTACAAGCGCCTCGAGCCGGAGGCCACGCCCGCGGACATCTACTTCGAGGCCACCACTGACGCGAACTACCTCGCGGGCCATCGCTTGCAGGCAGAGCGCAAGGTGGCGCAGGGCGGGGCACCGACCTATCTGTATCTGTTCAACTGGAACACTCCGGTGCAGGGCGGCAAGTGGCGCAGCCCACATGCCCTGGAGATCGGGTTCGTGTTCGACAATGTGGCCAAGTCCGAGAGCATGTCCGGCGTGGGCGATGCGCAGCAACGCGTCGCGGACGTGATGTCAGAGACGTGGCTGGCCTTTGCGCGCAACGGCGACCCCAACCACAGCAAGCTTCCCAACTGGCCGGCCTACGACACGGACAAGCGGCCGGTCATGGTGTTCGACGAGACGCCGGAGCTCGTGGAGAACGCGCGCGGTGAGCAGGTGGCCCTGTTCGGCCCCAACGCCGGCCTCGAATACGGCAATCGCTATCAATAGTCGGATGCGCTTGTAAGCGAGGCGCACCACGCCGCGCTTGCAGGTGTATGTTGAAAAGAAGCACGAGCCGCCACGCTGATTGCGAGGACGCGATCAGCGTGGTACGCCCCACACGAAGTGGACGGGGGGCTCCGTTCGTGATCGAGCTAGAAAGCGTCACCAAGACGTACGGCGATGGCGGCAATCGCGTGGAAGCGCTGCGCGGTGTCGATCTGCGCGTGGAGCGCGGCCGTTTCGTCAGCATCATGGGTCCGAGCGGCTCGGGGAAGTCTACCTTGCTGAACCTGATCGCCGCGCTGGACGCGCCGAGCTCGGGCTTCGTGCGCATCGACGGTCAGGACACCTCACAGTTGAGTGACGATGACCTGACATTATTCAGGCGCCGTCGCATCGGTCTAATATTTCAGTTCTTCAATTTGCTTCCGACCCTGAGCGCGCTCGAGAACGCGCTCTTGCCTGTGATGTTGGAACGCAAGGCCAGCGCGGCAGACAGTGCGCGCGCGCAGGAGCTGCTGGCCCAGGTCGGTCTCGCGCAGCGCCTGCACCACCGCGTGCACGAGCTCTCGGGCGGCGAGCTGCAGCGCGTCGCCATCGCGCGCGCGATCATGATGAAGCCGGCGTTGATCCTGGCAGACGAGCCCACCGGAAACCTGGACAGCACCACCGGGGCCTCGATCTTGGCCCTGCTGAAGCAGACCTGCGTCAGCACCGGCACTACGCTCGTCATGGTCACGCACGACTCGAACGCGGCGCAAGCCGGCGACGAGATCGTGTGGCTGAAGGACGGAGTCGTGGCGCGCCGGGAGCGCGTCGGGGTCGACTCGAGCTGCGCCGCCGAATGAGCTGGAGGTCCACCGTGCATCGAACCGTCTCCACCCGTCTGTCGCTCGCGTGCGCCTGTCTCGCGGCTGCGTGGCTTTGGCAGCCCATGGCGAGCGCGCTCGACTCCGGAGCGAGCGACGTGCGCGCGATTCTGCGCCAGGCGCTCGATCGTCAGGCCGGTACGCGCAGCCTGGGTCGCGTGCGCATGCAGATCCGCGATCGCACGGGCACGCGCGAGCGCATGCTGACCATGCGCAGCAAGCGCTACGACGACGCGCGCAAGACGCTCATCCTGATCGAGCAGCCCGCGGACGTGCGCAACACCGGCTTTCTGAGCATCGACTACCGCGCCGGCGGTCGCACGGACGAGCAGTGGCTGTACCTGCCGAAGCTGCATCGCGTCACGCGCGTGCCGAACAGCGGCAAGGCGGATCCGTTCGTGGGCTCGGACTTCAGCATCGCCGATCTATCGCCGCAGGATCCGGAGCGCTTCGATGCGCGCCTGGTCGAGCCCGAGGTCAAGCTCGGCGACGAAGCCTGCTGGTTGATCGAAGTGACGCCGCGCGACGCCGCGGCGCGGGCCGAGAGCGGCTACGAGAAGATGCAGATCTGGGTCAGCAAGCACAAGGGCATGAACTGGCAGCTGAAGGGCTGGCTGCCGAATGGCGCGCGCACCAAGTACTTCAAGGTCTCCGACGTGAAGCAGGTCAACGGGGTGTGGACGGCGCACCGCATGCAGATGCGCACCCTGGAGGGCAACGACGTCGCATCCGAGACGGTGATCGACGTGCTGCAAGTGGACAACGACGCGGCCGACGTGTCGGACGCCGACTTCACGCAGCAGCGTCTCGAGCGCGGCGTATAACTGCGCGGCGCGCCGTGAGCGACTCCACGCGACAACGCTGCAGCCGCCGCGCAAGGATCGCGTGGCTGCTGCTCATCGCCGCCTCGTGCAGTTGCCAGCCGTTCGATCCGCCGCGCGCCACACCCAACGGCCTGTTCAGCACGTGCTGCGCTGGTCGGGGACTGTGTGTGGCGCGGGGGCTCGTACCGGGCACGCTCGCAACGCGGCTCGCGCGGGACAACTGCAGCCAGGAGCTGCTGTGCGCGCCGGCGCGTCTGGTGGAGGACGCGTCCCAGGCGCTGCCGAGCTGCCGTGCGCTCGACGCTGGCGAGGGCCGCTGTCTGCCGGAATGTGTCCCCGAGATCGCGCAGCAGCGCAGGCGTCTCGCGCAGGACAGCTGCGCGCCGTCCGAGCTGTGCGCGCCGTGCTTCGATCCGCTGACCGGGGAGGCCACGGGCGTGTGCGAGCTCGGGCCCGATACGGGAGCGAAAGAGCCGCCGCATCGCTTTGCCGATTGCTGCGGCGGGCATGGCCGCTGTGCGCCGCGCGCGCTCCTGCAACGTGAGGCGAGCGAGGCTGATCTCGAGCGCCTCGGACGCGACGCCTGTGCCGAGGAGGAATCGCTGTGCGTGCCCGACGCGTGGCTCAGCGATCCCGGCGCGCGCCCCGCGACCTGTGAGGCCGCCGGCTCGCTCGAGGGGCGCTGCCTGTCCCGCTGCTTGCCGGAGGTGGAAGAACAGGCCGCACGCCTCGAGCAGCGCAGCTGCGCCGAGCACGAGCTGTGTGTGCCGTGCTTCGATCCGATGAGCGGCGAGGACAGCGGCGCCTGCCGCCTGGGCTCCGACGCGCCGGCGGCTCCAGCGCGGCGCTTCGCGGAGTGCTGCGGCGCCGCTGGTAGCTGCGTACCGCGCGAGCTGCTGTCCGGGCGCCTGGCGGACGGCGAGCTGGAGCGCCTCGCCGCTGACAGCTGCAGCGAGCGCGACGCGCTGTGCGTGCCGCGCGCCTGGCTCGAAGCCGAGGCCCCCGTCGTGAGCAGCTGCCGCAGCACGGCGGGCCGGGAAGGCCGCTGTCTACCGGCGTGTCTGCCGGACGTCGCGCCGCGCGCCGGCATGTTGCCGCAGAGCAGCTGCCAGGGCGGAGAGGTGTGCGCGCCGTGCTTCGACCCGATCAGCGCCGAGGACACGGGCGCCTGCAACTTGGGCAGCGACCGACCCGCAGCGCCCGCGCAGCCATTCGCGGCATGTTGCGAGGCGCACGGCCGCTGCGTGCCTGGCGAAGCGCTGGCAGACGCCGTGAGCTCCGCCGATCGCATGCGCCTCGCTGCTGACAGCTGCAGCGAGCGCGACGCGCTGTGCGTGCCGCAAGCCTGGCTCGACGCGGCGAGCTCTGGCGCGCGCGTGCGGCCGGTCGCCTGTCGCGCGCCAGGCGATCTGGAGGGGCGCTGTCTGCCGAGCTGCCTGCCAGAGCTGGCAGAGCAGCGCGACGGGCTCGAGCAGCGCAGCTGCGCCGCACACGAGCTGTGCGTGCCGTGCTTCAACCCGCTGAACGGCGCCGAGACGGGCGCTTGCAATCTCGATGGCGATCGAGCGAGCGAGCCCGCGCAGACTTTCGCCGCGTGCTGCGGCAGCGGCGCAGAGGCCCTCGGCAAGTGCGTGCCGCGCAGGTTGCTGGGCGACGCGCCCGCGGAGCGCCTGGGACCGGACAGCTGCGGCGGCTCTGGGGAGCTGTGTGTGCCCGCGGCCTGGCTCGAAGACCCGGAGGCCAAGCCCGAAGCCTGCCGCGCGTTCGGCGAGCTCGAGGGTCGCTGCTTGCCTGCGTGTCTGCCGGAGCTCGCGGCGCAGCGCGACGCGCTGCGCCGTGGCAGCTGTCAGCCGCAAGAGCTGTGCGTGCCTTGCTACGATCCGTTGACCGGAGCCGACAGCGGCAGCTGCCGCCTGGGCCGCGATGAGCCGCTCGAGGCGCCGCGCGGCTTCGCGCGCTGTTGCGGGCGCGGCGCACAGGCCGCGGGCACGTGTGTGCCGCTCGAGCTCCTGCCGCCCGAGCAGCGGCAGACATTGCCCGCCGACAGCTGCGGCAGCGCAGCGAGTCGCTGCGCTCCGACGCAGCTCCTGGCGACACCGCCGCGCAGCTTCGCGCGTTGCAACACGCTCGCGAGCGGGCGCGGCGTGTGCTTGCCCGGCTGCTTCATCGACAGCGCGCTGTCGGGCTTGCTGAGCACGAGCGGCTGCGGCGCCGGTGAGCGCTGCGTGCCCTGCAGCAGCGTCGAGCTGGACGGGGTGGGTTGCGAGTGACGAGACGCGCGAGCCTCGTTGCGGCGTGGGCCTGGCTCGTGACAGCGCACGTCGCGGCACAGGCCAACAGCGCCGCGCAAGATGCTGTCGGGTTCGGGGATCCTGCGCCGCAGCCACCAGCGGCAAGCGACGCGCTCGGGTTCGGTGATGCTCCGCGGCCGGCTGCCGCGCGAGTCGCGGAGCCAGCCCCGTTTCAGCTCGGTTTGAGCCTCGCCTGGCAGAGCGCGCTGCGCGTCACGTCGGACAGGCCGCGGCGCATCGCGAAGCTGCGCCAGGTGCTGGCCGCCTACGCGCAGTATTCGCAGGACAGCGGGGCGCTGCGCTTCACGGCACGCATCGCCGGTCGCAGCGAGGTCGACTTCGAGTACCTGATGCACGCGGCGGACTACGATCCCGCGAGCTACCAGCAGTACGCCTGGCAGCTGCACTGGGGTGAGAGCTACCTCGCGCTCGACCTGTCCGGCCTCGAGCTGCGCGTCGGCCAGCAGGTGGTGAGCTTTGGACAGGGGGAGATGCTCAGCGTGCTGGACGTGGTGAACCCGCGCGACCTGCGCGAGCCGCTCCTCACCGATCCGAGCGAGCTGCGCTTGCCGCTCTTGATGACGCAGCTGGGCTTTACACAGGGCAGCTTGCGCACGCAGCTCCTGGTGGTGCACGAGCCTTACTTCGGCCTGAGCGCGCCGCCGCTCGGAGAGTGGAGCCCGCTGCGCAAGCTCCTCCTCGAGAACCGCGCGCTCGGCCCGGCGCTCGGGGATCGCGCGCTGCGCAACCGGCACGAGCCGGCGCAGTGGCCGCTCGATCCGGCTGCGACGCAGCTCCACGGGCGGCTGACCTGGAGCGGGCCCGGCGTCGACCTCACGCTCTCGGCGGGCAGTATGCTGGACGCGCTGGGTGTACCGAGCCTGCCGCCGCCGTCCGCCTTCAACGGCGCGCTCATCGACATGCCGATCCACCACCCGCGCTACGCCAGCTTCGGGCACTCCGGAGCCTGGACGCTCGGCGCGTTCGTGGTGCGCTGGGAGGCCGCGTTCGACCACCAGCATCCGCTCACGGCGCGCCGCACGGACAGCGCGCTGCCGAGCTGGTTCGCGCTTCGCCGCCACCAGCTGCAGGGTATGCTGGGCGTGTTGTACGCGCCCGGCGTGTCCACGAGCGCTGCGCTCGAGGTGGCCCAGACGTACGTGCTCGACAATCCGGGCCGCAGCCGTGAGCTGCGGGTGGCACCGCTCTTCCCGGTCGAGGCCACGCGTTTGGCGCTGCGTTTCAATCACAGCTTCTGGAGCGACCGCTGCAACGTGAGCTTCCTGCTATTGCGCATCGGCGGGCAGGCTCTGAACGCCTGGGCCGCGCGCGCGGAGCTCGGGGTCAAGCTGCTCGACGCTGTCGAGGTGAGCCTCGGCTTCATCACCTACCAGCCCACGAGCCGCTTCGGTTTCTTCTACGGCTTCGAGCGCCACGAGCGAGCGTATCTGAACGTCCGCTGGGATGTGTCCCGCTGAGCGTCAGGGGCTCGGCTGCAGCGGTACGGTCGCTTCCTCCACGGCGCGCGTGCTCGCGCCGTCCTGCACGGCGCCCTTGCGCAGCATCTCGGAGAGTCCGCTGCTGCGCATGAACCAGCCGCCGAAGCCCGGCGCGAGCGAGGTGACCGCGTGCAACAGCCGAACGGGGCCCGGATTCACTGCGATCTCGGCCTCGTCCCGCACGAGCGCCCGCACCACCGCAGCGGCGACCTTCTGGGGCGTCGTCATGCCGACGAGCGCCGACGGCTGCGCGATCTGCCGCTCCTTCGCCATGTCCGCGAACATGCCTTCGCCGGCGACGAAGCCCGGCGTGATCAGCGACGCGCTGACCCCGCTGCCGTGCAGCTCGACACGCAAGCTGGTCGTGAACGAGCCGACGGCCGCCTTCGTGGCTGCGTAGCCGACCTCGAACGGGATGGGAGACTTACCCGCGAGCGACCCGATGCTGACGATGTGGCCGCGCCTGCGCGCGAGCATGCCCGGCAGCAGGCTGCGCGTGAGCGCCATGGGCACGAGCGCGTTCAGCTGCAGCATCGCCTCGAGCTCGTCCTCCGTGCTGTCGGCCACCGCGCGCAGGCTGTAGAGGCCCGCGTTGTTGACGAGCAGATCGACCTGTCCCAGCTCGCGCTCCACGTCTGCCAGGAGCTCGCTGCGCTGCTCCTTGACTGTCAGATCGGCTGGGAACGCGTGCACGCGTCCGCCGTGCGCGCGCAGCTCGCTCGCAAGGCGCTCCAGCGGCTCCGCGCTGCGGGCCACGAGCCCCATGTTCACGCCCTGCGCGGCGAGGGCGCGCGCGATGTGCACGCCAATGCCGCGAGACGCGCCCGTGATCAACGCATTCCAACCCTGTAGCTTACGCACGCTGGCCCCCTTCATTCTTTCAAACGACGTTGACGCTCCGCTCGTGCTCGGCCGCGGGCCTCTCGCCGCTGTCAGCTGCAGCGCCGTGCTCGCGCGCGAAGCGGCCCATGTGTGCGAGCAGCGCGAGCGGCAAGGGCGCGCGCGTCTGCCCGTCGAGCTCACGGTAGAGCGCGGCCAGGTTGACCACCAGCCGCTCCGGCTCGCCCCAGCTGCGCTGCGACGCCAGTTCGTGTGCCAGCGCGTCGACCCCGACGCCCGCGGCGCGCGCCTGTTCGGCGCGTTGCTTGAGCTGCACCCAGTAGTCGCGCACCTCGCGCACGCCCTGCTTGTCCGTGATCGGTCCGTGTCCGGGCACCACGGTGTCCACGTCCAGCGCCAGGATGCGATCGCACGCCGCGATCCAGTTCGCGACCGGGCCGGCCCACATGATCGGGTGACTGTCGATGAACAGGATGTCGCCGGTGTAGATCACGCGCTCGCCGGGCACGTGCACCAGCACGTCGCCGCGCGTGTGCGCGGGTCCGACCTCGATCAGCTGCACGAGCTTGTCACCCAGGTCGAGCTCCAGCGTGCCCTGGAACGTGGTGTCCGGGACGCGCAGCTGCACTGCTCCGAAGTCGAACGCGCCGAAGGCCTCCACGATGAAGTACGCCGCATCCACGAGGTGGGCTGCAGGCTTGATGCCCACGCGTGCGAGCAGGCGCAGCGCGCGCTGCGCCGCGCTCGAGCCCGAGATGGTTCGCGCGCTCGCCACGAGCACCTGCATCAGCCGCGGTGGCAGCTCGCGCATCTCGTGCGCAGTGGCCTCGGAGCTGATGATCTTCTTGTCGGAGAGCAACGCGTTGCCCCAGCAGTGGTCGCCGTTGGCGTGTGTGTTGACCACGCTCTCGATGGCTGCGCCCCCCGTGACGCGCTCCATGCGTGTCAGCATGCGGCGCGTCAGCGCATGATCGTACAGGGTGTCGACGAGCAAGGACGCGCGGCCGCCGCGTACCAGCCCGGCGTTGCTGTAACCCCAGCTGCCGCGCTGCAGGTACGCGTACACGCCGCTTCCGACCTCACGCAATTCGGGCTCGGCTGTCATGCGCCCAGTCTTACGCGCGTGTGTTGCGAGTCGCAAGCGGCGCGCTGCGGGTTCAATTGATTGTCAGATTGCGTTAGGTTCAGAGCGAAGGGGGAGACATGATGCAAGACGAGTTGCTCGGCGGTTGGCGTCCCGTGCGCTGGGAATGGGAGAGCTGCCGCACCGGGCAGCTGCTTTATGCCACCGAAAATCTGGAGGGCCTCTTGATCTACGCGGCGGATGGCACGATGTCCGTGCGCGTGCGCTCCACCCGCAAGGCGTCGTCGTCTGCGCCGCCGCCGCCCTGGCGCCTGCGCCAGACGCCGTTGCAGTGGATCAAGCGACTGAGCGTCGCGACACCGGGCTATCAGTGGGGCTACTCCGGGCGCTACGAGATCGACGAGGCGCGCTCCGAGCTGCTCCACCACGTGGAGCTGCGCTCGATCGGCGTATCGAGTGAGCCCATCCTGCGGCGTCACTTCACGCTCGACGCCGATCGACTGTGCCTCGAATATACCGATCGCGGCTCGCGCGATCGCATCCACTGGCGCCGCGCTGCTGCGAGGCACGGCACGCGAGCGGCGGTCTCCGCGCAGGTCGGCGCGGTCTCGTGAAGCCGAGCGATCTACTGGCCTTTGCGTGTCTGATCGTCCCGCAGCTGATCGCGGCGGCCGGCGCGCCGGCGCTCTGGCCCGCGCAGCTCAGCGAGCCGATCTATCTCGCGCACGTCGCGACGCGGCTCACGACCTCCGTGCTCATCGTCGCGCGCCTGTTCAAGTGGAGCCCCAGCTTCGAAAAGCTGCAGCTCGCGCTGTTTCTGGCTGGGATGCCCGTGATCTATCTGTGGTGCGCCGCGCTGCGAGGTACCGCGTCCGACGTGCGTACGGAGCTGCTCGGTTTGGTCCTGTTCGCCCCGTGTGCGGTGCTCGGTCATGTCCGGTGGTCGTGGCTGTTGCCCGCGGGCATCGCAGCTCACGGCTTCGCCTGGGACGTCTGGCACCATGGATCCAGTTACGTCAGCGACTGGTACGCGAACGCTTGCCTGGGGGTGGACATCGGCTTCGGTCTGTACGGGGCGCTGCTTTTGTGGCGCGACCGCTCCGAGCGCCGCGCGGCTCTGACAGTCAGTTGATCTTGCGCTCGCGGTCGCGCCAGTAAGGCTCGCGCAGCACGTGTTTGAGCACCTTGCCGGTCGAGTTGCGCGGCAGCGCCGCCACGAGCTCGACGCGCTTCGGGACCTTGAACTCGGCGAGCTTCTGGCGTGCGAGCGCGGTCAGGTCGCGTGAGGTCACTTGCTCCGGACCGCGCGGATGCACGACGGCCATCACGATCTCGCCCCAGTAGTCGTCCGGAACGCCGATCACCGCGACGTCCAGGACGCCGGGATGCGTGCGCAGCACGCGCTCGATCTCGGCCGGGTACACGTGCTCGCCACCGCAGATGATCATGTCCTTCATGCGATCGCAGACGTACAGAAAGCCGTCCTCGTCGAGGTAACCGCAGTCACCCGTCTTGATCCAGCCGTCCACGAGAGTCGCTGCCGTGGCCTCGGGCAGGTTCCAGTAACCGACCATCTGCGCCGGCGAGCGGATCACGATCTCGCCAGGCTCGCGCGGCTCGGCGAGCTTGCCGTCCGGCTTGACGATGCGGATCTGTACACCCGGCATGGCCGTGCCCGCGGCCGCCATGCGCGATTCCGGCCCGGTCCAGTGGTGCTCGGGGCGCAGCGTCACAGCGAGGTTGCCGGTCTCCGTGAGCCCGTACATCTGACAGAACTCGCACTTGAACACGTCGCGCGCCCGCTCGAGGAGCGCGCTCGACATGGGCGAGCCGCCGTACAAGATCGTCTTGAGCGAGGAGAAATCCGTGCTCTCACACGCTGGCTCCGCGAGCAGCACGAACATCATCACCGGCACCATGCCGGTCTTCGTGACGCCGTAGCGCGGGATCAACTCGAGGATGCGGTGTGGATCGAACGTCGGCACGATGATGTGCGTGCTGCCGCCGGCGAGGCCGCGCACGAGCCACCAGAAGCCCGCGACGTGGAACGTGGGCACGAACAGCAGGGTGACATCGCTCTCGTCGAGCGTGATCCACGGGTCGTTGCGAGCGGCGAGCTCGCGCGCGATCGCGAAGAACGTGCGGTTTGGCAGCAGCACGCCCTTTGCGAGGCCCGTGGTACCGCTCGTGTAGAGTTGTGTCACCACCTCTTCGTCGGTGTACGGCCCGAGGTCGACTGGCCCACTCGCCGAGCCCAGCCATGACTCGAAGCCTGGCGTGGAGCCGCTCGCCGCCGTCAGCGACACGAGCGCCGGTCGCGAGGGCAGGTGAGGCAACACGCCTTCGATCACCGGCAAGAGCTCGGGCTCCACGAACACGAGCTTCGCGCCCGAGTCCGCGAGTACGTGGCGAACCTCATCCGGCGCCAGGCGCCAGTTGATCGGCACGCTCACGGCTTTCGCGATGGCCGCGCCAAACAGGAGCGCGACCGAGCTCAGGCCGTCGCGACCGAACAGCGCGACGCGCGTGCCGGGACGGATGCCGTCGCGCACGAGCGCGGCAGCCACTGCAGCGGCGCGGTCCGCGAGCGCCTGATAAGTCTGCTCCTGATCGTCGATGCGCAGCGCGAGCTTGTCACCCAGGCGGCGCGCCATCAGCGCAGGCAGCTCTGCGAGGCTGCGCGGCTCCACGTTCGTGCTCATACGCTCTCCTCATTCGCAGACGAGGTGCTTCCGTAGCCAAGCACCTCGTCGTGGATGTGTACGGCCAGGGCTTCGGGCGTGGCGAAGTCGAGCAGCACCGTGCCGGGCAGCTGCACGTCGAGGGCCAGCTCGAGGCGCGTCTTCGTCTCGAGGCCCGACAAGGAATCGATGCCGAGGTCGAAGATGCCCGCGTGCGGATCGATCTGCGACAGGCTCGTGAAGCCCAGCACCTGCGCGAGCAACGCTCGCAGCTGCGTCACCAGAATGCTCACGCGCTCGCCCGGCTGCGCGGCCTCGAGCTCCGCGCGCAGCGCACCCGGTGCGAGCAGGCCCGTCGCGCCGAGCGCGCCGCCGGCTGCTCCGAGCGCATCCGGACCCGCGAGCGCCTCGAGGTACAACGGCACGGGTCGCGGTGCCGCACGCCGCGCCAGCACCGCCCAGTTGATCGAGGCGAGCATCACGTACGCGGCCGGCTGCGCGAGCCACTGCTCCAGCGCGCGCAGCGCCTTGCCGGGCGCGATCGGATGCAGACCGCGCGCGCGGCCGTGTGCCCGCGCGGACGCCGTCAGCCGCGACACCATGCCCACGCCGCTCCACGGCCCCCAGCCCACGCTCAGCCCGCGCAACCCCTCGGCGCGGCGCTGCTGCATCAGCGCATCCATGAAGCCGTTGGCGGCAGCGTACGAGGTCTGGCCGAAGCTGCGCAGCACCGCAGACGCCGAGGAGAACGCGAGGAAAAAGTCGAGCGGCAGGTCCCGCGTCAGCTGGTGCAGGTGGAACGCGCCGAGCACCTTCGGCCGCAACGTGGCTTGCCAGCGCTCGCGCGTCTGCTCGAGGAGCTTGCCGTCGTCGATCACGCCGGCCGTGTGCACGATGCCGCGCAGAGCGGCACCCCCGCGCGCGATCTCCGCCAGCAGCTTCGCCAGCGCCGCGCGTTCGCTCACGTCGACCTGACGCGTGTGCACCTCTACACCGCGCTCCTGCATGCGCGCGATGCGCGCCTGCGTCGTGGTGCTGACGGAGCGCCGGCTCACGAGCCACAGCTGCCGCGCGCCGCGTGCGATCAGCCAGTCCGCGACCTCCAGGCCCAGATCCCCGAGCCCGCCCGTGATCAGGTACGCCGCTTGTGTCTGCAGCTCGAGGTTGGAGCCAGCTCGCCCAGCGGCGTCGAGCGCGGGCAGCTCCACGACGATCTTGCCCACGTTCTTGCCCTGCGACAGCTGACGGAACGCGTCGCTCACGTGCTCCACGGGGTAGGTCTGCACCGGCAGCGGGCTGAACGCGCCCTGCTCGAGCCAGGTGCACGCCTTGCGCAGCATGTCGGGCAGGCGATGGATGACCTCGGCGCCGACCTCTCCGAGATCGAACGTGAAGTACCTGGCGTCCGGCCGGTGGCGCGCGACTTCATCGTGCGACCAGATGCCGCGCTTGCCGATCTCCACGAAGCGCCCGCGCGGCGCGAGCGCGGCGAAGCTCGCATCGATCATCTCGCCAGCGAGCGAGTTGAGCACCACGTCCACGCCGCGACCGCCCGTCGCGCGCAGGACCTCGGCTGAAAAAGCCGTGGAGCGCGAGCTCATCACGTGCTCGATGCCCTGGGCGCGCAGGAAGTCCCACTTCGACGGGCTCGCCGTGGCCAACACCTTCGCGCCGATGCGCTGGCACAGCCGGATCGCCGCCTGGCCCACGCCGCCGGCAGCGGCATGGATCAGCACGCTCTCACCCGCCTTCAGCTTCGCCAGATCGTGGAGCGCGTACATTGCGGTCAAGAACGCCGTCGGCAGCGCGGCCGCTTCGGCGAACGAGATGTTCGAGGGCTTTGGCACTGCGGCCTCGGCCACGACTGTGACGTAGTGCCCGAGGCACTCGTTGCCGATCGCGATCACCGCGTCTCCCAGCTTGAAGCGGTCGACGCCCGCGCCCACGCGGCACACGACGCCCGCGCACTCGAAGCCGAGCTTTTTGGACGGCGTCTCGAGCAGCCCCCAGATGAACAACACGTCCTTGAAGTTCGCGCCCACGCCGCGCACCGCGATCTCGATCTCGCCCGGACCGGGCTCGCGGCGCTCCGCGGGCACGAGGCACAGGTTGTCCGGTGAGCCGGGCTCCGTCAGCCGCACTTCGATCGCTGCAGAGCCGTGCGCCGCTGAGCGCTGCACGCGCTCGAGCCGCGGCACGAGGCGCTGGTGCGCGCGCAGCGCGACGTGCTCCTCGGGCACGTTCGCTCGCAGCTCCTCCACCACGCGCGCGGCTTCGCCGGTGAGCGTGCGGCGCGAGAGTAGGGGATCGAGGTCGATGTGCAGGCACTCGCAGCCGGGGATCTCTTCGCGCAGGCTGCGCAAGAGCGCGGGCAGCGCCGCTTGCGCGAGCTGCAGGGACTCCGCGGCGCGGCCCGTGAGCAGCGCGCCGCGCGTCAGCACGAGCAGCCGCTGTGCGGCTGGCGCCTCGCTGATCATGGCGCGCGAGAGGTCGAGCAGTGGCCCACAGCCGAACAGGTCGCGCGCGAAGTGCTGCGCGGCCTCGGCCCCCAGCTGCGGAGCGTCGAGCGCCCAGGCGTAGAGCACATGCGTGCAGCAGGCCGCCGTGTGCTCGCTGTCGCGCAGCTCGCTGAACAACGCCTCGAGCTGCGCGGCGCTCGCAGGATCGACTTGGTAGCGATCGCGGCCCAGCCGCTGCAAGCTGCCGCCGCTGCCTGCGCTCACCACCACGGCGCGCTCCAGCTCCGGAGCGAGCTGCGCGAGCACCGCCTCTGCTGAGCCTGCCGCGTCCGCGAACACGAGCCACGTGCGAGGCGCCGCGTGCTGCCCCTCGTGCGGCTCGGGCAGCGCCTTGTCGTACCAGGTGAAGTCGTACGCGAGCTTCGCGATGTCCGCGTCGAGCGCGCGGCGGATGGCGGCGGGTGATGCCGCTTGTAGCTTCAGGCCCTGGATCTCGCAGCTGACGCGGCCCAGCGCGTCGTACAGGGTCACGTCCATGTGACGGGTGCTGGCGTCTGCCGACTGCGTGCCGCGCGCCGACACGCGCACGTACGCTTCGCTGCCCGCCGCGTCGTACAGCGCGAGCGCGTCGATGCCGACCGGCAAGTAGGCCACCCCATCCTCTGCCAGCAGCGCGCCCACGAGGTGAAATGCGGAGTCGAGCAGCACCGGGTGCAGCAGGTACGACGCATCCGATTGCGGCACGGACGCCGGGATGACGACCTTGCCCAGCACCACGTCACCGACGCGGCGCACACCGCGCACGCCGCGGAAGCTCGGGCCGTAGTTCACGCCGCGACCCGCCTCGCCCGCAGCTTCGTACAGCGCGGCCGCATCGAACGCCGGATCGAAGCGCAGCGCTGCGCTCTCCAGCGTGGTCTGCGGGCGCGGCTCGGCGAGCGTCGTGAGCAGGCCGTGGGCGTGGCGATCCCACGCGGCGTCCAGCACGTCGTCTTCGAGCGCGGAGCTCTCGATGCGAAATGCGTGCTGGCCATCGGCATCGCCCTGCAGGTAGGTGCGGACGCGGCGCGCGCCTCCCGCCTCGAGCCGCAGCGGGGCATCGATCACCAGGTCACGCACGCAGAGCGTTTGCTCGCCGAGGGTGGCGCGGCCCGCGGACAACGCCAGCTCCACGTACCCCGCCGCGGGAAACACCACGTGCTCGAAGATGCGGTGATCGGCCAGGTACGGAAACTGCTCGACCCCGATCTCGCATTCGTGCGCGTGCTCGTCGATGCGCGAACCGAGTAGGCCCGGCGCTGCAGCCGTGCGCTGCGTCAGCCCGCCGCCGGAGGTCCAGTAGCGCTGGCGCTCGAACGCGTACGTGGGCAGCGCGACGCGTGCGTAGCCGCCGTCCGCGTACAGAGCCTGGAAGTCGATGGGCACGCCCGCGCAGTACAGCGCAGCGAGCGCGAAGCTCAGCTGCTGTGCATCGGGCCGCTTCGGATCCAGCAGAGCCACGCGCGTGCCGGAGCCGAGCGCGCTCGCGAAGCTCAGCAGCGTCGGGCGCGGTCCGACCTCGACGAACACCTGACAGCCGCGCGCCTGCAAGGTCTGCAAGCCCGCGCCGAAGCGCACCGGCGCGGCGGCGTGTTTCACCCAGTAGTCTGCGCCGAGCCACTCGTCGCCGGCGACCTCGCCGCTCACGTTCGAGACGAGCGCGACGCGCGGCCGCTTCAGGCGCACGCGCCCGACGTGCTCCGCGAACGCGCCGAGCGCAGGCGTGATCAGCGGCGAGTGAAAGGCGTGCGAGACCTGCAGGCGCTTGTATTTAAGGCCGCGTGTCTCGAGCTCGCCCGTGATCTTCAGGATCGCGCGGTCCGCGCCGGACAGCACGGTCTGCGCGGGCGCATTCACGGCCGCGATGGCGAGCTCGGCGCGCAGCGGAGCGATCAGCTCGGCGAGCGCTTCTTCGCCGGCCTGCACGGCGATCATCGAGCCCGGCCGCGCGAGCTGCTGCATCAACCGTCCGCGCTGGGCCACGAGACGCATCGTGTCTTCGAGCGACAGAGCGCCCGCGACGCAGGCGGCGCTGAGCTCGCCCACGCTGTGTCCGATGACGAACGACGGCTTGATGCCCCACGTGGCGAGCAGCGCGGCCAGCGCCAGCTCGATCGCGACGATCAGCGGCTGCGCGAGCTGCGTCTGGCTGAGCTCGCTCTCGCCGTGCGTCCCCCCGTACAGCGCGTCGATCAGCGACACGCCGTGCTCCTGCGCCAACACCCGATCGCAGCGCTCGAGCTCGGCGCGAAACGCCGGCTCCGACTCGAACAGCCCGCGCCCCATGCCGGCGTATTGACTGCCCTGACCGCTGAACAGGAACGCGACCTTCGGGGGGATGCGCACGTGCGCTGCGGGCTTGCCCGACTCCAGATGCGCCTGCAGCTGGGCGCGCGCGTCCGCACACGAGTCGCTCGTGATCGCGATGCGCTGTGACAGGTGCGAGCGGCCGGTCGCTGCGGAATAGGCGATGTCGGGCCAGGTCTCGGGCAGCGCGGCGTCCGGCCCGGCGAGCCTCGCCACGTAGCGGCGGCACAGCTCGCGCAGCGACCACGGCGTACGCGCGGACAGGCACAGCGTGTGGTGCGTGCGCGCCGGCCGCTCCTGGCTGCGTGCCGCTGACGGCGGCGCTTCTTCCAGCACGATGTGCGCGTTCGTGCCGGTGAAGCCGAACGAGCTGACTCCGCCCACGCGCCGCGGGCCGTACGCGGGCCACGGCCTGAGCTGGGTGGGCACCTGGACGGGCAGCTCGTCCCAGTGGATGCGCTCGCTCGGCTTGTCGAAGTGCAGGTGCGGTGCGATCTGACCGCGCTCGATCTGCAGGATGGCCTTGAGCATGCCGATCACGCCCGAAGCCGGCTCGGTATGCCCGAGGTTGGTCTTGGAGGAGCCGACGAACAGCGGACGCGTCTCTGCGTCGTGCGTGTCGGAGAACACCTCGCCGAGCGCGTTCAGCTCGATCGGATCGCCGAGGGCGGTGCCCGTGCCGTGCGCCTCGACGTATCCGACGTCAGCCGGGCTCACGCCGGCGCTCGCGAGCGCCGCGCGCACGACGCGCTCCTGCGCGGGACCGTTCGGCACCGTGAGCCCACCGCTCGCGCCATCCTGGTTGATCGCGCCGCCGCGCAGCACCGCCCAGACGCGGTCGCCGGCTGCGACCGCATCGCGCAGGCGCTTGAGGACGAACACGACGCCACCGTCGCTGCGCACGTAGCCATCGGCGGAGTCGTCGAACGTCTTGCAGCGGCCGTCGGGCGCGAGCATGTGCGCCTTGGAGAACACGACGTGTCCGAGCGGCTGCAGGAGCACGTTGATCCCCGAGGCGAGCGCCATGTCGCACTCGCCGCGGCGCAAGCTCTCGATCGCCAGCTGCACGGCCACGAGCGAAGATGAGCACGCCGTATCGACGGTCATGCACGGGCCCTGCAGGCCGAGCGCGTACGAGATGCGTCCCGAGGCGGCGCTCGGCGCGAGACCGATGCCCATCCACGGGTTGATCGCGCTGGGCGTGATGTGCCCCATCACGATCGCCGAGTAGTCCACCGAGCTCAGGCCCACGAACACGCCCGCTTGGCTGCCGAACACACGATCGACGGCGATGCCTGCGTGCTCGAGCGACTCCCACGTCATCTCGAGCAGGATGCGGTGCTGGGGATCCACCGCCGCAGCTTCCCGCGGCGAGACCCGGAACAGCCCGGCGTCGAAGCGATCGACCTGAGAGATGAAGCCACCGCGGCGCGTGCACATCTTGCCGGGCTTGTCCGGATCCGGATCGTAATAGGCGTCCTTGTCCCAGCGGTCGCGCGGCACCTCTTCGATCAGCTCGGTGCCGCTCTGCAGCACGGACCAGAACTGCTCCGGCGTATTGACCCCGCCGGGCAATCGGCACGCCATCCCGACCACCGCGATCGGCTCACTGCGGCTCTGCTCGAGCTCGGCCACGCGCTCGCGTAGCTTGCGGATCGCGCCCAACGCATCGCTGAGCAGCTTCTGCGGGTCAGATGTCCCGGCCATATTTACTCCGTGGAGGTATGAGGGCTGATCAGTGGCGGGCCGTGCCGGTGCGGTCGCTCGCGGCGAGCTGCTCCAGCTCACGCGCCAGCTCCGACTCGAGGCTCTGCAGGTCGTCGGCCGGCGGCTCGGCGACTGCGGCAGCAAGCGGCGCGCGCCTCACAGGCGCGGCGTTGCCGGCTTCCAGCTTCGACAACAGGAACGGGACCAACGTCTCGAGCGTTGGATAGTCGAATAACAAGGAGCTACGCAGCCGGAAGCCGAGCTGCTCTTCGAGATACAGCTTCAGCTCGAACGCCTTCAGCGAGCTCATGCCGAGCGAGGTCAGCTGGCCGCGTGGCTCGATCTCGGCGGGATCGATGTCCAAGCGCCGTGCGGTCTCGTTGCGCAGGAAGTCGGTCAACAGCTCGGCGCGCTCGGCTTCCGAGACCGCGGCGAGCTGATCTTTGAACAGGAGCTCGGTCATGTGGCTTGGCTCTCTGGCGTTTTGGGTGCGGGTGCGATGTCGAGCATGGCGAGCGTGACCTTGCCGCGCGCCCGGCCCGAGAGGCTGTCGGTGAACTCGCACGTCGTATGGAACACGACGGTGCCCCGGAGCTCATTCATGTGCTGCGCGTGGATCGTGCCCTCGAAGTCCCGGGCATTGATCTGCGAGCTGAAGCGGCTCTGCAGGCTGACGATCAGGAAGTGACCCAGTTGCCGCCGGTGATACTCGTCGAGCGTGAGATGATTGAACACCGGCAGCACGCGGTTCTCGATGCAGGCCGCGACGATGGTGTACGCGAGCTGGTTGAAACAGATGTTGAACTCGACGGCGTTGAAGTGTCCGGTGTCTGCGATGTAACAGCTCTCTGGAATCGAGAATTTTCCGCGCATGGACAGGTGCGCGAAGGGATCGTCCTTGGCGTACTCCACGACGGCCGACTTCAAGTAGCGGCACTCGGGTTTGTAGGGTTCCAGGGTCTTGGCCACCAACCTGTCTGAGACCTGGATGGTTTGCATCACTGGGTTGGGTTGCGTCTTCGCGGTACCGTCAGCCATGACAACCTCACACCTTCCACGGTTGTTCGTGTCTCTTGCTCGCTGCCGTTCGTGTAGAACGGGTGCCCGTCGTACACGCCGATGCGGTAGCTCTTGCTCTGCTCACCGGGCGGCGTCGTCGACGCTTTGTGGATCACAGTGCGATTGTCCCAGTAGAGGATGTCGCCGAGCTGCCACGTGTGCGTGTGCACGTGTTCTGCGCGCTCTACAAAGTCCAGGAGCTCATTCAGCAGTTCTTCGTTCTCGTCGCGTGACAGTCCAACGAAGCCTGTCGTGAAACCGCTGCTGATATACAGAGCCGGTCCCCCGGTGATGGGATGTTTGAGCACCGCGGGATGAGATACGGGCGGCGCGTGCGCTTCGATCAGCTCCAGCATGTCGACGAGGGCGCGGTCGATGTCGTCGGCAGAGAGCTTGTAACGCCACTTGGCCTCGTGGATTGCGCGCAAACCGTCTACGCGGTTCCGCAGCCTGGCGGGCAGGCTCTCGTACACGCGCACCATGTCGATGTAATACGTCTCACGCTTGTGAGTCGGCAGGATCTGCGGGTACACGAGCGTGGTGGACAGCGGCGCGGACATGAACTGGTAGTCCGTATGCCAGTACTGTCCCGTGCCGGCCACGCCGACCTTGCGCCCGTCCTCGAGCACGTTCGAGGACACGAAGATCTCTGGGTACTGCGGATGGTGATAGTTCGCCTGCAAGTACACCTGCGGCGTGCCGAGACGCTTCGCGAATGCGAGATACGCAGCCTCGTCCGCCGATTGGTCGCGAAGCACGAGTAGCTTGTGGCGATAGACGGCAGCCTTGAGCTCGTCCACCTCCGCGTCGGTCATGCGCTTGACGTCGACCCCGGTGACGTCTGCTCCGATGCCGGAGCCTCGTGGCAGCTCGATCTTCATGGTTCGCCCCCCAATGACGTTGCCGCATCGTTCCGCAGTGACATGAGAGTGGTGCAGCTCTCGCGTCACGGCGACATGCCCCCGTGGCTTGTGTCCCCGCTGCACTTCTCAATCCCCGCGGCCAGACTCGCTGCGTACTATAATTGTATTCGAACTATCGCAAGAGGAATTCGTTTTGCACGTGCTGCCGTGCGCACCGCGCGCGTGACGTAACACTGATGTTGCCGATCATCGAAACGCGCATCACTGGTCTTCGACAATTAGAAGCCGTGCGCTGAGCACGCATGCGCGGCAGCGTGCTTGACCTTTCGCGTGCTGCATGTATTACGAACGCATTCGTGAACTGGGGGACACGCACGCGCATCGCGGTGACTGCGTAGGGCGTGGCGCTCCGTTGCTGCAGGAGCCGCATCGTGAAATCGCTCTACCTGATCAATCCGAAGCCGGACTTTCCGACGTACTTCGCTGCGGACTATTTTGCCGCAGCGGGGCTGCCCTCAGTTGCCCAAATCGCCGACCTGGCGATTCCATCACTCGCCGCGATGGCGCAACCGTATCTCGATGTGACTCTTTGTGACGAACTCATACATGATGTTGACACTCGCGCCGATTGGGACGTTGTGGGCATCACGGGGAAGATCAGTCAGGTCGGAGGCATGATCCGCTGGGCGAAGCACTTCCGTGACGCAGGGAAGGTGGTCGTCATCGGTGGCTCACTGGCCACCTTGTCGCCCGAGGTGCTGCGCCCGCATTGCGACGTGCTGGTGAAGGGTGAGATCGAAGAGATTGCGCCGCAGCTCTTCTCGGACCTCGCGTCCGGAAGGTTTCAGAGCGAATACGAAGGTGGACGCCCCGATATGGGCGCGTGCTCCATCCCGCGCTGGGATCTGTATCCCAATGAGCGCGCGCTGATCGGACCCTTACAGACCTCGCGTGGTTGCCCGTTCCATTGCGAGTTCTGCGACGTGATCCAGTACGTCGGGCGCAAGCAGCGTCATAAACCGGTACCGCTGGTTTTGGCAGAGCTCGACGAGCTGTACCGCCACGGATATCGGGCGGTCTTTCTCGCGGATGACAATTTCACTGTATATCGTGCTCGCGCGCGCGAGTTGTTGCAGGCAATTCGCGACTGGAACCTGCGCCGCGCCGAGCCCGTTCGCTTCTTCACGCAACTGTCGATCGACATCGCGACAGACTCGGAGATGCTCAAGCTGTGCGCGGAGGCTGGGCTCACCACTGTGTTCATCGGCATCGAAACGCCGAACGAAGACAGCTTGCGCGAGACCGGTAAGGTCCAGAACCTGCGAACGAACCTGGTCGACTCGGTGGCGGAGTTCTTCGCGCATGGCATCGCGGTGATCGGCGGCATGATCGTGGGCTTCGACGCCGACACGCAGCACACCTTCCAGACGCAGCTCGACTTCGCGCAGTCTGCAAACATCCCTTGCTTCACGGTGGGCGCGCTGGTCGCGCCCGCAGCCACGCCGCTGCGCACGCGCTTGCAAAAGGATGGTCGCATTCGAGCGGGTTCCGAAGCCGCAGCCACGCCTTGGTCCACGAACATCGTGCATCCGACGATGAGCGGCGAGGAGCTGATAGGTGGGCTGCGCTGGTTGGTGAACCGATTGTATAGCCCGGAGGCGTTCGGCGACCGCGTGCAACGGTTTGTCGAAATGCTGCAGCCTTGTGTCCCACGGCAGCTGCAGAACGCTCCGCCGCGCCGCTCCGGCCGCGACATCGAGCTCGACCTCTACGATCTAATAGGTGAGCTTAGACATGCAGGGCCCGCGGAAGCGAACCTTTGGAGCCGCATCATGAGCGTCTTGAGCCACAAACCTGACGCTGCACCTTACGTGTTTGGGAGCCTGGCAAACTATCTGCAGATTCGCCACATGCTGAATGAGGGACAGTTCTGGGAGCCGCAGCTCGCGCAGATCCCTACGGCATCGCAAGCGCTGTCGGTGTTGCGCACTCGGCCGCGAACGAACCTGAGCGTCGTTCAGGGCTGAGTCACCGCCTTACTACCGGAGATAGCTCATGTCACAGGTCGCACAGCGCGCGCCGCGTCGCCGCTCGCGCGCGCACCCCGTGCTGGTGCGCGTGATGGCACTGCCGTTGGCCGCGCTCCAGCTCGCGGCCGTCCTGCTATCACCGTGGCGCCTCGGCCGGCTGGTACGCGCGATCAACGTGCCCCGCATGCGCGAGCATGGCCTGCGCACGAGTCTGACTGTCATGGGCGTGGCGCTCGGCGTCGCGGTGCTGCTGGCGGTGGGAGTTGTGTCTGGCTCGATACTGAGATCGATCAGCGCGACGCTCGATGATCTGGCCGGCAAGTCAGATCTCCACATCGCGTCCGGGAACAGTGGCTTCAGCGAGGACCTCATTGAACAGGTTCGTGCGGTAGCTGGTGTTGGTCATGTCGCACCTGTCCTGCAACAGATAGTCAGTATCCGAGACGACAGGTTGCGTCACGAACGGCTACTGGTGCTCGGAGTCGACCTGCTGAACGAGGATGACGCGTACTTCCGCGACTACCAGTCCAAGGAGCTGGCGGTGCTGAAGCGCGGTGGAATCGAGTTCCTGAACTCCACCACGAACATCGTGTTGAGCCGGCAGTTCGCGGAGCGGCACGGCTACAAGCTCCATGACCACATCCGGCTGCTCGGCGCGCGCGGCATCGAGGCGTTCGAGATCTGGGGCTTCATCGACAGCCCGACCGTCGGCCGCGCGTTCGGTGGCGCCGTCGCGGTCATGTACTACCCGGCGATGCAGCTGGCGTTCGGGCGCGGTCGCAACGTGGACCGGCTCGAGCTCGCGCTGCAGCCCGGCACGAGCGCAAGCACGCTGCAGGCGCGCCTGCAAGAGCGGCTCGGCGACGCGTACGAGATCGGTCCCCCGAAGCTGCGCGGCGAGCACCTCGGCAAGATGCTCGGCTCGGTGCGCATGGCGCTCAGCATGGCTGGCGTCGTGGCGCTGCTCACGGGCCTGTTCCTGATCTACAACACGATGTGCACCAGCGTGCTGCAGCGGCGGCAGGAGCTCAGCATCCTGCGGGCGCTGGGCTCCACGCGCCGCGACCTGCTGTGGATGATCACCCTGGAGGGCGCGCTCCTGGGTGTGATGGGCGCGCTGCTTGGCACCGCGCTCGGCCTCGGTCTCGCGCGCGTGCTCCTGCACATCACGAGTCAGAGCGTGGAGCAGGTGTACATGCAGCTCGCGGTGAGCGAGCTGCACGTGCCGCCGGAGCTCGTCGCGGTTGCGGTCGTGCTCGGCGTGGTCGGCGCCACCGTGGCTTCGATCGTGCCCGCGTACCGCGCGGCGTCCATCATTCGCCCCACCGAGAGCGTACGAGTCACCACGCTCTTGGGAGCGCCTGGTACCGGCGGCAGCGCGCGCAGAGACGGGCTCGCGCTCGCGCTGATCCTCGGGGCGGTCGGGCTGATGCAGCTCGCACCCGTCCAAGGGCTGCCCGTCGGCGCGGCCGGCGCTGCGACTTGCATCCTGGTTGCGGGGGCGCTCAGCTTGCCGCGCTTCGTGCAGCTGTTGCGGCGCAGCTTGCAGGGCGCCTTTTGGGGCGTGGAGGTCGCGCTCGCGCGCGACAACCTGGGTCGCAACATGGGGCGCACGGTGATCACTGCGTCCACGCTCATGGCCGGCGTGGCCCTCGCCGTGGGCTTCGCCACGTTCATGGAGAGCTTCGTCGGCAGTCTGGACACGTGGACCTGGCAGGTGCTGCCGGGCGACCTGTTCGTGACGAGCGGCGCGCCCGTGAGTGGCCTGAGCGCGCGCAACACGCCGCTGGCGCCGGACCTCGCGGAGCGCCTGAAAGCGATCGAAGGCGTGCGCGAGGTGCGCGCGCTGCGTCTGTCGGAGATCGACTACGCCGGTACGCGCATCAAGCTCGCCTCGACGCAGCTCGACCTGCCTGACGCGCAGATCCACCTGCAGCCGACGGAGGGCAGCGAGCGGGCGCTGGTGCGCAGGCTAGCCGAAGAGCCGGTGGTCGCGATCAGCGAGAACCTGGCGCGGCGCTTCGGCCTCGGCAAGGGCGACAGCATCGCGTTCGCCACCGCGCACGGCACGCAGCGCTTCGAGATCGCGGCCGTCGTCGTCGACTACACCAGCGACCTCGGCGCAGTGACGCTCGACCGCCGCACGTACGTGCGCGCGTTCGGCGATGATCGCGTGGACACGTTCGAAGTGCGGGTGCAGCCCACGGCGGACGTCGAGCGCGTGCGCCGCGAGATCAACGCGCGCTACGGCGAGTCGCACGATCTGTTCGTGCTCACCAACCGCGAGTTCCGGCAGGAGTTCGCGAAGGCGGTGGATCAGATCTATCAGGTGCTGCGCACGATCGAGTTTGCCACCATCCTCGTGGCCGCGTTCGGCATCATCAACAGCCTGCTCATGGGCGTGCTCGATCGCGTGCGCGAGATCGGCATCCTGCGCGCGCTCGGCATGTTGCGGCGTCAGATCCGCAAGACGGTGGTGCTGGAGGCGGCGCTGCTGTGTGCGATCGGCATCGCAGCGGGACTGCTCACGGGCCTCGCCATCGGTTACGTCATGGTCGAGCACATCATGCTGGCCCAGCTCGGGTGGAGTATCCCGTACGCGGTGCCGCTGCGCTCGATCGCGGAGCTGTGCCTCGCGATCTTCCCGGTGGCCCTGCTCGCGGGCTGGTATCCCGCGTGGCGAGCCTCCGGGTTGATCGTGCGCGACGCGCTGGCTTACGAGGAGTAGCGCTCACTGGCGCAGCACGTCGATCGCGCGCTGCCGCGCCTCCGGCGTCAGGACGCGCAAGCGTGCGGGAGGCATGGCCTTGGGATCGTGTGGCGGCAAGAGCAACCGCTCGATCGCCAGGTCCTTCTCCTTGCGATCCATGCCCTGCAGGTCAGCGCGGAACTTGGCGCGCGAGATGCTCTGGTCCAGCAGCGGGCTGTGACACTGGTTGCAGGCCTGCATCAGCACGGCCCGACCATCCGCGCCCGGTTCGGTCCCGATGCCGAGCTCAGCCTGGATCTTCGGGTCGTCCGAGAACACATCGCGGATGTCGGGCAGCTCGGTCAGCGGCAGCTCGCCGCGGCGATAGGCCTGGTACGCCGCGGTGGCGCGCGCGAGCTTCGCAGGATCTGTCACCTTGACGTTGTGATAAGGCACGGAGATCGCGCCGCCGCCCCGCGCGAGCTCGTAGGACTCGCGCCAGGTCGCGCTCGAGCCCGGGATCGAGTTGTCGAAGGGCTGGTTGCCTCCGAGCCGCGCCGCGCTCGCCTTCACCTCGTCCTCTATGACAGCGGAGTGGAATACGTTCGGCTGCGTGCTGTTCGAGAGCGTCACGAACGTGCTGATGGTCTGCGGGTCGGTGCGCATGATCTGCAGCGGCGTGAAGCCGGACAGCGCCTCGTCGCCGTGCGCGGCGAAGTAATCGTCCAGCAGCGCCTTGCCGCCCTCGCTGACGCTGGAAAACCAGTGCGTCCAAGGCGCGTCGAACTCCTGCATGCGCAGGAACTTCAGCGTACCGGGACCTGTGGGCTCGTGACAGGGCTTGCAATCGAGCGTGGTGTTCTCGAGATCCTGCTCGTCGTACAGAGTGGTCTCGGTCCAACCCGCCTCGACCGCGGGCGTGAGCAGCTCACCCGGCGTACAGCCCTTGGGTTGCGCGTTGCAGGCCTGACGAAACTTGAGCAGATAGAAATGCAGAGACTTGTCGGTGCGATCGCTCGCGACCATCTCCAGAAACTGCTCGCCACGGGTGAACGCCACGGAGCTCAAGCTCAGTGGCACGAGCTTGATCTGCGTCGCGATCACGCGCGGGTTGATCGCGGATACGGAGCGCGTGGACAGCGCGCTCGAGTGTCCCGTGACGGAGATGGTCGCGTAGTCGCCGCTGGCGATCTGCGTGAACTCCTTGAGGTGAGCGCTGCTCATGCCGAGGGCTGCGTGCACTTCGTAGATGCTCGTGAATCTGGGCGCAGTCTGCGCGCAGAATAGGTCGCGAATCGCATGATTCTTGGCCCGTGCACACACGGCTGCGGTCTGCGCCGGCCCAGATGGCAACATGTCCAGCGGATCTGGCCAGTGCGCATACGAGCTCGCACGCGCCACGTCTGCAGCGCTCGGCTGCTCCGTTTCGGGCGCGTCCGCACACGCACCTAGCGCGAGCAGCGTGCACATCGCGAGCCGTACAGCGCACGCGCCCGAAGCTGCGCGCACGCGCGTCCCATTCCACCCTTCGCTGTGAGTTCTCATCGGCTCAGACATCCCCCGTTTGCGTAGACACAACCGACGACATGGTTGTCGCCCCAACTGCTCTCGCGCGGGAGCATCATATTGGAAGGATGGGCGCATCGCTACATGTGTGGCGGCTGCTGACGCGTGGAATACAGCACGTGACAGCCCATCTTACAGTTGTGGTTGGCTGCTTCGGACGTGTGATGTCTGGAACGACTCGCGATGCGACAGCACGCTAGCGCGAGACGTCAGATGTTTTGCCGCGACGGACATTTCGCGATTCCAACAGGCGTCTTCTCGTTTGTGTTCGCGCGCGGGTGACGCTTGCGTGACGTGAGGTGACACAACCTAACGCGCGCGTGCGTTCGCCGGTTGCGTGTCGCGCGCGAAGAACGCGACGTCGATCAGAGCCCACGCGCTGCAGCCGATCAAGCCCGTGAGCAAGGTCGTGACGCGCGTGGCGAGCGGCGGAGCCAGGTACGCCGCTGCGAGCTGCCCTCGAAACCAACGCGTCGTGCGCTGCTCCTGCGCGCTTCGCAGCTCGAACCGAAGCTCCGCGCGTGTGGGGCCGCGCGCCGCCCGGTGCTTCTGCGGCGGCGCTGCCCGTGCCGAGGCAGAGCAGCGCGCAAGCCAGCTCGCGGCGCGCAGTGCGCGCGGTTCGAATAGCGGGGCAGAGAGGTGAAACATGCGCATCCGACTCCGAGCTCGCGGCGGGGATGCTCGCCCGCACGAGAGCTGACTGAGTCGCTGCAGCACGCTGCGTTGCACGCCATCTGCCCGGCGCTCGACAGCTCGGCCCAAACGCGCGAGGCCGGCGGGCCGCGCTTCGTGTGCCGACCGCAACGAGCGCGGCTCAGGACGGCTCGCGCGAGCTCTGCAGCGCGAGCCGCATGCGGTCCACGTCCTCGTCTTCTTGCGGCGCAGAGCGGCGCTGTGCCAGCGCGGCGAAGTCCTGCGCGCTGATGTCGCCCGTCACGTATTGTCCGTCGAAGCACGAGGCCTCGAAGCCCTGTAGCTCCGGATTCAGCGCGCCCACCACGCGCTTCATGGCCGCGATGTCCTGGTAGATGAGCGCATCCGCTCCGATGAACTGGCGGATCTCCTCCTCGCTGCGGTTGTGCGCGATCAGCTCGTCCGCGGTCGGCATGTCGATGCCGTACACGTTCGGGTGGCGCACGGGCGGCGCCGCGCTCGCGAGGTAGACTTTGCGCGCACCGGCCTCTCGCGCCATCTGCACGATCTCGTTGCTGGTCGTGCCGCGCACGATCGAGTCGTCCACCAGCAGCACGTTGCGGCCCTTGAACTCGGTGTGGATCGCGTTCAGCTTCTGGCGCACCGAGCGCTTGCGCATGTTCTGGCCCGGCATGATGAAAGTGCGACCCACGTAGCGGTTCTTGACGAAGCCTTCGCGGTACGGCTTGCCGATCTTGTGCGCAAGCTGCATGGCGGACGGCCGGCTCGACTCCGGGATCGGGATCACGACGTCGATCTGATCGGGCGACACCATGGTGAGCAGGCGCTGGGCGAGGGACTCACCCATGTCGAGCCGCGCCTGGTACACGGAGATGCCGTTCATCACGGAGTCCGGGCGCGCGAGGTACACGTACTCGAACATGCACGGGTACATGCGTGGTGAGTCCGCGCACTGCCGCGCGTGGATCTGCCCCGCGAGATCGATGAACACGGCCTCGCCTGGCGCCACGTCGCGCAGCAGCTGATGGCCCGTACCCTCGATCGCCACTGTCTCGCTCGCGAGCATCACCTCGCGGCCCTCGGGGGAGTCTGCTTGCCCGATGCACAGTGGCCGAATCCCGTAGGGATCGCGGAACGCGAGCAGGCCGTAGCCCGCGATCAGCGCGATCACCGCGTACGAGCCGCGCACGCGCTTGTGCACGCTGCGCACCGCGAGGAAGATCTCATCGGGCGTGAGCGCCGTACCGCGCGCGGCGCGCTCGAGCTCGTGCGCGAGGATGTTCAGCAGCACCTCGCTGTCGCTCTCCGTGTTGATGTGCCGGCGGTCGAGCGCGAACAGCTCGCGCCGCAGGTCCACCACGTTCGTGAGGTTGCCGTTGTGCACGAGCACGATGCCGAACGGCGCGTTGACGTAGAAGGGCTGCGCTTCTTCCTCGCGGTAGGCGTTGCCGGCCGTGGAGTAACGCACCTGGCCCAGCCCCGCCGTCCCGAGCAGGCCGCGCATGTTCCGTGTGCGGAACACGTCGCGCACCATGCCGTTGGCCTTGTGCATGTAACACTTCGTGCCCTGCATGGTCACGATGCCGGCGGCGTCTTGGCCGCGGTGCTGCAGGAGCAGCAGCGCGTCGTAGATGAGTTGGTTGACAGGGGCCTTGGAGAGTACGCCGACAATGCCGCACATGTTTGTTCGTCCGGGACCAGGGGCAGACGTTCGCGCCGGCAAGATACGAGAACGTGCCCCCCTTGTCCCGTGCAACTGTCAGCGCGGTCATCAAGCGCGCGCCTGCACGCGCTCCAGGCCCGCGGTGCCCGTGGCAGGCCGCTGTGCGCGCCCCCTCAGCGCGTACGCGCCGGGGCCGAGCAGCGCTTGCGAGGCCAGCGCGGCGAGCAGAAAGGCGACGTACTCCCAGCCGCCGCCCGCGTTGGTGAACATCCAGCCCTTGTCTGCGTGCGGCAAGAGAGCGCCCAGCATGATGGGGATCAGGCCGAGCGAGACCGCCCGCACCTGCACGCCGAGCAGCAGGGCGACGCCGCCGAGCAGCTCCACGACGAATACTGGATAAGCTGTCCAACCGGGAAAGCCCGCGGACTCGAAGAACGCGACCGTGCCGGGCAGCGTGAACACGAAGGCCTTGGCGTAGGCGTGCGCCACGAACACGGCGCCGAGCGCGGTGCGCAGGATGCTGGGCGCGAGATCGCGCCGCGAGGCGAGCTGGGTTTCGAGCGAGGTCAACATGAGTGAGCTCCTTGTGCAGTGCGGCACAGCGCCGCGTTCGACCTCACTGTGGGCTCTGCAGAAATGCCGTGGTAGGGTCGATATGTGCAGAAACGATCTGCATCCATGCACAGGCTGGACTGGAACGATCTGCGCGTGCTGCTGGCCGTGGCGGACGGGGGCTCGCTGTCGGCCGCGGCGCGCGCGCTGCAGGTCGACCATTCGACCGTGCTGCGGCGCATCGCGCGCTTCGAGCGTCAGCTGGCAGTGCGCCTCTTCGATCGTGCGCCGGGAGGTTATCTGCTGACGGCGGCTGGCGAAGCCCTCGCCGCCAGCGCGCGGCAGATCGCGGGCCTGGTGGACGCCGCCGAGCGCCGCATCGTGGGACAGGATCTGCGCCTGTCCGGCAGCGTGCGCGTGGCGACCACGGACACGCTGGCGCTAGTCGTGTTGCCGCCCCTCATCACGCGCTTCCGGCACACGCACCCCGACGTGCAGATCGAGCTCGCGAGCGGCAATCCTGCAGCGGACCTCACGCGCCGCGACGCGGACCTGGCCGTGCGCCCGACGCTCGAGCCGCCGGAGAACCTGGTGGGGCGCCGCATCTGCCGCCTCGCGTACGCCGCGTACGCTGCGCCGGCCTACTTGCAGCAGACGCCCGCGCGCAGCGCGCTCGCGAAGCATGTCTGGGTCGCGCCGGACGACAGCATGGCGAGCACCGTGGTCGGCCGCTACCTGCGCGCGCTGCCGCAGGCCGAGATCAGCTTTCGCGCGAACTCGCTGGCCTCGCTCGCGCGCGCGGCCGCAGCCGGTCTCGGCGTGGCGCTGCTACCGTGCTACCTCGGCGACTCCAGCCCCGACCTCCAGCGCATCCGCGAGCCCATCGCGGAAGCGACGACGGACCTGTGGCTCCTCACGCACGAAGACCTGCGCAAAACGGCCCGCGTGCGCGCGTTGCTCGACTTCCTTGCCGACCAGCTCGGCGCAGAAAAAGATTTGCTTGAGGGCCGCCGCCCGCGTGCAAGCGCGAAACGGCCGGCGTGATCTCGAGTCAGGCGGCGGTCGCCTGTTGGAGAGCTCGGTCGATGCCGCCCGTGGCGTCATCACCGATGCGCTGATAGACGAGCGACAAGATTGGGTTGCCGAGCGCGAGTAGGGAGTGGAGCTGCATGTTGGCGTCCCACTCGATGCTGGTGCCGCCTGCGTCCGGCGTGAACGTGACGCGCTCGAGGTACTCGAAGTAGCGCGTGCGGCCCGCGAAGACCACGACGTGCGGGCGGCGGTACTCGATGATTTCGTACGGGAAGTCGAGCGTGAGCGGGCCCAAGCGCGCCGTCAGCATGAAGCGTGTGCCGAGGCCTATCGGCCCATCTGACAGTTTGCGAACACTTTGCGTGTGTGGATCCCACAACGACGCATGTGTGAAGTCGCTGATGAAGTCGAACGCGACCTCGGGCGAGTGCCGGGTGCGCAGGCGGTTGAGTGAGTGGGCCATGCCTGTGTACATCCGAGCATAAACAACCAGCCTGTTCAGATGAAGGCCTGACCGCATACGCTGATCACATGGCGTCTTGCCGCGCATGGCGGCGGGCGGCGATGGAGGACGATGTGGGTTGGTTGCGTGAATCATGGGCGTACATCGCGGGCATGGACAATCAACCGGTGCTGCGGAACCTGTTGATCTCACAGGGCTATCATGAGTTGTCGAACGGCTTCGTGCGCATGCTCGGGCCGGAGAACGTCACCTGGTTCACGTTCGCCTCGTGGTCGTCGAAGGTCGTCGGACAATTCATTCAGAACGAAGAGCTACCGGAGCTCGTGCGCGACTGGATCGAAGGCGCCGAGGATCAGCGCATGCAGCGTTTGAACGCGCAGCTGCGCTCACTGCATGCCGAGCCGGGCGACGCGCAACACGTGGCGCTCGAAGCCGCCGTGCGCTGCGCCGTGAACGACATGCGCATGTATCTCGCGGAGGGCAATCGCCAGGTGTTCGCGGAGCTCGCGCCGATCTTCAGCGCGCTGCTCGAGGAGCTCGGCGGCGATCTGAAGTTCGACGAGGCGAAGCTGCAACGCTTCCTGCGTAGCCTGGAGCCGGGCCCGATCATGCCGGACAGCGTGATCGTGGATCCGAAGTCGCGCGAGCTGAAGCTGGTTGCTCGCGGCGGCCAGACGCTGCTGGCAGAGGCCGCGCGTCGCTACTACATGGCGAAGTTCGAGCCCGATCCGAAGCGCCGCGCAGAGCTCATCTTGCTCGCGAACGCCACCGTCGGCTTGCACGAGCAGACGCGCTTGCAGACGTACATCGCCGGCGCGCTCAACGCGCCCATCGGCGATGCGCTCAGCAACGCGACGCACGACGCGCTCGCTCAACGGATCGGCACCGCGCTGCTCGGTCCGCGCGGCCGGGCGCTCGTCGATCGGCTGCTGGCGCCGCTCACGGATCACGTGCAGCGCGTGTTTCATCGCTTCGCCACGGAGCTGATGATGACGCTCAAGCTGCCGGACGAGGTTCTACACCTCGGGCGCGACCTGCCCGCGCCGCCCGGTGAGCCGCTGTTTCCCCCCGTGCTGCAGAAGATCAGCGACCCGGAGCTGAGCTCCTTGCTCGCGCAGTACAGCGCGCTCGCGGAGCGCAGCGAAGAGCGCGACATGGTGCGCGCGATCGAAGAGGCGGCCGAAGCGTTGATGGGCAAGCTCGGCTTCGGTGAGAGCTTCGCGCTCGGAACCGGCGCAGACGACTGGACGCAGCTCAGCCAGCGCATGCGCTACATCCTCGAGATGTTCCGCTCGCGCCAGCAAGACAAGCGCTTGCTGCAGGCGACGTTCACCGCGGATCAGGTGCTCGCCTTGCACGAGGGCCGCATCCCGACGGGTCCGCTGACCTGAGGGGCGCTTCTCGGTGTAGGCTGTGCGGACCATGGGCCCGCACATGTTCCGCAAATTGACGGCATCGCCGCATCTGTCGCGCGCTCTATTCGGCGCGCTCGGCGTAACGCTGTGCGCCTGCGACCCGCAGGTGTTCTCGAAACTGCAAGACGAGCAAGCCGCGGGCGCAGGCGGAAACACCGGTGCTGAAGGCGGCGCAGGCAGCGCAGGTGCCACGCCTGCGGGCGCGGGCGGGGATGCGCGCGGCGGCGCAGGCGCGGGCGGCCGTGCGACAGGCGAGGGTGGTCGCGCTGCGCGTGCGGGCGCGGGTGGACCGTCCACGGGGTCGAGCGGCCGCACCGGCCAGGCGGGCGCGGGCAGCGGGGGGCGCGGGTCAGAAGCCAACGGCGGCGCAGGTGGGCGACCTGTCGCTGAGGGCGGCGCAGGTGCCGCTGCCGGCGGCGCAGGGGCGGGTGGCGCAGGAGCCGGTGGCGCAGGCGGGGCCGCCGGTAGCTGCCCTCCGGCCGACCTCGGCAAGGTCCGCGCACGCAAGATCAGCGACGTCGTGCTCGCCGTGCCCGACCCCACGCTCGAGATCTCCACCGGCCCGGCGCTGCGTGTGGGCAACCGCATCCTCGTGCTGGTGAGCACGCAAGCCGAGGGGCCGCTCGCGGGGCGCTCGATCGCTGGCTACCTGGACAGCGCGAGCCTGCTCGGTGCCGCGCCGCAGCTGTCCGGGCTGAGCGCGCCGCTCCTGCCGGACGAGCCCGTGGAGAACTACGTCTCGAGCCAGCCGACGAGCGCCTGGCTCTCGGACGACGCGCAGCGCGTGCAGTTCATGTTCACGCGCTACTACATCATCGCGCCGATCGGCGCGGGGCTTGCGGAGCTGCAGCTCGCGCAGCCGGCGCCCGCCCGGGTGGTGGCGGCGGTCGACACGCTGTTTCCGCCGAAGCCTGCCGCTGACGGCGGCATGGCCGGCGGCTATCGTCCGGCGCTGCTGAGCGCTGGGCTGCGACTCGGCGAGCTGCGCTACTTCTACCTGTGCAACCAGCCGCCGGGCGCCGCCCCGAGCGGCAGCGGTGGGGCCGGTCTCCCGTGCCGGCTCGCGCGCGTGCCCGTGGCGCAGGTCGCGGACGGCACGCGTTACGAGTTCTGGAGTGATGGTGAGTGGGTCGCCGAGCTGGATCGCGCCACGCCCGTGTTCGAGCGCGCGGCGTCGTCGCTCAGCGTGCTGCAGAACGCATATCTGAAGCGCCTCTTGGCCGTGTACAGCGGCGACAACAACGACTTGCGCATGGCGTGGGCGGACGCGCCGCAAGGCCCGTTCCAGACCATCGGCGATCCGATCGCCACCGCGCCCGGAACGGCAGGCGCCATCGCGCTCTCGTACGGCGCGATGGAGCTACCGGTCGAGCACGCCGACTGCGATCCCGAGCTCGTGCTGTGGTATTCGGTGCCGGTCGAGCAAGCCGTGCCAGGCGCCGCGCCGCGCGTACGCCGCGAGACTCACGTCATGCGCCTGCGCCTGGAGTGAAAGCCGCCGATCCCCGTTCACGCGCACGTGCCCGATCTCCGAGAGATCGGGCACGTGAATCGCTCACGGCTGTCGTGCGAGCGCCGCTGGAGCCGCTTCCGGGCGCTCGCGCGTCGGCTCTGCCGGCTCACGCACGCTCAGCTTGCGGACCGCCACGTAGAAGAGCGGCGTCAAGAGCAAGCCGAACAGCGTCACACCGAGCATGCCTGCGAACACCGTCACGCCCATGGCGCGTCGCACCTCGCTGCCGGCGCCTGCGGCCGTGAGCAGCGGGACCACGCCCGCGATGAACGCGATCGACGTCATCACGATCGGCCGCAGCCGCAAGCGGCAAGCTTCGAGCGCTGCCTGCACCGTGCTGCGCCCCGCGATCTCCAGCTCGCGGGCGAACTCCACGATGAGGATCGCGTTCTTGCACGCGAGGCCCATCAGCACCACGAGGCCGACCTGCACGAACACGTTGTTGTCACCGCCGGTGTAATGCACGCCGATCAACGCCGACAGCACGCACATCGGTACGATCAAGATCACCGCCAGCGGCAAGGTCCAGCTCTCGTACAGCGCCGCGAGCACCAGGAACGCGAGCAACACGGCGAGTGGGAACGCGATCAGGTTGGCGCTGCCCTCGTTCACTTGCTGGTACGTCAGGTCCGTCCACTCGAAGCTCATGCCCGGTGGCAAGACCTGCTTCGCCGTCTCCGCGACCACGGCGAGCGCCTGGCTCGAGGACAGTCGCGTGGGGTCGGCTTCGCCGATGAGATCCGCAGCCGGGTAGCCGTTGTAGCGGATCACCGGGTCGGGGCCGTAGGTCTCCGCGACGTTCACCATGCTGCCGATGGGCACCATGGCGCCGGCCGCGTTGCGCACGCGCAGGTTGGCGATGTCGGCGACGTCGTTGCGATGGTCGGCTTCCGCCTGGGCGATCACCTGGAACGTGCGCCCGAAGCGATTGAAGTCGTTCACGTACGATGACCCTAGATAGACCTGCAAGGTCTCGAACAGGTCGCTCAGGGTGACGCCCTGCACCTTGGCCTTCGTCCGATCGACCACCGCGTCGAGCTGCGGCACGTTGGCCTGGTAGCTGCTGATCGGGAAGCGCATGCCGGGTGTGTGCGCGAGCGCGCCCGAGAGCGAGCCGATGGCCTGCTGCAGCTCACCGTAGCCGAGGTTATTGCGATCCTGGACGTACAGCGAGTAGCCGGAGCCGCTGCCGATGCCGAGGATGGGCGGCGGCATGATCGCGAAGCCGAAGGCCTCTTGCAGGCCGGAGAGCTTGGCGTTCAGCTCGGCGACGATCTCGGTCGCCGGACGCTTGCGCTTGTCGAACGCCTCGAGGCCTAGGAACACTGCGCCCGTGTTCGGCGTATTCGTGAATTGCAGCGAGTTCAAGCCGGGGAACTCCACCGCGTTCACGACGCCGTCGGTCGACAGCGCCAGGTCCGCGAGCTTCTTCACCACGGCTTCGGTGCGATCGAGCGACGCGCCCTCCGGCAGCTTCACGCCGCCGATCAAAAACAGCTTGTCCTGCGTCGGGATGAAGCCACCCGGCACGGTCTTGAACATGAACACGGTCGCGCCCACGAGGCCGAGATACAGCACGAAGAAGAGGCCCCGGTGACGCAAGCTGCCCGAGACGCCGCGCTCGTAGCCGCTTGCGCTGCGCTGGAAGAAGCGGTTGAACGGCCTGAACAACCAGCCGAGCAGCGCGTTCAGAACGCGCGTCAGCCGGTCGGGGGGCGCGCCGTGGGGCTGGAGCAGCACGGCTGCGAGCGCTGGAGACAAGGTCAGTGAGTTGATGGCCGAGATCACCGTGGAGATCGCGATGGTCACCGCGAACTGCCGGTAGAACTGCCCGGTCACGCCGGACAGGAACGCCATCGGCACGAACACCGCGCACAGCACGGAGGCGATCGCGATGATGGGCCCGCTGACCTCCTTCATCGCCAGGTGCGCAGCTGCGAGCGGCGGCTGCCCGTCGGCGATGTGCCGCTCCACGTTCTCCACGACCACGATCGCGTCGTCGACCACGATGCCGATGGCCAGCACCAGGCCGAACAGCGTCAACGTGTTGATCGAGAAGCCGAACAGCAGCAGCAGCGCAAACGTGCCCACGATCGAGACCGGCACGGCGAGCAGCGGGATGATCGAGGCGCGCCAGGTCTGCAGGAACAGGATCACGACGGCCACGACTAGCAGCACGGCCTCGAACAAGGTGGTCACGACCTCCCGGATCGAGTCGCGCACGAACACCGTGGGGTCGTAGGCCACGCGGTACTCGATGCCCTTCGGGAAGCGCGTCGCGAGCTCGTCGAGCTTGGCGCGCACGGCGTTCGACACCGAGATCGCGTTCGAGCCCGGCGCCTGGAAGATGGCGATCGCCGTCGCCTGCTGATTGTTGAGCAGCGCGCGCAGCGAGTATTCGGACGCGCCGAGCTCGAGGCGCGCGACGTCAGCGAGGCGCGTGATCTGACCGTCCTCGCCGGTCTTCAGCACGATGGCCCCGAACTCTTCCTCCGTGCTCAGCCGGCCCTGCGCGTTGATCGAGATCAGGAAGTCCGACGCCGTGGGCGTCGGCGGCGCGCCGAGCTGACCCGCCGAGACCTGCACGTTTTGCTCGCGGATCGCGCGCACCACGTCGCCCGCATTCAGGCCGCGCGCGGCGGCCTGCTGCGGATCGATCCACACGCGCATCGCGTAATCACCCGCGCCCCACAGCACGGCCTGACCGACGCCCGGCAGGCGCGCGATCTCGTCCTTGAGCTTCAACGTGGCGTAGTTGCGCAGGTAGATTGGGTCGTATTGACCGGTGGTCGACACCAGGTGCACGACCATCGTCAGGGTGGGCGATTGTTTCTGCGTCGTGACGCCCTGCCGACGCACGTCCTCCGGCAAGCGCGGCAGCGCTTGGTTGACGCGGTTTTGCACCTGCACCTGCGCCTTGTCCGGATCCACGCCCGGCTCGAAGGTCACGATGGTGGACAGCACGCCGTCGCTGCCAGCGACGGACTTCATGTACATCATGCGCTCGACGCCGTTGATCGCCTCTTCGAGCGGCGTGGCCACCGTCTCCGCGATGGTCTTGGGGTTCGCGCCCGGGTACACCGCGCGCACCGCGACGGTGGGCGGCACGACCTCCGGATATTCGCTGACGGCGAGCTGCGGAATCGCGATCGCGCCGGCGATCAAGATGAGGATGGACAGCACCGCCGCGAAGATCGGGCGGTCCACGAAGAACTTGGCGAAGCTCATGTTGGGCTCTCCTAATCAGGGCGCCGTGGGATCGGCCGTCGGCGCGAGCATCGCCACCTCTTCGGCCGCGACGGGCATGCCCGGCATGAACACCTTCTGGATGCCCTGCACGAGCACGCGATCCTCGGGCGCGAGGCCCGCTTCCACGATGCGTGTGCCGTCGACCGTGCGACCGAGCTTCACGTCCCGGCGCTGTGCGCGGCCCGCTTCGTCCAGCACGTAGACGTACTTCTTGTTCTGGTCGGTGAGCAGCGCTTTCTCGTCGATCAGCACGGCCGGCACTTGCTTGTCCGTGACGAGCCGCACGCGCGCGAACAGCCCCGGCGTCAGGCGCTGGTCGGAGTTGTCGAACACGGCGCGCGCGCGGATCGTGCCCGTGCGCGGATCGACCTGGTTGTCCACGAAATCGAGGCGACCGCGGTACGGGTAGCCCGTGTCGACGGACAGCCCGAGCTGTACGGGCGCAGCGTCGGCACGCGCCTGCGGGCCCTCGCGCCGCGCCGCGACGGACAGGAACGCGGCCTCATCGACGTCGAAGTACGCGTATACCGGATTGTCGGACACGATGCGCGTGAGCACGTTGGCGTTCGAGACCAGGTTGCCGGCCGTGATCAGCGCGCTCGAGGCGCGGCCGTCGAACGGCGCGCGCACGCTGCAATATTCCAGGTTGAGCCGCGCCTGGGCGAGCGACGCGCGGATCGAGTCCAGGCTGGCTGCGCCGCTCACGGCGGCAGCGTGCAGCTGGTCGAGGTCGCCGCGGGAGGCGGCGCCCTCCTTGTGCAGCCGTTCGCCGCGCTCCAGGTTGGTCTGCGCCAGGCCCAGCTGGCTCTCCGCGCGCCGCAGCTCGGCTTCGAGCCGGCGAACCTCTTCACGGAACGGGCGTGCGTCGATCTCGAACAGCAGCTGATCCTTCTTGACGCGCGCACCTTCCGTAAAGCGGACGGCGGCAATGTGACCACTCACGCGCGGTCGTAGCTCCACGCTGTGCACCGCCTCGAGGCGGCCGTGAAAATCGCGCCAGTCGCGCAGGGTGCGCTGCACCGGCTTGGCCACCGAGACCTTGGGTGGCGGCGGCGCCGAAGGTGCGGCCTGCGTCTGCGCGCATGCGCCGAAGGCCAGCGCACCCATCAGCAAGGGTCCTGCAAATGCTTGTATTTTCATGGAAACTCCGCGGGTTGTCCGGCTCGCACCGCCTCGTTGACGCGCGCGTGAAACATGCGCATAACGTGTAGAGTGACCGGTCAGTAACGTGCACCTAGGGAGAGAGCCGTGAGGCGTCAATCGCGCAAGCAGCCCGTGCGACGAAAATCACCGAAGCAAGCGAGCGACGGGCAGCCGGGCGCCGCTGCGCCGACACGGATACGACGTGTGCGAGACCGTATTTTCGACACCGCCTGCAAACTTTTTTACGAGCACGGCATCCGAGCCGTCGGCGTGGACGCCATCGCGCAAGCTGCGGGCACCAACAAGATGAGCTTCTACCGGAATTTCCCGTCGAAGGACGAGCTGGTGGCTCAATACCTGCGCGCGCACGCGCAGGAGTACTGGCGCTGGTGGGACGAGACGTTGGCGCAGCATCCGGCAGAGCCGCGTCGCCAGATCGAGGCGTTGTTCGACGCTTACCTGCCGCACGCGCAGGAGCACTGCTCGCGCGGCTGCGCGATCGCCAATGCCGCCGTCGAGTGTAGCGAGGGCGACAGCGTGGTGAGCGGCATCATCCGCGAGCATCAAGCGGAGACGCGGCGCCGTCTGCGCGAGCTGGCCCGCGCCATGCGGGCGCGCGACCCGGACGTGCTCGGGGACGCGCTCATGTTGTTGATCGAAGGGGGCTACAGCACCCGCGTGGCTGCGCCGGACGAGGTGGGACCGGGTTGCGCGGCGCGGTCGGCTGCCCACGCCTTGCTAGAGGCCCACGCCCCAAAATCCGGTGGCTAATAAGCCATTTGCGAGCCCCTACGCCACGTAACCGTAACCGTAACCGAGTCCCCGCCGAGATCGGTTACGGTTAGGGTTACGATTACGTGGGTTTAGCCGGCGCGCTCGCGCCGGTGTCATTGAACGTGCATAGCCGCGTGGCATACCTAGGGCATGCGGCGCGCGCACCCGCCGTGGGCGGCAACGGGGCGCAGGCAGCTCGCGGCGGCAGCGATTTCGCCGCTCATTTCCACGCCGGTGCAGCCCAGCGCGGACAAGCTTGCCGCTGGGGGCGGCGCGGCCGGCGCTGCAGCGGACTGCGGAGCGATCCGCGCAAAGGCCGACGCCAAGCCCGCGCCGGTGGACATCGTCTGGGTGAACGATGGCTCCGGCAGCATGGGGACGAGCAGGCCGCCGTGCAGCAAAACATCGCAAGCTTCGCCAGCGCCATCGCGTCCGCCGGCATCGAACATCACGTGGTGATGGTCGCGGAGGACAACGTCGCGGGCGGCACGCCGCTCGGTATGGACGCGGTGCACTACAAACACGTGAGCGCGCGTGTGGGCTCGCACGACGCGTTCGAGGTGCTGCTCGCGAGCTACCCGCAGTACGCGTTGTTCCTGCGGCCGTCGGCAACGCTGCACTTCGTGCTCGTGACGGATGACGAGAGCCGCATGAAGGCGAGCGACTTTCGCAGCCAGATGGAGCAGAAGGCCGGAAAGAAGTTCAGCGCACACGCCGTCTCCGAGAGCGTG
>Ga0190269_10000050_pt1 | contig 48654 bp, 36 predicted proteins | sample Popmic249IS_FD_133749 | JGI IMG/M metagenome (GOLD analysis project Ga0190269, IMG submission 133749) | Populus adjacent soil microbial communities from riparian zone of Blue River, Arizona, USA - 249 IS | ecosystem: Environmental > Terrestrial > Soil > Riparian zone | place: USA: Arizona... | reverse complement strand
GCTTAATCACAGCGGCGGTCGCGGGACCCGCTGCGCAAGCTCCGCGGCTCCCGACCTCCGCTTAATCGTCAGTGCCAAACGCCCACACTGATCCCCAAGTTACGATAGGCCGTGGCGATATCCAAGCCTGCCGTCACGCGCAGCTCGAACGGCCGCACCAGACCGAACAGGTCGAATGCGAATAATTTCATGTCGCCGCCCATGGTCGCGTGCAGTCGCGGCGCGACGCGCTCGAAGCGGGCAGGCTCCAGATAGCTGCCGACGCGCAGTCGCAGTTGATCCGGGATCGGCTCGCCTTCGACACCCACGCGAAATGCGAACGATGGATGTTTGCCGGATTCCTGCGGTTCTCGCGCGGCCTCACGCATGCCCTGGTTCAAAAACGACTCGAGCCCCACGCCCTGATCCGTGGGGCCCACGACGAGAAGATCGGCAGCGAACAGCAGATACTTGCGCGAGAGCGCGCGGATCGATGCGTCGTAGCGCTGCTGTCGCCGTTCGATCTCGATGCGCAGCTCGCGCTCTTCGCTTGCCATGCGTTGACCTTCTGCGCGCCAGAACTCCGGATCGCGGGGCTCCTCGAGCCATAGCGGCACGTGGCCTGGCGTCGCCTGCCGCTCGCGCTCGAGGCGCGCCTGGGTGCGCTGCCGCTGCAAGCGGCGTACCAGCATCTCGTTGCGCAGCTCGCGCTCTCGATCGTGGGGATTGACCCAGCGCCGATTCAAGGGCCGAGGGCCGAGCTGATAGGCCACACCGACCTGCACTTCCGCAGGCAGCACCACGGCCTTCGGAGGCATGAACGGCAGATCGCGTGTTATCGCCTGCTCGCTGTCGGCCGAGAGCGCGGTTCGCAGCGCGAACCCCACGCGATAGGGTAGGTCGGCGGGCGCGACGATCGCGCCGAGCTCCGGTCCGCTGTGCGTGAACGTGCCGAGGCTACCGGCCTGTGTGGTGTTCGAGATCGTGAGCGCCGCCGTGCGCGCGGACACGCCGAGCAGCAGCTGGCCCTGCAGGAACGCGTAACACGCGCCGTAGTTCGCCAGCAGCAAGGTGAGCTTCGCCGAATCGCCGATGCGATAGTCCTGCGAGCGCACGATGCCGCCGATGCCCACGTCTCCGAGCACCAACCCGAGCCCGAGACCGAGGAAGAGCAGGTCGCTGTTCTTCTGCGCGTCCTTCTCGCCGTTGTTGATGAAGTCGACCTGGCGCAGGAGGCTCGGACTGTAGTCCACCGTCAGATCGAGCTCGAACCAGCGCGTGTCCCACAGCGTGCGCGCCCCGTACGCCGCCGGCGTGATGGAGGCGTTGTCGATGCCGTAGCCGAGCGCCGTGTACGCACCGCCCAGGCTGATCACGCGGCTCTGTCCGACGATCGGACCGTTCACCAGATCGATGTTGAACTCCCGACCGAGGAAACCCTGGCGATCGTCCGCGCGCGCCGCGCCTTTCCACGGCGCCCAGCATGACACGAGCGCGAGCCACACCCCGAGCCGGGCGCGCGCCGCACGTCTCACGAGACTCTGGCCTCCGCGAGCGCACGCGCGATGCGCTGCTCGATCAGCTCCGCGCCTGCCGCCAACAGCTGCTGAGCGGCGTCCTGGGGGATGGGCCGAGCTGCGAAGCGACGCCGCATCTGCAGACTGCGGGCGGCGGCTTCGTGCAGGCGCGCCGCAAACGCGGGCTCGCGCTCGGCGCGCTCGCACAGCGCGGCGTGTGCTGCGAACGTGAGCTCTTCGTGCTCGCAGACCAACACCTGATCGCAGCCGGCCTCGATCGCCAGGCACGCGGCCCGAGCCACGCCGTAGCCCTCGCTCACCGCCTTCATCTCGAGGTCATCGCTGAACACGAGCCCGGCGAAGCCCAGCTCCTGGCGTAACAGGCCCGTCACCACGGCGCGAGACAACGTGGCCGGGCGCGCCGGATCGATGGTCTCGAACACCACGTGCGCGGTCATGACGCAAGGCAGCTCGCCGCTCAGAGCGGCAAAGGGCGCGAGCTCGACCTGCGACAGGCGCTCGCGCGCGTGCGACGACACCGGCAGCGCGAGGTGGCTGTCCAGGTGCGTATCCCCGTGCCCCGGGAAATGCTTGCCGCAGCCCGCCACCCCGGCCTCGGCCAGCCCCGCCGCAAACGCGCGGGCATGCCGGATGACCCCGGCGGGCTCGCGCGCGAAGCTCCGATCGCCGATGACGGGGTTGGCCGGGTTGGTATCCACGTCCAATACCGGCGCGAAGTCGAGGTTGAAGCCCAGGGTCGCCAGCTGGCTCCCGAGCACGCGCGCCGCGTCCTGGGTCAACTGAGGGTCGTCCAGCTGCCCGAGCACCCGCATGGGCGGCAGCCGCACCACAGGGGCGCCCAGGCGCGCCACGCGGCCGCCCTCCTGGTCCACCGCGATCCAGAGCGGGCGCACGCCTTCGGTGAGGGCGTGTAACCTGGCGTTCTGCGCCGCGATCTCCGCGCTCGTGCCCAGGTTGCGCCGAAACAGCACGAAGCCCCCCAGCTGCCCGGCGCGCGCGAGCTCACAGAGGGCCTCCGAGGGCCCGTCCTTGCCGAACCCCGCCAGCAGGACCTGACCGGCGCTCTGGGCTGTGGTTAGCTGGGTCATGGGGTGCTCGCCTTCCATTTGCAGACCGGCCGCCAAGTTGGTAATCAGTTGAAGCGTCTGTCCAGTGTCGTGGCGAACCTGTTGTGGAGCCGCAGACCCGGTTACGCTGCATGAACGTGGCGACCGTACGGACAGGAGCTGTCCTCGATGTAGGGCGCTGTCGCCCCTACGCACTGATCATTGATCGACATCACTGATCGCCCCCCTCGCGCTGCCCCGCTCGGGCAACCCGACGTCTCATCTTCAGCTCAGCGCGCTCAGCCCGCATGGAATCTTCCTCAAGACACCTCGAACATACCGAGCCCAGCCCCCTGGCCCTGACCCCGAGCGCGGAGGCCCCGGTTCCGACGCCTGACATCTACCGCGGCCTGATCGTCGCAGAGCGAATCGACCCGGACGCGGTCAAAGTCCTCAAGCGTCTCACGCGCCATGGCCACACAGCCTACCTGGTCGGAGGGGGCGTGCGCGACTTGCTGCTCGGCCGGGCACCCAAAGATTTCGACATCGCCACGAGCGCGCGGCCGGGCGAAGTGCGCCGGCTGTTCCGGAACTGCCGCGTGATTGGCCGCCGCTTTCGCCTGGCGCACATTCTCTTCGCCGGGGGCAAGATCATCGAGGTCGCCACCTTCCGCCGGGACCCGCGCGACGCTCGCGAGGAGGTCGAGGAGGAGACCGAGCTCGACGTCGAGTCGCGGCCCAGCGCCCATGCGCTCCGCTCCGACGACGCCGACCTGCTGATCCGCCAGGACAACACCTTCGGCGATCCGCACGAAGACGCCATTCGGCGCGACTTCACGATCAACGGCCTCTTCTACGATCTCGATCGCGACGAGGTCATCGACTACGTCGGCGGCGTGAGCGACCTGCGCACGGGTGTGGTGCGCACCATCGGCGAGCCGGACGTGAGGTTCCGCGAGGACCCGGTGCGCATCCTGCGCGCGATCAAGTTCGGCGCGCGCCTGGACCTCGGCATCGCGCCCGACGTGTACGACGCCATGGTCGACCTACGCGAGGAGCTGTCGCGCTGCGCTCCGCCGCGCGTGCTCGAAGAGGTGCTGCGCTTGCTGCGCGGTGGCGCGGCCCAGCGCTCGATCGGCTTGATGTGGGACGTCGGCGTGCTCGGCGTGGTGCTGCCGGAGCTCGCGGCGCACATCGAGGATCAGGCGCGCGGCGCAGACCTGCTCTGGGGCAGGCTGTCGGCCATCGACGAGCTGAAGTCGGAGGGCCGGATGGTCAGCGACACCGTGCTGATGGCCGCGCTCCTGTACGGACCGATCGAGGAAGTGGTCGTGGGCGCGCAGGATCCGCAGGGCGCGTTCGAGGAGTTCCTCCAGGAGATCAACCCGCGGCTGTCCGTGCCGCGCCGCATGCGCGACCGCATCCGCATGATCTTCGCGGCGCAGCGTCGCCTCGACCGCAAGCACGGCGCCGGCCTCCGCGGCCGCGAGTTCTACGCGGACGCGTGCGACCTGTACGAGCTGCGGCTGCGCGCCGAGGGCAAGCCGGTCCCCACCGGCTTGCGCGACGAGCCGCCGGTGAAGCCCCGCGTGCTGCACCACCCGCCGAGCTCGGAAGCCGCCGCGCTACGCCGCCGCCGGCTGCGTCGCTAGCGATCGAGCAGTAGACCTCGCCGCGGAGTCCCATGTCCGAGCTGCGCTTTCGACTCGCGAACCGGGCGGACGTCCCGCACATCGTCGCGCTGGTGCATAGCGCCTATCGCGGAGATCACAGCCGTCTGGGCTGGACTACGGAGGCCGACCTGCTGGACGGGCAGCGCACCGACCCCGAGGAGGTCGAGGCGCTGATCGACGCCGCGGACAGCCAGCTGCTGGTCGCGGAGCGGGCGGGTGAGCTCGTCGGCAATGTGCTGATCAGCCGGCAAGGGGACGCGGCGTACGTCGGCATGCTCGCCGTGCGCCCCGAGCTGCAGGCGCAGGGCATCGCGCGCGCCTTGCTCCACGAGGTGGAGGGGCGCGTGCTCGCGGAGCGGCTCGGGCGCATCGAGATGACGGTGATCGCACAGCGCCCGGAGCTCATCGCCTGGTACGAGCGCCGCGGGTACCGCGACACGGGGCTCACGCGACCGTTTCCGTACGGGGATGAGCGCTTCGGGCTGCCGCGCCGTCCGGACCTGTTCTTTCGCGTGCTCGAGAAGGCGCTGTGAGACGCCGCAGCTGACAGCCGCGCTTCGCCCGAGGCCCGGACCTCAGGAGAGCTTCGTTGCGGCCAGCAAGCGCCAGGGGTCGTGCGCGAGCGGCGTGTCCTTGATGGCCTCACCGAAGTCGCCGCGCGCGACCTTCAGCGCGTAGCGCTCGGCGTCGATCTCTTCCTTGGTCCGCACGCCGAGCGCGCGAATCACGGGCAGGGGCGGGCACCAACCCTGCAGCGCGTGCTGCAGGAGAAAGCCGCAGACCACACCACTCAGCAGCAGCCAGCGGCGATCGACGGTGGCGGCCAGGGTGATCCCCGCGAGCGAAAACGAGGCGGCCATCGTCTCCAGGGTGCGCTCGGTATCCCACTCGAGGTCGAGCTCCCGCAAGCGGGCCGCGATGGCGGTGGGGCCGGCCGCGAGGGTGCGTGCGATCGACGCCTCGGTGGCCAGCCGGATGCGCTCCTGGATGCTTTCGGGGGTGTTGCGCGAGACGCGTTCAGCGGTGGGTGTCAGCATGTGGCTGAGAGGTTGCAGGAAACGTTCCAGACGGCGGCCACCCTGCAGCTGCTAGCGGCGGCGTGCGGCGCTGGCCCGCTGCGACGAAATTGTCTGCCTCAGCGCGCCAGGCCAGAGCGGGCGGGCTGCCGCAGGGGAGCTTGCCCTCGATGGGCCGCCGAGCGACCCGCCCTGAGGGCTGGAAAGCGCCATGACCTGTCCGTGTTGCGGCAGGCAGCGGGCGAGCTGTCACATTCGGGATGACGAATGGCGCGCGCTCGCAGGGCGAAGCGATCTAATACATCCGTATGCTCAGAGACTACGAACGTAGCGCGAGGCTAACAGTTGATGGCCCGAGTTGTTATAAGCGCGAGCCAGTCCACGTCAATTGTTAGCTACCTGATCCGTTAGGCGCTCTGAGTCGTAGACGAAATGATCGAGCGTGCATCTCAGGGCGGCAGTGGATCGTGAGCAAAGAGCGATCTTTTAGCGGTTGCGCGCGCCGCGCAGTGATAATTGTTTGCGGTGCGCTCAAACCGTACATTGCGCGTGATGAGCGCGTTGGTTACGTATTCATGCGCTGGTAGTTATTAAGGGGGGGAATCTCGGCTGCTGATTGCACCGGGCTGGTCCGCTGAGGGGGCTCACTATGTTGTTCGAGTTCGAGGACTTTGCACTGAACGTACACACTCGCATGTTCTGGGCGCACGGCACGGTGCGTCGGCTGCAGCCGAAGGTGATGGACCTACTGATCGTGTTAGTCCAAAACCACACTCGGTATGTGTCCAAGCGCGAGCTGTTCGAGCGCTTGTGGCCAGGCATGCAGGTGAGCAACGCGTCGCTTCTGCGGCTCGTGCGCGAGCTGCGCCGTGCGTTGGAAGATGATGGCAGTAACCCGCGCTTCGTTCGCACCGTGCACAGCCGTGGCTATCAGTTCATGGGCCACGTGCGCGTGATCAGTGAAGCGCGTGCTGTCTAATTGCTAAGGAATGCTAAAACGCGTGCGACTTGATTAGAAGGAGAGCCACTTGCGCTCTCGCTTCCAATCAAGTCGCACGCTCGATGTGCCACCGACCCGTCCGAGCCCCCCCGGACGAGTTGGCCTGCTCCTCGATCCGCTTCTGCTTACCAGGCGTACTTCTTGAAGAAGGCCCAGCCCAGCTCGGTCGCGCTCTCGGTCTCCGCGATCGAGTAGGAGTGCTTGGTGCCCCCCGACCAGGCGTGCCCCGCCAGGAAGTCGGAGAGGTGGTTGGAAGGAATGTCGAACTGGCAGAAGGCCACCTGCGCGCCTTCCTTGCAGCCCTTGTAGTACTTGCAGTTACCGCCCTTGACCATCGTCGTGTCCGGGTTGTCCGCGCTGCAGCCGTTGCGCTTGATCCACTGGTCGCGCGCCTTCACTCCGCAGTTGAAGTCGATCAGGCCATCCGGGTTGAAGTGGAACATGATGACGGGCTTCGGCTTGCCCTTGCAGTTCGCCTGTTGGTAGGTGCCGGCCGAGTGCGGGCCGAGCGCGCGGAAGTCATCGCGCAAGCAACCGGTGTGATTGATGAGATAGCCACCCATCGACCAGCCGGTCAGGAACTTGTGCTCGTGATCGATGCACTGATCGGCCTCGGCGAATTTGACCATCTCGTCCAGGAACTTCTGGTCGTCACCGCTGCCCGGAACCAGCTGGCCGTTTCCGCACACGCCGCTGCCGACGTCCCAGGGACCGATGGATCCGGGCGCTCCGTCCGGGAACATGACCACGAACTTTTCGCGATCCGCCAAGTCGCTGTAGCGGGTGATGTCGAACATCGCCTGACCGGACTGCGTGTAGCCGTGAGGCACGATGACGAGCGGCACCGGTTTGTTCGGGTCGAGATCCTTCGGCGCGTAGTACACGAACGTGCGGCGACTCGGCGCCATCACGGACTCGTTGCTCTTGCCGCGCTTCTTGCCTGCCTTGCCCACGCAGGCCTTGGCCGTGCTGACACCTTCGACAGGCTCCACACCCGTCATCGGCACGGCGCCCGTGCCGGCCGTTGCCGTGGGCACGACCGGAGCGGCCGCGCCGGCAGCCTGCGCGACGGGCGTGGTCACCGTGGGTGGCTGAATGCCGGTGGCCGCGCCCGCACCAGCTGCAGGCACCGCGTTCGGAGGCTGGATCGTGGGCGTGGTGGGCGGCTGCACGATCTGAGGCGTGGCCACTGGCGCAGCAGGAGCAACCGGTGTGGGCGCAGTTGCCGTCGTGGGCGGAGTCACCGGCGCGGGCGCGGCGACAGGCGCTGACTCGCTCGAGCAGGCATGCAGACTCAGCGCGAGGACGCAAAGGTACGAATGGATAGAACGTTCGTGGCGCATGGTTCCCCTTGACCCCGCGTCGCTAACATGCGGCGGCCATGTCGCCCCAGGCGTGAGCACGCCATTGTACGGACCAATAACGCCACGCCCGGGCACATCGCGGTGTCGGTTTCAGCGGCAAATGCCTGCTGCGCGCATCGCGATCCTCGTCACTTGCAGGGTTACGCCGCGTCCCGCGAGCGCCGCTGTGATCGCGGGAGCCTCGCTGTAGCGATCCATACCGCATTTGCGCGCGCACGATCGCTAAACTGCGCATGCCGAGGCCTACTTCACTACAAAACGCTGGCGCACGCGGATGCGAGCTGAGTCGTGCGTTTGATCCCCGCTCGAGCGCTCCGAACATTCCGCAGAACGTTGGCGATCAAAGCATGATCAGTCTGTGACCTCGTTTGCGCGGTTGTGTGCGGAAGCGTAAGCACTAGCGCAACGGCACGACCGGTGTGCTCGGCATATCTGAGGACGACAGATGCAGGACCAGCGTATTCGATCTGTATTCGTAACGGCAGCAGGCTCGTTTCTCCCCGGGGACACGGTCTCGAACGAAGACATGGAGCAGAGGCTCGGGCACGTCGGGGGCGTCCAGTCGCGCTTGCGCCGCAGAATCGTGAAGGCGAACGGCATCGAGGGCCGGCACTACGCGATGGACAGCGAGGGCCGGCAGACGCATCTCAATGAAGAGCTCGCGGCCGAGGCCGTGAAGCGCGCGCTGCAGGAGCGCGGCCTGCCCGTCGAAGCGATCGACATGTTGGCGTTCGGCACCACGATCCCGGACGTCTTGATCCCTGGCTTCGCGAGCATGGTGCACGGGCGCCTCGGCGGCCGGGCCATCGAGGTTCTGTCGTCCGCTGGTGTATGCGCCTCGGGCATCGCTGCGCTGCGCGCGGCCGTGAACGCCGTCAAGGTGGGCGATCACGAGGTGGCCGTGGCCGGTGGCTCGGAGCTCTCGAGCCAGATGCTGAAGGCGACGCGCTTCCATGAAGAGAGCAAGCTTGCGCCGGTGCGCGAGGACGCCGCGGAGGCGTTCCAGTATTTCAATGCGGACTTCCTGCGCTGGATGCTCTCGGATGGCGCGGGTGCCGTCGTGGTCGAGCCAAAGCCGCGCCCGGACGGCCTTTCCCTGCGCGTCGACTTCATCGAGACCCTGTCGCATGCGCATCGCCTGCCCGCGTGCATGTTCATGGGCGTCTCGAACCCGCGCGAGCTCAAGGTCGGCAACACGTTCCTGTCCTACGACACGATGGCTGACGCGGAGCGCGCCGGTTTGATGGTCGTGCGCCAGGACACCAAGCTGCTCGCTTCGAGCCTGGGCTCCGTGATGGCGGAGGCCGTGGAAGGCCTGCGCGACCGACGCGGCGTCGATCCCGCGAGCATCGATTGGTACCTGCCGCACCTATCATCGTACTTCTTCGGCGACATGCTGCTGACGGGGATGGCCAAGATCGGCTTCCCGATCCCGGCGGAGCGCTGGTTCACCAACCTCAAGACGCGCGGCAACACGGGCGCCGCGAGCTTCTACGTGATCCTCGCCGAAGCGCTCGAGAAGGGCTTGTTCAAGCCCGGTCAAAAGGTGCTCGCGATGATCCCGGAGTCCGGGCGCTTCATCACGGCGCACGCGATGTTCACCGTCGTCGGGCCGCGCGGCGAGGTCTGAAATCTCAAGGTTTGTCACGCAATAAAAGGCTATTCGATATGTCAGAGATCGCTCCCTACAGCACACGTTCGCAGCTCGCCCGCATCAACGTCGCAGAGGCGCTCGCGAACAGTCCGCTCGGTCCCAAGTTCGCCGACTCCCCGAGCCCCGTCACGCGTCAGCTCGCGACCGATCTCGCGCTCGTGTGGCACGAGTTCACGCGCCGCCTGGACCAGGTGCCCGTCGTGGCCGCGATCAACGACGGCACGATCACGCGCGAAGGCTACCTCGCCGTGCTGCGGAACATCCGCCAGCAGGTGATGGAGGGCGGCCGCTGGATCGCGCTGACCGCGTCGAGCATGTCGCTGCCGCTGTTCATCGTGCGCTCCGCGCTCATCAAACATGCGGCCGAGGAGCATCGCGACTACCAGATGCTCGAGAAGAACTACGTGGAGGCCGGCGGCGAGCTACGCGAGATCGAGCAGGCCGAGAAGAACATCGGCTCCGAGGCCTTCTCCTCGTACATGTTCCACCAGGCCTCGCAGCCGGACCCGCTCAACCTGTTCGGCGCGATGTTCATCATCGAGGGCCTCGGCACGGCGCGCGCGGCCGTGTGGGCGGAGAAGGTCAAGAAGGTGCTCGGCTTGCCGGACGGCGCAGTGTCGTTCCTCGCGTATCACGGCGCGAACGACGACGGCCACTACGACAAGCTGCGCGCCGTGCTGTCGGCGCCGTTCATCGACGAGAAGGTCGCGCGCTCCATCGTGAAGACCGCTCGCACCGTGGGCCGGCTCTACTGCTTGCAGCTGGAGGAGCTCGAACACGTATGACGTCCGCCAGTGTCGCAGGCGAGAGCTACTCAGCTCGTGGACAGAGCCGCGCTCCGTCGCGCCGCCGGGCCGTCGATCGCAATGATCCATCGCTGCTCGATGCCATCGAGCGCGATCCGGTGAGCGCGATCGACCCTCAGATCCGCAGCCTCATCGCGCGCGACATGGGTCGCAGCACGCGGCGCTACGTGTATCCGCTGGTGCGCGTGCTCGTGAAGCTGTTCATCTTCACTGTGATCTGCCTGAAGCGCATCATCCCGATCCGCCTCGGCTCACACTCGACCCTGTCCGCGTGGAGCACCTGGTTCTCCAGGCGCTTCGCGGGGCCCGAGGCGCAGGTCATCATGCTGCGCCACTTCATCATAGAGTCGCTGCTCATCAATTTCATTGCGCGCAATGCGAGCGGGGGCCGCATTCCGGAGGTGGACCTCATCCCCACGCGTATCGAGGAGCTCGGCGACTTCCACGGACAGAACGCCGTGGCGCTCCACGACGCGAACGTGATGAACCTGTTCATCGATCTCGGCGACACGGACGGCGTTGACGTCGAGCGCCGCCGTGAGCTGCACGAGCTAGATTTCTCGATGTTGGAGGTCCCGGAGCTCACGATCCGGCCCGAGGCCAAATGGATAAACTTCGACACGATGACCGCGATCTACGTGAGCGCCGCTCTGATCGCGCTGTTCTTCGACGACGCCACCATCGAGCGCGCCGTGAACTCTTTCCAGCTCGATGAGTCGCTGCTCGGCGCCATCGCCAACATGACCGGCCTCGAGTCGCTGCGCGCGCTGACTCCGCTCAAGTTCACGCACTGGGTGGGCACGACCGGTGACGCACCGCGCGATCTGTACTGGCACATGCTGGTGCACGAGCAGGCTTACGGGAAGTTGCTGCGCTTGAAGGCGGTCGCAGAGCGCAACCGAACGTCCTCTTCACCGCGGAGTGCAGTATCGTGACTACAGCATACATCGCGAGTGCGCCGTCGCACTCGGACAGCGAGCCGAGCTGGGACGGGCGTCCCTCGGGCTTTCAGGGCATCAAACCGGGCCCGCTGCTCGTCTTCATCGGCTGGGCGGTCGGGCTCGCGCTCTGGGTGCGCTTCCTGAGCACCGTCCCGGGTCACACGCCGCAAGAAGGTCTCGGCGTGTCGGGCTTCTGGATGTTCGTCTATCTATTCGTGATGGGTCACCTGGTGCTGATGGGCGTCGGCATGATCTATCACCGCATCCTGACGCATCGCGCGTGCTGGCTGTCGCCGCTCGTGTTGTACCCGATGTTGATCGCATCGCTGCCCGCGGGCACTCCGATCCAGTGGGTCGGCAACCACCGGCACCATCACGGCAAGACCGACAAGGCGCCGGACTGGCACTCGCCGATCCACGGCTTCTGGGCCGCGCACGCCGGTTGGTACATCTACACGCGCAACCCGTTCATCTGTGCGCTGTATTCGTTCTCGGGCCCGCTGCGCATGCTGTTCGACGCGTTCTGGCGTCCGCAGACCAACCAGGAATACGTGCGCCAGGCGCGCGACGTCGCGGCCGTTCCGTTCTATGCGTTCGTCAGCCGTCCCACACCGTTTGCGTTTTTCGTGATCGGGCACGTCGCGCTGTCGTGGGGCTTCGCCTACTGGTTGTGGGGCACGAGCGCCTTCATCGCGCTCTTCGTGACACAAGTCATCTATTACATCGTCGGCGACGGCGTGAACTCGTTCCTGCACGTGTGGGGGCATCAGCCGTTCCGGACGAACGACGACAGCCGCAACATGCCGGTGGCCGCATTTTTCATGTTCGGTGAGGGTTACCACAACGCTCACCACGCCTTGCCGCGTTCGATGCGCACGGGCCTCTTGCCCGGACAGGTCGATGTCATCTACTCGTTTGCGCGCCTGCTGGAGCGACTGTCGTTGTGTAGAGACATCGTCGTGCCCACGCCGAAGGAGATCCTCGGCCGCCTGAACGACGAGCGCTATCGCAAGCACTTCGAGCAGCAGCTGCCAGCGGCATCCGTCTGACACGCCGTCTGTGCCTGTGCCTTCCAGGGAGCCCGCGGCCGGTGTGCCGCGGGCTTCTTGCGTTCCGTCGCGCGGCGCGCTTCAGAGCGTCGCGGTGGGGTCTGCGACCGGGGGTGCCGGGGGCTCGAGTGTGCTCCCCTGGATGCGGTGCTGCTGGCGGACGCTGGCGGGCGACTCGCCGGTCCAGCGCCGGAACGCGCGACAGAAGGCGCTCATGTCCGCGTAGGCCAGGAGCGCGCTGATCTCGGAGAGGGACAGCTGCGTGTTCCGCAGATAGCGAAAGGCGAGGTCGCTGCGGACTTGCTCGAGCTGCTGTTGGAACGTCTGGCCTTCCGCTTCCAGGCGTCGCTGCAGCGTCCGCGCCGACAGGCCCAGGCGCGTCGCCACGCGGCCGATCGTGGGCTCTCCTCGGTGCAACGCGAAGCCGATCGCGCTCTGCACGGCGCCGAGGAACGTGGGCTCCGGCAAGCGCGACTCGACCTCCAGCGCGTGCGGCAAGAGCACCTTGTGGAGGAGTGGATCGTAGCGCTGGTTCGCGAGCTCCCACTGCGCCGCGGACACGAACAGGCAGTCCTGGTCGGAGACCTCCGGAAGCCGGCCGAGCACTTCGATCAGCTGCGACGCTGCTGCCTGCGGCCGATGCGGCAGCCAGAGCTGCGGCGTAAACGCGCTGCCGCACACGCCGCGCAGGCGTGAGATGAGCAAGGTCCACGTGTATTCGAGCATGCTGGGCGGGAACACCGCGATCGGGTGCTGATGCTGCCCGATGATGCGCTTGCCGACCTGACCTTCGTGTGTGAACGGCTCCGTGCGGTACAAAAAGCCCGACGCGCACAGCCGCGCGTGGTGCTCCAGCGACTCCATCGCGGAGCCGACGGTCGCGCAGCCGGCGATCAAGTAGTCGATCAGCTCCAGCTTGCCGAAGGGAATGCTCAGCGCGAGATCGATTCCAAACGTCGGCTTGGCGTAGCGACTCTCGGCGGCTTGCCAGAGCATCAACACCTGCAGCTCGGAGAAGCGGACCTCTGGTTCGTCCACGAATGTGCGATCGATGTTGTTCTCCGCGAGCAGCTGATCCACGTCGATGTTCAACGCCCGCAGCCCCTCCAAACACCCGCGCATGTGATAGCCGGCCACATCGTAGCTGTGCATGGCGTCACGCTAAGGAACGCCGACCGTGATGACAACGGGTGTCCCCGTCTGCCGTACGGCGAACGTGTTCGGCTGACTCGGAGCTTGCACACTCGCCACAGTTCCGACAGCCTTGTCGGTGCAACGGGCGAGATGATCCGGCGCAAATGACGGAAATCGTAGGGATTCGATAGCGGTTCCTCGAGTTGTGCTCTGAACCGACAATTGCGTGACCAACTCGAGCCTCTGACACGCCACTGACTGGTTAGGAGTGACGCGTGCGGCGCGTGATCTCACATCTCGGCAGGACGACTTCGACATGCGCGAACCACGCGTACCGACAGCGCTGGCGCAGGCACGTGTTGTGGCTGTCCCGAAGCTGGGTGAGCTCGCGCCAGAGCGCGCCGGTTCGACCGCGGCGGGTGCCGAGGGCACGACTCGCAGCGGGCGGGTGGAGCGTGGCGCGCACGAGGGACCGGGCACGCGTCCGCTGGCTCGCGCTCGGCCTGTGGGCCGCGAGCTGTGCGCCGAGCGACGGCCCGCTGCTGGTTCGGGACGACGCCGCCGGCAGCGGCGAGGTGGGCGCGCGCTCGCCGGTGCAGCTGGGAGCTTCACTGCAATATCAGATCACGGGCGCGCTCGACACCAGTGTGGACGCGCAGCTGTTCGTGACCGACCTATTCGACACGCGCGCGCAAGACGTGACGACGCTGCACGCGCGCGGTCGCGTCGTGCTCGCGTACGTCAGCGTGGGCACGTTCGAGCCCTGGCGTGCCGATGCGGAGCGCTTCCCCGCTGCAGCCATCGGCATGCGCCTGGCACGCTATCCGGGGGAGTCGTGGCTGGACGTGCGCCACGCCGAGGTGCGCGCGGCGATGGAGGCGCGCTTCGAGCTTGCGCGCACGAAGGGCTTCGATGGCGTCTTCGTCTCGGGCCTGGGCGCGTACGCCGCCAACAGCGGCTTTCCGCTGCGGGCGAGCGATCAGCTGCAGTACGATGGCTTCATCGCGCAGGCCGCGCGCGAGCGTGGGCTGAGCCCCGGGCTGTCGAATGACTTCGAGCTGGGAGACGAGCTCGCGGAGCTGTACGACTGGGCGCTCACGGTCGGCTGTGTCACCGCAGGCGACTGCGCGAAGCTGGCGGCGTTTCGAGCGCTGCACAAGCCGGTGTTCAACCTGGAGACTGAGGGCAGCGCCGCGACTCTGTGTCCCATGGCGCGCGCGCTCGGCATCCCCACCACCCTCAAGCGAGGCGCGTACGACGCCTGGCGCGAGCCCTGCAGCTGATGGCGGCCGGATGACACCCAAGCGCCTCGTCAGTCATGGTCTGCAGCTCGCGGCGCCGGCCGAGCTGCGCGCTGACGCGGCGGCGCAGCTGCACGAGCCGCCGACGCTCGACGCGCTGTACCGGCAGCACGCGCGCTACGTGGCCGGCGTGGCGATCCGGCTGCTCGGGCGCGACGCAGAGATCGACGACGTCGTGCAGGACGTGTTCATCGAGGCGCTGCGCGGAGTGAGCCGCGTGCGCGAGCCCGGGGCGATCAAGGGCTGGTTGGCCAAGGTGACCGTGCGGCTGTGTGTGCGGCGCTTGCGCCGGCAGAAGGTGCTGCGCGCGTTGCATCTCGGCGTGCCGCCGGCCGAGTTCGAGCAGCTGGCCGCACCGGGTGCCACGCCGGCGCAACGCGCGCTGCTCGCCAAGCTGTACCGCGCGCTCGACCGCCTGCCCGCGCGCACGCGGATCATCTGGATCTTGCGACACGTACTGCACGAGCCGCTGTACGCGATCGTGGAGCTCAGCGCGTGCTCTCAGTCCACCGTGCAGCGCCGGCTGCGCGAGGCCGAGCACGAGCTGGAGGAGGCACTGCGCCATGACTGAGAAGCCGCTCGAGCTGCAAGCCGCGCTCGCGCACATCGACGAGCGCTGGGACGACGCGCGCACCCGCCGCGGGTTGGAGCGCGCCAAGCGCAGCTTGCGGCGGCGCTCGCAGCGGCGGCGCGCGGCAGCTGGTTTTGGAGCGCTGGCAGCCGTCGCCATGCTGGTGTGGGTCGCCGACCGGCGCAGCGATGAAGCACGTGCCGAGCTCGCCGCGCTGCCGAGCACGAGCACGGGAGCAGACCGCTCGCCGCTGCCAGCTGCCGCCCGTGACGCCAGCTCAGCGAGCGTGAGGGGGCCGATGCCGCTCTCAGAGGCGGAGCCGCTGCTGCTTGCGGATGGATCGCGCATCGTGCCTCGAGGGGCGGGCAGCCGGGTCGTGGTGATCGAGGACAGCGCGCGGTCGGTGCGGCTCGAGCTCGTCAGCGGACGCGCGCGCTTCGAGGTGGTGCCGCGCGCGGAGCGTTTGTTTCGCGTGCAAAGCGGCGAGGTGAGCGTGGAGGTGCTCGGAACCATCTTCGACGTGACGCGGGCCGACGGCGGCGTGACGCAGGTGGTGGTGGAGCGGGGCCGGGTCCGCGTCAGCTGGCCTGGTGATCAGCGCGAGCTGAGCGCGGCAGAGCAGGGCTCTTTCCCGCCTGCGCCGGATGGCCGCGCCCTCGCGCCGAGCGCGGCGCAGGCTCACGGCCAGCACGGGCGGGCCCTCGATCGACGCGGCCACACGCCGGGAGTGGATCAGCAGGCGCTTGGCCGCGATGCAGGACTGCGGCCGGGCGACCCGCCCCCCGTTGATCACATGTCCTCACGACCGGCAGCTGCGAGCGGCAGACGCCGGTCCGCTGATGCGGCGGAACGCCACGCTCGCAGCGCGCCCGGCATGACAGAACGTGACGCCGCTCGAGCGCGGCCGGCCGCTGGTGGCGGCTGGCGCGAGCGGGTCGCGCGCGGTGATTACGTCGGAGGGTACGCGCAGCTGCGCGAGGCGGGTACTGTCCCGTCGAATGTGGAGGAGCTGCTGCTCGCGGCGGATGCGGCGCGCCTGTCTGGGCATGCGGAAGCGGCGTTGCCTCATCTGAGGCGTGTGGTCGACGCGCACGCGAGCGACTCGCGCGCCGCGCTCGCGGCGTTCACGCTCGGGACGGTCTTGATGCAACAGCTCGGCCGCCCGCGCGAAGCCGGTGCCGCGTACGCGAGGGCGCGAGCGCTCGCGCTGCACGCCTCGCTCGCGCAGGATGCGCTCGCACGCCAGGTCGAGGCCGCGCACCGCGCAGGGGAGCCGGCCCAGGCGCGCGAGCTCGCGGCGGAGTACCTCGCTCGCTATCCTCAAGGCCGGCGCACCGACGACGTGCGCCGCTTCGCAGGTCTGCCCTCACAGTGAGCACCGCGAGCCGCCGCGCACGCAGCGCTGCGCCCGCTCGCGAGCGTGGCGCTCGGGCGCTGGCGAGCGTGCTGTTCGCGATGGGCCTCGGTTGCGTGGCGGCGAGCGTCAACGCGCAGGGCGGACAAGGCGCGAGGATCCCGCTGCAGAGCGAGGGCTGTGACGCTCTCGAACGCTCCGAGCTGCAACGTTTGCTCGCGCTGGAGCTCGCCGCGCGGCGAGGTCCTGTGCCGTCGATCCGCTTGCTGTGCCGCGGGCTCATGCTGCACGTCGAGCTGCGCGAACGACCCGCAGCGCAGCCGCTCAACCTGACCTTGGACCTCAGCGGAAGTCGGCCCGAAGCGCGCGCGCGGATCGTGGCGCTGTCCATCGCCGAGCTGGCGGACACGCTGCGCGCGCGGCGCACGAGGCCGCAGCCCGAGACCGGAGATATGCTCCAGCCACAGCACACGTCGCCGCCATCGGCGGCACGCGAGCCAACGCTGCAGGCGCAGCCTGCCGCTGACGCGCAGCACGGCAAGCGTGTCGCATCGCCGCTCGCGCCGGCTGGTGATTTGCAGCCGCGAGCAGCGCCTGATGAGTCGCGGCCGGGAGCGTCGGCTGGTGAATCGCAGCCCCGAGCCGCGGCCGATGGGTCGTCGCCGCGCGCTTCGGGCGCGGTGCAGCCGGAGGGGCCGCCCGCGGCGGCGAAGGGGCCAGCCCTTGCGCTCGGACTGTTCCTCGCAGCAGGCGTCGCGCGCGTGCTCGAGCCCGCGGCGTTTGCACCCGCGCTGAGCCTCGGTGTGGTGGGTCGTCACGTCGCGTTTTCGCTCGCGGCGGACGTCGCGCTGGAGCTCGCGCGGGTCGCGCAGAGCGACGCCCTCGTGAACGCACGCGTCCTCAGTGTCAGCCTCGCACCGGCCTGGCACGTCGCGAGCGAGCCGCTCGATGTGAGTCTCGCGCTCGGTCTGCGCGCGGGTCATGCGCAGCTGTCCGCGTCAGCCCGCAGCGCAGGGCTGCGGGGCCGCGAGCTCTCGGGCTTCCTGCTCATGCCGCTCTTGCGCGCCGCGCTCGCACTGCGACTCAGCCGCAGCTTCGCGCTCAGCGTCAGCCTCGAGGGCAACTACGTGCTCACGCCGCTGCGAGGGCTGGACGCCGACGCCCAGCCGCTCGTCAGCATGCAAGGCTTGCGGCTCTGCGCCGCGCTCGGACTGACGCTCTGGCTGCACTGAGCCTCACGGGCCGCTCTCGAGGATCAGCTCGTACCCGTGCTCGGCTGTCTGGCGCACGTCCGCGTCCGGAAGCTGTTCCGGCAGTTGTGTCACTACCAAGATCACCTCGGCCGTCTCGGGGTCCAGGGTCACTGGCAAATAACTGTTAGGAACGTTGCGCGCCGGAGCCGACGTGCGGCCGAGCTCGCGGCCGCTGCGATCGAGGCGCACCGCAGTCAGCGACCAGCGCGCACCGAGCTCCCCGCGCAGCCAGACTTGCAGCCGCTCCGGCGTGCTCTCGCTCGCGGGCAGGCGCACGCGGCTGTACGCGCTGCCGAGCGGCTCGAGCGGCGCGTGCTCGCGCAGATGTAGCGAGCCCCCGCGCAGGCTCACGTCGTGCGCGAGCGGCACCGCTGCGTCACTCGGCAGCGCCGCGAGCACGCGATACGCCGCCCCGGCGCGCCGCGCGCTCGGCCCCGCGAAGTAGCGCGCCACGGCGCCTTCGATCAGCTCGTCGTCGAGCGCGATGTGCCCGACGTCGAGCGTCTGACGCAGCACTTCCCACAGGTCGGGCGAGCTGCGTAGTCGATCTTCAGGCACGAGCCCGCGCGAGCGCTGACGCGTCGTGTCCCACAGGTTGCGCACGAGCTCCGGCGCCGTGCGCTCACTCAACACGGCCAGAAATAACGCGCCCGCATCGCCAGTGCCCGGTCGCTCGCTCAAAAGCCCGAGCTCCGGCTGCGCCTGTCCGCGCGCGAGGCTGTCCTCGCAGCCCGGCCCTGCGGTCTGTTGCCAGACAGCAAGCTCCGCGCTCGCACGCACCCAGCTCGCGGACTCCGCGGGATCCACGGCGCGTAGCCCCGCCTGCGCGAGCGCGCTGTATACGCACGCGGCAAGCTCGCCCTGCGGCACGTCGCTCGCCAGCAGCGCGTAGCTGCGCGCCGCATCGAAGTCGCTCGGCGTGAGCGGACCATCCACGCCGCTGCAGCTCGCGAAGCCCGCGCAGCGCGCGCGCGGCACCACGAACAGATCGACGCCGCCATCAGCGTCCAGCGGTGGCAGCGGCCAGCCGGCTGCGTTCAAGCTCACGTACGCGCGCTCGAGCGCCTGCAAGGTCTGCGCTGCCCGCCGCTGTGAGCTGCGGAGCGGCACGTGCAGCACCAGCGGCAGCTCGCGCGAGTGCAGGTGCAGCATGTCCGCCTCCGGTCGCGGCTCGAGCTCGGGCGCCTGCACCGTCTGACCCTTCCAAACTTTGGGCGCGAGCGCCCAGCTGGCCCAGGCATCGATCCCCTCGTCCGCGCGAGCGGCTCCTGTGCAGCCGCCCGCCATGCACACCAACGTGGCCCATATGTAGGTGCGCGGCAGCCGCCTACCTGCTTGCTCAGATGCCCAGCACATGACGCTCATGAACCGAAGAAGTTGGAGGATTTGACACGAAGAGCGCTATGCTCGTAAACGCATTCGAGGCGCGCATGACAGACGCTCAGTTCGACCCGGGTGGATTCTTTCAGTTCGATCTCGCTCATGGCCGCGTCCGCACCCGCGGTGGTGCACGCGTGCTCGTGCTCGCAGAAAACGTGCTGGCACCGCTGATCGTCACCGCGGTGCAGAGCGGCGACCTCACTGCGATCCGCACTCTGGGCTCGCAGCTCGGCTCCATCGTGTCGCAGTCCTTGCCGGCACCGGCCAACTCGCTGCCGCCGCAGGTCGTGATCTCGTACGCGGGCAGTGTCATGTCGCTGTACGGCTGGGGTCGTCTGCGGCTCGAGCAATGGGGCGGCGCGCTGGTGTTGGTGGTGGATGGCTTGCCGCCGCTGGATGAAGACAACCTCGCGGTCGCGGCGTTGCTCGGTGGCATCTTCTCCACCCTGTGCTCTGCGGAGGTGGCGTGCGTGCCGCTCGCCCGCAGCACCAAATACATCGTGGTCGATCCTCGCATCGCGGAGACGGTCTGGGGTTGGTCGAAGAGCGGTGACAACCTCGCGACCATCGCCTCGAAGCTGAGCTCGGCCGAGGTCGCATGAGGGAGTGGCAGGCATGAGCTCACCGGAGCAGCAGATCGAGCGGCTGAGCCAGCTGCTCGCGAAGGTCCAGAAGAACCGTAAGCAGCCGCGCGTCGGGCTCGGCCCCATGGCGGGCTTGAGCGCGACCGTCCCGGCCAATACCACGGGGCCAGCCGTTTCGGCGGCAAAGCCGCTGCCCGCTCCGCAGGGTCCGTCGAGCACCGGCGGGCTGGGGCCGGCCGCCGCACCCCCGCGGACGCGCAAGGCCACGCCGACCGAGCCGATCACCGCCGCCGTCGCGGCGCCTCCGAGTCCCGTGCGCGAAGAGCACGCGCCCGAGCCGCCCGTACGCCGGCCGGCAGCGCCCGCGCGTCCGATATCGCCGCTCGAGACGGCGCTCTCCGGCGAGGCCGAGCGCGAGGAGCGGGCTATGCCAGCTCCGGCGCGCGCCCCTGCGCCACCTGCCGCTCCGGCCGCAAACGAGATTGCCCCCCGAGCTGGCGGAACCCAGCCGCGTTCACAGCGCCCACCGATGCCGCCGGCAGAGGCGTCCGCGCAACAGCCCATCGTGCCGCGGGTGATCGAGCCCGATCCGCCGCGCGCGTCGACACGTCCGATCGCACAAGTTGTCAGTAAGCACGCACCCGTGGTCGATGCTACCTTCGGCGCCATGCTGAAGCGCTCGCTCTCGCTGCGCCCTCACTGAGCTGGTGACAACAATGCTGCTGGTCGTCGACGTTGGAAACACGCACACGGTCCTCGGTCTGTACGAAGCCAAGAAGCTGGTCCATCACTTCCGTGTGCAGTCCGATCGTGGGCGCACCGAAGACGAGTACCACGTGTTGTTCGCGGCGCTCGTGCAGCTCGGCAGCGTGCAGCCCAAGGACATCACGCACAGCATCATGGCGTCGGTCGTGCCGCCGCTCACCGAGCACATCGTGCGCGCGGTGCGGCGTGCATTCAGTCACGAGATCGTGGTGGTGGGCCCCGGCATCAAGACCGGCATGCCGATCCTGTACGAGAACCCGCGCGAGGTCGGCGCAGACCGCATCGTGAACGCGATCGCCGCGTACGATCGCGTGCGTGCGGGCGTGATCGTGGTGGACTTCGGCACGGCGACGACGTTCGATTGCGTCTCGAATCGCGGCGAATACCTGGGCGGCGCCATCGCACCGGGCATCGGCCTCAGCGCCGATGCGCTCTTCTCACGCGCGGCGCGGCTGCCGAAGACGGAGATCGTGCGGCCACCGCACGTGTTGGGCCGCAATACCGTGCACTCCATGCAGTCCGGCCTGGTCTTCGGCTACGCGGGCCTCGTGGATGGGATGATCGAGCGCCTGCGCGGCGAGATGGGCTACCCCTGCACCGTGCTCGCCACCGGCAGCGAAGCGCTGCTGATCCGCGGTGAGTCCAAGACCATCGACGACGTGGACCCGCACCTCACGCTGGACGGCCTGCGCATCCTGTTCGAGCGGCAGAAGTAGAGCGCTGTGTCGTGCAGCTGCGTCGACGCGAGCTCAGCGCGCGCGCAGCAGCAAGGCGAGGGCGAGGCCGCTCGCCAGTAGCACGGCGATCGCCAGCGCGTAGATGACGAGCTCGGCGAGGCTGGGGCCGCCGCGCTCAGCTGCAGGCGGGGCGTTCGGGGGCTTGGATGGCTTGCGCGGCTCGGCAGCTGGTGGCGGCTTGCTGCGGCTGGGAGCGGCGGTCTGGGTGCGCTCGAGGGGCGGCGTGCTCTTCGGCTCGCGCGGCGCCTGGCTCGCGGGCAGCGGCTGGTCGGGCGCGCCTTTCAGCGCATCGATCTCGTTTTGCGCGGGCTCCTCGAACACGAGCCGCGTGGTGCCCAGCTGCAGCTCGTCTCGATCGCGCAAGCGTCGCGCCTTGTAGCGGTAGCCGCTGAGCTGGATGAGCGCCTCACCCGACAGGCTGCGAATCAGCACACCTTCGAGGTCGTGCACCACCTCGATGGTCTCGCGCGACAGCGCGCTGTCGGGCAACAGCAACTGACAGCCATCGTGATTACCGATGTGCAGGCGCGACGGCGCGGGCGGGATCTCCAGCCGCTCACCCGCCCGTGCGCCGTTCACCACGCGCAGGTGCGGCGCGTCGAGCTTCACGCCGCGCGCGGTCTGCGCCTCGCGCCACAGGCGACGCGCCAGCTCCGCCGTGCGCTCTGCGCTCATCGGCTCCGTCATCACGACGCCGGTGTGGAACGACAGCACGTAGTTGCCGAGCTCGAGCAGATCCCCGTCTTGCAGCTTGCGCGTGCGCTCCGGCAGCAAGCGCTGTCCGTTGTGTTTGGTGCCGTTGCGCGAGCCGAGGTCCGTGAGCACCCAGTCGCTGCCACGCAATTGCACACTGGCGTGACTCTCACTCACAGTGGGGCTTGGAATCCGCACGTCGGCCGATGCGGCGCGACCCAACACGATCCTTGCCTGATCGAACGGAAACGCCAGCTCTTCCCTGAGTTTTTGCCCGTCGCGCGAGCGCACCACGAAGCGAACGGCCATGGCCGAAGCAAAGCTGCGGCGCGCAGCGCCCGAGGTCAAGGATTATGGTCCCTTGCCGAAAACTGGACGCGCGCGGATCCTTCTGAGACCTGTTCAGGTAGTAGTCCAGTGATCGTGGAGACCCGCCATGCTGACGACGCCAGAACGACGCACCTCGGAGCGAGCTCGGATCCCCTGCCACATCCCGGTCGAGCTGATGGACTCCTCGCGCTCGGAGCAGTTCGAGGCAGATGCGGTGGATCTGAGCGTGGGCGGTCTCAGCTTGCGCGCGGCGCAGCTGCCCGACGTGGGCTCGCAGCTGTACTGCGCGTTCGAGGCCATGCCGGGTGGCGCGCAGGTGCTGGGTCGCGGTGAGGTGGTGTGGAGACAGCCGCAGGGCGATGAGGGCGGAGAGTTCGGGCTGCGCTTCATCGAGGTCGACGCCAAGAATCAGGCGCTGATCGACGAGATGGTGGCCGAGCGCATCGCGCGCATCGAAGCCCGCTTCGCACAGCCCGAGCCCGTGATGGCGAGCTTGACGATCGAGAACGTGACGGAGCCGGTCACCGCGCGCTTGGTGCACACGGGCGACGAGCAGGCGCTGTTCGAGCAGCCGCTCGAGCATTTCAGCGTGGGCAAGGCCGTCGTGGCGCAAGCGGGCGCGAGCCTCGTGCGCGGGCACATCTCACAGGTGAGCGTGCGCATGGAGGGCGGTGCGCCGCGGCTCATGCTCACCCTGGACCTGGCGCGCGAACGCTCGGAGTTCGGCGAGTTCATGTGGAACGAGCCGGGCTCGGATACCGATCCGGACGTGTTTGCAGCACGTGAGGAGCGCGACAGCGACGTCGACGTGGAGCGCGCGCTCGCCGAGCACGAACGGCCGGCCGGCGCGCGGCAGAGCAGCTCCGGCACGCTCGCAGGCGTCGGGCCGCAGCTGGTGGCTGCAGTGACGGGTGGCACCCTGGCGGGCATGGGCAAGAGCGCGGCGGAGCGAGCGTTGCCAGCGCCGATCTACGCGCGCGGCGACGCCGAGTCCGCGCAGCTTCCCCTGTTCAAGCGTGAGCGCGAGGCCGCACCGCGCGCCACGCTGCCCGAAGTGGGCGGGCTGCCGCTGCACGATGGCGAGCGTCAGGACGTACCCGACAAGGTCTTCCTGGACGAGGAATATGCGCGCGAGCTGCTGTCGAGCGATTACGTCGCGCAGGAGCACGAAGCGTCCGAGAACACCGATCCCGACCTCGAGCTGCAAGCGGGTGAAGCGCACGACGATGCGGAAGAAGAGACGCCGCCTGCGCCGTGGATCGTGAAGCTGCTCGGCATCCCGGCCATGTTGACCGGAGCGTACGCCGGTCTCGGCGATCGGCTCCGCAATGGCGCATCGCAGCTGCGCTCGGACGGGGCGCAGCGCATCGCAGGCGCGCGCGGCAACTTGTTCGCCCCGAAGCCGCGGCGCGTCACGTCGTCGCAGCGCGACGTGCCCGAGCACAAACAGAACCTGCGCGTGATCGTGATCGGCTCGCTGTGCATCCTCAGCTTGGCGTTGCTCGCGTACGTGCTGACGCCGGCGAGCGGTGAAGAGGACGACGGTCCGCACCGCGCAGAGCAAGCCGCGCACGAAGCCGCGGAACAAACGGCGCTCACCACCGCGGCAGCGAACGAGCTCGGGACCGAGCTGCCGAACGCAGCCGAGGGCACGGAGGTGAGCACGCTCGCCGCCACGGCGGCCGCACCCTCCGAGCCAGCAGTCAGGCCCGGTGCGTCGGTTCCGAACAAGCCAGCCGCACCGCCGGCCGCCAGCCCGAAGCCATCAGCGGCGCCGGCCGCGACGACGACGAAGGCGCCCGCGCCCGGCCCGAGCTTGCACTTCGGCCAGAAGCAGGTGCCGAACGCCCGGCGCTTTCTGGTGCGCATGGCAGAGCCGGTGAAAGGGCTCACCGGCAGCGCCGATGCTGGCGGCTTCAGCGTGGTGATCGTGAACAACCGCGCCCTCGATCGCGCGGCGCCGCTGAAGTCCGGCAACCCCTTGATCGAGCACGCCGGCATTCGTAACCGCAAAGACAACTCGGCCGAGCTGAGCGTGCGCTTCGCCTCCGGCAAGAGCCCCGCGTATCGTGTTTCGGGACAGGGATCGATCCTGGAGATCCTGATCGCCCAGTGATACCCGGGTTGCACGCCGCGCGACATGCCTGTCGCGGTGTGACAAACGGGCTGTGGCAGCGCTCAGCATGCGCATTTTGCGTGTGATTTCGCTTGCCGATTGGGCGAATCGGACCACTTATTGTGGGCGCCTCCCGCCCTGGGCTGAGGACCGTCGTTTGCACGGGTCACCTTTTGCTTGCCCCGGTGGAGGTTTCTTCGCATTACACCTGACTCGCCGATGAAAGCGCCCGTCCATAGCTTGTTCTCCCGCAGTCGCGCCGCCGCGCAGCGCTCGCCCTCTTGCAGCCGTGAGCTGCAGGGGCGCAGCCTGCTTCGGGTGCTCGGTCTCGCGTCTTTGGCAGCGCTCGTAGCGCTGCTGTGTCTGTCTCGGGCCAGCGCCCAGAGCAACAACAAGCGCTCGGCCAGCACGCCGCCCGCGGTGTTGCTCGCGACCGCGGGCGGGCAGGCCTCCGGCACTGCGCTCGACTCCGTGATCGGCGCCTCGCTCGAGGAGCTGCACGTGGTCAACGTGGTGGCGCGGCCGGGTCTCGATCTGAACGCCGTGCAGCTCGCGCTGGATTGCGTCGCGGAGACGGCGCAGTGCTTGCGCACCGTCACCACGCAGAACTCCGCGGACATCCTGATCGCACCGGCGCTGTCGCGCACGTCCGGCGAGCTGGTGCTGACCCTGCTGAAGTTCGATGGGCGCAGCAGCCAGATGCGGCGCGCGCTGCATCGTCAGCCGGGCCAGACGTTGAACAGCTCGACCCTCGATGCGGTGCCGGACATGCTGCGCGAGTTGTTCGACCTGCCGCCGAAGCCGAAGGCTGCAGCGCCCGCGCCTGCTGCACAGGGCGCGCCCGGTCCGCAGGGCACGGGGCAGCCGTCAGCGGCAGACGAGGACGGGATCGGGACCGAGGCTCCGGCCGCCGCGACCGAGCCGCTACCCGAAGCTCCAATGGAGCCGCCGAGCGCGGGTCGCAAGGTGCCGGTGGGGCCGCTGCTCTTGGGCGGTGGTGGTGTGGTGATCATCGGCGCGGGCGTCGTGATGGGGCTGATGATGAACTCGACGCAGAGCGAGTACGACGACCTCGTCACTCCGGAGCAAGGCACGACGATTTCACGCTCCAACGCCGAGCTCGCGGATTCCAAGCGGAGTGCCGGCGAGACCCAGGGCACGGTGGCCAACGTCCTGTATGGGGTCGGTGGCGCAGCGCTGGTCGGCGCGGGCATCTGGCTCGCGGTCGAGCTGACGCGGCGGCCGGATAAGAACTACGAGCACGTGCAGATCTCGCCGTTGCTCGGACCGAATCAACTCGGATTGATGGTGACGCAACGCGGAGCGGGGCTGTGATGAAGTTGATGCGCGGCTTGGGCTACGTATTTGCAGCGCTGTGGCTCAGCAGCGGCTGTAGTTTCTCCGAATCCGCCGGTAAGTCGTGCAACACGCCGGCGGACTGCGATGGCAACGAATGCTATCTCGGGCGCTGCGTTGCACCCGAGACCTCGGGCGAGACCGGTGGCAAGGGCGGTCGGACGGGCACCAGCAACGCCGAGACGCCTGGCACGGAGGGCGGATCGGGCGGTCGGACCGGAAGCACCGCCAGTCCTTCGATGACCAACCCGGGCACCTCCGGCGCCGGCGGCAGGTCGATGTCGACACCGAGCACGGGCGGCCAGGGTGGCCGCGGCGGCGCCGGCGCGCCCACCGGCACCGGTGGGGCCGGCATGATGAGCCTACCGCCTCCCGCGATGGGCGACTGCAAGGCGAGCGACGCGCCACGCAGCTGCGTGTATTCGACGGGCTGCATGGGCACGCAGCGCTGTGCGGGCACCACGTGGGGCGCGTGCGAGCCTCCGGCGGAGCGGTTGACCATGCCAGAGACGTGTGACGGCGTGGACAACAACTGCAACGGCATGGTCGATGAGCCAGGCTTCAGGGCCTGCGTTCGCGCCGGCACGGCAGGCTGCACGGAAGACGCAGCAGGCAAGATCACGTGCCTCGGAGTTTGCGAGGCGGGCAGCCAGCAGTGTGTCGACGGCAAGTGGGGTGAATGCACCGGCGGGACGGCGCCGCAGCCGATGGAAATGTGTCAGGGCGGTGGTGGTACGGCGCTCGACGAAAATTGCGACGGCACCGCGGACGAGGGCTGCAACTGCACGGCCGACATGAGCTGCTACAACGGCCGCGGCATGCCGGGCATCGGGGAGTGCCGCTCGGGTTTCCTTAAGTGCAACGACGGTCGGCTCGACACGCAGTGTGTCGGAGAGGTGCGCGACAGCCTCGAGATTTGCAACGCCAAGGACGACGATTGCAACGGCATGACCGATGACGTCTTGACTGTGGGCTTCGCCTGCCAGGTGCCCGGCGCCCGAGGCCGCTGCGTGACGGGCAAGTTACGCTGCGTGACGGGTAGCGCCATACCGCAGTGCGTCGCCGATAACATGGCGACCACTGAGTCTTGCAACGGCGATGACGACGACTGCAACGGCATGACGGACGACGTGCCGGGGCTCGACACCAACGTGATGATGTGCGGCGGCTGCGGTCGCCCCGCTTGCACCGCACCGAACAACGCGTGCTGCGCGAGCGGCTGCGTGAACACGCAGACCGACACGCGCAACTGCGGCATGTGCGGCAAGACCTGCGCCGCGACCGAGACGTGCACCGCCGGCATGTGCCGCGCGATGCCGATGGGCGGCGCGGGCAGTCCTGCCGGCGGCGCTGGGTCGCCCGCGGGTGGTGCAGGCGCCAGCGGCTCGCCCTCCGGCGGCGCAGGCGCGAGCGGCTCGGCAGGCGGCGCGGCGGGTACGGGTTCGGGCGCAAGTGACTGAATCCGAATGCGATGTGGTCCGTCGCAGATTTGCTGTGCGGACCGCTCGCGCGCGGCGGGCAGTCCGCCACGAACGCTCCCCAGATGAGGACCGTAGGGTCGGGGTGCCGGGGCTGCAAATGTGCTAAGACCACCTCATCTGCTTTTTGCCAGACGCGGCCGCAGGCCCCGGTGGCACCCGAACTTACGTGAGCCATGAGCACCGTTAACGCCGCCGCCGATGATCCGCTGATTGGCACCCGCATCGACGGCCGCTACACGGTGCACGCCGTGCTCGGGCAGGGCGGCATGGGCGTCGTCTACGAGGGCGTGCACGACGAGCTCGGTCGTCCCGTCGCCATCAAGGTTTTGAACGCCGCCTGGGCGACGGACCGCACGGCCGTCGAGCGCTTCCTGCGCGAGGCGCGCACCGCGAGCTCATTCTCCCACGGCAACATCGTCGACGTGACGGACCTGGGACGGCTCGCCGACGGACGGCCGTTCCTCGTGATGCCGAAGATCAGCGGCATCGATCTCGCGACGTTGCTCGCAGAAACCGGACCGCAGCCCGCGAAGCGCGTGGCCGGGCTCCTCGGCGGCGTCGCCGCGGCGCTCGATCTGGTGCACGCGAAGGGCTACGTCCACCGCGACATCAAGCCCGAGAACATGATGTACGTCGTGCGCGAGGACGGCTCCGAGACGGTCATGCTGCTCGACTTCGGCATCGCCGCGGCGGTCATGTCCAGCGGCCCGCGCCTGACGCGCCAGGGCTCGATCTTCGGCACGCCGCACTACCTGCCGCCCGAGGTGTGCGCCGGTCAACGCTCGGACGCACGCGGCGACGTGTACGCGCTCGCGGCCGTCGCCTTTGAGCTGATCACCGGCGCGCTGCCTTTCCCGATCGAAGACATCATGCAGCTGATGGCGGTGAAGGTGACGCAGGACGCGCCGAGCCTTGCCGCGGCGAGCGGCCACGCCTTTCCGCCCGAGGTCGAGGCGGTCATCGCGCGCGGGATGGCCCGCGATCCGAACGTGCGCTACCCGAGCGCCAGCGCCTTCGTGAACGCGCTGCGCTCCGCGACCGAATACGCGCCGGTGTCGTGGCAGACGGGCGTGTTGCGCTCCAACATGCGGTCAGCGGAGCACGTGTTGCCGCAGCCGGTGCAGGGTCAGCATCCGTCGCACGCGCCGATGACGCGTGCGCCCACCATGCCTGCGGAGGCGCATCCATCGCATCCCAGCTACCCGCGCCAGCCGTCGCAGCCGTTCGACGATCGCTCCTATCCCAGCCAGCCGCAGCGCTCGCGCGAGGCTAGCTATCCGCAGCAGCCGAGCCGCGGCCCGCAGCCGATGGCCTCGGGCGAGGGCAGCTACCCGCGGCAGCCGAGCCACGGCATGCACCCGATGGCTTCGGGCGAGAGCAGCTATCCGCGGCAGCCGAGCCACGGCATGCACCCGATGGGCTCGGGCGAGGGCAGCCATCCGCGGCAACCCGGCTACGCGCCGCCGCAGACCTACAACTCCGGTCCGGGCTACGATCCCGCGCAGCCCCAGTACCGCACGAACGAGGGCGTCTGGGGCATGCACGCGGGTGATGCCGCGGGGTACGGCGCGCAGGACACGCGCCTGCGCATGACCGATGAGCGGCGCTACCAGACCGCGCAGCTGCCGCGCCGCTCCTCCTCGGCCGGGCGTTACGTGCTCGGCGCGCTGGCGCTCGCCGCCATTGGCTTCGGTGTGATGCAGATGCTGGCGCAAAAAGAGCGCTCGATCACGGACACGCGTCCGAGCACGGCGCAGACGCCTGTGCCGCAGACGCCGCCGAGTGAGCTCGCCGCATCACCCGCGGCAAACCCCGTCGTGCCCAGCGCGCCGACCGTCCCGCCGCGCGCGCGGCCCGGCGCCGCGCCGCTCCCAGCTGCAAGGGCGCCCGAAGTCGTGCCGAGCCCAGCTGCGCCGCAGCCGGCAGCCGCAATCGACAGCCCTGCGCTGCAGCCCACGGCGGCGGCCGCGATCAACGGCGCTGGCGCGGCCCGCTCGGAGGGCACGCCCGGCGCTCCCGGGGCGCAGCCGAGCGCTGCACAGGTCGCGGCCCAGGAGCCGACCGCCCCCGTCGTCGCTCCGGCGCCGTCGCGCGCAGAGCCGGCCCCCGTGCGCGCGCCATCCGCCAGCAGCGCCCGGTCCGCGGCCCGCAGCCGCGAGCCCTCCTATCCGAGCAACATCCCGGAGCCGTCCACTCCTCCGGTCCCGGCGGCTCCGCCGCCGCAGATCGTGACGCTCACGCCCGCCGCGCCCGAGCCGGAGCCCGAGCCCGCTGCGCCTGCGGCCCCCGTAGTCGACACCGCGTCCGCCGCGGCGCTCGCGCGTGACTCCGGCTCGGCGCTGTTGCGCGGTGAGGTCTCCCGCGCCGTGGAGCTGGCGCGTCGGGCCACGAAGGCCGATCCGGCGTACGCCGGCGGCTGGCGCAGCCTGGGCCTCGCGCTCGAGCGCGGAGGTGCCTCTGCCGATGCGGCCGCCGCCTACTCCGAATACCTGCAGCGCGCGCCCACCGGCCCCCAGGCCGACATGGTGCGCCAGCGCATGCAAGCGATGGGGCACTGACCTCGCTCCCTTGCGTTGCATCGAGGCCGCTGCACGACGGTCAGCCGACGTGACGCCGATCCGAGTCGTGCGTGGCGCCCGGCAGATTGCATAACAGAAAGCCGCGTGCGTGTCGGGTTGCTCCTCCGTGCACGAACACCACCGCCGGTAGCCCGCGATCTCCGTGTCGCCGAGCACCAGCCTTCACGCGCGCGTCTTGGGCCACAACGAGCCGCGCCATCACCGCGCCGCTGTCGTGCGCGACGGTGGCGTACGGACCGAGCGCGAGTTGATCGGCGAGACCGCGCACGGTCACTGCATCATGCGGCGAATGCTGACGCCGCAACGCAACGCGCCTGCCGCGAAGCGGCCAGCTAACGAGCCGCGTTCAGACGCCCACCACCTCGAAGCAGCCAAAGATCGCGTAGTCCCGGATGTTCGAGGTAACCACCGAAGCAATCTCGTTGGTGTGGTAGGTGGCCGCGAGCAGCGTGTCGAGCAAGCGCTTGCGACCCAAGCGGTGCTCTCGCATCCAGCTCAGAAAGCGCAGAGTGGTGTGCTCGTTGGGCAAGGCCGGAACGACCTCTTCGGCGTTCCACCAGGCTTCGGCGCGGCGCACGGCGGCCTCCGCCGACAGCGGCAGCTCGAAGCGGCGAGCGTCAGTCACGATGTGCACGAATTCCGCGAGCACTTGCGGGGCGAGCGCGAAACGGTCCCCTGCGTCCAAGAAGCGGTCCCGCAGCGCACGCGCTTGGCGATGTCTCGCGTGCGCGCCCACCTCCAGCTGGATGATGAAGCTGGTGTCCAGGCCGCGGATCACTCCAGCATCTCCTCCAGCAGATCGTCTGAGCTCTCGAGGGGCCGCCGAACACCGCCAAGATCCAATGCGGGCAGCTCGCGCAGGCTTCCGCGCCGGGGAGCCCAACGCTGCCGATACGCTTCCATGGCCTCGCGGATTAGCTCCGCCGTGGTGCGGTCATGCTTGCGAGCGTACTCCTGGAATTCCCGATAGATAGGCTCGGATACATTGACCGTAATGGTCTTCATACATCAAGCGTAATGTATCGCTGGGCGGCCTGCAAAGCGGCTCGAAAAGGGAAACCCCCGGGCTGCGGAGGGGCAGCCCGGGGGTGCTTGGGTCTCGGTGAGGTCAGCCGCGCTCGCTCATTCTTTGCTGAGCACGGTAAAGAACGTGTTGCTGCCGCGCTCCACGCGCAGGAGCACCTTGCCGTCGCTCGCTGCACTGGCGACGTCGTTGGGACTTTGAACGGCCTGGCGATCGGCCTCGACGATCACGTCGCCGCGCTGCAGACCCGCGCCATCGGCCGGCGAGCCGGAGCGCACGTCGGCGACCACGACCTTGCCGGTTCCGCGGTAGTTGAGCTGCTGCGCGATGCCGGAGGTGAGCGCCTGGAGCTTCAAGCCGAGCTCACTCGGGCCCGCGACGCTGCCGTCTTCCCCCAGGCTGCTACCCGCGTTGTCCGCGCGGAGATCACCGGGGCGCTCCACCGTCTTGACCTTGATCGTCTGGGTCTTGCCGTCGCGGCGCACGCTGAGCGTGACCTCGCTGCCCACGGGGCGCATCAGCACGGCGCGCAGCAGGTCGCGACCTTCGCTCACGGGATCGGCGTCGACCTTCTCGATGATGTCGCCGGAGCGCACGCCGCTCTTGGCTGCAGGGCTGTCCTTCATCACGTCGGCCACGAGCGCGCCGTGCGTGTCAGTCTTGCCGAGGCTCTTCGCGAGCTCCGGCGTCAGCTCCTGGAAGCTCACACCAAGCCACGCCCGTTTGACCTTGCCGTTCGTCAGCAGCTGCTCGCCGACCGAACGCGCGAGGTTCGAGGGGATCGCGAAGCCGATGCCCGAGCCGCCGATGATCATCGTGTTGATGCCGACGACGTTGCCCGCGAGATCGACGAGCGGACCACCCGAGTTGCCCGGGTTGATGCTCGCATCCGTCTGCAGGTAATCCTCGATCTCATTGGCGCCGATGCTGCCGCGGCCCTTGCCGCTCAAGATGCCCGCGGTCAGCGTGTAGCTGAGGCCGAACGGCGCGCCGATGGCCAGCACCCAATCACCCACGCGCGCCTTGCCGGAGTCGGCGAACGCGAGCGCGGGCAGGTCCTTGGCGTCGATCTTCAGCACGGCCAGGTCGACTGCAGGATCGGTGCCGAGCACCTTGGCTTTGAACTGGCGGCCGTCCTTGAGCTGCACCGTGATGCGCGTCGCGTGCTCGACGACGTGATTGTTCGTGAGGATGGCGCCGTCGCTACGGAAGATCACGCCCGAGCCGGAGCCCTTGACCACACCGTCGTCGCGCTCGCGCCCGCGGAAGAAGGGGTTCTTGAAGATCTGCGGGATCTCTTGCTTGGCCTCGACCTTGATGGTCACGACCGACGGCGACACGTGCTCGGCCACGCTGGCGAACGCATCCGACAGTTGGTTCGCCTGACTAACGGCCGCTGCCGAGACGGGCGCGGCTGCTGTCACGCCGGTAGAGGGTGCGGCGCCGGCGTATGAGTAGGTCACGAGACCTGCCACGGCCGCCCAGCCCGCGAAGGCCGCCGCCATGGTCCACGACCAGCGTGGGGCAATCGTTCTTGGTGGAGTGGAGGGGTTCACGACGTCTCCTTCTGGCGCGCGCATACGCCGGCGCCTCAGCTTGAGAACAGCCGGGCCGCGGGTTTATTTCCCCTCCGGCGCGATTCTCCGGGTGGGTGCGTGGGGCGTCCTGCCCAGCTCAGGGGTGTGGATCCGGGGCGAACGCGCGACAGGCGAGGGTGAGCTCGAAGGTGGTGCCGCGGCCGACGTCGCTCGAGACGCGGATCTCGCCGCGATGCTGCTCCACGATGTTGCGCACGATCGACAGGCCGAGCCCGGTGCCCTGGCCTTCGCTCTTCGTGGTGAAGAACGGCTCGAAGATCTGCTTCAGGTGTTCCTCGGGGATACCGCGGCCGTTGTCGCTGATCATGAGCAGGAGCCGCCCATCGCCGAGCGCGCGCGCAGCGAAGCGCACCTGGCCTGCGCCGAGCGGCATGGCATGACACGCGTTCGTGATCAAGTTGATCAACACCTGCACGAGCTGCGCCTTCACGCCATACACCTGCGGCGTGTCGGCCTCGAACTCCTGCGTGACCTGCGCGCCGCACTCCTCGAGCACGTGCGCGCAGAACACGACCGCTTGCTCCACGACCTCCGCGAGGTTGAGCGCGGTCGGCGCTTCGCTCGGCGGGCGCGCGTACGTGACGAGGTCGCGCGTGAACTTCAGCATGCGCTCGGCGCTGAGGGCGATGCGCCGCAGCTTCTCCACGTCGGCGGGCGGCGCGCTCTCGGCCTGGCCCTTCTTCAGCAGGTATTCGCTGTACACGCAGATGCTGGTGAGCGGGTTATTGAGCTCGTGCACCACGCCCGCGGCGAGCTGCCCGAGTGTCGCCAGCTTCTCGGCGTGAATGATCTGCTGCTCGAGCTCGCGCAGCTCCGTGATGTCGCGGTAGATGTAGATGACGCCTTCGACCTCGCCATCCGGACCCAGGATCGACGCCGCGTTCACGGCCACGCGCGCGAAGCTGCCATCGCGGCGCGGCAGCTGCACCTCCACGTTCGTCGTGGGCTCGCCGCGCAGCGCGTTGATGTAGATCGGCCACAGGTGCCGCTGCTCGGCCTCCGGCAAGAAGCTCATCCACTCTCGGCCCAGGAGCTCCTCGCGCTGGAACGACAGCAGCGCGAGAAACGCGCGATTCGCGAGCCGCACCTCGCCGCGCTTGCCCATGACCATGATCGGCGCGTTCGCGTGATCGAGCAGCTTGCTCAAGTAGTCGCGCAGGTAGATCGAGCGGCGATGCGAGCGGGCGTTCTTCAACGTGCTCGAGAACCACAGGCTGAGCGGAACGAGCGCGGCGCGATCCTCGCGTGGTGGCGTGACGCCGCGCGGGTATTCGACCGACACGAGGCCGAGCACGTCACCGCCGTCGAGCATCGGGATGTCGAAGCCGCACACGCCGTGTTTGAACACTGGAACGTAGCTCGGGACGATCTCCAGGTCATTTGCATTTGCGAGCTCGCTGGCGACGCCGTGCTGGCGCGCGGCGGCCTCCGACAGCTCGCGGCGATCGCGCCGCTCCGGTTGCAGCCGGCCGTTCGCGAACACGGTGCTGAGCGCGTGATCTTCGCTGCCGAACAGCCGCACGCAGAACAGGCGCCGCGGGAACAAGCGACTGAAGCTCGTGACGTACTCGTGCACGATCTCGTCTTCGTGCAGATCGACGGGCACCCGTCGGCTCAGCTCCAGCACTTCGTGCAGCATGGCCTGCGACTTGGGCACGCGCAGCGCCTGCGGATCGCGCGGAGGCGCTTTGCGCACGCGCAGCACGCGTCGCGTCGCGTCGCTCACGCGCGCGCTCGGGGCAGCCGCCCCGTCGGCCCGCCGCTGTGCGCGGCGAGGACCCCTCGGCTTCGGCTGCGCGCTCAAGGCTCACTCCTGTCGTCTGCGTCGCCGCTCTCTCCGGACGCGCGATCGAGGTCCAGGATGCGCTGCTCGCCCACGTACGACTTCGTCTCGTAGCGCGTGAGCTTGCCGATCTTGCGCACGATCTCGGCCATGCGCTGTGCCTGATCCTGGATCACCTGCGCCGCGCGATAGCCCGGTGACTGCGGGTCGAGCTTGCGGATCAAGAGATCCGCGTAGCCCATCACGCTCGTGAGCGGCTGGTTCAGCTCGTGCGCCGTCGCGCCGGCGAGCTCCGCGAGCAGCGCTTGCTTCTCGCTCATCTCGAGCTTCTTGTGCGCCTGGGCCAGCTGTTCCTCCACGCGCACGCGCTCGCGTAGATCCGCGAAGATGCCGAACGTCGCCGTGGCTTTGCCGTTCTCGTAGATGGTCGCCGCGGTGAGCGAGATCGGGAAGACGTTGCCGTCCTTGTCCACGGCCTCCGTGCGCAGCGGCTCGAGCCGGCCCACGCCGCCGCGCTCCTCGGAGCGCAACAGGCGCATCACGTCGCGCGCGCCGTCGCCGGGGTAGAGCTGTCTGACGTTCATCTTGTCGATGACGTCTTCGCGCTTGTAGCCGTACAGGCGCTCCGCGCCGCCGTTGAACAGGATGATGTTGCCCTTCATGTTCGCGGCGACGATCGCGTCGACGCTGGCGTCGATCAGCGACTGCAGGAAATTGCGCGTGTGCTCGAGCGCTTCCTGCAGGCGCCGCGCCTCGGTCACGTCGCGAAACGAGAGCAGGATCGCGCTGTCCTGCCCGTGCAAGCGCGAGAACGCGCAGGCGATCACCATCGACGTGCCGTTTTTGGTGCGCACGCGCACGTCGACGTTGCGCGGGAAGCTGCCGCTCTGGAACGTGCGCTGCAACACGAGCAGGCGCCGCCGATCGTCGGCGACGACCAGGTCGAGCACGGAGCTGCCGAAGCCGAAGTCCTGCTCGGTGTAGCCGAGCAGCGCGTACGCGCCGGGATTCGCGTACAGGAGCCGGGCCTCTTCATCCACCGCGACGATGCCGTCCGCCGCAGACTCGAACACGTCCGCGTAGCGCTTCAGCAGCGCGAGGCGCTTTTCGGCCTCTTGCCGCGTACGGCTGCCGTCCGTCCCCGCGTGCAACGTCTGCAGGATGCGGGCGTTGTTGAGCGCGATGGCCGTGGAGTGCGCCAGCACCTGGCAGAAGCCGATCTGCTCACCATCCAGGCGACCCGGCTGCACCCGCGCGCGCAGGAATAACACGCCCATGGCGCGACCCTCGAACAACATCGGGATCAACGTCAGCGACGACAGGCCGAGCCCTGTGACCGAGCTGCGCACGCCATCCAGCACAGGGTGGGTGCCGACGTCGTCGATCGTCAGCGGCTCCCGTGCGCCGAGCACGTGCGTGATCTCGGGGTACTTGTGAAGGTCGAGCCGCAAGTTGGAGAGCGCAGCATCGTCGCTCGCGGCGACCACGTAGCCGTACGGCACGTTCTCATCCGGCACGAGCACGATCGACGCGCGATCCACGTGCACGAGATCCGCGATGCGGAGCACGACGGTGTACAAGATCTCTTGGATGTCCGTGGACGACGCGAGCGTCTGCGTGGTCTCCAGCATCAGCGCGAGCGAGCGCTGGTGGCTCTGCACGCGCGCCGTCGTGCGTCGCACGCGCAGCTGCAAGGAAAGCCGTGCGCGCAGCTCGGCGGCGCTCGCGTCGTAGGCGACGAGGTCGTCCGCGCCCGCCTCGATCAGCGCGCTGCAGCCATCACCCATCTCCGCGTCATACAGCGCCAACAAGGGCGTATCCAGAAAGGCACTGCGGCCCTGCAGCCACTGCAGACGCTCGGCGGCCTGCACGGCGTCGTGCCCTGCATGGAGTAGCACGAGCGCGTAGCCGGGGTGTGCGGCGCCGCGCTCCGCAGGCGGCCAGGCGCACTGGCTCACGCCCAGCCCGAGCTGCTGACAGACCTGCTCGACGCGCGGCGTGGTGCGCGGGTCCGGCTCGATCAGCAGCACACCTTCGGCTTGAACGGAGTTCACACAGTCGCCTGTTTTCCGGGCGCAGCGGCCCGTTCCGAGCATCCTACGCGCAAAGCGGCAGGGCGAGAAGCGCGCCACCCGCGTCTGTCGAAAGCGGCCACTCCCGACTTGTGTCGCGAGCAACGCATCGCGGCTCATAATCCGCCAGCGCGGATACCACTCCCGCGCATGGGACATTGCCAGACGCTTGTCGCTGTGAGACCGCGGCGCGCTCGCAGAGCGCTCGGCGGCCTCGCGAGGTGGAGTGCCGAGACGCAGGGAGCTCGAAGGGTCGTCATGGCGGTTCAACTCTCGATCTGACAGATCGAGAGTGTTTGATGGTTGGACTCCCATACAGTCAGTGCGAGTTGGACTGCGGGTTCATTGCCGTCGACGCGGTCATGCTCCGTAGCTGCAGCAGCGACCCATGGGAGGTCTTCGGCCGCGGCCCAACGTGACAGTGGGGGTTTCCCCGAGGCGTCGGGTGGTCGATTGCGTTGGTTTGAGGGCGCAAATTGCGAGCGGAGTGGGGACAATGAGGGTCGCGCGGCAGCGTGGATGAGTGGCTCGCGTGAACATGATCCAGGGCTGCTTTGGGAGGTCTGTCATGTCTCGTTGGGGCTCGAGTGTGCTGCTGGTGGCGGCGCTGTGCTGGATGAACGCTGTCGCGCTCGCCGAGGGCTCGGCCGAGCTCGACACGGCGGATGCGCCGACCCACGATGCTCACGACCAGGCCGTCGATGGCGAGACGGTGTTGTTCGTCGATGTGCTCGACGGGGCCGGGGAGAAGCTCTGTTACCGCGGCAATAACACGGCTCTTGGCGTGTATCAGCCAGCGTCGCAGGGCAACGCATTCGTGGTGAGCCTCGCGTCGGGGGCCTGTACGGACGCGGTGCCCGGGGTGAATGGCGCCTATCTGCTGGACGTCGGCGCGCAGACCATCGGGGTACCCTGGGACATTCGCGTATGCGAGCGTGCGTTGTCAGATTCTGATTGTTTGAACAACCCGAGCAGTGACGAGCGCGGGCGTTTGTTCTCTTACGACTGGAGCTTTCAGAACAACACGCAGTACATCGATGCGCGGTCGATCAACGGCAGCGTGTTTGCGATCGTGCCGGGCGGTGCGGCCGGGCGCAACGCCGTCATCGAGATGCAGATGCGCGGCGTATCAGGCGCTCGCTATCACCTGCGTGCGAACGCGCGCGGGCCCGAGACGAGCGGCGGTACGCGCCTCGGACGCTCCGCGCCGATCGCGGGGCATCGCGTCACGCCGGAGTATCCACTGTACCTGAACCCACCCGCGGTCGCGCGCTACGACTGGATCACCCCGCAGATCACGGACGTGAGCGTGACGCCGAGCTGCGGCGACAGCGTGGTGGTGGGGCGCGCTGCAGGCAGCATCCGCTTCGGCAGCAACCTCGTGGGTCAATACGTATTGATCTGTGATGTGAGCCGGGATGGCATCTACGATCTCGCCGACGTCGCGGATTTCTCCACGTTTGGCAGCACCACGCCGGGCGCCAACGAGCTGCGCTGGGACGGCAAGACCAAGGGCGGCTCGGATGCCGCGCCGGGCAGCTACAGCTGTGTGGTGCGGCTCAACGTCGGCGAGTTCCACTACATCGCAGAGGACATCGAGTCGGCGTTCCCCGGCATTCGCATGTTCCGCCTGGAGGCGGACAGGCTCACGCGCACGCCGCTACCGATGTTCTGGGACGACACGCTCGTGCCGGTCGATCCCGAGGCGATGCCCGATGGCCGGCTGTCACCGCTGTCGCCGTCGGCGTCCGGGCTCGATCCGGGAGACTACGGCGCGCTCGCGGAGGCGTTTTCGATCGACGGCACGCTGCGACGGGGCAACGCGCGCGCCTGGGGAAATTTCAATGCGACCAGCAAGGGCAACGACAACTACCTCGATCAGTTCTCGTCCGCGGCGAGCACGGAGAGCGCGCCGTTTGCGATCCGCGTCGTGGCAGCCGACGCTGACCGCGACGCAGACGGGCTGAGCGACGGTCGCGAGTGTGAGCTGGGCTCGAACCCCCAGAGCGCCGACAGCGACGGAGACCACGTGCGCGACGGCAGTGAAGCTACGAGCAGCAGCGCACCCGACACCGACAGGGACGGAACGCTGGACATCGTGGACCCAGACGACGACGGCGACGGCCGCCCCACGGTGAGCGAGCTCGGCCCGCAGGAAAACGGCGATGGCGACCCCGCCGACGCGCTGGACACAGACCGGGACGGCATCCGCGACTATCTCGACGCTGATGCTGCAGCTCCGGACGCGGGCGCGCCGGACGCGGGTGTGATGCCGGACGCGAGCGTGGTGCCGGATGCGAGCGTTCCGCCAGACGCGAGCGTTGCGCCGGATGGGAGCGTCCTGCCGGACGCGGGCGCCGAGCCCGACGCCCGCGCCCCGGATGATCACGACAGCGACGAGGACGGCGTGCCGGATCACGCCGAGCAGCACGACGGGATGCCGATCGACACCGACAGCGACAGCAACCCGAACCACCTCGATCCAGATGACGACGGCGACGGTCGCCCGACGCGCGACGAACGCCCGGATGGTCGAGACGCCGACAGCGACAACGACGGCAACCCGGACCACCTCGACCCGGACGACACGCCCACCCAGCAAGACGTCCGGGACCCGCGCGACGCTGCCACCCCGGGCACGCCCCCACGCGGCAGCCTCGCCGGCGGCGCGCTCTGCGCGGTGAGCGCTCCAGGCACGGCGCAAGGTGCCGCGAGCACGCTACCGATCGTGATCGCTCTGCTCACGCTGCTCCTACGCGCAAGCCGCAATCAGCAAGGCACACGAAACCGCCGGCCCCGCCGCTGCAAGCTGCAAGCCCTCGCCCGACGCTGCCGGCCCGCGAGACGCGAACCTCAGCCGGGGTCGCTGAGGGGCAGCGAAGAGCTGCTGCTCACGGCCACGCAATGGCGCACGCCGACCCGCTACCGCTGGACCAAGGGCCGCGCTGCGCCCGCCGCGGGCGAGCACGCCGCGCAGCTCGAGGCGGCGAAGTCGGGAGTGCTAGGGGCGTGCCACCGGACCAAGGAGCGCGAAGCGCCCGCAGCGTGGCTGCCGCTGGGGGCGGCGATGGCGTGCGCTATCTCCGGGTGCGCTCGCTGGGTGCGGGTGATCGGGCTCGGCGGTGTTCTCGCGGTCGTATGCAGCTCACGGCTGCAGGCGCAGGTGGCGCTTTCGCCTTTCAAGCCTGCGCCGCTCGTCAGTGATGGCTTCGGCTTGAGCCGGCCCGATGGGCTGCGGCATCTCGCGCTCAGCGCGACGCTGCTCCTCGACTACGCCAACGATCCGCTCGTGTACGAGCTCGCCTCCGGCGATCGTCCGCAGGAGCGCATCGTGCGCGATCACTTGCAGCTGCACGCGGCGCTCGCGCTCGGGTTGTGGGAGCGGCTGACCCTGTTCGCGCAGCTCCCCGTGCATCTCATCATGAGCGGGCCCGAGCGCCCGGAGGCTGCCGTCCCGCCCGCGGACGGCGCCGGGCTCGGCGACATCGTGCTCGGCGGGCGTCTGCGCCTCGCGGGCGATCCCCGAAGCCCGCTCGCGCTCAGCGCCGAGCTCAGCGCGCGCTTGCCCACGGCGGACCTCGCGAACGCCGAGCAGCGCTACTCCGGCGATGCCATCGGCAGCTACGAGCCCGCGCTGCTCGCCGAGCTGCGCGCCGGTCGCATCGCCATTCGCGCGCGCGCCGGCGTACGCCTGCGCCAGCTCACGCAGCTCGGCAACCTCGCGCTCGACCACGAGCTCGTGTACGGCGCGGGCCTGCGCTTTCGCCTGCTGCCGCTCTTGCACCTGCACGCGGAGCTCTACGGCTCGACGTTTCTCAAGCAGCCCTGGCAACGCGCGCACGCGCCGCTCGAGGCGCTCTTGGGCTTGAAGGTTCACCCCGGCGACTTCAGCTTCGGCGTCGCCGCGGGGCCCGGATTGTCCCACGGCTACGGCGCGCCCGACGTGCGCATCGTGGGCCTCGCGGGCTATGCGCCGCAGGTGCGCGCCCCCGCCGTGGTGTTGGATCGCGATCGCGACGGCCTGCAAGACGCGCACGATCGCTGCCCCGATCAACCCGAAGACCGCGACGGCTTCGCAGACAGCGACGGTTGCCCCGACCCCGACAACGACTCGGACGGCGTCCTCGACCCCGCGGATCAGTGCCCGCTCCAGCCCGAAGATCGCGAGGGCTTCGAAGACGAAGACGGCTGCCCCGATCCCGACAACGACGCGGACGGCGTGCTCGATCCAGCCGATCGCTGCGCGCAAGAGCCCGAGGACCGCGATGACTTCGCAGACGCTGACGGCTGCCCCGATCCCGACAACGATCGCGACGCAATCCTCGATGCCGCAGACAAATGCCCGACGCAGCCGGAAGACTACGATGCGTTCGAAGACGACGACGGCTGTCCCGAGGAGGGTAGTGGCCTCGTGCAGCTGACCTGCGAGAAGATCGAGATCAAGGAGACGGTATACTTCGACACCGGAAAAGAGCGCATCCAGGAGCGCTCGTTTGGGCTGCTCGATCAGGTGGCCTCCGTACTTTCGCGGGCGCAATACGTGAAGCGCGTGCGCGTCGAAGGTCACACGGACGACCGCGGCACGGCCGACTACAACCTGGATCTGTCCAGGCGTCGCGCGGCTGCAGTGCTGCGCTATCTGAGCGAGCACGGCATCGCGGGCGAGCGCCTCGAGTCCGAGGGCTACGGGCTCAGTAAACCGATCGCTGACAACAAGCTCGAGGCCGGTCGTGCGCAGAACCGTCGCGTGGAGCTCGTGGTCGTCGAACAGGACGCTGAGGGCTGCAGCAAGTAATCCCCTTTACTCGCTGCTCGCCCCGAGATGACCCGCATCGCCTTCGGTGCGCGCGATCAACCGGTAGTCGCCGACCGCGAGATCCGGGGGCACCCCGAAGTCGGCCCGGAAGTTCCCGTCCCGATCGCTCACCTGCACGGCGAGCAGCATGCGCTGCTTGCGCGCGGTGTGCTGGATCCACAGCTCCACGCGCAACCCTTCGACGCCGCGCCCGGCTTCATCTCGCACCTGTCCTGTGAGCACCAGCTTGCCGCCGCGCAGCGCGCTCAAGCGCCGGTCTTCGAGCGCGATCTGCAGCGGTCGCTTCGCCACGCGCCCGGTCCCCTCCGCATTCGCGGCGCCTTCTTCCGTCTCGGTCCCGGCGACCCGCGGAGCGCCACCGCTGCTCATGGCTGCGGCGCTCGCTGCGCTCGCCGCCTCGTCGGGCAGCCAGCGACCCGCGACGCTCGCGCTATTCGTCGCCTCGGAGCTCGCGCCGCCTCCTGCCTCTCGCGCCGCCTGCGCGTAGCTCTGCCGGTATGCCGCTGGCCGCGGCAACGTGTCCGGCTGCGCGGGCACGTAGCTCGAGCGCTCGCGCGTGTCGTGCGCGGTCAAGCCGTGCGTCGCGCCGCCGAGGTCGATGCGCAGAAAGCCCGTGTCCGGCAGCTCCACCTCCACCCAGGAGTGCGCCTCGTTCTGGGCGAAACGCGCGCGGATGCCGAGCGCGCGCGCCGTGACCACGAAGCCGTATGCGCGGTGCCGGCACAGGCCCTTGCCGCCGCGCGAGAGATCCAGGAACAGATCGCCAGTGTTGGCCGGCGGCTCGCTCGATTCCACGAAGCTGCGGAAGTGCTCGGTCAGCTTCGACAGCGCCTGCCGCAAATCGCTGCGCGGCGTGACGCCGAGCTCGGCCGCGAAGCGCAGCGCGCGCCGCGTGATCGACGGCTCGAGCCGCGGCAGATCGCGCAGCTCGCGCAGCTTCACGCGGGGCACTTCGGCGCCGAAGTACGCGCGCGGCGCGTCAGTCTCCCAGCGCACGCGCACCGGCTCGTCCGGCACGGCGCCGAGCGCGCGAATGTACAGGTTGTCCGCGCCGTCGCGCTCCACCTGCACGCTCAGCTTCGGCTCTGTGCTCAGGCTGAGCAGGCGCGACTCGGGCGACACCGCGGGAAACGGCAGCACGCGGGCCTCGCGAAAGCTCAGATCCAGCTGCCCGCTGAAGCGGTCGCGCGGGCGGCGATCGGGCGCGGGTCCCGCACCCTCGATCGGCACGACGCGCCGGTGCGTGTCGAGGATGCCGAGCACTGGGGTCTTGCCGTCGACGTCCAGGCGCACCGCGTCGAAGCCCGTGATGCGCTTGAACGGCGCGATGGCGGGGTTGAACGCTTCGTAGTAATCGAGCCCGCCCTCGAGCGAGGTCGAGCGATCAGGCCGGAAGCTGTCCGAGCTGGGCGCCGCCGTGCGCGGCAGAGCGCCCGTGCTCTCGCCGCTGTCCGCGGCAGGCATCTGGGGGTCCTCCGCCGGGCCTGCGCCCCGCGCCGTGGCGCGAGCCTCACTCGGGCTGATCGCCGGGATGTACTCGTGGAGCGGCGTCTCCTCGGCGCTGGCGCGCGTGCGCGTAGAGGCCAGAGCGCAGGCGCACAGACACAGTGTGATGCGGGCGAGGTCGCGCACGCCCGCAGCATAGCGAATGCGAGCGGGCCGTGACGGCCGTGTACATGAGGGCGCGGGTAGGGAAAACCTGGCGCGCGGTGGCCTCGAGCGGGCAGGCACGATAAGCTAGGCTTTGCTCATCTGTTCACGGCTACATCGATGCTGCAAATCCTGGGTGCTATTTTCGGCCTGTCGCTGCTCGTCATCGTTCATGAAGCAGGTCATTACCTGTTCGCGCGTGCCTTCGGCATCCGCGTGACGCGCTTCAGCATCGGGTTAGGGCCTGTCCTGGTGAAGTTCCAGCCGAAGGGCAGCCCGACGGTCTTCCAGGTCTGCGCCATCCCGTTCCTCGCGTACGTGATGATCGCGGGCATGAACCCGGCCGAGGAGGTCGACCCGAAGGACCCGGGCTTGTACCCGAACAAGAGCCTTCTGGCTCGGACCTTGACCATCTTCGGAGGGCCGTTCGCCAACTACCTGGCCGCTTCGCTCATGATCTTCGGCCTGGCGATCACCGGCTGGCGCGAAGAGACCGCGAGTGAGCCGATGATCGTGGAGGACGTGGAAGCCACGTCGCCGGCCGGCAAGGCCGGGCTCAAGGTCGGCGACATCATCCTCGAGGCCAACGGCCGCCCCATCCGCAACGTCAAAGAGCTGATCGAGGTGACCGCGCCGCGCGCGGGCCTGCCCACCAGCTACGTGATCAAGCGCGACGGGCAGGTGCTGCCGGCGCTCAGCATCACGCCGCAAAAGATCGAGAACCGCGGCATCATCGGCGTCACGCCGCGCGTCGTGACGCGCCACCGCTCTCTGCCGCTCGACGAGGCGGCCACCCTGGCGATCACCCGGCCCTGGCAATACACGGTGCTGAACCTGTCGGGTATGGCCGATTTGGTCCGCCGGCGCACCACCGAGGGGCTCACGGGTCCGGTGGGTATGGGCAAGCTGGTGGCGCAACAGGCCGAGAAGGGCATGTACGACTTCGTGCAGGTCCTGATCGCGATCTCGGTGGCGCTCGGCTCGTTCAACCTGCTGCCGTTCCCGGCGCTCGACGGCGGACGCCTCGTCTTCCTCGGGTACGAGATCATCACGCGCCGGCGCCCGAATGAGCGCATCGAGGCGGCGGTGCACACCGTTGGCTTGCTGTTCCTGCTCGGCGTCATCGCCCTCGTCACCCTGCGCGACGTGGTGAGCTGAGGCCCGCTCAGCGCAGCGGGGCGCAAGCGACGTCGAGTGCTGCGTGGCTGCGCGCGACAGGTGCTATCGTGCGCGCATGCCGAGTCGGCTGAAGCTCCTGTCCAAGGTCGGGCTGGCTTGCGTCCTGGGTGTGCCCGCGTGGCTGGTCTCGGTCGACGCCTGTGACTCTCGCTTGCGCTCGCGCACCGCGCACGCCCATCCGCCGCCATCAGCTGCAACGCCGCGCGCCAAGCCCGGGCCGACCGCGCCGCTCAGCGCGGAGGAGGTCGCGCGCCGCGCCGAGATCGTGGCCAGCTTCGAGGGCGGCGCGATCACGGTGGGCGAGCTGGAAGACGCGATTCTGTCGCAAAACCCGTTCATGCAGCAGCGCTACCTGAGCACGGACGCCGTGCGAGCGCTGCTCGAGCGCAGCCTGCGCTTCGCGCTGCTCGCCGCCGAGGCGGAGCGCCGTGGATACGGCCGCGCGCCGGCGGTGGTGCTCGCGGCGCGGCAAAACGCGGTGCAGGCGCTCATCAAGCAGGAGTTCGACGACAAGATCAGCGCCGACGCGATCCCTACCGCGGACGTCAAGAAGTACTACACCGAGCACCTGGACGAGTTCGTGCGTGGGGAGGGCCGGCGCGTCAGCGTGCTCTTGTTGGCCGAAGCTGCCGCGGCGGAGCGCCTTTTGCCGCAAGCGCAAGCTGCAGACCTGCGTGCGTTCCACGAGCTCGTGCGCACGCACAGCGTCGACGAGACCAACAAGCAGCGCGGCGGCGACCTGCACTTCTTCAACGCGCAGGGCCGCTTCCTCGACGAGGATACCGGCTCCGTGGATCCCGCCCTGGTCCGGGCCGCGTTTGCCCTGCGCGAAGTGGGTGATACCAGTCCGGTCGTCCAGCTCGCAGACCGCTACGCCATCGTGCGTCTCACCGGCGTGCGGGCCGCGTACGACGAGTCGTTCGAGCAGGCGGATGATCGCGTGCGCATGCGGCTCTGGCGCGAGCGCCGGCAGAGCGCCATCGACAGCTTCCTGGACGGGCTCAAGAAGCAGCTCCAGGTCACCTCGCACCCGGAGCTGGTCGGGGCCGTGAAGCTAGAGGACGGGCCGCCGCTGCCACCCGCCGACGGCCTGCCGAGTGGGTTTCCGCACACCTCCGAACCGGCCTCGCAGAAGGCGTCGCCGAGCATCGTCGAACCGCGTTAGGTTGGCGTTTCGAACCCGGCCGTAGGCGGGCTAACATCGCCGTGTTTCACGTTCGAGAGCGCGGCGTTGCGAGCATTTGTTTCATCTTGCGCAGCGGATGCGCGACATGTGCGACATCGTGATATCGTGAGCCCTATGACCACAGCGAAAGCAAAATTGATCTACTCCGGTAAGGAGTTCGAGCTGCCCGTCGTCGAAGGCAGCGAAGGTGAACGTGGCTTAGTCATTGGTGACCTTCGCAAAGAGTCTGGACTGATCACGCTCGACCCGGGTTACGGCAACACCGGCTCGTGTCAGAGCTCGATCTGTTTCATCGACGGCGACAAAGGCATTCTGCGCTACCGCGGCTACCCCATCGAGCAGCTGGCCGAGCGCGCGCGCTTCACGGAGGTCTGTTACCTCCTGATCTACGGTGAGCGTCCCACCCTCGACCAACTGAAGGCCTTCCGCGAAAACATCAACGTGCACACCCTGCTGCACGAGGACATGAAGAAGTTCTACGAGGGCTACCCGCCGGGCGCGCACCCGATGGCCATCATGGCCGCGATGATCGCCTCGATGTCGACGTTCTACAAAGAGACCGAGGAGACGCTCGACCTCAACATCGTGCGCATCCTGGCCAAGGCGAAGACCCTGGCCGCGTTCGCGTACAAGAAGAGCATCGGTCAGCCTTTCGTTTACCCGCGCAACGACCTGTCCTGGCCCGGCAACTTCCTGCGCATGATGTTCGCGGTGCCCGCGGAAGAGTACGAAGTCAATCCGATCATGGAGGACGCGCTGAACATGCTCCTGATCCTGCACGCGGATCACGAGCAGAACTGCTCCACGTCCACGATGCGCATGGTCGGCTCGAGCGGCGCGAACCTGTTTGCGTCGCTGACGGCGGCGACGTGTGGCCTGTGGGGCCCGCGTCACGGCGGCGCCAACCAGGAAGTCATCGAGATGTTGGAGCAGATTGCCGCTGATGGCAGCAACATCAGCAAGTTCCTGGACGAGGTGAAGTCCGGCAAGTCCAAGATCCGTCTGATGGGCTTCGGTCACCGCGTGTACAAGAACTTCGACCCGCGCGCGACCCTGCTGAAGAAGGCCTGTGACAAGCTGTTCAACGAGCTCGGCATCCACGATCCGCTGCTCGACCTGGCGAAGCAGATCGAAGAGCACGCGCTGAAGGACGAGTACTTCGTCAAGCGCAAGCTGTACCCGAACGTCGACTTCTACAGCGGCATCATGTACCGGCAGATGGGCATCCCCACGGAGATGTTCACGGTCATGTTCCTGCTCGGCCGCCTGCCGGGTTGGATCGCCCACTGGATGGAGCAGCGCAAGTCGCCGGAAGACCGCATCCACCGCCCGCGCCAGATCTACACGGGTCCCACGGAGCGGCCGTTCGACGATCGCGGGACGAAGAAGCTCGGCTCGAGCCGCTGAAGCGCTCGACCAGCGAAGACGCCAGAAGACTCAGAGGGGCTCCGCCGGTGATCCGCGGAGCCCATTTTTCTTTTGCGGGCTCGACGCCTTCTCGATGAGCGTCTCTTCCGCTCGGCGCTGCAGCAGGCGTGGAACGAAGCGCGGCGTTTGCTGCATGTACGCGCTGTAACCGGGCAGCTCTGCGCTCAGGAAAAGCTCGTCGCGTACGGCTGCGCGCAGGAAGATGCGGTAGGCATAGACGTTGGCGAGCAGCACGAGCGCCGATGGCAGCACGAACAACAGGCCGAGCGACACCAGCAAGTAGGCGCTGAAGATTGGGTGGCGCACGTACGCGTACGGCCCCTCTCGCACCACGCGATGCTGGGCCTGCAGCTCCGCGCGTTGTGCGTAGAAGACGCCGAGCCAGTGGCGCGCCCAGGCGTCGAGCGCAGCGGCGCCGAGCGCGAGCGCGATCCCGATCAGCTGCAGCGCGAGGCCGACCGGCCCCGCGATGTTCAACCCGAGCTGCGGCCACGACACCGGCTGCGCGATAAGCAGGCAGGCGAAGGCGCCCGACTTCAGCATGTACAGCCAAGTCGTCGCGGTGCCACCGCTCGCGCGCTCACGATCGTGGCGACGTGTGTACGCGCGATCGATCACGTAAAAGAGCAGCGCGGCGCCCGCGACGACGACGGATTGGAACCAGCCGGTCAACATGCCTGGGCAGCGTATGCCAGCGCGCTCCGGAAAGCAGCCATGCCCGCGCGCGCTGCGCGAACCTGTTACGTTCGAAGCACGATTTGATGACGCGCGTGCGCGCGCCACAAGATCAGCGCAGCCAATGCCGGCGCGAGCATCGCGAGCGCGGTCACCGTGGCGTCGAGCGGCGTCTGCATGCGCGGCACGTTGAACAGCGCGGCCTGCAGCCAGGTCAGCGCCGCATCGAGCGACACGGCGCTCGCGGTGAGCCGGCCGAGCTGCAGGGACCAGCGCGTGCTCAGCCGCAGGACCGCTGCGGTCACGAGCACGTCGAACGCCACCCACGCCCACTTGATCCACGCCGCAGGAAACCAGTAGGCCGCGTCCGACACCGCGAGCAGCACGGTCCACGGCACGAGCAGCAGCGCGAGCAGGCGCAGCACCACGGCAGGCCCGCGCAGCACCGTCTCGAGGCCGAAGCGCAGCAGGTTGCCGCGCGCGAACGCCTTGAGCATGTCGTAGAGCGCGAGCCAGCTCTGCGTGCCGCGCGGGTAGGCCAGATACACGGGGTCCCAGCGCTCCGGCTTGAGCTTGGCCTTGAACGCGCGCAGGCCCTCGAAGTCGTACAGCGGGCCGCTCAGCCGGCCGACGAAGCGCAGGATGGGCGCCACCGCGCCAGCAAGGGGCGACAGCCCGAGCGTGACGAACCCCGCGCCCTCGCGCAGCGCCGCGCCCATGGCGCTGTCGATCAGGAGCTCGGAGGTGCCGTTCGGGGCTGCGGGCTCGCGCAAGAAATCCTCGATGAACCAGCCAGCGCGTCCGTACACCGGGATCATGCCCAGAAAGCCCACCACGCGCTCGGATTGCAGCGCGATGAAGCAGCGGCGCTCGGCCACGAACGTGAACACGTGCAGCTGCACGAGGAAGCCGAGCGGCGCCATGTGACGCGAGCCGAGCCAGGCTTCGAACAGGCGCTCCACGTGCGCACGCAGCGGAGATTGCGGATCTTCCAGGTCGTGTGGTGAGAGCTGCCGCACGCTCACGCCCTTGGCACGCGCGCGCCGCAGCTGCTCGCGCAGGGACCGGCTCTGGCGCGCGATGTCCGGCCAGCGCTGCGGATCCCAGATGGGTTGCTCGCCCACCTGCAACCCCTGCATGCCGAGTGAGCGGGTCGCCGAGAGGAATCGCTCTTCGGTCAGCACGAAGCAGGCGCGTCTGCCGCTGTCAGCGGCTGCCGCCACGAACTGCCGCGCGAGCTCACAGAGCTCAGCGTCCGGCCCGAGCGGTGCACCGGCGGCCACCCAGGCGGAGCCGGTGTCGACGTACGCCACGACGCCGTCGCCCTCCGCAGCGAACCAGTAACAAAAGCCCGGCTCGAGCACCTGAAAGGCGGTGACGTTGTAGCCGTAGCGCCGCACCGCGTGCTGCACGGCTTCGGGGGTGAGTGGCGAGGAACGCATGCCCGGGCCAACTGTGCCAGTGCGATTCGCGCGGCGCCAAGGCACGGGAGGGGAAACGCCAAACCCGTCTCGCCCCCTCTCGCCCGAGCCCGAGCCCGAGC
>Ga0190269_10000049_pt1 | contig 48795 bp, 38 predicted proteins | sample Popmic249IS_FD_133749 | JGI IMG/M metagenome (GOLD analysis project Ga0190269, IMG submission 133749) | Populus adjacent soil microbial communities from riparian zone of Blue River, Arizona, USA - 249 IS | ecosystem: Environmental > Terrestrial > Soil > Riparian zone | place: USA: Arizona... | reverse complement strand
CGTGCCGTTCAGCATCTTCGGGCCCGTGATTCGGATGCGATCAGTGGAATGGCAGCGCCCAGGAGCCCGCGCCGCTAATTGCCGAGCATCGGTCAATCGCCTTCGCACGGGGGCTGTACGCAGATGCGAGTTCCAGCGCTTGCGCTCAGCGGCGTGCTGCCGCGGTCACATACCCAGCCAGTCGGGCAATCGGCCGAGTCGCGGCACTTCATGACACAGATGTGCTGGACGGGGTGACAGATCAGATTGGAGGTCTCGCCGAGCCGGGGGCTACCGCAGAGCTCGTCCCCTTCGCGCAGCTCGGGGAGCACGCTAGGGTCACGGTGCACGTAGCCTGCGTCACATGCATTGCCGAGCGACTCGAACTTATCGGCATCGGCGTTCGACGCAAGACGCTTACCCCACGAGTCTCGCTCGAATGCAAACTCCGGCTTACACTGCACGGTCACGAGCGTGCCCTCCGGAGGCCAGGCGTGCGGCGTGTACGTGAAGCGCCGGCCGCATGTCGGACTCGGGCGGGCGGCGAGATAAAAGCCGTCGCCACGCTCGGGCCGAAGCGCGCGCGTGGGGTCCGGCAACGCGAGCTGACGCACTTCGCACACCGCACCGCCGTGCGGGCCGACGCGCCTGTGTGGATCGCGGGCCGTCGACAGGAGCTCGGGTCGCTCGTCGCAAGACACGATGGCCGTCGGCCGCGCGGGGTCACGTGACCGGGGTAGCTCCCACGTCATCGTGCACGGTGCGCGCCCGAACGCATCGCGAGCGACGTCGCTGGGAGCGCACAGCTCGCCCGTGTGCTCTGGCGAGCTCCACGCGTGCCGCTCCAGCGCGTCCCAGCGATACACGGCGGCGAGCAAGTCGTCCTCGCAGATCGATCCGACCACCATGCGTTGGCCGTCGCTGTGCTTCGCCAGCTCGAGCAAACGCCGCGGTGGGAAGGCTGCCGCATCGCGGTAGCGGCAGGACGGCTCGAAGCCGAGGCCATCTCGCGCCGCGCGCCACTGCATACGTGGGTCGCTCAGGATCGCGTCGATCTGCGCGGGCCGGGTGCTCGGGAGGTCGGAACGCGCGAGTGAGGTGAGGTCCGGTGGCACGCCCGCAATCAGCACGATGCTCGGTGCCAAGTGGCGCCTGTTCGCTGATTCCTCGGTGGTGCCCAAGGCTTCGATGTAGCGCGCGAGCGCGGCCAGGCGCTCTGGCTTCTCGCGGCAGCGACGCAGCACCTGTTCGACTGGAGGTTCGGTGGTGCTCGCGAGCTCGGGTGGTTCCAGCAGCGAGCAGTCGTCCTGGTTCGTCACGACCACGATCAGGAGCTGCGTCTCGCGTGGATCGCGCAGGAAGCCCAGGTTCTTGCCGTCTCCGTGGCCGTGGACCGCGCCTGCACTCGCTGCCAGTGGCTCCCCCTGCGATGGAAACGGCCACAGCGCCGTGAGCGCGGCTTCCAGGGGCTGAGTGACCGGACAGCTCGAGCCCGCAGCTGAGAGCTGACATTCGAGCTGCGCCAAGGCGGCCGCCGGGTCGTGCAGATGTTTGTAGTACCACGTAAAGCCCGACATGCCCGCGGAGCACCCGGCAGCGTTGCTCAAGACACCGGCAGCGCCGTGCGCGCTGCAGCCCTCAGCAGCAACGCCACCGAGGCCCAGATCGCCGGAGACCACAGCCATGTGCACATCCCAGAACGTTCGCAGCCCGAGATTGCCGTACGCAGCGTGCGCGGGATGCCCCTCGGTCAAGGCCGCGAACAGCCGTGGTATCTCGGCACGCAAGCGCTCGAGATGCGGCTGCATTCCGGGAGACGTGTCCACGACGAACAGGAGATCCAGGCGCGCGGGGCGTACGGTCGTGCTGAGCTCCGGCTGCGCGATGTGGCAGTGCGGTGCGGGAGGCCGCGTGAAGCAACTCCACGACAGCAGCAGGGCAGCCGCCCAAGTGTGCGGCGCTCTCATGGCGCAGTCTCGCTTCCTGCAGTCGCGGGAGGCAAGATCTGGAACGGTTCCTCTGCACAGCTGGGCTTGATGCAGATGGGCGTGCCTGCGCTCACCGTCAGCGGGTAGGCACGCGCGGTGTCGCAGGACCAATCGCGCCGACAATCCGCGTCGGACTGGCAACGCATCAAGCAGATGTGAGCGTCAGGATGACAAAACATCTCGGGGCTGCCCGGGCCCGAGCAGCGGGCGTCACCCTCGACGAGCTTGCGGCCGTCGAAGCGGAAGTCGCAGGGCGCGCCGAGCACGGGATCGCGCTCGCCCGGGCCGATGCCGTACGCGAGGTCGCGCGTGCAGCGCGTCGACGCGTGCGTGCCCTCCGGCGGAACTGCACCCGGGGTGTTCGAGAATCGCGCGTGACTGGCGCAACCGGCGTCGGGGAGGTCGAACGCGAAATAGAAGCCTTCGCCGCCCTCCGGTTCTGGGGGCCGCCGTGGGTCGAATACGGGGATCTGACGCACCGCACACAGCGCGCCGCCATGCGGCCCGATGACGGCTTCGGAACCGCCGCCCGGCAGCGACAGCAGCTCCGGGCGATCCGCGCACTGCTCGATGCGGCCCGGACCTGCGGCAGGCAGCTCCCAAAGCAGGGTGCAAGGCACGAGCCCTGCTGCGTTGCGTGGCACGCCCGAGGGCACACACGCCTCGCCTGGCGCGAGCTGCGAGGCAGGGACGATCTTACGTCCGAGCGGAAGGTCTGCGAGCAGATCTTCTTCGCACAACGATCTCACCACGGCCTGAGCGCCGGCCGCCTGCGCGAACTGCACGAGTCGGCGAGGCGGATACGCGGCACTGCCCTGGTACGTGCATGACGGCTGGAAGCCGCTCCCAGCGGCAGCCGTTCGCCATTGCATGCGTGGATCGGAGAGTATCTGCTCGGGGCTCCAGCCCCGCGTACCGGCTGGCACGCCGGCGAGGATGATGAAGCGCACACCTCGCTGGAACGGATGTTCGACGAACGGGCTTCCATTTGCGAAACGGAAGGCGTCGACGTAGCGCTCGAACGGCGCCAGCTGCTCGGGCTGCGTGCGGCAACTCTCGAGCAGCGCAGGGCCCTCGAGAGAGCTGTCGGGAGCGATCGAGCAATCATCTCGATTCGTGAGCAGCACGATCAGCAGCTCTGCGCTGCCGTCACGTGCCGGGTCGTGGAGGAAGCCGCGGTTTTCGCGAGCGCCATGAGCCGTGCCCCCGTTCAGGAACTGGATCGGCCTGAGGATGGCATCCGAGGGCAGAGGTGGCCACAAGGCTTTGAGCGCCGCTTCGAGCGGCTGGGCCACGAGACACGGGGATGCGGGCGCGGCGATCTGACAGTCGAGCACATGCAACCCCGTGCTGCTGGCCGACGGGTCACCGGCGTGAAAGCTCGCGAAGCTTCCGGCCGGGATGCCGCAGCTGTCAGCGGCGCGAAGCACGCCATCTTCGCCGTTCGCGCTGCAACCCTGGGCCGCGCCGCCTGTTAGTCCCAGGTCGGCCGCGACGACGGCCACATGCACGTCGCCGAACGGCTCGGTTCGGTTGTCGACACTCGCGGGCTCGGTCAAGCGAGCGATGAAGCGCGGCAGCGAAGCACGGAGTCGCGTGCGCTGCAGCTCCATCCCGGGCGCGGTATCGATCACGAACAGCACGTCCAGACGCTGCACCGTCGTACGACGCTGGGACGAAACCGTCGTGCTGGGGCAGCTCACGGCGGCTACGGGCTCGCAGCCCATGGCGGCGACCGCGAACAGAAAGGGCAGCCAGAGGCGCACGCCGTGCTGACACAATCGTCCTGCCCCGCTCATACCGACACCTCGACATGAGTCGTCTCGAGCTGCCTGAATGTTCGGCTCCGGGGCGCCGAGCCCTGCAGCGCCTGCGCGAGCGCGCGGTCGTGCCGCCGACGCGAAGCGGCGGCTCGAAGAAGCTCCGCTGGTTCGCCAGTTGGGACGTCCCGGGAACCGGGTGCGGCTTGCGCCGGGTGAGCCATGCCGGAGCGCGCGCGCCGGAAAGCCCGGGTTTTCGCGCCCCCGCGGCAGCGTGAAGCCGGACTTGGGCGTGAGCTCTCATGGAGCGCGGGTCGCGCCGATGACGCGATAGGCATCGCGCCAGCCGCGTCGCCTGGAGCCGCCCGCGCCGATGGTGCGCACCTATCCGCTGCGCATCGCCGCACGCCGCTCGCGTAAGGGGCATGCGGGGCCGATGCTCGAAAGGAGCCTGCTCGGAATCGGCCCGCGTCTGGCGAACGCGGATAGCGGCCACCTGACGTACTATCCGTCGGCCGCTATCAGCCGCAGACCGGCTCGAGCACGTGTCTCCACTGCGCGCCCGGGACCAGCACGACGACGCGGAAATGTCCGGGGCTGGCGCCGAACAAGGCAGCGAGATAACGCGACAAGGACAGCGTACGCAGCGGACCCACGTCGACCGCCCAGCGCTCCGCGTCGCTCAGCGGATAACCGTCTGCGCTGGTTTGCTCGAGGCGCATCGCGAGCGCGAAGCCACCAGGCACGCTGAAGTAGCTGCGTTCCTCGTAGCCCGCTTGATCGAGCGCATGCGTCAAGAGCACGTCGATGTGTCCCAGGCGCGCGGGGGGCGCACGTACCAGCAGCTCATCGGCGATGCGGGCGCGCGCCGATGCAGCTGGTGGCGGCCAGGCGAATGCGGCTTCCGGCGCGGTGGGTTGCGAGGGCAGAGTGGGCTTGGGGGCTGGCGTGGGTCCGTTCCGCCGATTGTAAGCTTCGTCTTGCGGCAAGCGAGGGCGCGCCGTCGCGAGGCTGACCGCGACCGCGACCGCGAGCAAAGCCGCGCGCGCGCAGCTCAGCAGCGAGCTGCGTGCGCCAGGCACGCTCTGGGGCCGTGACAACGCGCCGATCCGGATCGCCCACGGCCAGACGCTACGGCGTGGTTTGCCAACTCGCTGTAAGCCATGTCACCGCGCAGGCGAATCGCCGCCGGCACAAGCCAGTGCAGGCGCGCAGCTTTGGAGCATGCACGTGCGGAGCGGCTTACCCGGGCACGCGCGCTGACAGTCAGCCGACTGTATGAAGCACATTGTGTGTTCCCGCGCGAGGTCTGTCACAAGCGCGATTTGGACGTGCCGTCTGACTGTCAAGTGATTCCATGCGGTCAAGACGAAAGACGCATCTGCCCGGCATAGCCAAAACCAATCAAGCCAAGCGGTCGTGCAGGCGCTTCGCGCCGGATTTGACAATGTTATGCGGGGCTTACAGTCAGATCCGGCGTGGCATTCGAGGCGAGGCAATTCTGCGGATGTGTCACAGCTGCAAAGAGCCCGTTGCGATGACTCGGGACTACTGCTAGTCATTGTCCGGAAGTTTGGCGGCGACACCGCCGCTCATCACCATACAGGGGTTTCGAATGCGCGTTAACGACGACACCGTCGACGCGTCGGCGGGAGGCTCTGACCTCCGCACAGCCGACGCCACGGCTCTACAACCTCGCGTATTCTCGCCGCTGGATCTCATCGAGGTGCGAGCACCTTACTGTGCGCTGCGGGACGTGCGCTCGTCGCAGCCCGGAGACGCGACCGCTAGCGTGCATCCGGAGCTGCCCATGGACATGGAAGCCGGCCCCGTCTGCGCTGCGGAAGCCGGTCGGCACATGGCGATCCTCGGCAGCGTCGCGTGCGCAACGCACAAGCGCGAGAGCGGCAAGCGCCTGTATTACCTGGCTGAACGTGCGCTGCTGCAGGCGCCCGACATCTCCGAGGCCGACGGAGCAGCCTCACTGCTTCATGTCAGCGCCCGCTGTGTCGAGTCCCGTACGCGCGTCGCGCAGGCTGCGTGTGAGCTGCGTCAGACTGACGGTACATTGCTGTTTGGCCTCGGCGTCACCTACAAGTTGGTGCCCGAGGACGTGTTTCAGCGCTTGTTTGCCGCATATCGCGTGGACATGCGCGGCAGCCCGCGTCGGGCTCATGACACGAGCCACGCTGCCTATCATCCGCAGCGTCGTAGTCCGTACCGGCAGCGCATACCTCTGACGCTCAGCTCGCTGGATGCTCGACACATTCGCACCGAGCTGAATCAGATTCCGGCCGAGGCCTGCGCCGGACACTTTCCGCTCTACCCGGCGTTACCCGTGGCTGTGCTGATGGAGGCCTTCGCGAACTCCACCGGGATGCTGTTGCGCAGCTTCCGAGACAATCCCGAGCTGCGCTTCCGCGTGACGAGCGCGGACATCACGGCTTCCCGGCTGGTCTTTGCCGGTCAATCGCTCGTGATCGAAGGCGAGGTGGTGGGCGAGTTGTCAGAGCACAAGGTCGAGATGCGCATGCGCGCCAGCCTCAGCGGCGGCGATGAGGTGAGTCGGGCGACATTCGTCACCACCGTTGCGGCGTCTCACAGTGTGGCTCAGCACGCTCGAGTCTCGACGGGCACGCTTCAAGAGCTCGCTTGATGCCCGTCATGCGGAGCATCGAGGCCCTACCCGGCCCCGCCGGCCTGCCGTGGCTCGGCAACGCGCATCAGCTCGATCCGCGACGGTTGCATCGTCAGCTGGAGGCGTGGGAGCGCAGCTATGGCCGTTGCTACACCTTCAGGCTCGGCGCGCGTCGCGTTGTCGTGCTCTCGCAAACGGAGCACGTGCAGCGCATCTTGAGCGAGCGCCCGGACGCCTTCCGGCGTTTTGCGGCGATCGAAGCCGTGTGTCGCGAGCTGGAGGGCTATGGCGTGTTCTCGGCCGAAGGCGACGACTGGCGTCGCATGCGTAAGCTGGTGCTGCCCGGCTTCAGCTTGCGACAGCTGCGCGACTTCCACCCGGACCTGGGCAGGATCACCGCGCGGCTCGGCGCCGTGTGGCAGGCTGCGGCGCGCGCCGGCCGGCCGATCGATCCGCTGGATGGGCTCAAGCGCTACACCGTCGACGTGACCTCCCAAGTCGCGTTCGGGCGCGACTTGAACACCCTCGAGCGTCTGGACAGCGATCTGCAAGCGCACTTGGCGCGCTTGTTCAGTGCCATCAATGAGCGCATCAACGCATTCTTCCCGCACTGGCGTTACGTGTGGCTGCCGCGGGATTATCGCATCGAACGCTCCAAGCGCGTGGTGCGCAAGGTGATGTTCGAGATGATCCAGGAGGCAGAAGCGCTTCTGCAGCGGGAGCCCGAGCGCCTGGCACAGCCACGAACCTTGCTCGAAGCGATGCTGGCTGCGCGCATGAGCGAGGACGAAGCCACGCGCATGAGCGACGATGAAGTGGCCGCGAATGTAGCGACTTTTCTTCTCGCCGGCGAGGACACCACGGCGCACACGCTGGCCTGGGCGCTCCACTACCTGGCGCATGATCCGGCGATTCGCGCGCGCGCACAGCAAGAAGCGGATGCAGTCCTCGCGCACATGGACGTGGCAGCGCGTTTCGACGACGTGGCCAAGCTGCGTTACATCACGGCCATCGTGCACGAGACGCTGCGCCTGCGCTCGGTGCTGCCAGTGCAGTTCCTCGAGGCCTGCCAGGACGTGAGCTTCGACGACTTGCACGTGCCCGCAGGCACACCTTTGTTTCTGCTAACCCGCTCCTGTGCGACCGACGCCAAGAACTTCGCCGAGCCCGAGCGCTTCGTGCCCGAACGCTGGCTCGATGCCGAGCGCTGTCCGGCGCACGCGCACAATCCACGTGCGAGCTTTGCGTTTGGCGGTGGGCCGCGCACCTGTCCTGGACGCGCGCTGGCGCTGGTCGAGTGCGCCCTGGTGTTGTCCATGGTGCTCAAGAAGTTCGACATCGAAGCCGTGAACGGCGCGCAAGCCGTGACCGAGCACTTCGACTTCACCATGCAGCCCGTAGGCGTGTCGCTGCGCTTCTGGGAGCGCGCAGCGCGCCCCCGCGCTGTCACGCACCTCAGCGTGCGCGCGCCGGGGGTCGAGGCGGAAGGAGCCAGCACATGAAGAACCTGCGCAGAAAGGTCGCGCTCGTCACGGGCGCATCGAGGGGCCTCGGCATTCACATCGCCAAAGCGCTCGCCAACGAGGGTGTCAACCTGGTGCTCGCCGCGCGCAGCGAGAGCGCGCTGCAAGCGTGCTGCCGTGAAGTCACCGCCGCAGGCGTGCAAGCCACGGCCATCCCCGTGAACCTCGCGCAACGTGCCGATGTCGAGTCGCTGGCACGCCGCGCCGAGGAGGCTTACGGCCGCGTCGACATCCTGGTCAACAACGCCGGGGTGCTGCATACCGATGACTATGCGCAGCTCGATCTGCACGCGATCGAAGAGACCATCGACATCAACCTGCGCGCGCCCATGCTGCTCACCCGCTTGCTGTTGCCTGCGATGATCGCGCGCGGAGAAGGTCACGTGGTCAACGTCTCGTCGGTCGCCGGACTGGGCGGCGCCGCCTACACCGAGAGCTACTCCACCACCAAACACGCGCTGGTGGGCTTCACGCGCTCCTTGCGCCTGACCTTGCAGGCGGAGGGTCACCCTGTGAGTGCATCGGTCATCTGCCCGGGTTTCGTGCCGGAGACAGGGCTGTTCCACGACGGCATGAAAAACAGCGGCACGGCATTGCCGGCACGTTTCGGATACGCCAGCGCCGAAGCTGTTGCGCGCGCGGTGGTCGAGGCCGTTCAGCGAGACCGCGCGGAGGTCGTCGTCAACTCTCTGCCTGTCAGACCGGTAGTCATGTTGCTGACCTTGTTCCCGTCCCTGGCCGGTCGTGTAGCGCGGGCCACGGGCATCGGCGCGGTCTGCAAGGAGCTCGCGCACGGCGCTGTCAGGTCCAAGTCCGGCACACTCCGAGCTACAGCCGCAGCCAGCAGCGCAGAGCGGCCCGCGCCGAATCAGGACGCTTACAAAGTCTGACGCGAGCGCGGGACGCCTCGGCCGCGCACGTACATCGGACTGTCAGACGCCCATTGAGCCGTACGGCCGGCCAGAGCTAGCATGATGTTAGTGTGACATGCCTCTGACCGGCTCGAACCTCAATGACTCTCGCGCTGCGCGCCTGACACTAGAGAGCGTCGAGTCAGGGGTTTGCGCGATCGGAACGTGGCGCAACGTCGTGGTGATCGTGTGGTGGTCCGCAGGGACCGGACCCGCGACCCAGCGCCTGGAGCAGGTCACCGCGCAGATGCGCACCGTCAACGAGAAATCGACGCACATCCATCTCGTCAAGAATCGGGCCGGCATGCCCGACGCGGACGCGCGCACGACGCTCGTGAAGATCATGCGCGAGCACGCAGAAGGCATCGCGAACTGCGCTGTGGTCGTGGGCGGCACCGGCTTTTGGGCGAGCACTATGCGCAGCGCCATCACGAGCATGCGTCTGCTTTCGCCGCGCTCGTTCGAGATGCGTCTGCACAGTACTGCCGCTGAAATGATCGCGTGGCTGCCCAAGGCTCATGTCACCCGAACCGGTGTCACGATGCCGGAAGCTACGCTCAGCGCATTGTTGCAGCAGGCAGGGGAGTGGCTCGAGAACGGGATGGTCTTGCACAGTGACGAGCGCTGATCGGTCTGGCACGCGCGCGGCGCGGCGAGGATGCGGTGGGGTCTTGGCGCTGTCTGCGTTCCGCATAGACTGCGCGCGTGCCGAAAGACGCCGAAGTTCCGAGTCCCGGGCCCCGCAGCCGATTCTGATGCGGCGCGCGCCGGTGTCTGGCGGCCACCGCTGCGGCGGCTCACGCTCGGGTTGACGTTGGTGGTCGTGGCCGGAGCGTTCGAGGCGCTCGCCATAGTAACCATCCTGCCCACCACGCTGCGCGACTTGGGCGGGCTTCCGTACTATGGCTGGACGTTCACAGGCGACGGGCTGCGCGCGCAAGATGAAGTGCACGCCGCGGCTGTGCCGTCTACTGCGTCCAGCGCTCAGCTGCACGACGCTCTCGCGTGCGAGCTGCGGGGCCTCGCCGCAGCGCACACACGTGCGGTTCGAGACTGGCCCGCCGCTGTTTCGCGTGCTGCTCCACTCCGCCGGGCGCCATGTGCTGTGCGCATTCGATCACGTGATCGCAGACGGCGTCTCGGTCGCTCGGCTCGCGAGTGAGCTGGCGCAGTTGCTCGCCGGTCGGCCGGTCGAACGCCGCGCAGCCCGTGCAGCGTGTAGTGGTCAGCGTGCTCCAGCTCGACGCAGAGGTTTCTCGCGCCCAGCTGGAAGCGGCCGTGCGCGGGTTGTGCGAGCGACATGCCGGCGCGCTCGGCGTCTGCGAAGAACGCTCCATGCATCGACTGCGGCTGCGGCCGCTGATGGCATCCGATTCGCTGCCGTGGCTGGACTCCGTTCCGGGCTCGGCATGCTGTTGCGAGCGACCAGAGGTCATGGGACTCGCAGACCGGTACAGCTTGCCTCCGATCCAGACCGGACCTTCGACGTTCGTGCCCGTGTTGCCCACCGCCGATCTCGAGCTCGATGACGGCTCTTCGGCGCGTCGCGTGAGCTTGGCCATCCACAATCCCAAGGGATCGCCGCGCCACCAGGCGGTCGCGGTCGATGGAGCCTCCGGCGCTGTAACATGGCATCCCCCGGCGCTGTTCGCGCCGACCGATGAAGATTGTGAGAGTCATTTGCCGGTGGGCGTGGGATCGTTAGAGACGGGCGGCATCGCGAGCGTACGGGTCCGCGTCATCCGCGGCGGAGTCGAGTTGTGGAACTTCATCGTGGTGCGGCCGCGCGACTCCGAGCCGAGAACGTACAACAAGGGGTCCGGAGTCGAGCTGCGCAACGTCCACTACCGCGGCAGGTTGGTGCTCTGGAGAGCACACGTACCAATACTCAACGTGCTGTACGACGAAGGCACGACGTACCGCGACTGGCAGAACTCGGAGACACAGTTCCAGGCCGTGGGTCATGAGCCCGTGGGGCCCGGATGGGAGTCTGCACGCAGCCGCCCGCGACTATCCTGGAGTCCGGCACCGACGAGGGGAACTTTCAGGGTGTCGCGCTCTACTATGAAGATGGTGAGCTGCGCATCGTTAGCGAGTTGCAAGCGGGCTGGTACAGGTACGTGTCTGACTGGCGACTCGACGATAACGGGACGATCAAGCCGCGCTTTGGTTTCGCCGGTACGAGGAATCCGATGACGTGCAAGCCGCATCGTCATCACGTGTACTGGCGCTTCGACTTCGACATCGAAGGATCAGGCAACGACGTCATCGAGACGCGCGACCGCCTGTTCCCAGATCGACCGTCTGGCGCCCTGTCGTGCGGGAGCGCTCCGCGATGCGCAGCCCCGTACTGCAGCTACGCGTGAAGGACAAGACCACTGGCCGAGGCTACCGCATCATCCCGGGCCCCGCAGACGGCACGGCGGATCCCTATGGGAAAGCTGATCTGTGGTTCCTGCAATACCGCGCCACCGAGCTCGATGACGGCGTCTCCACGGTCGGAGGCACGCCGGCCGATACGCAGGTTCAGCTCTCGAAGTACCTCAACGACGAGAACCTGGACAGCGCTGACATCGTGCTCTGGTACGCCGGTCACTTCTATCATGACGAGCACGCGCCCTCGCCGCACCACGGACACATCTTGGGCCCGGATCTACGCCCCTTCAATTGGCAGTGACTCGAGCGCTGGGCGTGATCGCTCGGTCGGCGATCACGCCCAAGGCGCGCCAGGCGAGCTCGTGGAGAGTGGCGCGAGACCGCCAAAGTCGAGACTAGCCGGCCGGCTCAAAATGTGGACAGGCCTGGGTCCAGCAGCAGCGAGGCGATGCGATTCCAGCTGGGCTCCGCCTTCCGCAGCGGCAGCGGCTTGTCTCCCTGCAGGGCGCCGCAGCCGAGGCTGCGGACCGCGAGCTCGACCCACAGCCGATCGAGCCCCGTCTTGGGCGCCAGCCCGCGGGCAGCCCGCAGGCCGGTCTCCGAGCATCGCAGTCTCTTCCCCGTGACATCTGCCGGCGACTGCATCGCGTTTCCCCTTTGTTGCTGATGTACCCGAGGAAATCGGCAGACGCTATGCGCTAAGTCACTTCGACTGCTCGCTTTCGCTTGCTTGTGTCATGCGCGCACGACGACGCAGTTCCCACCCGCGGTCTCCGCTTCCTCGAGCGCCGCGTCCGCGCGGTTGAGATAGCCGTCGAGCGACTCGTCGGCCTCGCACGCGATCACGCCGCAGCTAACCGTGACAGTGAGCGTCTGGCCCTCATGGCTGACCGTCGAGCGCTCCACGCTGCTGCGCGCGCGCTCAAACAGCTTCGTGAGCGCGGCCGGGCTGGCGTGACGCAGGAACACGCTGAATTGCTGGCCCGCAAAGCGTGCACACAGCGCGTCGGGGCCCAGGCTCCTTAGCAGGCAGCGCGCCACGCTGGCCAGCACCTGATCGCCGGCCCGGTAGCCGTGGCGATCGTTGATGGCGTTGAGCTGATCGATCGAGATCAGGCCCACGGCCGCGTGCGTCCGCCCTTCCCGCGCCTCTGACAGCTGCGGCGGAACTTGCCGGAAGAAGGCCAGGCGATTCGCGACGCCCGTCAGGCCGTCTGTGAACGCCAGCTGCTTGATGTGGCGCATGCTGTCCACGCGATCGATGCAGCTGTACACCCGACAGAAGTACTCCTCCTTCTCGAACGGCTTCGCGAGGAAGTCACTGGCACCGGCCTTCAGGTGCTCGGCGGCGGCGTGCGGCGCCGCCGCAGTCGACAGCGCGATGATGCCCAGCTCGTCCGGCGTGGCCAGCTCTCGCAGCTCCGCGACCAGGCCGAGCGCCTCCGCCCGGTTCGACAGCGCCAGCAGCACCAGCGCGATCTCGCGCTGCTCGCGGTACAGCTCGAGCGCTGCGCCGCCCCTCGCGGCCTGCAGCACCTCGAAGCGCTGCGACTGCAACAGGCTCATGTGGTGCGCGCGGGAAGCCGCGTCGTCGTCCACGAGGAGCACCTTGAGTGAGGGATTTTTCTGCAGCCGATCGATCACGCGCACCAGCGCTTCGATGCCCGTCTTACCCTTCAGGCAGTAGTCGACGATGTCATGGCGCAGGATGCGGCGGCGCTTGACCTCACTGAAGGTGCCCGTGAGCACCACGGTCGGGACCCCGTGCGCCAGGGTGAGCGCGACGATCTCCTCGTCGGCAGCATCGGGCAGCTCCAGATTCACGACCGCAGCGAACCAGCCCGGCTCGCGCGCCTCGAGCGCGGCGCGCGCTTGCGCCAGGGTGCGCACCACCTGCGACTTGCGGCCGCAGCGCTCGGCCAGGTACACGGCCACCATCTGCCCGACGGCCTGCGAATTCTCGACGATCAGCACCTCGCGCTCGTCGTTCTCCTGCGGGGAGTGACCGCGCGCGCGAGCGCCGCGGCGAGCGGCACGACCAGTGTGTTTCACTCGAGCCATGCTCGAGATCTTACTCGAAGCGCCGCGCGTCCTCGCCGCAGCGCTGCGTCAGGTGACACAACGCCTATTCACGCAGGTACACGCGGCTGTAGTCGAGCTCGTACGTGATGGGGAAGCTAGACGCGGGCAGGCTGATGTTCACCTGATCGACCGTGGTGTGGCCCCACGAGAAGTCGAACAGGAAGAACATGTCGATCGGCTTCGCGGTGGGCGTGCCACTCAGCGTCCACAGTAGCGTACCTTGCTGCACGAGGTAGTCGTCGAAGTAGACCTTGTACGTGTCGTCTTTCAGGTAGACCCAGGTGAACACGTGCCACTCGGACAGATCGCGCGCTGCCTGCGGCACGCCCAGGTTCGTGAGCTCGGTCGGCCAGCTGTCGAACGCGTGCTTGTCGCGCCCGCCGACGGAGTTCACGTGGAACGCCTTCGCTCCGCTGCCGATGTTGGGCGTGCCGAACGACTCCACCACGTCCATCTCGGCGCCGTTTCGCCACTCCCTGCCGGCCGTCCACAGCGAGAACCAGAAGCCGGGCGCCGGCTTGGGAATGCGTACGCGCGACTCCCAGAGCAGATCCTTCTGCAGGCGCGAGCCGCCGCGCGGCAAGCTCCACTTCGCGCTGAAGCTGCCGTTACCCGTGTCATGGGCTGCCGCGCTCACCCGCGTGCTCGCCGCTGACAGCGGCCGCACGTACGCCTTGATCGAGGTCTCCGTCAGCTCACGGTACGGACGCGCGGGATCCTCGATCGGCTGGCGATTGTTCGGCAGGCCCAGGTCCGGGGCGCTGATCGCCGTCGCCACATTGGGCGCGACCGTGACCGAGCCGTAGTTCGTGCCGTTCGCGATGGTGTTGAAGTGGTCGTGGAAGTGAAACTCCGCGATCACGGCGTCCATGCTCTTCATCGTGCCGTCGCTGCCGAAGTCCCAGTTCTTGACGAGCACGAACGGCGCGCCCCCGACCTCTTGCGCGCGCAGCGGAGCCGGGCCGAGCGCCGGCTTCAGCATGTCGCCCACGCCCACGGACTCGCCGCTCGCGCTCAGCGCGTTTGGGTCGAAGCCGATGGTGGTGTTCGGAATCGTGGTGCCCGCGTCGGTAGGCGCGGTGGGCCGCATGACGGGCACGGTGCTGGGCGTGCCGCCACGTCCACCCGCGCTGCTGCCGGAACGGGCCGCCGTGCTCACCACGCCCGCATCATCGCCGCGCGGCAGCTCCGCTGGGTCCCCGATGGTCCCGACGCAGCCGGCGCAGATCGCAGACAAGCAAAGATACGTGCGCGAGTGCTTCATGTGGCTCGAGCGCAGCTGGCGACGCTGCGCTGAATCCTGACGCGTGGGGCAGATCCATACAAGGTATTGCAGCCGCCGGATCACCTTTCTTTACGAGAGTTTCCTCACAATTCGTGTGCGGCCGAGGGCAGTCTCTGAAAGCGGCTGAAACCTGTTCCCATCTCGGCTATCACGGCGCCATGCGTGCGATGCAGATGCGCGAGCTAGGTGAGCCAAGTCAGCTCCAGGCCATAACCCTCGACGATCCCCAGCCCGGCCCGGGTGAGATCGCGATCGATGTGCAGGCGATCGGCTGCAACTTCGCGGACGTGCTGATTTGCCAAGGCAAGTATCAAGTTCGCCCCGAGCTGCCGTTCTCTCCCGGAGGCGAGGTCGCCGGTCGCATCCGCGCGCTGGGCGCGGGTGTCACGGACCTGCGTGTCGGCGACGCCGTCGCCGCGCAGATGGCCTTCGGCGCCTACGCAAGCGTGGCGATCGCCGACGCGCGGCGCGTGCAGCGCGTTCCGGAGGACGTGCCGCTCGAGGACGCGTGTGCGCTCGGCGTCGCGTATCAAACAGCGTACCTGAGCCTGGCCGATCGCGCGCAGCTCCGCGCTGGAGAGAGCCTGCTTGTGCAGGCCGCCGCGGGCGGTGTCGGGCTCGCTACCTTGCAGGTCGGGCACGCGCTCGGGGCCTATGTCATCGCCGGTGCCTCCGGCGACAAGCTTGGCCTGTGCCTCGAGCACGGCGCAGCCGCAACGATCGATACGCGCCAACCCAACTGGCCCGAACGCGTGCGCGAGCTCACGCAGGGGCGCGGTGCCGATGTCATCTGTGAATCCGTCGGCGGTGACGTGTTCGAGGGCTCGCTCAAGTGCATCGCATGGGGCGGGCGGCTGGTCGTCGTGGGCTTCTCTTCGCGCGACATCCCCGCGCCCAAGCTGAACCGCGTGATGCTCAAGCACATCGCGCTGCTCGGCCTGAACCTCGGCAGCTACCACGAGCAAAATGCGCAGCTCTTGCGCAGCGCGACCGCCGCGCTCTTCGAGCTGTATCAGCAAGGCAAGCTGCGCCCGTTGATCTCCGGCCGCTATCCGCTGACATCCGCGGCCGAGGCGCTGGCCGAATTGGCAGCGCGCCGCAGTGTCGGCAAGCTGCTGTTGATCCCGTAAAGCGTCCAGACGTCACGGAGGGCCGCGCATGACTGACTCCACTCTCAGCCTCGCCAAGGCGGGCGAGCTCGAGCTGTCTCTGCTCCTGAGCCGGGCCAATCGACACGGCTGCGTGACGGGAGCGACCGGCACGGGCAAGACGGTCACCCTCGAGCGTCTCGCCGAGCTGTTTTCGAATCAGGGCGTGCCGGTGTTCCTCGCCGACGTGAAAGGCGATCTGTCCGGCATCGCGGCGCCCGGGGCACCCAACCCCAAGCTGCAAGAGCGGCTGGATCAGCTGGGCGTGCCGACGCCCACCTGGCGCGGCTGTCCGGCGCTGCTCTGGGACATCTGGGGTGAGTCGGGCCATCCGCTGCGCGCGACCCCTGCGGACATGGGCCCGCTGCTCCTGAGCCGCGCGCTCAACCTGAACGACACGCAGTCGGGCGTGCTGTCGATCGCGTTCAAGCTGGCGGACGATCACGGCTGGGAGGCGTTGGATCTCAAGGACGTGCGCGCGCTCGTGCAATACGTGGGCGAGCACGCGGCGGAGCTCAAGAACACACTCGGCAACGTGTCGAGCGCTTCAGTTGGCGCCATCATGCGCGCGCTGCTGCAGCTCGAGGAGCAAGGCGGCGACGCGCTGCTCGGCGAGCCCATGCTGGACATCGCCGACCTCATGCGCGTGGACTCGCAGGGTCGCGGCTTCGTGAGCATCCTGCGCGCCGAGCGCTTGATGCAGAGCCCTCGCCTGTACGCGACGTGCCTCCTATGGCTGCTGTCCGAGCTGTTCGAGACTTTGCCGGAGGTGGGCGACGTCGACAAACCCAAGCTCGTCTTCTTCTTCGACGAGGCGCACCTGTTGTTCGACGCCGCGCCGCCCGTGCTGCTCGAGAAGATCGAGCAAGTGGTGCGGCTGATCCGCAGCAAGGGCGTGGGCCTCTACTTCGCGACGCAGAGCCCGCTCGACATCCCCGACGGAGTGCTCGGGCAGCTCGGAAATCGCGTGCAGCACGCGCTGCGCGCTTTCACGAAGCGAGATCAGAGAGCCGTCCAGGCGGTGGCCGAGACCATGCGTCCCAATCCCGACTTCGACCTGGAGCGCGCGATCCAGGAGCTGGCGGTCGGCGAAGCGCTGATCTCGTTGTTGGACGACAAGGGCGTGCCCGGCGTGACGCAGCGCGCGTTCGTGGTGCCTCCGGCCACCCGCCTCGGTCCACTGACCGAGGCCGAGCGTAGCGCGCTCATCGCGGGCTCACCGATCGCCGGCCGCTACGAGCAGCGCAGCGACCGGGCTTCCGCCTATGAAGCTCTGAGCGGCAACGCGACGCCGAGCGAGGACGCCGACGCGGACAGCGAGGCCGAGGAGCAGCCCACCCGCTCGGCGCGCAAGCGCGGCAGCGCGCCGGAGCCGACCGCAGGTGACATGGTCAAGGACGTTCTGTTCGGATCGACAGGCCCGCGCGGCGGCCGTCGCGAGGGTCTGGTCGAAGCTCTGGCCAAGAGCGCAGCTCGCTCGATGGGCTCTAGCTTCGCGCGCGAGCTCTCGCGCGGCATCTTCGACACACTGCTCGGCGGCGCCAGCAGCAGGAAGCGTCGCCGCCGCTGAAGTGGCTGCGCATCCGCTCTCGGCGGCGCCCCATCTCAGGGCAGCCCCAATGCCTGCAGGGCCACGTCGCCCGTGAAGGTGACGAGCGCGCAGCCGATCAGCATGAGCGTGAGCCCGATGAAGAGCAGGTCGGAGCTGCGCAGGCCGCCTTCCCCGTACGCCATGGCGTTGGGGGGCGTGCTGATGCTGAAGGGCATGCCGAACGATGCCGCGACGGCGATGATGACCGCGATGCGCGGCGATGCGTCGATTGTCAGCGCGAGCGGAATCAGCAGCGCCGCCGTCCCGGTGTTGCTCATCAACGACGAGAGCCCTGCGCTCGCAAGCACCAGCACGCCCAGCCAGACGACGCGCGGGAGCGCAGTCCAGTCGATGACCTGGAATGCTGCGGTGGCACCGGTGGCCTCGAGCAGCTTACCGAGCGAGATGCCACCGGCGATCAGCCCGAGCGTAGACCAGTCCAGCGCATTCAGATCGCGGCGACCGAGTAGACCGCTGCCGAACAACAGGAGCGTCCCGAGCAACGCCACGAGCGGAGCAGACAGGCCGTGCCACGGCTCGGTCACCCACGTCAGCAGGGCCAGCGTGAACACGACCACCACGCCGAACGACTGACGATCCAGCGTGACTAGTGAGGGCGTCGCGCTGAAGGTTCCACGGACTCGGTAGCGGAGCAACAACAGCGCGAATGCCAGTCCCAACATGCCGCAGACGAGCGGCAGCGCGAAGGACATCCAGTGCAAGAAGGTGATCGCCACTCGCGACTCGACGGCGGCGATCGCAATCGCATTCGAGCCAGTGCCGATCGGCGTCGAGATGCCTCCGATGTTCGCAGCCATGGCCACCCCGAGCAGCAGCGCCCGTCGGAAGTCGAGCTGGATGGAGGGCTGCTGCAGCAGCGGTCGCAACACGGCCAAGATCATCGCGGCCGCGGCGATGTTCGACATCCACATCGACATGATCGCGGTGCCGAGGATCACCAGCGCGAGCAAGCGTCGGCAGCTGCCATGTGCGAGCGAGACGACGATGCTGGCGATGGCCGCATCGATGCGGTGACGGTGGCCCGCGACGCCAAGCGCGAGCCCTCCTGCGAACAGCGCGACCACCGGGTCGGCCGACCACGCGAGGATCTCTGGCAGTGCAAATCGCGGGTCGAGCGGAGCGAGGGCCAGTGGGGTGATGCAGATCAAGAGCAGCGTCGGTACGAAAGGCGGCACGACCTCGGTGAGGGCGAGCGCCAGGTAACTCGCGGCGATGGCGACGCCTCGCGCCAGGAGCGGGTCCGCGAAGGTCGACAGACTCAGGACCACGGACGCGGTGATGACCACGAGCGTGAGCACCAAGCGATGTTTCGACGGGCGGCTGTCGGTGTCCTCTGCCACGGGCTCCGCTTGCAGACGCGCGGTGTCCCCCGTGAATCTCGGGGGGTCCAACTGCGAGTGCGGCTCGCAGCCTATCACGGCGCGCTCGCATGGGACCTCGACACGCTGCGTGGTGCGCCGACGAGCTCGAGCAATCTTGTCTGACGGTCCCGCTGAGCCGCTCGGCTGGGTTGCGTTCCCGCGGTCTGCATTCTATGTGAGGTCAGCAGTGTCCTGCCCAGCGCGCCGACCTCGGATCCAGCATGCCCACCGACGATGCCGAACAAGCCGACAGCGAGCGCAAGCTGCCGGATGCAAAGCAGTGGCTATCTGAGCACGGTTTCGCGGACGTTGCGGCGCAGATCGCCGAGATCGAGGCTGAGTGGGCTCGCGCCGGCAAGAAGACGCGCAGAAACTGGTGGGACGTGTTGGCCGGTGGTCCAGGCGGCAAGCCGCGCGTGGTCGCGGGCCGCACCTTCCCGGTGATCGAACAAGCCCGCCAGCGGCAAGAGCTCGCTCGCGCAACGGCTGCGACCGCTGACGCGCAAGCCACGCAACCGGCCGTCACCCACGATGAGTGGGGACCCGAGCCCGCCGCGACACCCGACGCCTCTGCGGCGGACCCAGCGGCCCAGCGCGCACGACCTGCTGTGGTCTCGGAAACGCAGGTTCCGGAAATGGCTGCGGCCCAACCCCGGGAGGCTGCTGCGCCCACGGACGAACCGGCGAGACCTGCGCAAGGCGAGCCCGGAGCAGGCCGCAGCGGGCCGGCAGAGCGCGGCGAATGCGCCGCGTTGGCGCGGAGGGTTGGTCTGCGCGTCTTACGCTTGCTGCGGCCTCAGCGCTGGCTCGACGCGGCGCGGCGGCGTGGCTTCGGGCTCCGCAGCCGAGTCAGATAGAAACGATCGGCCTGCAGCTCGCGCATCTCGACACGCTGCAACCGACGCTCTGCAGACATCGACCATCGTGAAGACACCCACGCTTCACGCCCTTGAGCGTCTCGATCAACGCCAGCTCTCGCTCGGTGAGCATCCCAACCAGCTGTCCACCTTTCAGCGCTGGCAAGTTCGTATGTGGGCTCCGTCAAGAGCGCACCCGGCGGAGCCGTCAGAGGTCCAGCAGCGCGTCCAGCCCGAGCGTCAACCCCGGTAGGCGCGCGACGTTGCGGATCGCGAGCAGAACGCCGGGCACGAACGAGCTGCGGTCGAGCGAATCGTGACGAATCGTGAGGACCTCGCCCGGATTGCCGAGCAGCACCTCCTGGTGGGCCACGAGACCGCGTAGTCGCAGCGAGTGCACCGGCACTCCATCGACGCTCGCCCCGCGCGCGCCGAGGGCTCCGCCGCTCGTCGCGTCCGGCATCGGCCCGAGCCCAGCCTTCACGCGCGCCGCAGCGATGCGGGTCGCCGTATCCAAGCCTGTTCCGGAAGGCGCGTCCGCCTTGTCCGGATGATGCAGCTCGATCACCTCGGCGGATTCGAAGTAGCGCGCTGCGTGCGCCGCGTAGCGCGCGGCCAGCACGGCTCCGAGCGCGAAGTTCGGCGCGATCAGCACGCCCACGCCGGGCGCTGCCGCCAGCAGCTGCTGCAGCTCGGCGAGGCGGGCCGCGTCGAAGCCCGTGGTGCCCACCACGGCGTGCAGACCGTAGCTGATCGCGAAGCGCAGCTGCGCCATCACGGCGTCCGGGTGAGAGAAGTCCACCACCACCTGCGCCGCGGCATCCACGAGCTGATGCAGGTCATCGCCCCGTCCCAGCGCCGCCACGAGCGTCAAGTCACGCGAGCGCTCCAGCGCTGCACAGACCACCTGCCCCACCTTGCCACGCGCGCCGAGCACTCCAACCTTGACCATCGGCCGAGGCCTAGCACGCCTCGCCAGCACGCACACGGCGCAAGCGGCCGGGCCGGATGCCCGGGCCACCGAGTGCTCTGCCCCGCCGCGTGCGTGCACTGGACATCGTTCACGTCCGGGCGGAGGGCGCTACCGTCGGCGGGGTTTCCCGCTGGGTCCATTGGGCTGGACGGCGCGCGCGCTCGCCCACCACGGCTCGCCGATCGACGAGTACCCGCCCTTCCAGCTCCGTCTGAGCGCTGGCCAGCCGCCGCAACCGGGGCCGACCGGCTCGGGTAACCCCACCTGCAGCGTGGGTTCTGCGCTGACGCCGTGAGCGGCTCTGAAGAGCTGGCGCGGTGATGCGCGTTCCCGCTCGATCGAGACGACTTCGCGCTGCTCGACGCTAAGCTTGCGTGCGTGGAGGAGGCGGGCAGGTTGACGACCATGGTGGGCGGCAGCTCCAATGACGTGCTAAGTCGCATCGCTCCAGCTCACACGCTCGGGGCCTGAGCTCCACGATCCCGCGCTTCATGCGCGAGGCAGGAGCCACATCGCAGCGACCTTGAACCACCGCAGTCCGATGTGCGACGTCGGTCTGTTCTGGCGTGAAACGGAGGAACGAGCCGAAAAGAGCGGCTTTGACAGCCCCGAGGCACTGGCCGAATTCTTGGTCGGCCGGCGCCGTGACGGATCCACGCTCAGCGAGCCTGCTGGGCAAGCGGAGCGCAGCATCCACGATCGCGCGGCGCGCGCGTTCATGCATTCCGAAGGAGACGACCGCGAGCGCAACTGCCCCGATGCGACGCGCACTCGGGGTCTGAGCAGATCGCCGATGGCCACGCTGGATGGGGTGCCGGGCTGGCGCTCGATGACGATGCACCGCTGCAAGCGTTCACTGCCGGCGCTTGTGCTCGTGCACCAAACGAAACGGTTGGGCGTTCGGCACCAGCCGACGCTCAGGTCCGAGCGTCCAAAATTTGCTGAGCTGTGGCAGCGCTTCGCGCGTGGCTTGGAGTCGATCGTTCTGCAGCACCGACTTGCGAATCACGTAGCGGACGGCGCCGAGCGGATCGAGGATGATCGTGCTTCCACCATAGAAACAGAACCCTGGCTCACCGGCCTTGCCCGCGATGTGTCGACGCTGAGTAACCTCTGCGACCAAGTCGAACACGAGCTGGCCACTCGGACCCACGCGCCGCGCGCTGCGGATAGACTCGACCGTCGGCAGCTCGACCTTGTCACCCTGGAGCCTCTCATCTCCGTTGCGAGCTACCCCGAACTCGTCGAGGTACCTGGGGTCGCTGACCAGCGCGCCCAGCTCGAGCGCTTGACGTGTCAGCTCTTCGGCGCTCGCCGGGTGCGCTGGATCACCGCGAAACTGAAGACGTGCGAACGCGAGTGCAGCGATCTCCGGCACACCCTGCTGCGGTGCTCGCCATAGCAGCGCGTCTTCGGACAGGCTCGGCACGTCTTGCGGATAGATCTCACGCTCACGAAATGCGTCGACCCAGGCTTCGCGGTAACCCCAGATGTCGTCCCGCACCAGATCGAAATCTGCGGTGATCACCGCCCGCAAGAATTCTCCGAAGGTCAGGTCTACCGGAGGACAGTAGTCGATTGCGCGGATGCAGATCGAGAGAAACTGCGCCGCCATCTTGCACGCCAGCTCTGTGAGGTGATCGAGCAGCAGATCGGGCAGCGCGCCGGGCGGCAACAGCCCGCTGCCACCGGTCGCCAAGCGGATCAGCCGCGACGAGCGGACCGTGTAGGCGGTCGCAAACGCGTCGAACACTGCAGCCAGCAGCAGCTGGCCGCGTTCGTGGGGCTCGACGGAGTGAGCATGCTCAGTGCTGGGCGGATGGATCGCGTTGCGTAGCGCGCGCATCATGCCTGTCGTATCGCCGAATTGCTTTCCTACCTCGACCAAGGCCGTGGCTCTGGTCACCTCACCACGAGCTGACTGCAGCGCCGCACGCACCACATCGCGATATGTGAAGCGCTGAAATACCGCAATCAGATCGGCGAACGCTTCGTGAAAGGCGAGAACGTCTGGATTCGTTGGCGCAAGGAAGTGCGCGCGCATGCCATCGAGCAGTGCGTGCGCGGTCTCGTGCACTACCACGTCGTGCTGCAGCACCGTGTGGATCCGGCCGCCCGGCATGTTGCGGCCGGTCACCCGCTTGTCGGCCACGAATGATCCGAACGACAGCTCTCCACGCTGGGAGTCGTAGTACGCATTGCGCGTGCCTTCGACGCTCGTGCGCACCACGAGTGGAGTTGCGCGCTGGTCGTGCGCACCGCGCTGAAAACACCAGGACGGCTGACGGCCAAGCGCCTGCCGAAAGGCCGCGTAGGTCGTGGCGCACACGGCATATGCCATCTGCGCACGAAAGCGAGGATCGGTCGTGGACGGGCGGAGACCCTGATCGATCAGCACTTTCAGATCGTTTAGGTCGAGCTGCGCGTTCGGTGCCAAGCCGTCGTCCACGATCTTGAACATCGTGCCTTCCAACGTGACATCGAGCGGCTCGTACGGCACGTTGACAGTTGCGATCGCCCCCGCCGCGCAGGCTGCGCTCGGGTCCAGCGTGAAGATCCGCAGCGGACGAAACAGCGGATCGGCTGGTTTGCGCTCGTAGCTCCGGCACGTGGCCGCGCGGGTGACGCGACGTGAGAGCTCGAAGTCCACTCCGTGCGCGCCTTGCCCAACCAGATCGACTCTCGGGCCCGAGCTGCCCGTGCGGCTCTGAGCTGCGCCGGAGGTCGCGAGTGGCGTCGAAGCCGGAGGATTCATCACTGGCGCGCCCGTACTAGTCACTCGGTCCTCCGCCTTCAGAACAGCGGCTGGTCGCGCGCGCTCGCCTCGCAGTCGAGACGGGGCCGTTGAGCGGCTGCGCTGCCGAATGCTTCCAGCACGCGGCGCTCGAGCTCGGCGTGACTCAGCTCCAGGCCGTGCTCGAGCACGATGCGCGAGGCGATGCGAGTGAAGTCACCGTGACCGTCGTGCTCGAACGCTTGCTCATTGTCCTGGCAGGCTGCGAAGCTCACCCAGCGCATGCGATCATTTCCGAGGAGATGGCCGACCGCACGGTTGAAGGTGGTGTTCGCTGGTTGACCACCATACGCCAGCGCTGACGACCCTGCAGCGTACACCGGGAGCGCGGCGTGCCGCGCGACCTCGCCGCGGGACGTGCGGTACGCCTCCGACCAGCGTTCGCGCTCGGCGACGCTCGAGGGAACCAACACACGTGCCTTGCCGCCGAGGGCCCCGGGTGCGGCGCGCGCGCCGAGCAGGCGGGTGTTGCTGCCAGAGTGGCAGCAATCCATCAGACATGTGATGCGCACACCTTCGGGTGCGGCCTGCAAGATTGCGCGCAGATCGTCGTCGATCAGCTGGGCACCGGACTCGAAGTCGACCGGCACTAGGGCTTGATCTGTCCCGTTGAGCTCATCCCCGTCGAGGTCTTCGACCTGATAGCCATGGCCAGCAAATTGGAAGACCACATGGTCGCCCGCACGTGAGCCCGAGAGCGTGCGTTGCAGAAGATCCACGATGCGCTGCCGTGTCGCGGCTTGGTTGTGCAGTGGCTCCACCGCGAAGCCGTGGTGCGCGAGCACGCTCTCCCAGCGCTCGGAGTCCGCGACGCAGCCCTCGAGCGCGTTGCGACCAGGATAGCTGTCGATGCCTACGCACAGCGCCCGGCGCGTGCGGGACGTATTGTTCGTGTTGCTCGCGCCTGGCATCGGACGCACGGCCGGCAGGGCGTTGCTGATGGGGAAGGTCGCAGCAGATGACGCAGGCGTGACAGCTGCGCGTAGCCCGCTGATGTCCACATCCGACAACCAGTCGTCTGAGAGAGCCCAGGTGTCGAATGCCCGCCCGGTGCCGACGTAGCGCTCGCGCGGCTCCGCGGATTCGAGGATTCGCGCGGCGACGCTGCCCATGGTTGCGGCGTCGTCGTCGAAGCCACCGTGTGTGGTCGCCTGGCTCGCGACGCGTCCGCGGTCGAGCAGCGTCTTGGACCAAACCACTTCGCCCGGAGCTCCGCGCCGGCCGTCCAGTCCAAAGGCACGCGCGGCAGCTCGATCGGCCGTGACCGACATGTCGAGGCCTAGGATCGGCGTCCGAAGCTCGGGCTCGAGCGCGTGATGGATCAAGTACAAGAGCGACTTACGGTACAGCCCGAAGCAGTTGTCGGCTTCTTCCAAGTCCCGCGCCATCGTGTACATCGTGGTATGCGCTACACCCTGCTTCTTTTTTCCGTAGAGAGGTAGCAGGCGCTCGTTGTGCTCGTCGACGCGGATCGCAGGCGCGAGCAGCTGCAACGTCTTGATCTCTTTCACGCCGGCTGTGAGCGCTGCTGGTACGAAGTGCGAGTGAAAGATGGAGCCAGCGCTGTGGCCGATCGCGTGCACCTCGATCGCTCTCTTCTGGCTTTGGACAAACTTGCCAAGCTGCGACGCGACGAAGGATCCGCCGCCATCGGCGGCGCTCGCGAGCTGCGCGTTGCGCTTCATCGCGCTCCAAATCTGGACGCCCCCAAGCGCTCGACTGCCACGCTCGATCAAGGGATCTAGCACCGTGTCCAAGAAGCCACGTCCACCGCTCGGGAGTAGCCGGCTTGCGACGGAGGCAGCGATGCTCTTGAGCGCATCACACCAGCCGGTCTCCCACACAAAATATAGCGGATATATGCCGTTGCTCTTCCACCACGCGACATGCTTGTGTGCGATCGCGAGGCCAGCCTGTTCGCCAATCAGCCCGCCGTGCGCCCACACGGCGATGCGCAAGGGCTCGCTTTTTTCGACGTTGGCCTTTGCCCAGGCCGGGATGTGCTGGGCGAAGATGGCCCTAACGTCGTCGTGCGTCGTCTGGTAGCGACCGGAGCTCTTGAGCTGACCTTCGCTGATATTGATGACGTGCGGTCGCAGCTCACGGACCGCAATAGCGGACGCTTCGCGTGCAGACCGACCGTCGTGTTGACTTGAGCTCCCAAAGCGTTCGTTCACCATGCTGCACCCTCGAGCGGTTCGTTCCTACGGGCTCGAACAGTGATCTCAGCACCTTTCTCAGTCGCGTCGTGTGACCCACGCCACATGTAGATCCGTCTTCTTCTGCAGCTCATAGCGGCGGGCAGTGGGCGCCTGTGCGCTCGGTTACCTGGCGCGGCGTCGAACTAGCTGTCTTTCAAGGCCCAGCAGGTGCCATGCGTGCGGTTCTGCGAAGAAGCTGCTGATGCCCTACTGGGGTTTGACGCTGGTGTCGTCGCGCGCTTCGATGCGTCGCGCTCTCGTGAGAGACGCTGCGCCGGGAACCCAGCTTGCCCATACTACCCGAGCTTGCTAGGCTGTATCCGACATGAAGAGCACGTTCGACATCAACGATGCGCTTCTAGCTCGGGCCAAACGGCATGCCCGCAAGACAGGCAAACCTCTGCGCGCGCTGGTAGAAGAAGGCCTGCGTCGCGTCCTCGAGGACACGAGCTCGCAGACCAGCTACAAGCTCCCGGATTGCGCGGTTGGCCGACAGGGCGCGCCCGATCCATTGGAGCACTACTCCTGGCAAGACCTGCGCGACGAGATCTACGGGGGACGTTAGGTCGGTGCGAGCGGTCGACACGAACGTGCTCGTGTATGCGCATCGTCGCGAGGCGACCGAGCATGCTCGGGCGTCGTCGCTCGTTCGAACCTTTGCCGAGGGCGACGAGCCGTGGTCGATCCCCTGGCCGTGCGTGTATGAGTTCTTCAGCGTGGTGACCAACGTCCGCATCTGGAAGGACGCCGCCAGCACACCGAAGGAGGCTTGGTCTCAGCTCGCAGCCTGGTTCGCGTCGCCCAGCGTCCGTCTGCTCGCGGAGACGCCCGAGCTCCCCACGATCCTCGCCGAGCTGGCACAACGTCCGCGCGTGCGAGGGCCGGTGATCCACGATGCGCGAGTGGCCGCCATCTGCATGGCGCACGGCGTGGACGCGCTGATCACGCGTGATCGGGACTTTGCGCTGTTTCCCGAGATCAAGACCGAGAATCCCTTCTGACGTGCTCCAGAAGGCCGTCGAGGCGTTGCATGACGTGCTCGCCCGTGAGCGTGATGATCTCCACCGCCGCGAACTCGCTCGACCAGCCCTGACACCACGCAGTGATGGGATAAGTTTCCCAGGCCGGGGCGAGACGCGTGCGCGCGCAGATCCCGCTCGATCTGACTCACGAGCCGCAGCGTCGCCTGCTGACGCTCGGATACGGGATAGATGCCCGGGTTCGCGACCAAGCGGTGCTCGAGCTCGAGCGCGCGGTGCCGCACGATCCAGGGATGGCCCGGGCGGGTGCATCGCTAGGCATGCCTGTCTTTCAGCCCGGTCACAGGCGAGTTGCGCGGCGCAAGTCACGTGCGGAGCTCAGTCGTGCGGCGCTCGCATCACGTCGGCTCGAACCGCGCCCAGCTCGGCCGCGATCTCCTCCCACGTCGTGCGAGGTCCGGGCGGAGAGGCTCAGGTGTTCGTCCATCCCAGCGACACCGTGCAGTGTTCCTGCCCGCGACCGCTCTGCTGGCGCGCTCCCCGCTCTGGCTCGCGCGCGCCCTACCCCACGCTGTCGCAGCACGTATTCCAGCGCCGACACGCGGCGCATACGTGCGCACGACCGCCGCCCACAACATGTCAGCGAATCAGGGCACGCTGTAATACACTGAGCAAACAGGCCAAAGGCGAACGCGGTCTTGCCGCGTCGCTGCTGGCGCGACTCCGACCGGATCACATGGTCACAAGCCGCGCCGCGAGATCCTCGCGGCATCACTGCGTGTCCCTGCTCGCACTGGCCAGGTTCTGGCTCGTGGCCGCGGTCGGCTGCGCCGTAACGTCTGCCGCACATGCGCAGCCGTCCGAGGCGGAGGTGGGGCCCGGCGTGGGCGGGCTGCGTGGCCTCTACGTGACCGGCGCGCCGCTCGCGCCACGCGAGCTGACCCTGCGCGTGACGGCTGGCTACGGCGTGCTCGAGCGGCTTTCACGCGCGCCCGCGGCCGAACAGAGGCTCGTGGGCGGTCTCGCGGTGGGCGTGACGCCGTTGCCGTGGCTGGGCTTCGGGCTGCGCCTCGACGGCCGCCTGGAGCTGCACGGCGACGACGGCATGGGCTCGCACGTCGCCGGCTTCGGCGATCCACGGCTATCGGTGCGCGCGGGCCACGCGCTGAGCGAGGAATGGTCGCTCGGCGGAGAGCTCGCGCTGTGGCTGCCCGGACGCGACGCGCCTTCGTGGGCCGTGAGCGCCACGAGCCTCGACGGCCGCGTGCTCGCCAGCTACCGGCCCCGCGCCGCACGCTGGGCGCTGCTCGGCAGCCTCGGCGCGCGCTGGGACAACAGCGCACGCGCCGCGCCGCGGGCCTCGCAGCTGCGCATCGGTGACCGCATCACGATGGGCGTCAGCGACTCGAACGCCATCCTTGCCGCTGTCGGCGGCATCTACCGACTGACTCCGCAGTGGCACGCCCTGGCAGAGCTGTCCGGAGACCTGCTCGTCGGCTCGGACGCGCCGAGCTTCGGGGATACGCCGCTACGAGCGGCAGGCGGCGCGCGCTTCTGCTGGCAGGCGCCGTGGTGCGCCGAAGCCACCGCGGTGCTCGCGCTGAGCAGCCGCCCGAACACGCGCCCGGACGCGCCGTGGGTGCCGATCGAGCCGCGCTTCCTGCTGCTGCTGGGAGTGAGCTACGCGTTCTCGTTCGAGCCTCCTGCCGCGTCGACGAAGTCGAGCGCGCCGCCCGAGCCGAAGGCCACGCCGCAGCCGACCAACGCCGCACCGAAGCCGGTTGGGACCGCCGCCGTGCAGGGCGAGATCCGCGACGATCGAGGCGAGCCACTGCCGGACGCGCAGGTCACGCTCGAGAGTGAAAATGGCGCGAGCTTCACGGCCATCACAGACGCGCGCGGTCAGTATCGCTTCAGCGAGGTGCCGCTCGGCACAGCCCAGCTGGAGGCGCGCGCAGTGGGCTTCGCGACCCAGCGCTGGAGCGTGGGTGTGACACCCGAATTGTCGCCCCTGCCGGCGCGCGCGCTGCCGGTAGCCGCGGATGTGGGCGTGCTGCGAGGCCTCGTCCGCAACTTCGAGAGCGCGCCGCTGCGCGCCAAGCTCACGATCAAAAATGCACGCGGAAAGCTGGTGCAGACGCTCGAGAGCGGCGACGATGGCCACGTGGAGCTCGAGCTTCCACCCGGTCGTTACAACGTTCGGATCGAAGCTCCTGGCTACCGCAGCCATACGCAGTCGGTGCAGATCAAGGGCAACGGTGTCTCGGTGTTGAATGCGGACCTGCGCGCAGAATGATGGCCAAGAACCCGCGCTACAAAGCACTGCTCGGCACCGTGCTGGCGCTGTGCTTCTGCGCCTGTCAGGGGCGCGGCTGCGGCAAGCGTGAGAAGCTCGGGCGGCTGATCGAGATCAGCGGCGGTGTCGTGCAGCGCGACGAGGCGACTCCGCCAGAGAGCTGGGAGCAGGTCGAGCTCGGCCAGGATTTCGCGGCCGGCGACGGTCTGCGCACGAACGCACAGTCGGCCGCGATCGTACAGCTCAGCGACGGCAGTCAGCTTCTGATCAAGCCGCAGTCCGTCGTGCGCTTCCGCACCGCGCAGGGCGGCAGCGAGCCCGAGGTCGAGGTCGTCTCCGGCGAGGCGGTGATCCAGGCGGGCGACAAGGCCGTGCAGCTGCACACGCACGTCGGCGTCGCGCTGCTGAAAGCCGGCGCCAAGGTGCAGCTCACGCGCGCAGCCAACGGCTTGCGCGTGCACCTCGAGGTCGGAGACGCGATGTTCCGCACCCTCGATGGCACCGAGCTGAAGCTGAGCAAGACCGAAGATCTGCGGCTCGAGATCGGGGCGGCCGTGATCCGTGAGCCGCCGTCCGCGGCACGCGCGAGCGCGGAGCCGAGCGCAGATCGCGCGCTGCAGCTGGAGGTGACGCGGCCCGAGGTGCAGGCGCGGGCCCGCGGCGAGACCAGCGCGAAAGGGCTGTCCGCCGGCAAGCTCAGCTTGCGTCCGGACACGGAGCTGCTGCTGTCGACGAGCGGCAACGCGACGCTGATCCGCGAGCGCGATCGCGTCGAGCTCACGGGCGGCGAGTACCACGTCGAGGGCGGCGAGCGCCTGCTCAGCGCGCGCCGCGGCAAGCTGCGCATGCACGCAGAGTCGCGCGACGTGCACATCGCGGTGCCCGGCGGCTGGATCGTGGCCCGTGCAGCCAACGGCGGCAGCGATGCCGAGATCGACCTCAGCGACAAGGAGGGCCAGCTCCAGGTCTCGCGCGGCGAGGTGAGCTGGCACCGCGGCAACCTGCACAAGCAGGTGACGCCCGGTCAGCCGCTGCGCTGGCAGCTGGCAGCTGCGGATGCCGGACCGCTGCCTGGCGACGCCGGGCCGAGCTTCGCCGAGTCGCCGGAGCGCGCGAGCCTCAGCGTGAAGGCCGGCGAGACGTTCGTGCTGCACGCGCCCGAGCTGCCGGTCGCGCTCGAGCTGCGCACCGAGCAGAGCTGCGATGGCGCGCTCGTGGTGGAGCTGAACGGCGGCGCGCGCTTCCGGGGCGACGGCACCCACGTGAAGCTGCGGCTGGACGACAAGGCGCGCAACTACAACCTGCGCTGCCAGGGCGCGGATGGGCGGCTCGGCAAGCCGCTGGCTCGCGCCAACGTGCGCGTGCTGCACGATGCGGGCACCCGCAATCTGCCGCCGCGCGCGCCCACTTCACTCGTGGATGCCGATGGCCGCGGCTACACCATCTATTATCAAAACCAGCCACCGGACGTGCGCGTGCGCTGGCCGAGCGCGCCGCAGGCGGGCAACTACCAGCTCGACGTCGACGGCAAAGCGCTGGCCCTGAATGCGCCCGAGCACACCTTCGATTCGGGTGGTCTGCGCGACGGCGTGCACCGCCTGACGTTTTCCGCCAAGGACCGACGTTCGCGCACCACCACCGTGGAGGTTCGCTTCGACAACACCGCCACGACGGCGAGCCTGAGCGCCCCCATCGATCGCAGCTTCAGCCCCGGCGCGACAGTGGACATCGAAGGTGTGCTTTTGCCCGCATGGAAAGTCAGCGTCGATGGTGGGATGATCGAGAAGATCGGTGAGGATCGCTTCCACGGTCGAATCGTGACGACGCCGCAAAATCCAGACTTTGCCGTGCGCCTGTTCCATCCGCGCCTCGGCACGCACTACTACCTGAGGCGCGCGGCCGGAGCCCCATGAAGTCGCAGCTCTTGGCTGCACACGACAACCTGCTCGGCAAGGTGCTGCTGGGCCGCTATCGCGTCGTGCGCGAGCTCGCCAAGGGCGGCATGGGCGTGGTGTACCTGGCGCGCGCGGAGGGCGCGGCCAGCTTCGTGAAGCCGGTGGTCGTCAAGCTGCTCTTGCCCGAGCACACCGAAGACGACCGCATGGTCCGCATGTTCGTGCGCGAGGCGCGCATCCTGTCGCAGCTGCGCCACCCGAGCATCGTGGACGTGCTCGAGTTCGGAGAGCAGGACGGCGGCTACGTGCTCGTCCTGGAGTACGTGCGCGGCTACCACCTCGGCATGTGGCTGCGTTACCTGTCGCTGAAGCAGCGCCACGCGCCCATCGACGTCCTGCTGCAGCTCGTGATCGACGTGCTCGAGGCGCTGCACCACGCGCACACGCAGCTGCACCCGGACGGCTCGTCGATGCAGATCGTGCATCGCGACGTCTCCCCCTCGAACATTTTGCTGGACGAGACCGGGCGCGCACGCCTGCTCGACTTCGGCGTCGCGCGCATGCGCGGCGGCGCGCAGGACTACAAGACGCAGGTGCAAGGCGGCTTCATGGGCAAGCTGCCGTATACTGCGCCCGAGGTATTCGCGGGCAGCGAGGCCTCGCCGTCGAGCGATCTGTACGCGTGCGCGATCGTGCTGCACGAGGCCGTGTACGGCCAGAACGTGTTTCGCGCCGAGACCCAGGCCGCCACCTTACAACGAGTTCTGTCCCATGTGCCCGAGCCGCTCGAGTCGCTCGGCGACGTGCCGCCGGGGCTCGACGCCGTGTTGGGCCGCGCGCTCTCCAAGTCGGCGGCGGAGCGCCACGCGGACGCGCGCGAGCTCGCGATGGATTTGCGCCGGCTGCAGCGGAGCCCGGAGAGCGAGATCCGCGCGCGCCTCTCCGATCTGCTCAAGGAAGACTTCGGCGACGAGCTCGCGAAGCTGCTCAGCATCGAGTCCCTCGCGGACCGCGACGCCGCCTGGCGCCGGCTGAGCATCAGCCCGAGCCCGGTGAACGAGCCGTCGAGCACAGGCCTGCTCGCGGCGAACACGAACCAGCGCGCGAAGCCCACGCCCGCGCCCATCGGCGCGACGGTCGCCTCTCGCGGCGGCAAGGCCGCGAGCGTACGCCTCAGCCTGGGCGGACGTGAGCCCGGAAAGAGCAGCAGCGGCACGCCCACCAGCCGCTCGCGCGCGCAGCCGCGCCAGCCCGAGTCGACGCCGGTCGAAGCGCACGCCGCAGCTGCGAGCAGCGTCGCGCCCACACAGCCCGCGCCGCCGCTGCCCGCGGCGCGCCGGCCCCCGTTCACCTGGGTGGCCGGCGGCCTGCTGCTGACAGCGGCGCTCGTCACGGCCTGGCTCTTGAGCTCCGAGCTGAGACCCGCGCAGCCGGCGCCGACCGAGCGCGATCCGAGCACGCCCGTGCAGTTCCATCCCGTGGCGCCCGCGCAGCCCCAGCTCGGCGGGAAGCCGGTGCAGACGGCGCTCACCGGCGCTTCGGGTGACACGGCTTCGCAGCCGACAGCGGCGGGCCCGGCGGAACGTTCGCAGGCGCTCTCCGCGAAGCCGAAGCCCAAGGCGCCCGTGCCCAGCGCCACCGCCCTGACGCGTGCGCTGCGAAAGCAGCAACCCAGGCTCGAAGCCTGCTTCAAGACGCACTCGCGCGCGCTCGAGGGCCAGGCGAAGACCGAATTGATCTTTGATCTCGCGCAGGACGGTAAGCTGACCCACGTCGAGCTCTCGCCGCGCATGCTGGCAGAGACCTCGCTCGGCCAGTGCGTGCTCAAGGTCGCGCGCACCACGGTTTTCCCGCCGCAACCGCGCGCCGTCTCTTTCATCATTCCGTTGACTGCCAGCACATCGCGCGCTCCTGATAGCGCGGCGACTTCGAACTGAGCCTCGCTGTACCAAATCGCGCTCGAAAACGGCCGCTCCCGGCTAGCACGGCTGCTCCCAATTTCCGGTGGATGACCGCGCGGGGCCGCGCCGTTCTGCGGTTTTGCGGGCACCGCCGACGGGGTCACTCCCCCTGCGAGGTGCCCGCGGAACCGCAGAGCGGCGCGGAACGAGCGAGGGCCGCCGGAGATTGGGAGCAGCAGTGCTTGGAACGGGGGTGACCGTAAGCTCGGACTCGGGTACATCACGCCGACGTGAGGGCACGTCACGGGGCTTCACAGGACCGATCGGAGACGTTGCCGCCCAGCGTGGCGGCGCTCGCGGCTCTGCATCTGCTGACCCTAGCCGGATGCGCTGCCGAAGGCGCACGTATCGAGCTGCAGCCGGTGCGCAAAGCGCGAGACGCAGGCGCCGATGCCAACGCGTTTCTGGTGACGCGCAGCGGCGGGCCGCGCGACGCTTCAGCCGACGCCTTCTTCATCAACGACCCGGCCCCGCCCCAATGCGGTCCGGATGGGGAGCGCAGCGAGGCGGACGTGAACGAAGACTTGCCAGAGTGCCCCAGCGACAAAAATCGCGAGGGTTGTCCGTGCGAAAAACCGGGCGAAAAGGTGCCTTGCTGGCCCGGAAAGCGCATCAACCGCGGCCATGGTCAGTGTACGGATGGCGTGACGACGTGCCGCCGCAACGGGGAGTTCGACCCGAGCTGGGGCCCGTGCGAAGGTTATGTCCTGCCGGAACGCGGAGCGAGCGAAGGGCCCGCCGCTTGCCGCTGCTTCTCGAGTGGACAGTGGATGCTCGAGAACCTCGTGCCTTGCATCTACGAGGGCGAGGACGGCGCAGTGCGCGTGACGTCGAGCATCCCCGATGACGACCAAGGTTTTCGCTGCAATGGAGACACGCTGCCGGCAGAAGCCTGGAGCGGCAGCACGCTCAAGGTCGACTGCGCCGGGCAGTACGAGCTCTGTTACACGATCAAGGCCGGCGACGTGGAGCACCCGAGGGCCGGCGACTGCGTGCTGCATCGCATGTGCATGGAGACCTGGTACGGCGAGCCCGGTCAGGCGCAACGCTTACCGGACCTGCCGGCGTGGCGCGCGCAGGACGCGGATTGCATGCGACTTTTCGTGGCGCGGGGCGGCTACGGGGAGATGTCCGTGCACGGGCTCAGCTCGGAGTGCGACGACGTCGACAACGGCAAAGGCGCGCCCTACATCTTCAAGCGCACGCGCTATTGCTCGACGCGCTGCGCGTCACAGCCCGGCCTGCCCGAGTGTAAAGCTTGCGGCACGGGTGGATCCGGCCAGTTCTGATGGCGGTTTGCCATCGGCCGTTCCAACTGTATATGTTCGACGTTCGTAGCTACAGGGAGCTAACAGCCACATGGATCTTGAATTCAGTCGAGAGGAGCTCGCATTTCGTGAAGAAGTGCGGGCATTCGTCAGCGAAAAATTGCCCGCGGACATTCGCGAGAAGATGGACCTCGGTCAGCCGCTGACCAAGGAAGAACACGTTCGCTGGCAGAAAATCCTGGCGGAGAAGGGCTGGTCAGTGCCCAGCTGGCCAGTGGAATACGGCGGCACGGGCTGGACTCCCACGCAGCTCTACATTTACGACGACGAGATGGGCTCGGCCGGTGCGCCGCCCGTGATCGCATTCGGCGCCAAGATGGTGGGCCCGGTGATCTACACGTTCGGCAACGACGAGCAGAAGAAGCGCTACCTGCCGGACATCGTCAACTCGAACGTGTGGTGGTGCCAGGGCTACTCGGAGCCGGGCTCGGGCTCGGATCTCGCGTCGCTCACCACGCGCGCGGTGCGCGATGGCGACCACTACGTGGTCAACGGCATCAAGGCCTGGACCACGCTCGGCCAGCACGCCGACTGGATCTTCTGTCTCGTGCGCACGGATCCGAACGCGAAGAAGCAGCAGGGCATCTCGTTTTTGCTGATCGACATGAAGACGCCCGGTGTCAGCGTGCACCCGGTGATCACGATGGAAGGCGACCACGAGGTCAACGAGACGCACTTCGAAGACGTGCGCGTGCCCGTGGAGAACCTGATCGGCAAGGAGAACCAGGGCTGGACGATCGCCAAGTACCTGCTCACGCACGAGCGCACCAACGTCGCGAACATCGGCAACCTGAAGCGTGGTCTGCGCCGCGTGAAGCGCGAAGCGGCGAAGGTCAAGGTCGGTGACTCGGTGCTGATCGAGACGCCGGCGTTCGCGCGCAAGCTCGCGGACATCGAGATCCAGATCACGGCGCTCGAGTTCACAGTGCTGCGCGTGCTGTCGAAGGTGCAGCGCGGCGGTGCGCCGGGTGCGGAGTCGTCGTTGCTCAAGGTGCGCGGCACCGAGCTGCAGCAGGCGATGACCGAGCTGCTGCTGGAAGCGGCAGGCTACGAGGCGTTCGCCTACGTGCCGGAAGGCGGCCAGTCCGTGAACGCGAAGTGGACCGCGCGCGCCGCGGCGAACTACTTCAACTACCGCAAGGTGACCATCTACGGTGGTTCCTCGGAAGTCCAAAAGAACATCATGGCGAAAGCCGTGCTCGGTCTGTAACCCCTGATCACGAGAGCGGGATAGAACATCATGGATTTTTCGTTTTCCGAAGAGCAGAACCTGCTGCGTGACAGCGTCAAGAAGTTCGTCGACAAGAGCTACACCTGGGACAAGCGCAAGGCGCTGCTCGAGAGCGACACGGGCTTCAGCCGCGACAACTGGCGCGCGTTCGCCGAGCTGGGCTGGACCGCCCTGCCCTTCGCCGAAGCTGACGGCGGCATCGGTGGCAACGCCCTCGACACGATGATCGTGCTGGAGGAGCTCGGCAAGGGCCTCGTGCTCGAGCCGTTCCTCGTCGGCGTGATCTTCGCCGGCGGCATCCTGAAGCGCGCGGACGCCAAGACCAAGAGCAAGCACCTGCCGCAGCTCATCGGTGGCGAGAGCATCTACTCGGTGGCCTACGCCGAGCCGACCTCGCGCTTCGATCTGTTCCAGGTCGAGACGACGGCCAAGAAGGAAGGCCAGAGCTACGTGCTCAGTGGCAAGAAGCTGGCGGTGATCGGTGGCAACGCTGCAGACGTGCTGATCGTCTCGGCGCGCACCAGCGGCAGCGCGCGCGACAAGTCGGGCATCACGCTGTTCGCGGTGGACGCGAAGCAGCCGGGCGTGCAGCGCACCGGCTACCGCACGGTGGACGGCCTGCACGCCGCGAACATCGTGCTCGAGAGCGTCAAGCTCAGCGCGGACGACATCATCGGTCCCGTGGATCAGGGCCTGTCGCTGCTCGAAAGCGCAGCGGACGAGACCATCGTCGGGCTCGGCGCAGAGGCCGTGGGCGTGATGCAGGTGCTGTACGAGTCGACCGTCGCGTACACGAAGGAGCGCAAGCAGTTCGGCGTGCCGATCGGCTCGTTCCAGGTGCTGCAGCACCGCATGGTCGATCAGTACATGGAGTACGAGCAGTCGAAGTCTATGTTGTACATGGCCACGATGGCCGTGGACTCGGGTCAGGGCCTGGCGAAGGCCGCGTCGGCGCTCAAGGTGCAGATCGGCCGCTCCGGGCGGCAGATCGGTCAGGCCGCCATCCAGAACCACGGCGGCATGGGCATGACCGAAGAGCTCCCTGTGAGCCACTTCTTCAAGCGCATCACGTTGATCGATCTGTTCCTCGGCAACGCGGACTATCACCTCGATCGCTATCGCCAGCTCGGCTGATCCAGCCGCACCGTCACAAGGCAACGCTCGCGCCGCGTGGTCTCGCTACGGGCGAGTCTGCGCGGCGCTTGCGTATCTGACAGTCAGGAGGGCAGCAGCTTCCAGCCGCTACTGTCCACCGCGATCGCGATCGGTCGATCCGCTGCAGCCGTGTGCCGCAGCGCCGCGCACACGGCTGCGGTCGGCGCGATCACGGCCACGGTCTCGCCACGGTACAGGTCGGCGAGCTGCTCGACGTGCTCGCTGAGCGCCGCAGCATCATCGAGGTCGGCGCGCTCCACCTGACAGCCGTGGCCCGCCGCCAAGCGCTGCACCTGACCGAGCGCGCGCGAGCCCGGCTCGAGCGATGCCGCGGCCACCACGGCGGACAAGCGAGAGATGTTGGCGCGCGCGTGCTCGAGCGCCTCGGGCGTCAGCATCACGATGATGGCGGGGCACTGCAGATCGCTCATGGCTCGCAGGCAAGTTGAATGCACGCGCCACCGACTTCCGTGCAGATGCCGCAGCTGTCATTGCAGCACACCTGGCCGCCGCCGCAGGTCGCGTCTCCGCAGCGCAGGCTGCCGTCCGAGACGCAGATGCCTTCGCCGTCGTGCACCTCGCAGCGCGCGCCGGGGCGGCAGTCGACGAGCGCACAGGGGCTCTCGCGCACCGGCACGCAGGCGCAGACCTCTGGGGAGCTGTCGAACTCGAAGCCCTGGATGCACAGCGCGAGCTGCAGGCAGCGACACACGCCCCCGCAGTCGGCGCCACCGCGCGCCGGATCGCAGCCGTCGCCCGGAGCGTCTTCGCAGGTTCCGCCGCCGGGACACTGGATGCCCGCGATGCCTCCGCAGAACACCTCGGGGCTGTCGGTAGGTCCCCGACAGGCGCACAGACAGAACAGAGCGCATACCGTGGCCAGCCTCGATCGCGTGAGTACGTCGGACATGATGGCAGCTCCTGTGGATGGGCCGCGGCGCAGCGTCACCCAACGCCGCACCTGCGCGATCAGCGAAGCACTGCGCGGCACGCCTGTCGAGAGCGCTCGCTTCACTCACAACGCAAAAGCGAGCGGCATGCTAGTACTTGCCGCACATTGTCCGACGAGCTCCCCATCCTCGCGCTGCGTGGCGCATTCGAAGCGGCCCTCAATCAGGGGCCCGTCGTGCTGTCCTCTCCGACTGGCTCGGGTAAATCGACTGAGGTTCCGCGGTTCTGTCCGGGACGCGTGCTGGTGGTCGAGCCGCGCCGCATCGCTTGTCGCAGCCTGGCCGCGCGCGTGGCCGAGCTGGATGGCAGCGAGCTCGGAGACGCCGTCGGGTACATGGTGCGGGACGAGCACGTGGCGAGCGCCAGCACGCGCATCCTGTTCGCCACACCCGGCCTGGTGCTCCGCAGCCGGGAGCTGCTGGCCCAGGCGGACTGCGTGATCCTGGACGAGTTCCACGAGCGCAGCCTGGACGTGGACCTGCTGCTCGCGCTCTGCCTGCGAGAGCCGCGCGGACGGCTCGTGATCATGTCGGCGACCCTCGAGGGCGAGCGCGTGGCGCAGCACGTGGGCGGGCAGCATCTGTCGGCGTCGGGACGCGCCTACGACGTGAGCATCCGGCATCTGGCGAGCGGCGGGGTGCTGCCGCACGCGACCGATCTGCCTGCGCGCGTGGGAGAAGCACTGCAAGCGGCGCAGAAGGATCCCGGCGACGTGCTGGTGTTCTTGCCGGGCAAGGCCGAGATCGAGGCCTGCGCGCGCCTGCTGCACGGACGCTTCAGCGTGATCCCGCTGCACGGCGGGCTGTCGCTGAGCGAGCAGCGGCGGGCGTTCGAGCGCACGCGCGAGCGCAAAGTGATCCTGAGCACGAACGTCGCCGAGACGTCGCTCACCATCCCGGGCATCGGCGTGGTGATCGACAGCGGGCTCGTGCGGCAGACGCGTTATCACGACGGCCGCAGCTATCTGGCGCTCGGTCCGATCGCGCTCGACAGCGCGGCGCAGCGCACGGGCCGTGCGGGCCGCACCGGGCCGGGCGTGTGTTACCGATTGTGGAGCGCGGCCGCGCAGCTGCAGGCCGTGACTCCTCCAGAGATCCATCGCGAGTCGCTCGTGCCGCTGGTGCTCACGGCTGCAGCGTGGGGGCATACGCCCGAAGCGCTGCCGCTGCTGGATGCGCCCAAGCCTTACGCACTCGAAGCCGCCCGCGCCGAGCTGCGCGCGTGGGGCGCGCTCGATGCGGCGTCTGGGCTGAGTGAGCTCGGGCGCGGGCTGTTCGCCCTGCCCGTCGATCCCGCGCATGCGCGCTTGTTGGTACAGGCGCGTGAGCACGGCTGTCTCGATGACATGCTCGACCTGGTGGCCGTGTTGTCGGTGGGCAGGCCGCTGTTCGAGGCGAGCCCCGAGCTCGCGCCAGACGACGATCTGCGCGCGGCGGGCTGCGATGCGACGGCAGCCATCGGCGCCTTGCGCGCGAGCGATCCCGCGCGGCACGGCGCCTCGAAGCTCGTCATCACGGAGGCGCGCGCTGCGCGGCTGCGCTTGCGGCGGCAGCTTGGCTTGTCACAGACGCCGCCCACGGCTGCAAGCGTGCGGCGTGATGCGCTGCTGGCAGCTGCGCTCGCAGCCGATCCGCGCCTCGCCCACGTGGCGCGTGAGCGCGGGCGCGAGCGCCATTTCAGCAACGGCGGCACCGAGCTCGCGCTCGCTCGCGAGAGCGCCGCGCAACACGCCAAGCGGCTCGATGCCGTGCTGGCGCTCGAGACCCGGGCGTTCGGCGCGGGCCGCGATGCGCGGCTCTTGATCACGTGCGCCATGCCGTTGCCGCTGAACGACCTCGTGCGCGCGGGCCTCGGCACGGAGCGCGTGGGCACCGTGCGCGCCGATCGCAAGCGCGTGATCGCGCAGCTCGAGCGCGTGTACGCGGGGCGCGTGATCGGCGAGCGCGAAGCCGTGCCGAGCGGCGAGCTGGCGCGGCAGGCGTTCGCGACGTTGCTCCTGCGCGGCAGCTTGTTCCGCGACGCCATCGCGCTCAGCACAGCGCGGCTGGGGCGCACGGCGCTCGCAGCCGCACTCGCCCAGCGCGGCCATCCGCTGGGCGTCGCCAGCCGCGAGCCCGTACCGAGCCTCGAGCAGTGGGTCATGGGGCGCCTCGAGACACTCGGTGTCGAGAGCGGGGACGACCTCGCGTTGCTATCGGCCTCGGACTTCACGGCGCCGGAGGTCCCGTTCGAGGTGCAAAAGGGCCTCGATGAGCAGTTTCCGCCCGAGGTCAGCGTGGGAGACGCCACCTACCGCGCAGAGTACGACCTGACGCAGAACCAGGTGCTGCTGCAGATGATCAAGGGCAGCCGCAAGGAGCCGCCGCCGCTCGCGTACCTGCCCAGATTTGCGGGCCTGCGCATCTGCGTCGCGGGCCCACGCGGCGTGCGCGTCCTGCGCGAGCGCGCGGGCTGATAGCAGCACTGCGGCGCTCCCCTGGTTCGCGGCGGGCCGACCGTTCCGTGCAGCTCTCGCACGTCGTGGAAGCGCGAGCCACTCGCAACAATTTGGACACGCGTGCTGGGTCGACACGTGCAGACAGCCTGTTTCCCGTTCCCGCGCACGCCCGTTGACAGCACAGCAGCGGCGTGGCAAATGAAATTGAGTTTCATTTGCATTTAGGTTCATCGCCATGACAGTCCGCTTGCTTTTCACGGCCATGTCGCTCGGCTTGCTTTGTGTCCTGGGCTCGGGATGCGAGTCCAGCGAGGACACTGGGCCAGGACGCTCCACCGCGGAGGCCCGCGCGACAGGCCCTCGCTTCGCGGTCATGTACGAGGTGTTCGACGACGTGGGCTCGAACAGCTACCTGGCGCTCGTCGACTCGGTCGACTCCGCTGAGATCAAGCCCGAGGACAGCCGCGAGTTCGCAGGCGGTCGCGCATTCTTGCGGAGCTACGACGGCGACCTCTTCGTGGGCAGCCCGGAAGCGCCGATCGTCACGCGCTACGCGGTATCGCAGCGCGGCGAGCTCGAGGCCAAGGGCGAAGTGAGCTTCGCGCAGTTCGGACTATCCAAGGGCGAAATCGACGCCTGGACCACGACGTTCATCTCGAAGACCAAGGCCTACACGTTCGACACGAAGCAAGCGACCACCATCATCTGGAACCCCCAGACGATGGAAGTCACCGGCGAGATCCAGGGCGTGGAGGCGCTGATCCGCGACGGCTGGACACTCGAAGGCACGCCGGGCGTCGTTCGCGGCGACCGCCTGTTCCGTATGTTCGATTGGGTGGACGACACGGGAACGTTGTTGGGACAGACGCGCTTTGCCGTGTTCGACGTGGCGAACGACGAGCTGCTCGAGATCATCGACGAGCCGCGTTGCTCAGCGATGGGCAACCTCGTGCACGAGGCTGAAGACGGCGCGTTCTACTTCAGCAACTGGATCTGGTCGGTCGGTCACACCTTGCAGAACGAGGGGCCCAAGAACTGTGTGCTACGCGTGGGGCCAGACTCCGATCGGCCCGACCCCGACTTCGAGCTGAAGTTCTCGGACCTCACCGCGGGCCGCGAGGGCGCGATGTTCACGTACCTCGGCGACCGAAAGGCATTGTTCTCCGCCTACTATCACGAGGAAGCCGAATACGACGGGACGACGGAGGTTTACGACGTCGTCGCCCAGCCGTTCTGGCACGTGTGGTCCGTGGATCTCGACACGCGTGAAGCGGCGCCACTATCGGGCATCGCTCCGAACACCGGAGCGTTCACGCCCATTCGAGTCGATGACCGCACGTACCTGATGATCCCGGGCGAGAGTTGGGAGACGACGCGCCTGTATCGCATGGCAGAAGACGGTCCGACGCCCGCCATCGAGGTGCCGGGTTGGACGTATCAGTTCGCCCAGATACGCTGAGCTGCCGTCGCGGCTGCAGCCGAAGAGCCGCTCGCAGCGCGTGCCCCGCTTCGCGGTGCCTGACTCCCGCCCTCACCCGCGCGACGCCCCGGCTCGCCAGCTGAGCGCGCGCAGTGACGCGGAGCCCGCCATGAGCCGCGAGGCGCCGAGCCCGCACACGTGGCGTGCGAACGGCCGCTGCTGCGCACGCGCGTTGGCTCCGCACGCTCGCGGCTGTGCTGAGACGCGCGCGTATGATGAGGCAGCTACACGGCAGATGCGCTGCGCCCACAGGCAGCTCGGCCGGATGAGCCCTGCACCAGGGCGGCACGCGCCCGCGATGCGCCGTTCGAGGGGCGAGCTTGCACTGGCCGGGCGCTTGCACGCGTGATCACCGGTTCAACAGAAAGGTAGGTCATGCAACAAGACATTGCCGAAAGAAGCGAGCGACGCGCGCGCGCCGGAGACTCTCCCGCCGCGCAATCTGGCCCCCCGAACGGCGCTGACAAGCGCAACGTGGGGCAAGTGGAGCGAGTGATATCGTCCCTTCTGGGCGGCGCGCTTCTCATGAGTGCGCTGCGGCAACCCAGCGCGGCGAGCGCAGCGCGTGCGCTCGGAGGCGGGGCCCTCTTGCATCGTGGTGTCACGGGGCGCTGCTACGTGTACCGTGCACTCGGACGCAACACCGCAGAGTCTGCACAGCGGCGCACGGAGGTGCAGCGCAGCATCACCATCGGCCGGTCTGCCGACGAGCTCTATCGCGCCTGGCGCGACCCGGAGCACATCTCGGCCATCATGGGCCAGTTCGCCCGCGTCGAGGGGGCTGGCGAAGGTCGCTTCCGCTGGTCGGTGTTTCTGCCGGGCAAACGCGAGCTGACCTGGACTACGCGCAGCACCGAAGCGGCGCCAGGGGAGCGGATCAGCTGGCGTACCGAGCCAGACGCGCCGTTCGTGCACGAGGGATCGGTGCGCTTCCGCAAGGCACCGGGTGGCAAAGGCACGGAGGTCACGTTGCGCATGAGCTTCGGGCCGTTGCCAGGTGCGCTGCAGGCGTTGACCAGCAAGTTCCTGCGTAAGATTCCTCAGGCGCTCGAGGACAGCATCCTGCGACGCTGCAAGAACCTGTGCGAGGCCGGGGAAATTCCCACGCTCGAGCACAACCCCGCGGCGCGCACGTCCTCGCGGCGCGAGGCCGCGAAGCCGCTGCACGTACCCACTACCCAGCATGCCGAAGCCGGGAGGGCGTCATGAAGGCCTTGTGTTGGAACGGCATCAACGACCTGCGCGTCGAGCGCGTGCCCGACCCGGAGATCATCAACCCACGCGACGTGATCCTGCGCGTCACGTCGTCGACGACCTGTGGCTCGGACCTGCACTTCATCGATGGCTACATCCCGACCATGCGCGCGGGCGACGTGATCGGTCACGAGTTCATGGGTGAGGTCGTGGACGTGGGCCGTGAGGTGAAGAAGGTGCGGCGCGGTGATCGCGTCGTCGTGCCCTCGTTCATCTGTTGTGGAAACTGTTGGTACTGTCAGCACGACATGTATTCGTTGTGTGACAACACGAATCCCAACGCCGAGATGCAACAGGCTGCGCTCGGCTATCCCACTGGAGGCGTCTACGGCTACACGCATGCGTTCGGCGGATACGCGGGGTCGCACGCCGAATACATTCGCGTGCCGCACGCCGACACCGATTGCTTCAAGGTGCCCGAGGGGCTGCGCGATGAGCAGGTGCTGTTCCTGTCAGACGCCGCGCCCACCGGCTACATGGGCGCAGACTTCTGCAACATCCAGCCCGGAGACACGGTCGCCGTGTGGGGCGCAGGTGGAGTCGGTCAGATGGCCATGCAGAGCGCGCGCATCCTCGGAGCCGAGCGCGTCATTGCCATCGATCGCTTCGCGGACCGCTTGCACTGGGCGCAGCAGAAGGCCGGGGCAGAGACGATCAACTACGAGAGCACCGACAGCGTGGTGGACGCGCTCAAGGAGCTGACAGGTGGCCGCGGTCCGGATGCCTGCATCGATGCCGTGGGCATGGAAGCGCACGGCCCCGGCGTGGAGTACGTGTACGATCGCGTGAAGCAGGCGCTGCACCTGCACACCGACCGCGGGGACGCGCTGCGCCAGGCCATCATGGCAGTGCGCAAGGGCGGAACGCTGTCGATCCTCGGCGTGTATGGAGTGATGGACAAGTTCCCGCTGGGCGTCATGATGAACAAAGGTCTGACGGTGCGAACCGCGCAGCAACACGGACAGAAGTACGTGCCGAAGCTGCTCGAGCACGTGCAAAGCGGAAGGCTCGACGCGGAGTTCCTCGCCACGCACAAGTTCTCGCTGGAGGACGCGCCGAAGGCGTACGGCATGTTCAAGCACAAGGAAGACGGCATGCTGCGCGCCGTGTTCAAGCCGAGCTGACGCGTGTCAGGCAGGGCACGCCGGCGTCGGTCGCCGGCGTGCTGACTGCTGCACGCTGCACCCTCAGCGGCGTACGTTCTGCAGCAGCGCGCGATAGTGCAGCGCGCGCTCGCACTGCGGGTCCTCGACCAGCGCGCGCGTCAGGTGCTCCCAGACGCTGGGGCCGACGCTGCCGTTGCGGCGGTAGAGCATGTACGCGTAGAGCGCGCGCTGGGCGGGCAGAGGGTCCCGCAGGCGCATGGCCTTTTGCGCTTCGAGCACCGCCTCGCTGACGTGTCCGCGCGCGAGCAGGAGCTCTGCCACGACGAACAGCTCGTCGGCCTGAGCCCCGCAGTCGTGCTGGGGCGCGGGCGGCCACGAGGGTCGCGGTGGTGCCGCCGACGGCTGCCGGCAGAGGCCGGGCACGATCGTGACGGCGTGGTCCGGAGCGCGCTGGCTGTAGCGGCCTGACCCGCTCTCACCCGGCTGCGCCGACTCGGCGATCTTCGAGGCTTCACGAGCGGCCTCACGCGCTTCGGCCGCGCCCCGCACACCCACATCGGAGTACTCCCGGACCAGGTCGTCCGGTTGCGCTGCAGCTGATGGCGGCAGAATACCTCCGTGGATGACGCGCAGATGGCTATTTGAGGTGGCAGGTACGTTGCGGCTGGGTACCGGCTCACCGCACTTTGGACGGTCCATCGTCTACATAGGGGAGCTTGATACGGGATCGGTTGAAAGACAAACGGACATGGCTGATCTTTAACGGGTAGTCCACGCGCGCAGCAGGCTCACACGCGCACACGATCGACGCGACACGCTGGAAGCGACAAGAGCTGCGCGCGTTTGGCGCTGCGTCACATGAGTGCAGCGCTCGAGCGCTGCGCTTGCAGCCGTCAGCTGCGCACATCCGATCCGCACTTGCCGCCATCAGCGGCAGAACACGCAAGCGAGCGCACACTCGGACGCAAGACGGTCGGCAGCACGTCTCAGAGATGCGTGTCGGGCGGGAACGACGCGGAGCCCGTGCGGCGCAGGATGTTCTTCAAGAGCTTGCCTGCAGGGTTGCGCGGCAGTGGATCTTCCGTGAACTCGATCTCCTCGGGGATCTTGAACTTCGCGATGCGCTGCCCGACGTGCGCGCGCAGCCCGTCCGCAGTCAAGCTCGAGCCCGGCTTGCGCAGAACGACCGCCTTGACGCGCTCACCGAGGTCGCGATCGGGGATGCCGAACACCGCTGCTTCCACCACCTCCGGGTGCTCGGCGAGCGCGTTCTCGACCTCCACGCAGTACACGTTTTCGCCGCCGCGGATCACCATGTCCTTGGCGCGGTCCGAGATGTACAGGTAGCCCTCGGCGTCGACGTAGCCGATGTCGCCCGTGTGCAGCCAGCCGTCGATCACCGTGCGCGCGGTGTCTTCGGGGCGGTTCCAGTAGCCGGGCGTCACGGTCGCGCCGCCGAGCAAGATCTGGCCGGGACGGCCGACGGGCAGCTCTTCGTTGCGCTCGTTTACGATGCGCACGTCGACCAGCGGCGATGGCCTGCCGACCGATGTCGGGCGCGCGATGTACTCGTCGCCGCCGATGGCTGAGGCCATGCCGTGCACCTCCGTCAAGCCGTAGGACGTCGCGAGGCTCGGCTGCGCCTTGATCAGCTTGCGTGCGCGCTCGGCCGTCTCGGGAGCCGTGGGCGCGCCGCCGGTGGAGATCACCAGCAGCGATGATAGGTCGTATTTGTCGAGCTTCGGATCATCGAGCAAGCGCGACAGCAAGGTGGGGATGGCCATCCAGTTCGTGATGCGCTCGCGCTCGATGATCTGCAGCGTGCGCTCGGTGTCGAAGCGCGGCGGACCAAAGACGAGCCGCGCGCCACTCGTGAGCGAGGTGCAGACCGTGCTGTGCAAGCCCGCGACGTGAAACAGCGGCGAGGTCAGCAACGTGGCTGGATTCGCGGGCATGGCCGCAGGCTGACCGTCCTGCTCGGCGCGCAGCAGCATGCCCATGAAGTAGATGTACATGATGCTCTGCACCTGAGCGACGGTGCCGCGGTGCGTCGTGATGCAGCCCTTGCTGCGGCCGGTCGTGCCGGAGGTGTAGAGGATGACGAACGGATCGTCCTCGTCGATGGGTACGGTCGGCATATCCGTGCGCTGCTGCAGCAGCTTCTGCACGGGCACGGTGCCTTCGGGCGCGTTTTCGCCGATGTAGAACACCGTCTCGAGCCCGCGCACCTGCCCGATGAGCGGCTTCGCGCGCTGCCACAGCAGCTCATCGACGATCAGAAATCGGCAGCCGGAGTCCTCGAGCGCGTAGAGGATCTCGTCGCTCGTCCACCAGCCGTTCAGACCCACGCTGATGCCGCCCGCAGCGGCAACACCGAATAGCGCAATCAGCCACTCAGGGCGGTTGTAGGCGAGGATGCCCACCCGGTCATGTCGCCCCAGCCCGTAGTCGCTCAGCAGAGCGTGCGCCGCGCCCCAGGTCAGCTCCACGAACTCGGTAAAGCTGATGCGCCGGTCCTCATAGATGAGGAACTCCTTGGCGCCGTGGACGGCGGCATTGGCCACCTTCTCGCGCATCGAGCGCTCGCGCGTCTTGAAGACCTTGACCTCGCGCCCGAGCACCCGCTCGGTAGTCAACTCGAAGGGGCTCCCTGGAGCTTGCAACAGCGCGGATGCTTCAGCGTAATCCATCCCGATCTCCCTCACGGCGAAGGGAGAACAGGTAGGCGATTCCAGGGGGTCCGGTCAAGGCAGCCGGCCAGCCCCACCCGGACGCGCGCGAGCCCCGCACGGGAGTGCCTCAGGGCCAGTACCAGGACTTCGGCGAGTCCGTGTAGCTGAACTCCTGCGCGGCCGTGAACGTGCAACCGTCGGTGCAGCTCGGCACGTTGTCCATATCGCACAGCGGCTTGCCGGTCTTCGGATCGACATCACGAGGATGGTAGCTCGTGCGGGGATCGTCCCAGCACACGCGCAGCGGACGCGACACGCCGATGTTGCCGACAGCGTCCTTGGCTCGCGCGGCGATGCACAACCAACCCTCGTTGGCGATGGTCAAGAGCTCCCAGTACTCCCCCGTGCATTCACCAGCTGAACCGCTGTTCGAGGGCCTGATCGCGTACACTGCAGGAGGCTTGGAGTCGATGCGACCAGGGATCACGCGCATCATCTCGGACGAGTTGCACACCGTGATGGGCGGCGTGACAGCGCCACCCGGGTCGCGACAGTCAGCGACGTCCGGCATCGCCGGAAGCTTCTGGAAGTACGCGCTTCCGGTGGGATTGACCGGAGAGAGCTTAAGCGACGTGGCAAACTTCTCGTTGTCATTCTTGAGCTCGTTGATCTCGTCGCACGTTCCGTCGTTGCCCGTGTCAATGAGCAGCGGGACGTCGAGGCGAGGTTGAGCGAATATCATGACCTCATCCGCCTTCGTGCCTGAGATGTAAACCTTGGCATTCGGATTGCCGAGCGGTCTGTTCGTCTGGTCTTCCACCAGCGCGCGGAAATAACCCCAGTTGACTACGTCGTCCAAATCACTCGGAGCCCGTGCGCCGACGGGATCGAAGGCGTTCGAACAGTAAAGCGCACCGTTCGACAGACGCCATTCCTGGATCTTGGGTGGGTCCAGGCTGATGATAGGAGGCAGGTTGTCCAGCTTGACGGTGAGTGCGACCGTGGTCTGATTGCCGACCGTATCCGACGCCGTGATATTGATAGGGACCTGCGTGAGATAGCGGAAAACTGGGCCGCCCGTACTCATCTTCGCTGTGAGAGTGGGCAGCGTGCCGCTCCAGTCCTTGATGACTGCGAGCCCATTGCCGATGTCCGCCACGATGCTCGAGGCACGAACACCGGAAGCATCTGTCACGTTGATGGTGAGATCTTGATCGTCCCCCACAATCTGACCATCTCCAGGCTTTTCGACCTTGATGACCGGGCCAGCGCCGTCGATGGTCAGATTCAGCTTCGCCTCACGGACCGGAGCCGCAGGCGTGCGCGAACTGGACGCTCGGAACGTGAGCTGCGCCGCTGACGGCGGCACGGGGTAGCGGTTCCGGTCGTCGAAATCCACACTCGCCTGGAACAAGCCCGGCGTCGTCGTGGACTCGGCCACGGCGGTCTCGACGCCTGCCACGAGCAGCGTGACGTCTTTGATCTTGTGCTCCTGATCCTCCTCGCCCAACGCGGCCTCGCTGACCTTGAACTCGACCGAGACCGGCGTCTTGAGCGCGTTGACCTGCTTCTTGGGCGATAGGATCTCGATCGTGGGACCGAGATCGAGCATGGTGTCGAGCGTGACGTTGGTCGTGTGAGGCGTGGTGCTGGTGTCCTTCGCGCTGCAGTGGAAATGCAGCAACCCGTTGGGAAGCGCGGCCAGCTCGAAGATAGCTTGATACTCGTCGTTGGCCAGCGCGTTGACTGGTGAAGCGATCTGCTTCGTCGGGTCGGTCGGCTGATCGAGCGTAATCTTCACGGAACTCTTGTCGACCGCCGAGGCGTTCGCTGCGAGCGCCCGCTGCACCTTGCACGTGACGGTCAGCGTCGCGACGGTCACTACAGCATCCTCGTTGGGATTGGTCGCCGCTCCAGGACTCGTGAATTCCACGCGGGGCGCGAGCGGGTCGCTGCCTGCATCTGGCTTGTCGGGCTCGCCGATGTAGGGGCCGGCGTCGGTGGAGCCGTTGCCCGGGGCTACCGGGATCTTCTTGTTGTCAGAGCCGCAGGCGCTCAGGAGGAACAGGACACAACCAAGCCAGCTTCGGCGCATGATTACACTCGTGGTTGCCTCCGCGGCGCCGGTCTACAGCGCCAGCAGAGATTCCACGATCGTATCGCAGCGCCGCCATTGGCTGCGCGTGGATCCAGCGAACGGACGCGCTTGTAGGCGGCCGTGTCTGGACCCGTGCGCTTCCCGCTCGCCCTTACCCACTTCGCGTTGGACGAAACCTCGAGGTGGGCTGGGAGAACCGTCCACCTCGGAGGCTCTTTGTTCTGACACTACTGGAGTAGCGCGCGGACCTTGGAGATGATCGTGTCGCTGTCCAGGCCCTGGTGGTGGATGTGCTCCCACAGGCCGCCTCCGCCGATGCGGTGCGTGCCGATGTGGGCGTAGCGCGGCGTCAAACGCCGCTCGAGCAGCCACGTGCCGTAGCGCGCGCCGAGGCCCGTCTTCAGGTTCTGGCTCTCGGCCACCAACACGAACGACGTCTCGCCCGCGCGCAGGATGGCTTCCT
>Ga0190269_10000048_pt1 | contig 49056 bp, 35 predicted proteins | sample Popmic249IS_FD_133749 | JGI IMG/M metagenome (GOLD analysis project Ga0190269, IMG submission 133749) | Populus adjacent soil microbial communities from riparian zone of Blue River, Arizona, USA - 249 IS | ecosystem: Environmental > Terrestrial > Soil > Riparian zone | place: USA: Arizona... | reverse complement strand
CGGAGAAACTGTTGGAGATTCGCATGACAAGACTTGTACCAGTCCTGACGCGACACGACAACGGGTGACGCGCCATGTATCGTCACAAAATGTCACGTCTGTCATGAGAAATACGTTACATCATGTTGATATCACAGCGAAATCCCGAGAGGAGAAAAAATGAGAATAGATCGCCGCAATGCCGCCCCGAGCTTGATCCGGGTCGGCGATCTGCGTGTCAGCTGCGATCTCTCGTGATGCGCGCACGCGCGCGGCAGATGCGCGCGCGATCGCGAGTGACACACGAAGATCGCGTGTATCGGTTACGATCGTAAGTGGAAGCGCTCACGATCCGTTGCAGCCGTCAGCGGCTGAGGATCGCGATCGCTACTCCGCTATTGGTTCGTCGCGCTGCGGGGATCAGCTCTTGTCCGAGACCGTCACGCGGCAAACTTCTTCGACCGTGGTGACGCCCTCGAGGATCTTGCTGATGCCGGACAAGCGAAGCGTGTTCACACCTTCTGCGATCATCTCCTGTTTGAGCTCCGCAGACGACGCGCCCTGCAAGACCATCTCCTTGAGACGATCCGTCATGGGCATGACCTCGTAGAGAGCGATGCGGCCCTTATAGCCCGAGTCACCGCACGTCCTGCAACCAGAGCCTTTGAAAAGCTTGGCGCGCTTGATCTGTTCTTCCGTGAAACCCGCCTGCAGCAGCGCTCCCTCATCGATCTCTGCCTCGACCTTGCACTCCGAACAGATCTTGCGCGCCAGGCGCTGCGCCAAGATCAAGTTTACGGACGCGGTGACGAGGAACGGCTCGACGCCCATGTTCAGGAGGCGCGAGATGGTGCCGGGCGCATCGTTGGTGTGCAGAGTCGACAGCACCAAGTGGCCCGTGAGCGCGGCCTTGACCGCGATCTCGCCGGTCTCGAAGTCACGGATCTCACCGACCATGATGATGTCCGGGTCCTGGCGCAGGAACGCGCGCAGTGCGGCTGCAAAGTTCAGCCCGATGTCGTCGTGCATCTGCACCTGGTTGATGCCCATCAAGTTGTACTCGACGGGATCTTCCGCGGTGGAGATGTTGGTCGTGACCTTGTTCAGATCGCTGAGCGCCGAGTACAGCGTCGTGGTCTTACCGGAACCGGTCGGACCCGTGACGAGCACCATGCCGAACGGCTTGTGGATCGCGGCCTGGAAGTCGACGAGCTGCTTGTGCTCGAAGCCGAGCTTCGTCATGTCGAGCTGGAGGTTGCCCTTGTCCAGCAGACGCATGACGATCTTCTCGCCCCAGATCGTCGGCAGCGCGTTGACGCGGAAGTCCATCTCGCGGCCCTTGCCAAGCTTGAGCTTGATGCGGCCGTCCTGTGGCAGGCGCCGCTCGGAGATGTCGAGCGAGGCCATGATCTTGAAGCGGCTCGCGATCGCGTTCTTCAGCTTCAGCGGCGGGTGCATCTCGTCGTGCAGCACGCCGTCGATGCGGTAGCGCACGCGCAACACCTTCTCGTAAGGCTCGAGGTGGATGTCCGAGGCGCCCTTCTTGATCGCGCTGAGCAAGATGGCGTTGCACAACCTGATCACCGGCGCGTCTGCCGACAGCTTCTCCAGATCGATCGATTCGCCGTCGAGGTCGTCCTCGGCGAACTCGATCTCCTCCTCGTCGAAGCCCTCCATGATCTCGTCGTACGAGATGTTGGTTTCGGTGGAGTAGTAGCGCTCGATGGCCTCGGTGATGGAGTTCTCCGAGGAGACCACGGGCTCGACGTTGTAGCCGGTCGTGAATTTGATGTCGTCGATCGCGTGCAGGTTGCTCGGATCCGCCATCGCCACGATCAAGGACGAGCCGGCGCGCGATACCGGGATGATCTTGTGACGTTCACACATCTCCTGCGAGATCAGCTTGATGACCTCGGGGTCGATCTCGTACTCCTTGAGGTCGACGGCCTGGACTCGGTACTGCTGGCTCAGAAAGTCCGTGATCTGGTCGTCCGAGATGAATCCCATCTTGGCGAGCGCGTACCCGAGGCTCGTTCCCTCCTTGCGTTGGGTCTCTTGAGCCTTCCGCAGCTGTTGCAAGCTGATCAGCTTCTGTCGTACGAGCAACTCGCCAATGCGATCGGATGACATCGGGCGCTATGCACTCCTCGTAAGCTGCGCGCAGGCACATCGCCGCGACACGCTACGCCTGTTAAGCGTCCGGGATTGCGCGCTTCTTTGTCAAGGATGGCCACCGGCAGCCTGTCCGCGGACGCGGGCGTAATGAGATGCGGTGGTCGGGTGTCACGGCTACGGGTACGAACGACGCTGCGTCGGTGAACGTAGTCGCAACTGCGTCCGTGAGCGTGGTTGATCACAGCGGCGGTCGCTCGGCTGCGCCGGTGGCAGTGCGCGCCGAGACTCGCGCACGACCGAGCGCGCGCGTTTGGTTCGTGGATGCGCTGCGGCTGGTGGCGGCGTTTCAAATGCTACAGGGGCATACGCTCGCCGCATTGCTCGCGCCGGAGGTGCGGCACGGCGCCTGGTACACGACATGGTCGAACGTGCGCGGCCTGACCTCCGTGGCTTTTCTGTTCACGGCCGGCATGGCGCTGTATTTTGCCATCGCGCGCGACTTCGCGTCGCAGAGCAGCTCGGGCGCGAGCGCGCGCCGCAGCGTGCGCGCTTTGCGTTTGGTCGCCCTCGGCTATCTGCTGCACGCGCCGCTGCCGGCGCTGCTCATGGCGGCGAGCGTCTCGCCGGGCGAGCTGCGCGAGCTGGAGGCCGTGGACGTGCTGCAGTGCATCGGTGTCAGCTTGCTGCTCCTGGAGCTCGCCAGGCTGTGCGCGCCCAGCCTGCGGGTCTGGCTGTTTCTGGTGGGCTGCGGAGCTGTGGTGTTCGCGCTCGGCACGCCGTGGGCGCATCAGTGGGCCGAGCACGCTCAGCCGCGCGCGGCGGCGACGTATCTCGGGCCGGTGTTCGGCTCGCAGTTTCCGCTCTGGCCCTGGACCACACATCTGTTCGCGGGCGTGCTCGCCGCCGCCTGGATCGCACGGGCACCTGCGAGCGCTGGCGTGCGGCTGGCTTTGCTGGCTGCGGCATTGCTCGGCGCGGGCCGGCTGCTCGTGCAGCTGGGCAGCTCCGGGGTCGTGATCGATCATATGTACCGGCTGGGCTGGGTGGCGTGCGTGGCCGCCGGGCTTGCCTGGCTCATGCGGGGCGCTCGCAAGCCGGCGCCCTGGATCCTCGCGCTCGCGACAGAGAGCCTGTTTCTCTACGTGTTTCACGTGCTTTTGGTCTACGGCAGGCCCTGGGGCCTGGCCGCGTGGCTGGGCCCGCGGCTCGACGCGCCGGCGGCGCTGGCTGCGGCGCTGGGCGTGGTCGCGCTCAGCTGCAGCGCGGCATTGGGCTATCGTCGCCTGCGCTCGCTGCTCTAGCCGGACGTGCCGCTGGCGCTTGCCGAGGTCCCACTTACGCGTTAGTAGCCAACCCGCCGCCTGCTGCTCCCCGCTGAAGGAAACCCGCGTGCCAAACCCCAAGAAGCGCTCGCTCGCGCCCAAAGATCCGGCAGAAGCTCTGGCCCAGATCGAGACGCCGCAGATCAAGTGGACCGTGATCGCCCAGATCGCCGGCGCCCTCGCGGTGCTGTGGGTCACGGCGTTCATGGCCGTGCCCTGGATCTCGTACGTGGGCGTCGCCATCGTCGGGGCGATCACGCTCGCCGCCATTGGCTTCGGCGTCTACGTCTGGCGCTTGACGGCCCGCCAGCGCTCGATCTTGCAGATCATGAAGTCCGCCACGGACGAAGAGGGTCGCAAAAAGGCGCTCGCCGAGCTCGGGGAGGGCAGCGGCAGCGACGCCATGAAGCAGCTGGCGAAGGCGCAGCTGCTGGCTGCGACCGATCCCAACGAGTCCCAAAAGGTGCTCGAGGGCATCGATCTCAAGAAGGCGCCGATGGTCGTGCAGGACGAGGTCCGCGCGCAGCTGACCCTCATGTATCTGCGCAACTCACGCGTGCGCGAGGCGCGTGCGCTCGCCGACGAGATTCGCCTCGATCGCCAGCCACAGCCCAAGTCCAAGGCTTTCTACGCCGCGGTCATGGCCGAGGCATTCGCGCGTACCGGCAAGGCCGAGGAGGCCAAGAAGCTGCTCGACACGTACAGCGCCGATGACCCGGCGTTCGTCGAGGTGCGCGCCATGCTGCTGCGTGCGCTGGTCTTCACGTGCTTCCAGCTGAAGAAGCGCGGTCTCGCGAAGAAGGCCATGGAGACGCTCGCTGACGTGGAGCCCGGCATGGTGGCGGCGTTCACGCTGAAGGGCACGCCGCCGGAGATCATCGCGCTCGCCCGTCAGACGCTTGCGCAGTCCGGGTTCGCGCCCAAGATGAAGATCAAGCGCTCGCCCTGAGATCGATGCCCGCCGCCTGGACCACTCGCAGCCTGCTCGCCTGGATGACGCAGGACTTCAGCGCGCTCGGCCTCGGCACGCCGCGGCTCGACGCGGAGGTGCTCGTCGCGCACGTGCTGGGCGTCGATCGCATGCGCCTGTACATGGACCTCGACCGGCCGCTCGCCGCGGACGAGCTCGCGGCGGTGCGGGCGCTCGTGATCCGGCGCCGGCAACGCGAGCCCGTGGCGTACCTGATCGGCAAGCGCGAGTTCTACCGGCGCGACTTTCAGGTCAATCCCGCGGTGTTGATCCCGCGCCCGGACACGGAGACCCTGGTCGAGCGCGCGCTGGCGCTGCTGCCGGCCGATCGCCCGGTGCAGGTGCTGGATCTCTGCACCGGCAGCGGCGCGATCGCTGTGACCCTCGCCGCCGAGCGTCCGCTGGCGCAGGTGGTGGCCACGGATGTCTCTGGCGCCGCGCTGGAAGTGGCGAGCGCAAACGCGCACAAACACGGGGTGAGCGAGCGGGTCGCGCTGCGCCAGGGGGACCTGTTCGAGGCGCTGCCTGCCGACGTCAAGTTCGACCTGATCGCCGCGAATCCACCGTACGTGCGCGCTGCGGAGCGTGCGGAGCTGGCGCCCGAGCTGCACCACGAGCCCGAGCTGGCCCTGTACGCCGGCGCATACGGGCTCGACGTGCTGACGCGGCTGTGCGCGGAGGCCGCGACCTGGCTCGCGTCGGAAGGTGCGCTGATGTTCGAGGTGGGGGCCGGTCAGGCCGCCGAGGTCTTGCAGCTGATGGCGGCTGAGCCGCGCCTGGCTCGGCTCGGGACGCAGCGCGATCTGGGCGGCATCGAGCGCGTGGTCGAAGCGCACCGGAGCGCGGAGTGCTGACGCAGCACGTCATCTTCGACCTGGACGGCACGCTCACCGACCCGGCGGAGGGCATCACGCGCTCGTACGCCCACGCCCTGCAGGTGCTCGGCTACCCGGTGCCGCCCCTCGCCGAGCTCACGCGCTTCATCGGCCCGCCCACGCGCGAAGTCGTGAGCGAGCTGCTGGGCACCAGCGACCCGCTGCGCATCGAGCAGGGTGTGGCCGTCTACCGCGAGCGTTTCGGCAAGCTCGGCCTGTTCGAGAACCAAGTGTATCCCGGCATGAACGAGCTTCTGCTGCAGCTTCAGGCGCGCGGGCATGAGCTGTGGATCTGCACGAGCAAGCCGACCGTGTACGCCCAGCAGATCGCGGAGCACTTCGGTTTCACGCGCAGCCTGCGCGCCGTCTACGGCTGCGAGCTGGACGGCACGCGCGCAGACAAGGCCGAGCTGCTCGCGTATCTGTTGCAGCGCGAGGCCATCGCGCCGGAGCGCGCGGTCATGATCGGCGATCGCATGCACGACATTCGCGCCGCGCGCCTGTGTGGTGTGCGCAGCATCGGCGTGCTGTACGGCTTCGGCTCGCGGCAGGAGCTCACGCATGCGAGCGCCGATCGGCTGTGCGCCACTGTCGCGGAGCTCAGCGCGCACATCGCTGCGCTTGGCTGAGCTCGCTCACGTGCTGAGCCGCAGCGCAGAGCGGCGACGGGCGCGCAGCACGCCCTCGGCGCAGACCAGCGCGAACGCGACCAGCCACAGCCAGGGTGAGAACGGCACGTGAACCGAAACGTCGTTGGCGGCCGCCTGGCCTCCGGCCGCTTCGAGCTTCGGCAGCTCCGCCGGGCTCAGCTCACTCTCCTCGCGCGGGGCTTCCACGATGAACGTGGCGCGCAGCTTGGCTGGACCCGGCGCGTCGCTCTGCCCCACGCGGATCTCGAACATCCCAAGCGCGTCCGTGGCATCGAAGCCGGTGCCCGTCGCGCCGGCTTGGCTTCCGATGCGCGTGCTGTTTCCGTCGGGCGCGCGCACCTCGACGAAGCTGCCGGGGCGCGGCGCGGGCAAGCTCACGCGCTCACCAGGAGCGTAGTGCGTGCGCGCGGTGGCGATCGGCCCGGCCGCCTCGCGGATCATCGCAGCGAGCAGCGCGAGATAGCCGGGGCGCAGGGGCAGGTCGCCGTAATCGGCATCGAGGGTAGAGGCAAACAGCAAGCTGCGGCCGTCGCCCAGGCTGCGGGCCAGGAGCGCAGGTGCGCCGTCTTCGAACGCGAGCAGCACCTCTGCGCTCGGCGCTGGCTCGAGCAGCAGCCGCTCCTGGCTGCGGGCCTCGCGCAGCCCGGCCAGACCGTCGCTCAGGAAATCACCGCGCGCGCCGAGCGCGAAGCGCAGATTTTCGGCCCGCGCGCTGCCGCGGATGTGGCTCGGCAGGAGCGCGGACAGCTGCGCGTTGTAGCGCGCCGCCTCGATGCGCGAGCCGGCCGCGATGATGACGCCGCCGCCGGCGCGCACGAACTCGAGCAGGCGCGCCGCGAGCGCGCTGCTAGGAGCGGCGACATTGGCGAGCACCACCACGTCGCTGCTCCGCAGGTCGGTGCGCTCGAAGCTCAGCGGGTCGACGGTCTGCACGCGCATCGCGAGCTGCGTGTCCCCGAGCAGCGCGAGCGCGCGCGCCGCGTAGTACAGCTCGTCCGCGCGCGTGGCCGGGCGCGGATCGCCGTTCACGAGCAGCAGCGCGAGCGCATCCGCGTGGCCGAGCACGATCGAGGTCTGGTTGTCGGCGGGCAGGTCATCGTCAGCGACGACGCGCACGCGCGCTTCACGGGTGTCCTCCGCGATGGGCGTGGGGACGTGCAGCACGACCTTCGCCGCGCCGCGCTCGAGCGTCACGGGCAACCCGCTCGCGACCTTGCCGTCGATCTCCACCTCGACGCGCGCCTCGACGTCCTCGGGCCTCGCGTCACCCGCGAAGCTGGCGCGCACCTCGACGGCGATCGACGTCTCGCGGGGGCGCGTGGGATCGGGGCTCGCGTGGGCCTCGGCGATGAATAGGTTGGGCTTGCGCGGCGGTGCGCCGACGCGCTCGAAGCTGAGCGCGGTGGCCTTCTGCGGCAGCAGCTTGGGGTCGAGCGCGGCGTGACGCGCGAAGTCGGACAGGACCAGCAAGCGGCGCGGTGTGACGAGGCCCCGACTCTGCTGGCGCAGCGCGAGCTCGATCGCCTCGCCGAGATCAGTGGCGCGCACGGCAGGCAGCGCGGCCCGCTCCAGGGTGTGCTGCACGGCGGAGAGATCGCGGGTGAGTGGCACGAGCACGCGCGCTGGCTTGCCGGCCAGCACCACGGCCAGCTCGGAGCCCTCGGGCAGCGCGCGCGCGACCTCGAGCGCGCGGCTGCGGGCCTGCTCGATCAGCGCTCCGCTTCCGTCGCTCCGCGACATCGAGAGCGAGTCGTCGATCACGAGCACCACGCTCGTCAGCCGCCCATCGCCGAAGCGCAGCTGCGAGCGCACGTAAGGCGTCGCGAGCGAGAGCGCCGCGAGCGCCACGATCCCGATGCGCAAGAGGAGCAGAACCAGGTCCGTGAACGCACGCTTGTGCTGCGTCTTCTTCACCGCGCGCGTGAGCAGCGCAAACGTGGGCAACACCACGTGGGGCAGCTCGCGGTTGCGCATGCGGTGCAGGAGCAGCGGGATCAACACGCCGAGCAGGCCCAGCAGCGCTAGCGGCGTCTCTAGCCCCATCCGGCGCGCCTTGCGGGCAGGAGCATGCTCGCGATGATCGTCTCGATCGGCCGATCGGTTCGCGCCAGCGCGTAGCGCGCGCCAGCCGCGAGACAGCGCTGCTTGCAGCTGCCGAGGAACTGGTCCAGCTCGGTGAGGTACGCGCTCCGCACGGCATCGGCGTCCACCTCGAGCGTGGCAGGGCTCTCGGCGTCCTCGAAGTGCAGGCCGTGCTTCCAGGGGAACTCCAGCTCCTCCGGATGCAGCACGTGCAGCACCATCACGTCGTGCCCCAGCGCGCTCAGCTGCGAGAGCGGCGCGAGCGCATCGGCATCGGTGTCGAGCAGATCACTCGCGAGCACCACCAGCCCGCGCCGGCCCATGCGCTCGCCGAGCGCCGTGAGCGCGCGGCCGAGCTTCGGAGCGGTCAACGTGTTGCGGTCCTGCGTCACGGGCAGCGCCAGCACCGAGAGCAGCGCTTCCAGGTGATCCGGCCGATTGCGCGCCGGAAGCGCCTTCCGCAGGTCGCTGTCGAACGCGAACGCGCCCACGGCATCGCCCTGGCCCAGCAAGATCCAGCCGAGCGCGGCCAGCAAGGTCGCGGCGTAGGTCGCCTTGTGCGTGCTCGCCTGGCCCTTGTGCGCCTTCACGTGCGTGCCGTCGAACGCCATCGAGGCCGATAGATCGAGCAGCAGATGCGCGCGCAGGTGCGTCTCTTGCTCGAAGTGCTTGATGGTGTAGCGATCGTTGCGCGCGTAGGCGCGCCAGTCGAGCATGCGCAGGTCGTCGCCGGGACGGTAGTCGCGATGCTCGGCGAAGATCACGCTCGCGCCGCGGTGTGGGCTCTTGTGCATGCCGGAGCGGATGCCGTCCACCGCATGGCTCGCGCGCACGCGCAGGCTCGCGATGCGCTCGGTGAGCTCCTGGTCGAGCAGCTGTTTGTGCGAATGCGCGGCGTCCGGCACGGCTCTCTCGATAGTCAAGCGTCAAGCGCGAACGGAGCGCAGCAAGGTGTCGATCACGTCCGCGGGCCGCACGCCTTCGGCCTCCGCGCGGAAGCTCATCACCAGGCGATGGCGCAGGATCGGCAGCGCAAGCGCGCGCACGTCGTCGATCTCCGCGGCATAGCGACCCGCGAGCACGGCGCGCGCCTTGGCAGCGAGGATGAGCGCCTGGCTGGCGCGCGGTCCCGCACCGAACGAGACGTGGGCCTTGACGCGCTCGGCGGCACCGCTCTCGCTCGGGCGCGAGGCGCGGACCAGGGCCACGGCGTGTGCGATCACGTGCGGCGCCACGGGGACGCGCCGCACCAGCGCCTGCAGCTCGAGGATGTCCTCGCGCGACAACACGGCGCGCAGGTTCTCAGGCTCCGGCGCCGTCGTGCGGCGCACGATCTCGAGCTCCTCGTCTGCCGCGGGGTAGCCCATTTCGATTTGCAGCATGAAGCGATCGAGCTGCGCTTCCGGCAGCGGATAGGTGCCCTCTTGCTCGATCGGGTTCTGCGTGGCGAATACGAGATACGGCGCCTCGATCGGGTGCGTGGTCCCGGAGGCCGTCACGCGCTGCTCTTCCATCGCCTGCAGGAGCGCCGCCTGCGTCTTCGGCGGCGTGCGGTTGATCTCGTCTGCGAGCAGGATGTTCGTGAAGATCGGGCCCTTCAGAAAGCGAAAGCGGCGCTCTCCGGTGGTCACGTCTTGCTCCAGCACGTCGGTGCCGGTGATGTCGCTGGGCATCAGGTCGGGTGTGAACTGGATGCGGTTGGCCGCGAGCGACAGCGTCTGCGCCAGGCTCGTGACGAGCGACGTCTTGGCGAGACCGGGCACCCCCACGAGCAGCCCGTGCCCGCGCGCGAAAAGCGCGACGAGCAGCAGCTCCACGGCCGCTTCCTGGCCCACGATGCGCCGGTGCAGCTGCTCGAGGACCTGTTGCTTGGCGCGGGCCAGCTCGGAGACGCGCTCCACGTCGCTCGGTTGATGCGTGTCGTGGACTGGACTCGGGGCGATGTCGTGAGATGAATCCATCGTGCTCTGGGGCGGCCGGGGGGCCAGTTGCGCAGCCTAGCACTCCTGTCGTGCAGCTGTCGCAGGGAGCGACCGGAAGCCTGCGGGAGCGTACCTTCGCGGGTTTGACTGCGCGCTCGGGCTTGCCGCACACTCTAGCTCCCGGTCGGAGAGCCTTGCGTCCCCAAACGCATGCGATGTGGTTGTCAGGCGGCGTGCCTTGCATCGCCTACGTGCTCACAGCCAGCGCGTTCTCGTATTGGCTCGACTCCGGTGAGTTCGTGGCCGCGGCGGTCCAGCTGGACATCGCGCATCCGCCGGGGCACCCGCTCTCGGCGCTCTACGGCAAGCTGCTCAGCTTCCTGCCGCTCGGCTCGCTCAGCTTCCGCGTGGCGCTCGGTCAGGCGCTCGCCGCAGCGGCGGCGAGCGCGCTGCACTGCCGCGCCACCCACGCCGCTCTGAGCGGCATGCGCCTGCCGGAGCGCGTGAGTTGGGCTCTGGCGCTGGCTGCGTCCTGGGCGAGCGCGTTCACGTACGCGCTGTGGTTCCAGGCCGTGCGCCCGGAGGTATACGCGCTGCAGACGTTGTGCGTGGCCGGTGTGTTCGAGCGCCTCCTGGCGCTCACGGCCCAGCCCGGCGCGCGGCAGGCGCGGCCGCTGCTCGGCGCGGCGCTCGCGCTCGGCCTCGGCCTCACCAATCACCACCTGATCGCGCTCTTGCTCGTGCCGGCGGGCTGCGTGGGCGTGTGGCTCGCGCTGCGCGCGCGCCGTCTGCGCTCGCTCGCAGCGGCATTTCTGCTCGGCGCTTTGGCGCTGTGCGTGTACGCGTACCTGCCGCTGCGAGCAGCGCACGCTCCGCCCGCGAACCTCGGTGATCCGCGCAGCCTCGAGCGCTTCGCGTGGGTGGTGAGCGCGCGTGTCTACGCGCGCGACATGGGCGGCGAGGCTGCCGAGCCGCTGTCGCACCGCGCGCTCGACGTGATCGGCTTGTGGTACGAGGACTGCGGCGCCCTCGTGCTGGCGTTGGCGCTCATCGGGCTGTATGCGGGGCTGCGCCTGGCGCGGACGCGCGCGGCGAGCGCCGTGTGCGCGCTCGTCCTGTTCGTGGACGCGGGAGCGCGCGCGTGGCTCGGTCCGGTGCGCGCCAATCCGGACATCCTGGGCTATCTCGCGCCGAGCTTTCTGGCGCTCGGCACGTGTGCGGCGCTCGGCCTCGGCGCGCTGTTCTGGCTGTGGCAGGAGCACTGGCCGCAGCGCGCAGCCTGGACCGGGCGCATTGCGTGGCTCGCTCCGCTCGCTGCGCTCGGCCTCCTGCCGCAGGCGCACGCGCGCGCCTCGCTCGCAGGTTTCGCCGCGACGGATGGGCTCGACGAGCTGCGGCTGCGTGCGCTGCCCGCGCGCGCCGTCGTGCTCCACAGCGCACCCCAGAGCGTGTTTCGCGCCTGGGAGCTGAACGCGGTGGAGGGCGTGCGGCCCGACGTGCAGCACGTGCCGCTGCCGTTTTTACGCTATCCCGGTGCGAGCGAGGCGCTCGGGGCGCGCGCGCCCGACCTGCGCGAGGTGATCTCGGACTACCTCGCGGCGCACGATCATCTGCAGCTCGCGTCGCTCCGGCGCCTCGCGCGCACGCGGCCCAGCTACGTCGAGCTCGACACGCGCGTGGCGCCCGCTCTCTATCCGTTCTTGCGCCCGCTCGGTTTGCTCACGCGCGTCACGGGCGCGCCGCTCGCCGCGGGCGACCTCGACTGGCCCGCGCTCGGGCGCACGGCCGCACAGCTGCGAGCGCGCGTGGGCGCCGACCTGCGGGAGACCGAGACGGCGCGCCAGCTGCTGTGGATCCACTACCTGAACGCGGTGCAGCTGGGGGCGCTCGGGCAGCTGACAGCGGCGGACGCCGAGCTGCAGCGTGCGCGAACGCTGCAGCCGATGGAGCGCCGCCTCGGCGAGCTCGATGCGGCGCTGCGCGCGGGCCGTCCGCTCGATCCGCAGCCGTTTCTCACGTTTTGATGCGCGCGTTCAGCGACCCGAGAGCAGGTTGCACGCGCGCTGCTCGCTGCTGGCGCTGTCCGGCTGTTCCGCGATTCGCGCGAGCCGGCAATGTGGATCCGGATCGAACGGGTTGATGCGCACGGCCTCGAGCAGCGCGGCGCGCGCCTCCGGCAAGCGCCCGAGCTCGTGCAGCGCTGCGCCGCGTACGGCGTGGGTGGGCGCGTGCTCGGGATAACGCGAGAGCAGCGGGTCGAGCGCGGCCACGGAGCGCGCCGGATCGTTCGCTTCGAGGGCCGCGCGCGCCAGCCGCGCCGCGACGATCGGATCGTCCGCGTCCGCGCGCTGCGCCTTCTCGTATTCGAGCATGGCCGAGCGCGGGTGTTGCCGGCTCCACAGCAGATCGCCGATGCGCAGGAAGCGCCGCGCCTCGGACACCGCGACGTCCTGGCTCTCGTCCGGGGTCTCGTTGCCCCCCGAGCGGAAGCGCCTCGCGAGCTTGCGCGGCGCGTTGGCGGGGGCCGCCTTCGGCAAGCCGGATTTCCAGGTGCGCTCCAGCTCGGCGAAGCGCGCGCCCGCTGCGCGACCGAGCGCATCGCGCGCGTCGGCGCCGTGCGCGATCTGGGTGAGCGCGTCGCGCAGCGCGCGTTCGCCGTGCGTCGTCACGAACGTGTTCATGAACGTGGAGACCTGCGCGAACGCCAACGTGGCGTCGTCCTGCGAGGGCAGGAGCGCGATCGAAGGGTGCAGCTGATCGAAAGTGAGCAGCTTCCCATCGCGCGTGGCGCGCAGCAGCAGGTTGCGCGAGGTGGGATCGAGCTCGAAGGGCGCGGCCGGATCGCGCCAGCGACGCTCGAGCAGCTTCGCCGTGCCTTCCTGCAGCCACACGGGCGCGCGCTCCTGCGTGGCAAACGACAGGTACAGGTGCGTGAGCTCGTGGGCGATCGTGTCGACCCACGGATAGCCTCGCACCAGCGCGCGCGGCGACGTGATCATGAGTCGGTTCCACTTGCACAGCGCCACCGTGCCCGAGGTCTCGATCTGCTCCAAGGTCAAGGTGCTGACCTGGGCCAGCGCCGCGGCCGAAGGGTAGATCTCCAGGCGGATCGGCCCGGGCACGGGCGCGCCCACGACGTTGCGCAGCACGCGGTCCATGCCGGCGAGCACGTCGAACGCGTAGCTCAGCAGCACGCGGTCTTCGCCGGAGGGAAACGCGATGCTGTAGCGCCCATCCGGGGAGGTCTCGTGCTGGTAGCTGCGCGTGGCCTCGTGCGTGGACGCGATCAGATCGCGCGTCGCGTGCCAGGCCTTCGGCGCCTGCGCCTCGCCGATCTGGGCGATCGCACGATCCGACAGCTCCACGGCCGCGGCGTAGTCACCGTTGTAGAAGGTCAGGAGCGCGCGCTGAAACATGATCGGCGCGGCGTCCGGGAAGCTCGCCTCGAGCTCCTGCAGCAGCTTGCCCGCCTCCGTCAGCTGCAGCGCTTCGATCAGATCTGCGACGCGGCCCACGTCTTTGCCGGAGGGCGCAGCGTGCGCGGGCAGCGGCAGCGCACAGGCGAGGGCGATCAGCCAGGGTACGAAGCGCTTCACCGCATCAGCTCCTGATAGTAGCGCTTGATCGCCGCCTCGTAACCGCTCGGAGCGGCCTCCTGCATCGCGTCCAACAACTTCCGCCGCAGCTCGGTGGGGCCCTTCCACTCTTCTGCGCCGGGGATGTGCACGCGCGCGTCGCGCTCTGCGTCTCCGTTCATGCCTTCCTTGTTGCCGCGCCCGGCGCGTCCGCCACCGCGCTGCTGCTCCGCCAGCGACTCCGACAGCTTCTGCAGCCGCTCCGAAGCCTCCTGTTGCTGGCGATTCGCCTCGTCCGGACGCCCGCGTTCCAGCGAGCGTTGCGCCTGCTGCATGTTCTTGCGAACGGCGTCGAGGCTCTCGCTGGCCTCCGGCGACAGCGGCAAGCCGTCCGGCCCCTTGTCGAACTGTTGCTTGAGCTGATCGGCCGCGTCGGCGGTTCGGCGCTGCGCGTCGGCATCGGCGCGCACGCGCTGGCGCTCGCCCTCGTTCATGTGAGCGGGCAGCTCGGGGATCGCGCGGTCGATCTCGTCGCTCAGCCGCTCGGCGTCTGCCGCGGCTTGGCGCGCGCGGCTCGCGCGCTGCGCGCTGTCGGCGCGCTGGCCGGGGAACATGCGCGACTCGTTCTCGAGCTCGCTCGCGGTCTCCCGCAGCCCGCGCTCGGCGCTCTGCGCCATGCCGCGCGCTTGCGCGAGATCGCCCGCCTTGAGCGCATCGCGTGCGTCGCGCAGCCGCTCGGCCGCGCGGCTGGCAGCGGCGGACCCGAAGCCGCTGGCCTGCCCCTGCGCGAGCTGCTCGGCCTCGCGGCCCAGCGCGTCCGCGCGCGGCGCGAGCGACTGCGCGCGCGCCTCGGACATGCCGCGCTGCCCGCGCTCGAGCGCGTTCTTCGTGATCTCTCCCGAGCGCTCCGTCAGCCGATTTTGCTCCGAGCCGAGCATGCCGAGCTTCTGGCGTGCCTCTGCGAGCGCCTGGTCGCGCGGGCCAAAGCGCTGCTCCTGCAGGCGCAGACCACCCTGGCCGATCTGCGAGGCCAGCTCGTCGATCTGCTTCGCGAGCGCGTCCAGGTGCTCCGCCGCCGAGCGCAGATCGCGCTCCTGCACAGCGCGCTCCAGGCTCGCCAGCTCGGACTCCGCGGCCTCCTTGTGCAGCGCGTCGCGGTTCACGAACTCGCTCGGCACGCGAGTGGCCATGCGCGACAGGCTCTGCGAGAGCTCGGCCAGGCGGCGCTGCGCCTTGGCGATCTCGCGCATCAGCTCGCGCTCGGCCTCCGGGCTGTGGCTCTTGCCGAGCTCGCTGAGCAGCTCCTCGATGTGGCGCTTTAGCCCGCGCAGCTCATCCGCGATGGCCTTCGCCTCGTCGACGTGGGCGCGCGCCAGCATGTCCGCGAGCAAGATCACGTCGCGCTCCAGCTCGTCGATCTGACGGTGGTCGGCGTCGCTGCGCTCCGCGTAGGAACGCACCGCAGGCGCATGCAGCCCGGCCTCCATGGTCAGCAAGTGATCGTTGCGCTTGCGCAGACCGCGCAGCTGATCGACCTCCAGGCCCGCCGCGTTGCTCTGCTCCGCGCGCCGCAGGAGCGCGTCGATCTGCGAGAGCCAGCCGCGTGCGGCGCGATTGACGACCTCGAAGCGCCCCCGCGCGCCGCTCGACTCGCGCGCAGGCTGCAGCTCCAGGCGCTGTGCGAGCACGTCCACCGCAGAGTCTGCGATGTGCTGCAAGCTCGGGATGAACTCCGACAGCCCCTGGCCAGGCTGAGCGACCTCTAGCGTGATCTCTTGCGAGCGTCCCACGTGTGGACCGCTCACGAGATCGGTGTCGCGCGCTTCGAGCCAGATCACGAGGCTATCGCCCTCGCGCGCGCCGAGCTCCTCGGGTGTGATCGTCGCAGAGGAGCGCAGCTCGCGCGCGGGCCCACCGTCGTCAAGCGCGGAGAAGATCACGCGTTGTTTGTCGGCGCCCGCTTCCAGGCGCGCGTGGAGCTGCACGTTGGCGATGCCCACGTCGTCGTTTGCCGTGTAGCGCAGCGCGATTACCTCACCAGGCGGAGCGAGCGTGCCGCTCTGCGGCTCGTCGATGTGGATCACCGGCGTGGCGTCGGGCGTGACGTGCACGGGGATGGCGCGCGGATCCTCGTAGCGCACGCCGTTTTTGCTGATCTCGAGGCGCATGCTGGCCTCGGTCTGCACGGTGAGCTGAGCGCTCAGCTCGCCCTCGCGGCCCTTTTGCATCGCGGCGGATGCCGCTCCCAGCAGCACGCGCCCGCGCTCTGCCGGAAAGCGCGGCTTGACGTGCACTTCGAGCGTCGTGCCCGCCGGCACCGTGAGCTGCGCCGGTTTCTCGACCCAGCTCGGATCGCGACCCAGATAGCTTGGGTACGCCAGGCGCACGCGCAGCTCTGCCACCACGGGCGCGACGCGGGTTCCATCGCTGCGCTCGTGGGCGGGCGCGATCAGCGCCTGCACGAAGGCGTGCAAGGTGTCCTGGTTCAGGCTGAGCCAGGCGAACGCGAGCAAGCTCAAGAGGCCGCCGAGCACGCTGACGTGCCAGAGCTGCGACCACGGCAACACGCGCGTCGCGGGCAAGCCGTGCAGCGCGCGCTGCACGTCGGCGAGGTGCGCGGACAGCAGCTCGCGCGAGCTGCCTTCCGGGGCCGCGGCGCTCGAGAGCTCGAGCGCTGAGCGCATGCGGTGCGAGAGCTTCTCGTCCGTGCGCGCGATGACCTGCGCCACGCGTGCACCGCGCAGCTGCCACAGCGGCCAGAGCGCGAAGCCGAGCGCGGCGCCCGCAGCGAGCACCACCGCGGCCCACACCGCGAGCGCGCTGCTGCGTGTGAGCACGGGCTCCGCGATCCACGAGGCCAAGAGCACGGCCATGGTCGCGGCCGCGCCCGCGAGGCACAGCCCGCGCAGCGCGTAAATCCATGACAACCGCACGCTGAGTTGCTTGGCGTAGGCCTGGACGCTGGGAGTGGATTCGGAGAGTTCGGTCACGGCGCTCTGAACGGTGGCGGCACCCCATAAAGTAGGCGATGATTCGCCGCCCCGCACTGACCTAGAGGCTATGTGATGCCGGAGACGTCTGCGACCCAACAGCTCGAAGCCGAGCCGCGGCTCCCGGAGCCAGCGCTCCCCGCGCCCGCGCAAGCGGCCCCGCTCGCGGAGGCCGAGGCCCCGTTCGCGCAGGCCGAGGGCCAAGCAGCCCCGCAGGCGGCGCCGCGCGCAGGCGAGGGGGAGGACGAGGATTTGGAGCTGGCGCGGCTCGAGAGCCTGCTCTACGCCCGCACCCAGCAGAGCCAGACCTTGTCGCGCGAGCTCGCGCGCTGTGACCGGCTGCTGCGTGAGGCTCTGGTGCGGATGCCCACCTTGGCGGGCAGCGAGCTACACGCGCTGCGCCGCGGCTACGACGCGGCGGTGGAGCGCGCGGTCGAGGCCGAGGTGGCGAGGGCCGAGCTGACGTTCGCACTCGACGAGACGCGCGCGCAGCTGACAGCTGCAGGCCCTTCGGCCGCTACGGATGTGCGACAGCCAGGTGCGCCGGGCGTGTACGCGCGCGTCGCCGAGCTGGAGGAGGCCGAGGGCAACCTGCACGCGCGGCTGGTGCTGGCGGAGCAGGACCGCGACTCGGCGCAGCAACGGCTGCGCGGGCTGACGCGCGAGCTGCAGGAGGCGAGCGAGCGCGCCGAGCTGCTATTGTCCCGCGAGCATGCGCTGTCCGCGGCGATCGGCGCGCACGAAGCGCGCGAGCACGTGCTGCGCGCGCACGCGGCAGGGCTCGGCGCCCGCGCCGGTGAAGCGGAGCTGGCGTTTCAGTCCGCGTATGGGCGCGCACAGCTGCTGGAGCAGCGCGCCGCGGAGGCGCAAGCGCGGCTCGCGCAGCTGCAGGCGGAGGCCGCGGAGCAAGCGGTCCGCGTGCAGGCGCACGCGGCGCGCATCGAGGAGCTGCAGCGCGCACTCTCGCTCGAGCAGCAGGAAGTGCGCAGTCTGCGCGGACAGGTCGCCGCCGCCGAAGCCGCACAGCGCCAGCAGAACGCGGCGCGCGAGACCGACGAGGCGCAGTGGGCGGAGCGCGTGCGCCAGCTGAGCGAGCGGGAGCAAGAGGCGACGCGCGCGGGTGCGCGCGCGGAAGAGCAGCTGCGAGAGTTTCTCGGCAGCCTCGAGAAGCCGCTGCGCGAGCTCGATGGCTCGCTCGACCGACTGGGGCCAGATGCGCGCGTGCTGCCGCTCGCGGAGGCGTTGCGTTCGGACTCGATCGAGCCGCCCGCCGATGCGGCCCGGCTTACGGATGAGCTGGCGAAAGAACGCTCGCGGCGTCGGAAGCTGGGCGTGACGGTGAGGGCGCTCCAGGCGGCGAGTGAGTCGGGGGAGCCGACGGGCCCTTGGATCCAGGAGTTGTTGCAGATCCTGGCCGAGGGAGCTTCGTTGCCGCCTGGTCGGTCTTAGGTCTCTTTCTTTGGTAATTTCACGTAACCGTAACCCTAACCGAGCGGCCTCGGCTGGAGAGGAGAGAGTCGGTTACGGTTACGACTACGGTTAGGGTTACGACCCTTAAAGCTAAAACGCCGAGAGGCTTGCGGACCTCTCGGCGTTTTCCCACTCAATGGGTGGGTCTACATATCCATTCCACCATGCGGCATCGAAGGCGTCGCAGGCTTGTCTTCCTTGCGCTCCACGATGATCGCCTCGGTGGTCAGCATCAGACTCGCCACGGATGCCGCGTTCTGCAGGGCAGTGCGGACCACCTTGGCCGGGTCGATCACGCCGTCGGCGATGAGGTCGGTGTACTGTTCGCTGGCCGCGTTGTAGCCGAAGTTGTCTTTGCCCGAACGAACCTTCTCGACGACGATCGAGCCTTCGAGGCCCGCGTTGTTCGCGATCTGGCGGATCGGCTCCTCGAGCGCGCGGCGGATGATGCTGACGCCGGTTTGCTGCTCGTCGCTCACCTTCAGCTTGTCGAGCGCGCTCTGCGAGCGCAGCAGTGCGGTGCCGCCGCCGGGGACGATGCCCTCTTCCACGGCTGCACGCGTCGCGTTGAGGGCGTCCTCCACGCGAGCCTTCTTTTCCTTCATCTCGACCTCGGTCGCCGCGCCGACCTTGATCACGGCCACGCCGCCCACGAGCTTGGCAAGGCGCTCCTGGAGCTTCTCGCGGTCGTAGTCGCTGGTCGTGTCTTCGATCTGGCGGCGGATGGTCTCGATGCGCGCCTTGATGTCGGCCTTCTTGCCCACGCCATCGACGATGGTCGTGTTGTCCTTGTCGATACGGACGCTCTTGGCCTGACCCAGGTCGCTCAGGGTGACGTTCTCGAGCTTGATGCCGAGGTCCTCGCTCACGACCTGACCACCGGTCAGGATGGCGATGTCCTTGAGCAGCTCCTTGCGGCGGTCGCCGAAGCCCGGCGCCTTGACGGCGGCGGTGTTGAGCGTGCCGCGCAGCTTGTTCACGACGAGGGTCGCGAGCGCCTCACCCTCGATATCCTCCGCGATGATCAGGAGCGGCTTGCCCTGCTTCGCGATGGCTTCGAGCACCGGCAAGAGATCCTTCATGCTCGAGATCTTCTTCTCGGAGATCAGCAGGTAGACGTCGTTCAGCACGGCCTCCATGCGCTCCTGATCCGTCACGAAGTACGGCGACAGGTAGCCGCGGTCGAACTGCATACCTTCGACCACGTCGAGCACGGTCTCGAGGCTCTTGGCCTCTTCGACGGTGATCACGCCTTCCTTGCCGACCTTCTCCATCGCCTCGGCGATGATCTGGCCGATTAGCTCGTCCCCGTTCGCAGAGATCGTGCCGACCTGGGCAATCTCCTTGGGGTCCTTGGTGGGCTTGCTCAGCTTGCCGAGCGCCTCGACCACTGCCGTCACGGCGGCGTCGATGCCCCGCTTGAGCTCCATGGGATTGTGGCCGGCCGCGACCATCTTGCTGCCTTCGCGGTAGATGGCCTGGGCGAGCACGGTCGCGGTGGTGGTGCCGTCACCCGCGACGTCGGACGTCTTGCTGGCGACCTCGCGCACCATTTGCGCGCCCATGTTCTCGAACTTGTCTTCGAGCTCGATCTCCTTGGCCACGGTGACTCCGTCCTTGGTGACAGTCGGGGCGCCGAAGCTCTTCTCAATCACCACGTTGCGGCCACGGGGCCCGAGCGTGACCTTCACTGCGTTCGCGAGAGCGTTCACGCCGGCGAGGATCTTGTCGCGCGCGACCGTGTCATAAATGATTTCTTTGGCTGCCATGTGTCCCTTCTTCCTGGTATGGGCTCAATGCTGGGAGGCGCGGTGGCTACTTCTCGACCACGCCCAAAATGTCGTCTTCGCGGAGGATGAGGTGCTCTTCGCCGCTGAGGTTGATCTCAGTGCCGCTGTATTTGCCGAAGAGAACGCGGTCGCCCACGCTGATGTCGAGCTTGCGAACCGAGCCGTCCTCGAGGACGCGGCCGCTGCCCACGGCGAGGACCTTGCCCTCCACCGGCTTCTCCTTCGCGGAGTCGGGGATGATAATGCCGCCCTTGGTCTTTTCTTCCTCGGCGATACGGGTGACCACGACGCGGTCGTAGAGTGGACGAATCTTCATGATTTCCTCCGTGTGGCGTCTCAATGCAGTGCAGAGCTGGACGTCGCGGACACCACGCAATGTGCAGCGGGGTGGAGCGTGCGTTGCAACCTGCCTGAAAAGGCGGCGCGCAACATAACCTTCGGTCCACACCAGTCAAGAGGCAGCACAGGAGTTGCGAGGACGGGGTCAGGGTGGAATACTGACAACATACGTATGTCAGGTGTTGAGACCTGCGCAGACGTCAGGGACTTCTTTCGGGACCACGTGACCGAAGCCCTGAAAAGCCTCGACGTCCGCACTGCCACAGCTACAGAGCACTACCTGGTCGACCTCCTGGCCGGCTTTACAGCGGCGGAGCGCGTTCAAGAGATGTGCACGCCATTCGTGGAGCAGCTCGGCAAGGCGCTCTCCGCGCAGGGTCTCGAGCGAGCCAACCGCATGCGCAGCCTGGGGGACGCCGCGCTGTTCGTGTCCGGCTTCCTGGCCGACAGTTTCAGCATGCGCGGGGTGACCCAGCCTTACGTCATCGCCATAGGGACCCGCGCGTACGGTGAGGTGAGCCGCGCACGGGCTGCGATCGTGGCGGATGCTGGTCCGGACGCGGAAGTGTTCATCGAGCTCTCGGGGCGCTTCGCGGATTTCACGCGCGTGCTGGACGAAGTGAGAGAGCAAACTGCCATGTGCACCGACGGAGAGCTCGTGCGGATCTACGAGCGCTGGTGCACGACGCGCTCACCGGAGCTCTTCCGGAGACTTCACCGCCGGGGCGTCGGTGCGGTGTCGCCGCGCCGAAACGGCGCAGACGAAGAAAGCAACTGAGTACAGGCGCCGCTCTGCCGCTCTCAAAAGCTGCCGCGCTTTACTAAGCGGGCGCTGGCCGTTAGAATTCGAAGCTCACGCGTCCGTCGGGGCGATGCTCAGCTTATGGCGTTTCTCAAAATCATCTCGCCGGAAGGCACCGAGCGCACCGTCGAGCTGATAGAGCACAACACCCTGGGTCGGCACCCGGACAATACCGTCCAGCTGCTCGATCGCATCGTCTCGAAAAATCACTGCCACATCGATCTGACCGACGGCAAATACGTGCTGGTCGATCAGGGCTCGCTGAACGGCACGTACGTGAACGGCGAGCGCGTCCAGGGCACGCGGCTTTTGCGCCAGGACGACGAGATCACGCTGGGCTCCACGAAGGTGGTCTTCCTGACTGGCCTGGCCGAGCCGGCCAAGCCAGCGCAGAGCACGTTCGGTTCCACGGTGGTCGCGGGTGTGCCGGGACGCGTGACCATGTCGCCGGGCATGGTCGAGAGCCACATCCGCTCCAAGCTCTCGCAGCAGGTCTCACAGAACTTCCTGAACGAGCGGCTGATCCACGACGAGGCGTCGCTGCGGCGCGACTACGAGAAGCTGCGCGTGAGCTTCGAGCTGACGCGCGCCATCGCCGGTGAGCTGGACGTCGACAAGCTGCTCGCGAAGATCCTGAGCACGGCGTTCGAGCTGCTCGCCGCAGACCGCGGCGTGGTGCTGCTGTTCGACGATCAGCACCAGCTCCAGCCGCGCTGCGTGCGTACGAAGCGGGGCAGCGCCACCGAAGAGGTCGCGCTGTCGACCACGATCATCAACGAGGTGCTGCGCGATCGCGCGGCCGTGCTGTCGAGCGATGCGCTCATGGACTCGCGCTTCAAGGGCGCGCACTCCATCATCATGCAGGGCATCCGATCGAGCATGGCGGTGCCGCTGATCTATTCGGACGAGCTGCTCGGCGTGATGGTCCTGGACTCGCAGGTCGCCGCCAACGCGTTCACCGAGAAGGACTTGCAGCTCACCTCGGCGCTCGCGAACCAGGCCGCGGTCGCCATCCAGAACTCCATGTTCGCGCGCAAGATCGAGAAGGAAGCGCTCACGCGCGAGCGCTTCCAGCGCCTCCTGTCGCCCGCGATCGCCGAGCTCGTGGTGAGCGGTGAGGTCGCGGTGGAGAAGGGCGGTCAAGCGCGAGAGACCTCCGTGTTTTTCAGCGACATCCGCGGCTTCACCGCGATGAGCGAGACTCGCACCGCACAGCAAATCGTCGACATGCTCAACGAGTACTTCGAGCAGATGGTCGAGATCATCTTCAAGTACGAGGGCACGCTCGATAAGTTCGTGGGCGACGAGATCATGGCGCTGTTCGGTGCGCCCGTGTCCCACCCGGACGACGCGTATCGTGCGGTGAAGGTGGCCGTCGAGCAGCTGCAAGCGCTCGAGGAGTGGAACCGCGTGCGTGTGGTGGAAGGCGAGCCGGCCATCCACATCGGCATCGGCATCAACACGGGCAGCGTGGTCGCCGGCTATCTCGGCAGCAGCAAAGCGCTCGAGTACACGGTCATCGGCGACGTGGTCAACACCGCGTCACGGCTGTGCTCGGTGGCGGGCGCTGGCGAGATCATCATCAGCCGCAGCACGTTCGAGATGGTCAAAGACTACTTCGATACACACGAGCTGTCTCCGACGCAGGTGAAGGGCAAGGCGCAGGCCCTACAGGTGTACAAAGTGCTCGGTGAGAAGCGCACGCGACGACTGTAGTTGGCGCGTTGCCGCTCAAGCTTATTGACCGCGCGCGGCGCGAGTTCTTACGCTGATCATTGCGTGACGCGCATTGCGATCGGCGTGCGCGCAGCCGTAATCCATCATGCGAACTCGCACACAACGTGCGCTCTGGGGCGCGTCGCTCGCGCTGACGTACAGCTGCGCGGCGACACCCGGACCGGCCCAGACTCCGCAGGCCGCGAACGTAGAGCTCGCGAGCATGCGCGCGCGTCAGGGTGAGCAGGACCACCGCATCGCGGAGCTCGAAGCGCGCATCGCGCTCCTCGAAGCGGACGCGCGCAAGGAACGCGTCGGCAGCGATGCACCCGTGCGTAGCGGTGAGACCGTGCGCATCGGCGCCGACCACGCGCTGACGAGCGGGACGCCGTCGGCCGAGACGCAGCTGCGCCAGAGTGAGCAGGCCGCGGAGCTGGAAGAGGCGCGCGCCGGAAAGCGACCGAAGCTGCGGCTGTACGGCAAGGGCGAGCCCGTGCGCGGCGGAGGCGACGGCCAGGCGGCTGCGCTGCCGGTCGTGCCGGTCGTGTCCGAGACGCTGCCCGTGGCTCCGCTCCCGGAGCAACGCGCGGGCGGGCAGCTGCGCGCTGCGCCGCCAACAGCGGCAACCGCTGACAGCGGCGGCGACAGCGAGCTCGCGAGCTACCGCAGCGGCCTGCGCCTGTTGCGAGAACGCCGCTTCGCCGAAGCCGTGCAGGCGTTCGGCGTGTTCATCAGCGAGCATCCCGGACACGCGCTCGTGGCCGGCGCCCACTACTGGCGAGGCGAGGCTCACTACGCCAAGCGCGATTACGCAGCGGCACGCACGGAGTTCGAGGCGCTGCTCGCGCGCTTTCCGCGCGCGGACAAGGCGGCGGACGCGCTGCTCAAGCTGGCGCTGTGCCACCGCCAGCTGGGTGCCGAGGACAAGGCCAAAGAGGCATTGCGGCGCCTGCGTGCAGATTATCCCAACAGCCAAGCGGCGAGCAGCGCCGCCCGAGAGGGCTCGACATGAAACGGTACACTTGGTTCGCGTGTGTGATCGCGCTCGCCACGCCGCTGCGCGGGAGCGGGCAAGAGGCGGGCGACGTCCAGGCCAGCGACTACAGCGACTACTTCGGCGACTCACGCGACAACGAGCGTGAAGGCCCACACTCGCTCGGCGAAGCCCGCGCGCAGGGCAAGGCTTATCGCCTCGGTCAGTCCGGCAACGTGTATCGCCGCCCCACGCGAGACGTGCACACGGTGCACGAGGGCGACACGCTCTGGGACATCTCGGACCGCTACTACGGCGACCCGTGGCACTGGCCCGAGCTGTGGTCGTACAACCCGGAGATCACGAACCCGCACTGGATCTACCCGCTCGATCAGGTGCGGCTCTCGTCCACGGCGCTGGAGCAGGAGCAGGCCGTGGCTGCGGCGGCCGCTCCCGCTGGGGCCGCCGCTCCGAGCGGCGGGGGCTTCAAAGAACCTGCGCAGGGTCTCGTCACGGACCTCGCGCCGCGCGTGACCGTGCCGCCCAAGCTGCTCGAAGGCGACGCCATCTTCCTGCGCGACGAGGGCTACCTCGACGACGACGACATCAAGGCCAGCGGCACGCTCCTGGCGGCGGCCGAGGAGCAAATGCTGCTGTCCAGCAGCGACGTGGTGTACGTGCGGTTCCAGAAGGGCCAGCAGGTCGCCGTCGGTCAGCAGTACACCGTCTATCGGCCGGTGCACCGCTGGGAGCGCGAGCGCGGCGAGCGCGGCCAGCTGGTTCGCATCCAGGGCACCGTGCTCGTCAACAGCTTCGATCCGGTCAAGAACATGGCGCGCGCGGTGGTCACGGAGACCATCGATCCGATCGAGCGCGGCATGCCCGTGACGTTGATGGATCGCCGCTTCGTGCTGGAGGCGCCGCGCCCCAATCGCAGCAACGTCGTCGCGCGCATCATCGCCTCGACGCAGCCGCGCACGTTGCTGTCGTACAGCAACGTCGTGTTCCTCGATGTGGGCAACGACAAGGGCATCGTGCCGGGCAACCGCTTCTTCGTGGTGCGGCGCGGCGACAACTGGCAGGACGTGCTGAAGCGAGATGCTCAGCAGATGGGCAACATCGTGTCGATCCCCAAGTACTCGAAGGAAGATCTGCCCAAGGAGGTCGTGGCCGAGCTGCGCGTGGTGAAGGTCCGCAAGAAGGTGACCATCGCCGTGATCACGCGCTCGACTACCGACGTATTTCAGGGGGACACGGTCGAGATGCGGGTCGGCTACTGAATCCGGCCCGAAAGAGTGAAGTGAAGTGGTAGCAGTATCAAGCCGGAGTCAAGGCCCTTTCGAAGTCGTCGCGCCACTTCGAACAGCATCGCAAAATCGCGCCTTTAGCCCCCACACGAGCACAGGCTGTTTACGCTGCCCGCGGCTCGTGGGAACATGTGCGACATGATCGGCTCGGATGAGCGCGACACGTTGATCGCCGGGCTTCGCTCCGAGCTCGCCCGCGAACAAGGCAAGCTGCGCGCGCTCCAGGACATCGGCCAGGCGCTCGGCAACACGCTCGACGTGGAAGAGCTGGTGAGCGTCCTGCTCACGCGCGTCTCGCGCATCATGGACTCCGAGCGCTCCACCTTGTTCGTGGTGGACGAGAGCAACGGCGAGCTCTGGACGCGCTTCTCGCACTCCGGGCACTCGCACGAGATCCGTCTCAAGCCAGGGCAAGGTCTTTCAGGCTGGGCCGCCAAATGGGGGCGCACGGTCAACGTCAAGGACGCCTACCAGGACGTGCGCTTCGACGCCGAGTGGGACAAGCGCACGGGCTTCCGGACGCGCTCGACCCTGTGCGTGCCGGTGCGGAACCACAGCGGCAACACCATCGGCGTACTGCAGGTCCTCAACAAGCGCTCCGGCTACTTCACGCTCGACGACGAGGGCATGCTCTCCGCGCTCGCCGGTCAGGTGGGCGTGTCTCTCGAGAACTCCAAGCTGTTTTTGTCCGTCGTGGCCAAGAACATGGAGCTGCTCGAGACCAAGGAGCAGCTCGAGCAAAAGGTGCGCGAGCTGGACGTGCTCTTCGAGATCGCACAGGTCTCGGCGAGCGCACCCCGCCTGGATGATCTGCTCGAAGGCGTGCTCGCGCGCGCGATGCGCGCCATCGATGCGGAGGCCGGCTCGATCCTGCTCGCCGATCCGCGCACGGGCGGTCTGCGCTTCCGCTGCGCGATCGGCGGCGTGCCGGATGCGGTCAAGCGGCTGCGTATCGGTCCCGACGAGGGCATCTGCGGCTGGGTCGCGGCGCACGGGCGCCCGCAGGTGGTGAACGACGTCTCGAAGGACGAGCGTCACTCGATGAGCATCGCCAACCAGGTGGGTTATTTCCCGCGCTCGGTGTTGTGCGTGCCGCTGGCGCTCGAGGAGGGCGCAGGTGCCATCGAGCTGCTCAACAAGTCGCAGGGCCGCGCCGACTTCACGGGCGACGACCTGAAGCTCGCCAGCGTCATCGCCGGTCATGTGGCGACTGCCATCGGGCTGGCTCAATCGCGCGAGCGGCGCGAGCGCGAGGAACGGCTCACGACCATCGGGCAGCTGCTGTCCGGGTTGGTCCACGACCTGCGCGGTCCGATGACCGTGATCTCGGGCTACGCGCGTTACCTGCGCGACGAGCCGGACGGCGAGCGTCGCGAGGAGCAGAGCGCCGCGATCTTGCGTCAGGTGGACGCCATCAACTCGATGGCGCGCGAGATCCTCGCGTTTGCGCGCGGCGAAGAGAACTTGCTGGTGCGCAAGGTGTACCTGAAGCCGTTCTTCAGCGAGCTTGCAGAGACCTTGCGCGTGGAGCTCGAGGGCAACGGCATCGAGCTCGGGCTCGAGGTCGAGGACCGCGGCGTCGCGTACTTCGACCAGCACAAGATCCGGCGTGCCGTGCACAATCTGGTGCGTAACGCGGTGCAAGCGATCGGTCCCGAGTCGGGCCACATCACGATCGGCGTCGCGCGGCGCGAGAGCGACCACGCGCTAATTTTGACGTGCAAGGACGATGGGCCCGGTGTGCCGGACGAGATCCGCGAGCGCATGTTCGAGTCGTTCACGTCGCACGGCAAACCCGAGGGCACGGGTCTTGGCCTCGCGATCGTGCAGAAGGTCGCCGCGGACCACGGCGGCAGCGTGGAAGTGACGAGTCGGCCGGGCGAGACGGTATTCACGCTCACCTTGCCGCAGGATCGGCCGCACGACACCGTGCCGCCACCTGGCCGCCCCACCGCGGCGGCGGGCCGTACAGAGCGCACGGGGGCTGAGGCGGGCCGCAACGGCGCCGAGCTGAGCTGAGTCGGTATCGACGCGTTGCAGCCGTTGGCGGCAGCGCGTGCGGCCAGCGCGCCTGAATCTGACTCGGCCTCGAGCCGTCCCTTCGCTATGCTGCGGCAGATGAACAAGGGTCAGCGCGTGTGGGCAGTGCGGGCATATCGGCAAATGCCTACAGCTTGGTGGGCGCTGTGCTGCCTGCTGACAGCTGCGAGCGCGCGCGCGCAGAGCGGCAGTGGCAGCATGGGTCAAGGCGAAGCGGCCATCGCCGTGCGCTCCGACGTAAAGCTGGCCGTGAAGGGCACCGGCGGCACGCCGAGCGATCGACTCGCGAGGCTGGGTCAGGCCGTGTCCGATCAGATGGGCGACATCCGCGGGTGTTACCGCAAGCTGGTCGCGAGCTCACCGGAGGTGACCGGCAACCTGCGACTGCGTATCGGGCTCGAAAAAGACAAGAAGCCCGCGCTCGAGGTGCTCGACAAGTCGGACGGCTCGGAGCCGCTGATCAAGTGCGTGACGCAGGTGCTCGGCGCTGCCAAGTACGCGGACGTCGGCCGACCCGCGGCAGCGTTCCTGACGCTCGGCTTCGAGAATTCCCGGGCCAAGGGGCAGGCGCAGATGGCCGAGCGCTCGGCGCAGATCGCACAGGTCCAAGTGCAGACGAACGCTGCGGGATTGCGCGAAGCAGCGTGGTCGACCGACGGAAACGAGGTGCGCTTCACGGTCTCGGCCCAGGCGGATGCGCCCGAGAACACCGTCGAGCTGCTACTGCAGGGACTGAAGCGTGGCTACGCGGCGTTTCTCGACTGCCGGCGCAAGTGCGAGCAGGGCGGCGTATCGCCCGAGGGCGACATCCCGGCGCAGGTCGCGCTGGACGCGAAAGGTCGCGCCAAGGTCAGCTTCGGCGCCATCAGCGTGCAACATGCACGTGCGCCGGGCTGCGCCGAGCGTGCTTTCAAACGCGTTCCGTTCGACAAGCCCGGCGCCCCCCTACGAGCCAACATCAACGTGCACTTCGCCCCCTGAAGCTGCTCGCGCGTCGCTCGATCAGGCGAAGTCCTTCTCGTGTCGCTCTTGGTCTTCCTTGCAGCGGATGCAGAGCGTCGTCTCCGGGCGCGCTTCCAGACGCTTGGTGCTGATCTCTTCGCCGCATTCCTCGCAGACGCCGAAGTCGCCCTCTTCGATCTTGCGCAGGGCACGATCGATCTTCTGCAGGAACGTCTTCTCACGGCCGCGCAAGCGGAACTCGAAAGACTGCATGCCTTCGCTGGACGCCAGATCCATCTCGTCGGGCAGGTCATCGGCGTCGAGCACCATGCCTTCCGCCTTCATGTTCTTGGCGTTCTGAACCAGTGCGTCGCGTTTCGCCTCCAGGACCTCTTTGAAGCGTTTCAGCTCAGCCTTCTTCATCGTTAAAGCACCCCTGACTAGAGTGAGCGCAGCAACATAGTGAGGCGGCAGCGGCAGTCAAGTCTTACAGTTTCCTACACTCGCCTGATTCCGGCCTTCTGGAGAACATGATCAGTCTGCAAATGCCGGATCGGATCGCCTGGGCAGGCCTGTCAAGATCGCCTGCAGCTTCTCGCCGGCAGCGATGTCAGCCCGCTCCCTCGGAACGATCACCAGCGCGCTCTGGCCAGTGAGTGACGCCAGGGAGGCGGAGCCCTGCTTGGCATGCGCATGCGCGGTCCAGCTTCCGGCCTCTTGCCGCAGCTGCGCCCGCACGAGCTCGGCGCGCCCCGGCTTGTGGGGATATGGGTCAGCGAGCACGACCTCGATGGGCTGCGGGAAGACCGCGACCTGACCCAGCATACGCAAGAGTCCCGGACGTACGAAGACCTCGAATACCACGAGCGCGCTCACGGGATTGCCGGGCAAGCCGATGACCGGCGTGCTGCCGCGCTTGCCGAACAGCAGCGGCTTGCCGGGCTTGATCGCGACCTTGTGGAACTGGACGTCGACTCCGGCCGCGCGCAGCGCTTCGCTGACGAAATCGTATTCGCCCACCGAGACGCCGCCCACGGTGAGGAGCACGTCCGCCTCCAGGCCTTGCTGCACGCACCCGGCGATCCGTGCTGGATCATCGCTCGCGATCGGCAGCGGCAGCGCGATGCAGCCGCTCTGCTGCACCGCGGCCGCGAGCGCGTAGGTGTTCGAGTCCACGATGCTGAAGGGCCGGCGCGGCGCTCGCAGCGCCCGCAGCTCGTCCCCCGTCGGCAGGATCGCGACGCGCGGGCGCCTGTGCACGTTCACTTCGCTCGCACCCTGCGACGCGAGCAGGCCGATCTCGGACGGCTCGAGCAGCGCGCCCGCAGCCAAAAGGCGTGCGCCGAGCGCGTGATCCGAGCCGCGCGGCCGCACGTGCGTGCCGGCCGGCGGCACATGCTCGAAGCGCACCGTGTCGCCCTCCCGCTGCGCGTTCTCCTGCATGATCACGGTGTCTGCACCCGGAGGTAGCGGCGCGCCCGTAAAGATCCGCACGGCCGTGCCTGCAGCCAATGGCTGCGGCGCGGCGCCAGCGGGAACCTCGGCGCTGACCGGCAATGACACGCCCGCGCGCACGTCGGCCGCGCGCAACGCGTAGCCGTCCATGGCGCTGTGATCGAACTCCGGCTGCTCGATGCCGACGGTCACGTCCTCGCTCAGCACGCGACCCGCGGCCTCCAGCAGCGGCACGGGCTCTGCCTCCAACACGGGAAACTCCGGCACCATCAGCTCGAGCGCGCGGCGAATGCTCAACATCGTCGTGGCATAGCACGACCCGACGAGCGGTGCGCTGCGCGTCAGTTCGTGGCCGTGCGCTTGCTGTTCGGCTCGGTCGGTTTGCCGGTCGGGTCCGGCGCGTAGATGATGATCTCGGAGTCGACCTCGAGCTTCTTCTCGCGGGCGAACTGGTTGATGCGCGCGATCGAGCCGACCGACAGGTCGAAGCGCTCGGCGAGGGAGCGCAACGTGTCACCGGGCTTCACCTTGTAGCGCATGCGTACGCGGTTCTGCTGGCTCTCGTGGAAGTTGAAGAACTCCTCGCTGCCGACGACGAGCGTGCGCACCTGGTTCGGAGCCAGCACCAAGGTCTGGTTGAGCTCAGTCGCGGCCGGCACGTACACCTGCAGGAACATGCCGCGCTGCAGCTTCGCGTCCGCCGCGACACGGTTCCACATGCGCAGCTCCTCGGGTGTGACCTTGAAGAACCGGGCGATCTCCTCGAGCTCATCGCCGGCCACGACGCGATAGAAGACGCGCTTGCGGTCGACGTACACGAACGTGTCGGCCGGGATGCCGACGACGGGACGGTCGCCGGGCTTGGCCACGATCACCGGATCGACATCCGGCACCATTAGCTTGTCGCCGGGACGCGGCGCGCTGTCTTCCGGCAGGTCGTTCAGGCGCAGCAGCTTGGCGCTCGTCGTGCCGTACATCTCCGCCACGTCCGACAGGCGCTCACCGAGCCGCAAGACGTGCTGGCGGTGGGGCGGCAAGAGCGGTCCCTGACTCGCCCATTTCTCGCGGAAGCGCGCCGCCTTGTCCTTGGGAAAGCGCACTGGCCACTTCTTCACGTCCGGCGGCAAGCGCGGCTTCTTGAGCTCCGGGTTGAGCGCGGCCAGCGCGTTCACCTCCATGCCCGCGGCGCGCGCGATGCGCGCCAGGGTCACGCCGCCCGGTAGGTCGATGGTCACGGTCTCTGGGGCGACCTCCGACACGACGTCCGCCACGCCGAAGCGCGCGCGGTTGCGGCCGATCACCGCGTAGGCCATTACGCGCGTCACGTAGCCCACGGTCTCGTAGGGTAGGCCGGCTTCCAAGCTGGAAAGCAGCCAGTAGTCGTTGCTGTTGTACTTCTGGATGGCGCGCGACAGCGCACCGTAGCCCATGTTGAACGCGGACAGCGCGAGCGGCCACGATCCGAGGTCGTCGTAGACGTCGCGCAGGAAGCGGATCGCGGCGTCCGTGCACGGCTCGGGGCTCATGCGCGCGTCGACCCAGCGCGACATCTCGAGGCCATATTGCGTCGCAGGCGCCGCCATCAGCTGCCAGAGTCCAACCGCCCCCGCGTCGGAGCGCGCGCGCGGATCGAAGCCACTTTCGACCATCGCCACGTACATCAAATCCTCGGGCAGCTGGGCCGCCTGCAGCTTGGCGCGGATCATCGGCGCGTACAGGTTTTGTCGTGCAAATAGCCCGCGCACCAGGGCACGGCCGCGCGGATCGTTGCGGTAAAACTCGAGCGCCTGCACGAGGCGGTCATCCCAGCGGATCGGAATGTCGGGCAGCGTGAGCCCGCGCAGCCAGCTCAGCTCCGGCACCGGGCCGGTGGAGACCAGCGGGCGCTTCGGCAGGGTCGACGTCATGCTGGGAGGTGGCGCGCCCACATGGATGGAAGGCTCGGTGACAGCGGGTGTCTCGCTGCCAACCGACGTCGCTGCCTCACGTGCCAGGAGCCCGAGCAGCTCGCGGCGCGCGGAGCTCAGCACCTGCTCGACGTCGACTTCCCCCTCGCGCTCGAGCGCGGCGCCTTCCTCGATGGCTTTGCCCAACGCGAGCTGCGGAGCCGCGCCTTTTTCGTTGGCTGGCTTCTCTTGCGCGGGCTTGTCTTGCGCGGCCCTGTCTTGCACCGGTGGTTCCGCGTGCGCGACCGTCCCCCAGCATACGGCCAGTACTACCGCTGGCAGACATCGTTTCAGCATATCGAGAGGGTAACGGCGATCGGCGCCCGGGGGCCAGAAACAGTCGGAACCGGAGCAGGGCCGCGCGGAGCATGCATGGGCACCACGCAATCGCTTCCGGCCTTCGGCTGTCGTGGTAAAGTTCTGAAGTTCTTCGCTGCTGGGGACGGGCGAAGCCGAACCGTCTATGCATCGTGGCGTTCAAGACTTCATCGCGTGGATCGAACAACACCCCCACCTGGGCGGGTTGACGCAAGCGTCACCGGCGACTGCCACTGAGCTCGCCCTGGTGGAGGAGCGCATCGCTTCGCCGCTGCCAGCGGACCTACGTTTCATGTTGTCTCGCTACAACGGCGGCGAGCTGCCGAGCGGTCAGCTGCTCTCTGCCGGAGACACGAGCCCGAGCAGCATGCTCGCGGTGGCAGACGAGCTCGCAGAGCGGTTGGAGATGCCCGTGCGCGATCCCGACCTGCTGTTCCCGTTCTACCGCAGCGACGATGGCGGGATCTTGGCGTTCGATCGCAGCGCGGGTCCGGTCGCGGATACGTGGCCGATCATCGACTACTACCTCGAGAGCGGAGAGCAACGCCTCGTTCACCGCACCTTCGATGGCTTCTGCCGCTTGCGCGTAGCCGAGTGGAGCTCGACTGACTTCGGTGGCGAGTTCACCCTCGCGAGCTACCTGCGCAGCGGAGAGCGGCATGTCGCGATCGAGCCCGACGTCTCCGTGGCTCACGCCACGGTCGCCCATGCGCTACGCCGCGCCGGCCGTCCGGAGGATGCGCTCGCGGCGTATCTGGACGCCGCCCGCTGCGTTCCCGCGCAGGCCTGGTGTGACTGGGAGGCGCTGAAGCTCGCGGCGCTCCTGGGCGACGGTCGCGCGGCCTGGGAGGCAGCGGTTCGGCTCGCTGCGCGCGCCCCGAAGCCGCGCTGGCGCCAGCGCGAGACCACGCCCGCGCTGGTCGCGGACGTGGTGGCAGTGATCGCTGCGCGGCTCGCCTCACGCCGCGACCGCGTGCTGCGGTTGTTCGACCAGCTCATCCAGCAGGAAGACGGCGAGCGCGAGCAGCGGCACATCGCAGCCGTGCGCCAGTCGGTCCTCGACCAGCGTCCTGCGCCGCTGCCTTTCACCCCGCGCAATCACGGCATCGCGGCCCAGGCGGACCACGCGCTCTGGATCAAGGCAATCAGCGCTGCGTACGCCAAGGGTAAGGTGCGTGACGAGGACCTGCTGCTCGATCCGAGCTACGCGCCGCTGCGTGCGGGCTTCGTGCTCGCAGACGTGCTGCGCGTGCCGCGCGCGTTCTCCTGATGACGTGACCTGCGCGAGTCAGGACCGCTCGCGCGACGCTCAGTCGTGCGGCGGGACCTCGGTCGGGGAGGGGCACACGCGATTGCGGCCGGAGTTCTTGGCCTTGTAGAGCATCTCGTCCGCGGCGCGGAAGAAACCCTTCGCGTCCATGCCGGGCTTGAGCGCGGCGGCGCCGATCGACACCGTGACGCGGATCTGCTCGCCTTCCACGATGAAGCGATGCTGCTCCACGAGCCCGCGCAGGTCCTCGGCGATCTTCACGGCGCCGTACAGCGAGGTCTCCGGCAGCACCGCAGCGAACTCCTCGCCGCCGTAGCGGCCGAGCTCGTCGTCCGGGCGCAGGCGCTTCTGCAGGATGCCTGCGAGGTCGCGCAGCACGGAGTCGCCCGCGAGGTGGCCGTAGGTGTCGTTCACGTCTTTGAAGTGGTCGATGTCGACCATCAACAGTGACAGCTCACGGTTGTGGCGCACCGCGCGCGGTATCTCTTTTTGAACCAGCTGATCGAGACGCTTCTTGTTGCCGACGTCGGTGAGACCGTCGGTGATCGTCATGTTGAAGATCGTCTCGTGGTACTGCGCCTCGACGTCCGAGCCTGACAGGTACTTGAAGATCGTGTCGCCGATCTTCACCTGATCGCCGCGCCGCAGCTGACAGTCGCGAACGGGCTCACTGTCGTCGTTGACGTAGGTACCGTTGGTGGAATCCAGGTCGGTCAGGTAGATGCGCCCGTCGCGATGCTCCACGCGCGCGTGCCGCCGCGATACGCTGTCGCTGTCGAGAACGATATCGTTCTCGCGGTCGCGTCCGATCGTGACGACCTCTTGGTCCAACACATGACGCCGTCCGAGGTCCGAAGCGACCGGCGCGTAGATGACGACCAGGCAGTCGTCACCCTTGCGTTGGACCTTCAGCTCCTCCAGCGTCGTGACGCGGGTCTTGATGTCGTGATCTGATTCCACTGCCCCAACGCTCGCACTCACGCGCGAGGAAACAATCTACTCTAGCGTACGTATTCGAGTTTTCCTAGTAAAGCTGAGCATGCGGCTAGCATCGAGAGATTCCGAGCGGCGCGTCTGTCGTGAATGAACGCACTCTTGCTGAGATAGACGCACACCGTGCCTCGATTGACAGATGCCGTGGGAGCACAGTAACTACAAGACCCTTGCCCCGCGATGTACGAAAGCACGCACGATGAGTCGCAGCGGTCGCCACGTATCCTAGTCGTCGACGACGAGGCGGTGATCCGCGACATCCTCGCTGACTTTCTGGCGATGGAGGGTTTCGAGGTTCGCACGGCGCCCGACGGTGCGGCGGCGCTCGCAGAGCTCACGGGCAGTCCATTCGACTTGGTGCTGAGCGACTTGAAGATGCCGCACATGGGCGGCATCGAGCTGCTCGACGCGATTGCGACGCACGCGCCGCAGGTCGTCACCATCATCATGACTGGCTTTGGCACGGTCGAGACCGCGATCGATGCCATGAAGCGCGGTGCGTACGACTACATCATGAAGCCCTTCAAGATGGAGGAGGTCGTGCACACGGTGCGGCGCGGGCTGGAGCGTCGCAAGCTTGCTGCCGAGAACATGCGCCTCAAGGAGGTGCTCTCTCTGTACAAGGTGAGCGAGGCCATCGCCGCGAGCCTGTCGCTCGACGAGGTGATGCGCACGGTGACCGACGCCGCGCTGCACGAGGTGCACGCGGACGTGGTCGTGGTGCTGATCGACGACGGCTCGGGCAAGCTCGTCGAGCGTTCGCGCGTGCGCAACCCTGGCTTTCTGACGTCACTCGAGGACGACGCGCTCGGGGAGCTGGCGCCTGCCAAGCTGGCCGAGCACTTCGCCGTCGACCGCAGGTTGCGCGCGCACGGCGAGCGTTGTCTCGAGTTTTTCAGCAACGCGCCGCAGCGCCCGCCGAGCTCGATGATCGTGACGCAGCTCACCATGGCGTCACGAACCATCGGCTACATCGCCGCGATCAGCTTCAGCCCACACCGCACCTTCGACGAGGGCCAGCGCAAGCTGCTCAGCATCGTCTCGGACCGTGCGGCGGCTGCGATCGAAAACGCCAAGCTGTACGAGAACCTCAAAGCCACGTTCTCGCAGACCATCAAGGGGCTCGCGAACGCCATCGACAAGATGGACCGCTACACGGCAGGTCACTCGATTCGTGTTGCAGCGTACGCGCAGCTGCTCGCGATCAAGCTCGGCTTGCCGGAGGACCAGATCGAGATCGTGCGGCAGGCCGCCCTGATGCACGACATCGGCAAGATCGGCTGCGTCATGAACCTCAACAAGCCGGGCATCCTGACGGACCGCGAGTACGACGCGTTCAAACGTCATCCTGGTTTCGGGCGTGAGATCCTCGAGCCCATCGAGTTCTTATCGCCTCTGATTCCCGGCGTGCACTTCCACCACGAGCGCTGGGATGGGCAAGGTTATCCACTTGGACTCTCCGCACAGGAAATCCCGCTGGTCGCGCGTATCATCTCGGTGGCCGACGCATACGACGCCATGACCAGCGACCGCGCGTACCGGCGCGCGCTGCCCCATGCCGTGACCACGCACGAGATCCGCAACTGCGCCGGGCGGCAGTTCGATCCAGATGTGGCGCGCGAGTTCGTGCAGGCGATCGAGCAGGAGCGCAGCGAGCGCCGAGAGCGCAACGAGCCGGTGCCCGACTGAGCGAGCGCGCTGCGCTCACTCCTTCGGCGGCTCTTCGTGCAGCGGCAGGACCTGCCCACTCGCGTGCAGACCGCCGTCGTTCGAGGGCGGGCCAGGCTGGGCTGGCAGCTCGCGCAGCTCGCGCCGGAACTTGCCCGTGTCACTGACCTCGCCGCGCTCCGCGCGCAACGCGCGGAACTTGCCGGTATCGGGTGACTCGGCGGGCGGCTCGACCTCGGGCGTGGTGGGGACGGGCAGCGGTGCGTCGCCGCGATCTACGGCGTCCTGCCACGGGTAGCGCACGCGCTTGTGGTAGGCGTTGACCAGCGCGTCCGTGATGTGCAGGGCCAAGGTGCGAATGTCCGACACGCTCAGCCCGGACTCGTCCAGCTGGCCCTGCTGCATCTTCACGAAGATGACGCGCTGCACCATCTCGAGGAACTTGTCCCGCGTCGGCGGATCGACCGTGCGCGCGCCGGCCTCGATCGAGTCGACCAACATCAGGATCGCCGTCTCGCGCGTGCGCGGGCGCATGCCGGGATAGCGGAACGCATCCTCAGTCAGGTTCTTCGGGTTCCCCTGCGCGAGGCACTTGTGCCAGAAGTACTCGATGATGCTCGTGCCGTGATGCGTGTACGAGAACTCGATCACCGACTCCGGGATGTGGCCCTCGCGCAGTATGCGCGTGCCCTCCACCACGTGCGCCATGATGGCGTCCGCGCTCACGTCGGGCTCGAGATCTTCGTGGGGTGAGCGCTCGCCGCGCGCGAGGTTCTCGATGAAGTACTTGGCCTGACAGGTCTTCCCGAGGTCGTGGTAGTAGGCGCCGACGCGCGTCAGCAGCGCATCCGCCCCGATCGCGGCAGCGGCCGCTTCCGCGAGGTTGGCCATGGCGCGCGAGTGCTCCCACGAGCCCGGAGCTTCCGACGACATCTTCTTGAGCAGCGGCTGCGCGAGGTCCGTGAGGTTCAGCAGCTGCGCGCGCGACACGACGCCGAAGATGCGCGACGACAGCGGTTGCAGCACGAACGCGATCACGCCGGCGAGCAGCCCGGAGATCAGGGACAACACTGGGCCCGAGCGATAGGACAGCGACAGCTCCTGCTGCCAGTCGAAGCCGTCGAAGATCTCCTTCGTCGCGACGTAGACGAAGCTGCCCAGCAAGCCCGACAGCGCGCCCGACACGATCAAAAACGCGTTGCGCTTGCGCGTGGCATTCTTGAAAGACAGCGCCGCGCAGCACGACGTGATCAAGTACAAGACGCTGACGATCGGGTCGTAGCTGACGATCGAAGAGGCGAACAAGCTGAGCAGCACGGCGATCATCGAGCCGGTGCGACGATCGACGTACAGCGATGCCCACAGCGGCACGAGCGAGACCGGCAAGAGCAGCGCCGGCAGCCCGGTGAACAGCATGAGCAGCTTGGACAGGAACAAAAAGAGCAGGGCCAAACCGAGCAAGGCGACCTGCGTGTGCAAGAGCGCCCCGACCTTCGCGCTCACGCGGCGCATGTACGCCGTCGCGAGCAGGATGAGCACGAAGTACACGGTCCACTGCGCGGCGACGTGGGTCGGTCGTGGCGGTCGGCGGCCGGACTCGTACGCGGTCACGACCATCGCCAGGGTCGGATCCTCGATCACCGTCCCCCGCTCGACGACGCTCGGCAGCACGTTGAGCCGGGGCGTGTGCGTCTCGCGATCGATCGCCCGCGTCATCGTGCGCGGCAGACGCAAGGTCACCGGAGCCGGGCGATCGGGAACGACGCGCCAGGGATCGACCAATGCGTCACAGAAGTTCGTCACCGTAAGGGCGGTCGCGAACACTGCGGCAAGCACGACGCCGGATGTGACGCCGGCTACGAGTCGGGTACGAAGCATGACTGCAGGCGACCTGATCTACCCTCGGCCAGTGGGAGTCGCAAACCAGCCGGAAGGCCGGTTCTGGATAACGCTTAGATGATCCCCAGAAATGCCCGTACTTGGCAACGCGTTTGGCTGTACTTGCTCGGGGCGGGCGGGATCTGGGTGGTGGGCCTCTGTGCGTGGCCGTACACGGTCGATGATGCGTACATCATAGCGCGTTACGCGCTGCGGATCAGTCGCGGGGAAGGCTACACCTGGAATCCCGGACAGGCGAGTGATGGCGTCACCGGGCCCGCATGGCTCCTCCCAGGCATCATCGCGGCGCGCTTGGGGGCAGATCCGGTGTCGGCAGCGAAGCTGTGCGGTCTGCTGTGTACCGCTCTCTGCGTGCTGTTGTGCGTCCGCGAACAAATGGCGCGCCAATCCGGCAGGCTCGCAGCGCTGTTCAGCGTGGCGATCCTGATCTGCCAGCCCAGCCTAGGCGGCAGCGGCAGCTCAGGCCTCGAGACCGGGGCGGCCAGCTTGCTCATGGCGTGGGCCTGTCGCGCCGGGCTGCAGCGGCCGCGGCCGAGCTTCGCGGCGCTCGGGCTCAGTGCGGGTGGGCTCGCATGGCTCAGACCCGAGCTCGCGCCGACCGTGCTCTTGCTCCTGATCATGGCCAGCGCGCGCGGCAGCTGGCGACGTGCGCTGCCCGCGTGGATCGTGGCGGGCGCCGCCACTATCGGCGTGTGTGCTTTCCGCGTTTCGTTGCACGGAGGGCTCTTGCCGCTCGCATGGCATGCGAAGGCCGGCAGTCTGCCTGACGGACTGCATTACAGCGCGCGCGCGCTGCCGATCATGACGGGGGTCCTCGGCTTGCTCCTGGCCGCGGCAGGCGCGCGGCTCGGCGGAGCTCGCGAGCGCGCGCGCGCGGCGCTGCTCCTCGTGCACACACTGAGCGTCGTGTTGGCGGGCGGCGACTGGATGCCGGGCTTTCGGCTGTTCGTGCCGTTGTTCCCGCAATACGCGCTGCTAGCGGGCGTGGGGGCGCAGCGCCTGTGGCTGCGACGCGGCCGGGCGCCCGCGCTGCTGACGGCGGCGAGCCTCGCGCTGGCTTGCGCCATTCCGCTGCTCGATCTCGCGCTGCGCATTCCAGAGTGGCGTGCCGCTGCTGCCAGCCGCGAGCGCGTGGGGCGCGAGATCGTCGCTGACCTGCGGCACAAATGCCGCCGTGTCGCGCTCGTGGACATCGGGTTCATCGGCTACGCGAGTGAGCTCGAGATCGTGGATCTGGGCGGCCTCACGGACCCGGGCGTGGCCGCCATGCCGGGCGGCCATCTCGACAAACAGATCCCTGTGGCGTGGTTGCGTGAACGTGCGCCGGATGCGCTGCTCTTGCACTCGACCACGCCGCCAATGGCTGCAGACGACGGCCGCCTGCTGCAGCTGCGTGGCTATCCTGTCGAGATGCGCGTCGCGCGCTCCGCGTGGGTCGCGCGCGAGTTCCGCGTGGAGCGCAGCTACGCTTATGCGCCGGGCTACCACTACGTGCTGCTGCGGCGCGTCGAGCCCTGAACGGCTCGCTCGTGCACAGGGCACCTCACGCAGTTTCGCCCGTCGTCCGCCCGCGGCGCCGGGCTCAGGCGTGTTTGCAGCCGCTTTTCGAGCTGATCGGTTTGAACAGAGCGCCCTTTCGGTGGCAGTCTTCCGTGATGCCCTCGGAGTTAGCCCCTGGTCTCTTGGTGGCGGCCCCCATGCTGTCCGACCCGAATTTCCGGCGGACCGTCGTGCTGCTGGTGGATCACGGCCCGGAGGGCTCGCTCGGCTTCGTCATCAATCGACCCGCGCAGGTGCGGCTCCCCGGCATGCTGGATGCGCTCGGCTTGCAGCGGCCCGATGTGCGGCCACCGGACGCGCCCGTGCTCGTGGGCGGTCCGGTCGCGCCGGATACGGGCTGGATCGTGTTCGACTCCGCCGAGCGCAACTTCGGCGAGGAGGTCGTGCGCGTCTCGGATCGGCTCGCGGTGAGCGCCTCGCGCGAGCTGCTCGAGAGCACCGTGCATGGCCGCGGTCCAGATCGCATGATGCTCGTGCTGGGTTACGCCGGCTGGGGTCCGTCGCAGCTCGACACGGAGATCGCGCAGGGCGCATGGATCCCCGTCGATCTCGACGACAAGATCGTCCTGGAGACGCCGTACGACGAGCGCTGGGCCTCGGCGCTGCACATCCTGGGCATCGATCCCGCGCGTCTCACCATGACCTCGCCGTGCGAGAGCTGAACGCCGGTCAGGGGCCGGGCCTGCCGGCTGGCAGCTGCCCGTTCTCGACTTGCGAGCGCATGATCAAGCGCTTCTGCATGCCCGGGCTCGCGTGCAAGCGCATATCCTTGTCGACGAGCAGCATGTCGGCGGCCGGACCCGGCGCGCTCGGCAACTTCGCGAGCGCTTTTTCGGGGCCCATGATGAACAACGCGGTGTCGATCGCATCTGCGTAGAACGGCGAGTCCGAGATCACGGTGACCGCGGAGGTGTGTTGCACGGGCCGTCCCGTCTTCAGATCGATGATGTGGTGCCAGCGCTGGCCGTCGCGGATGAACGCATGCTCGTAGTCGCCGGAGGTGGCGATCGAGCCGCGCTCCGCCTCCACGAACGCGAAGTAGTCGTCCATGCGTGGGTGTTGCACGCCCACGCGCCAGGCGCGGTTGCCCTTCTTGCCGTGCACTACGACCTGCCCGCCGCCGAAGAACATGAAGCTCTTGAAGCCCGCGCGCACCAGGATGTCGGCGGCCTTCTCGAGGGCGTAGCCCTTGGCGATGCCGCCCGTGCCGAGCAGCATGCCCTTCTTCTTCAGGAACACCGTGCCGGCTTTCTCGTCCAGCAGGATGTTCTTGTAGTTCACGAGCGGCAGCCGCTCCGCGAGCTCACTGTCGGTGGGGATGCGCTCTTTGCCGGGCTGGAACAGGTACAACCCGCGCAGCGCGGCCCACGACAGATCGAACGCGCCGTCGCTCCAGCGCGAGACCTCGAGCGCGACGCGCACGTTGTCGAGCACCTCTTTCGAGACCTTCACCGGGTGCAGGCCCGCGGCGCGGTTGATCTGCGAGATCTCGCTGTCCTCGCGCCACTCCGAGAGCAGGTTCTCGAGGCGCTGCATCTCCGCCATGGCCTCGTCCAGTACCGGGACGGCGCGCTCCTCGGGCACATCCAGCACGGTCATCTGGATGATGGTGCCCATCATCTCGCGCGTGCGCTGCACGGTCGGGTGCGGGCGCTCCGGGGCGGGTAGCTCCGGGGCTGCGGGCGCCTTGTCCGGTGCGGTCGAGCTGGCCGGCGCTGATGGCGGCGCTGCAGGGGCGGGTGCGGCGGGTGCGCGTTCCGGCTTGCTCGGCTGCACCTGCTTGGCGGCCTCGGGCTGTGCGTTCACCGCGCCGTCACCACCGCCGCCGCAGCCCCACACAGCCATTAGGACCACCAGAGCTCCGGCCCTGCGCGCGCGCCGGCTTCGCACTACTCCCGTCTGCATGCGGGCAGCATACACGAGCCAAAGTGGTGCGTGCGGCGCCAAGCATGATAGAGGAAACGGCCCGGCATCGAGCATGAGCCCGCGTATTCAGTTAGGATCCTCGCCCGCGCTTCGCAGCCGCCGCTCGCGGCGCGCAGGCCGATGGGCAGCGATCTGTGCCGGGCTGGTCGCGAGCCTGTGGCTCGGGGCCTCGCTGCTCGGCCTGCGCGCGCCCGCCGCACGCGCGATCGGCGAGCGCACGGCCGTCGAGCTACGCACCGTGGACTACGCAGGTGGCAACGCAGCCCCGCGACCAAACGCGGCGAAACGCCTGGCGTGGGAGGTGCGGCAGCGCACGAGCGTGGAGACGCGCCTCGAGACGACGCTCGTGCGTCTGTCGGATGCGAGCGTCTACGACAGCCCGCTCCTGTACTGGAGCGGCGACAGAGCGTTTCCGCCGCTCTCAGAGGCGGAACTACAGGGGCTCGCGCGCTTCGTGGATTTCGGTGGCTTCGTGGTGATCGACGACGCCTCGCCGGACGACAACGGCTTCGATGCGTCGGTGCGGCGCGAGCTGGCGCGTGCCTTCGGCGCGCGTGCGCTCGTGCGCCTCGACAACAAACACGTGATCTTCCGTTCGTTCTATCTCGTGGCCCGCCCGGTGGGGCGCGTGGAAGGACCGGCCTACGTCGAAGGCGTGGAGCGTGCGGGCCGTCTGGCCCTCGTGTACACACGCCACGACCTGGGCGGCGCGTTCGAGCGTGACAACCTCGGCAACTACGCGCATGCCGTGCTGCCGGGCGCGGAGCGTCAGCGCGAGCAGGCGTTTCGGTTGGGCGTGAACCTGGTGCTGTACGCGTTGTGTCTCGACTACAAGGACGATCAAGTGCACGCGCCGTTCATCATGCGGCGCTGGCAGGGTGATCGCGAGCGCTGGGGCCGAGCACGACCGTGAGCCAGCTGCGCTTCGCCGTGCCGTTCGGAGTGCCGAGCGTGCTTGTGCTCGCCGCGCTGGCGCTGCTGTTGATCGCGCTCGGCTTCCGCGAGCTCTCGGGCGTGGAGCCGCCGGGGCGGCGGCGCGGGCTGCTCGCGCTGCGCGTGGCGAGCGCGCTGATGGCGTTTTTGTGCGCGGCCCAGCCGCAGTGGATCGTGCAGCGCGTCGAGGAGCTGCCGGGCCGCATCGCCGTGCTGCTCGACAGCTCGCGCAGCATGCAGATCCGCGACGGTGGCGAGGACCGGCTGTCGCGCGCTGTGCAGGCCGCGCAGCGCTTCTACGACGGGGCGCGCGACAAGCCCGCGCTGTTCGGCTTCGGCGCAGACGCGCAGCCGCTCGCCCGCGCGCAGCTCGACGCGAAGCAGCTCACGCCGGGTGACGACACGCGCATCGTGCGCGCGCTCTCGACCTTGACCAACGGCCAGATGCCGGAGCTCGGCGCGGTGCTGCTGATCTCGGACGGTGCGGATCGCAGCCCAAGCTTCGATCCGAGCCAGCTCGGACGGCTCGGCGTGCGGGTGCACACGTTGGTGGTCGGCGAGGCCGCCGAGCAGCGCGACGTCGCCATCGAGAGCGTGCGCATCGATGGCGCTGCGTTCCTGCGTCAGCCGGTGAACATCGAGGTCACCGTGCGCAGCACGCCGACCGCGCACGATCCCGTCACGCTCAGCCTGCGCAGTGGCTCGGAGCTGGTGCGCGAGACGAGCATCCACTTCGACGACCGCGGCCTCGCGACCGCCCAGCTCTCGCTGATCCCGACGCGGCTCGGGCGCAGCGTCTACACGTTGTCGGTGCCCGCCGATGCGGACGACACCGTGCCCGAGAACAACGAGCGCGCTTTCCAGATCGAGGTCACGCGCGAGCGCTTGCGCGCGCTTCTCGTGTGCGGGCATCCGAGCTGGGACGCCCGTTTTCTGCGCGCGCTGCTCAAGAGCGACCCCGCGGTGGACCTCATCACGTTCTTCATCCTGCGCACGCAGAACGACAACAGTCTGGCGGCGCCCGACGAGCTGTCGCTGATCCCCTTCCCGACCGAGGAGCTGTTCGAGCAGCACCTGAAGAGCTTCGATCTGATCATCTTTCAGGACTTCGACTTCGCGCCGTATCAGATGGCGCGCTTTCTGCCGCGTATTCACGACTACGTGCTGAACGGGGGCTCGTTCGCCATGTTGGGTGGCGATCGCAGCTTCGGCGCGGGCGGCTACGGATCGACCCCGATCGCCGAGATCTTGCCCGTGACCTTGCCGGAGCGCGCGCCGTACGTCGAGGAGAGCGAGTTTGCGCCCGACGTCGCGATCGAGGCCGCACACCACCCGCTCGTGGAGCTGGCACCGCGCCTGTCGGACAACCTGAGCGCCTGGCAAAAGCTCGCGCCGCTGTCCGGCGTGAACCTGGTCCAGGGCCTGCGCCGCGGCGCACACGCACTGCTGGTGCATCCGCAGCTGACGGCGGCCAACGGTCAGCCCATGCCGGTGCTCTCGGTGCACAGCCCGGGGCGCGGTCGCTCGCTGGCGCTGACGACCGACTCCGCATTCCGGTGGGGCATGGCGACGGCGGGCCGCAGCGGCGATGCCTCGGCATACGAGCGCTTCTGGGATCGCGCGCTGCGCTGGCTGGCGCGCGACCCGCTGCTCGACTCGGCGCAGATCTCCACGGATCGTCCGAGCTATGGGCCCGCTTCGGCCATGCGCGTGAGCCTCTGGCTGCGCGATGAGCTGTACCGTCCGCTCAGCCCCGGGCCCTTCCGGCTCACGGTCCACGATGATCGCGGCCAGCTCGTGGCGGAGGCCAGCGCCGAGACTGACTCGGAGGGTCGCGCGAGCTTGAGCTTGCTCGCGCCACCGCGGCCAGCTGCGTACACGATCGCGGTGCAGAAGGAGGGCGCGCAGCAGTCCCTCGCGGAGCAGGGCTTCGTGGTCGAAGCCGGTGGAGACGAGCTCGCGAATCCGCGCGCTCGGCCCGACTTGATGCGGCAGATCGCGGAGGCCACCGGCGGTGAGCACTGGAGCGCGGGTGCCGAGCTGCCGGATGCGAGCCGGCTCGCGAGCTCCCGCACGCGCGCGCTCGGCAACGACGTCTACACGCCGTTCGGTGGCGTGGCGGCATTCGCCGCGCTGCTCGTGCTGCTCGGTCTCGATTGGTGGGCGCGCCGCCGCGCTGGGCTGCGCTGAGGGGCGAGGGTAGGCCCGCGCGGGGGGCTCCCCTGCTTGCACGCAAGCAGGGCCGCTTAAACGCCAAAGCGCGGCGGCTCCGGGGAGCTGCGCCGCGCTTCGGGCCTGAGCGTGGAGCTCGGTTCAGTCTTCGACCGAGCTGACCTTTGGCTCGGTCGGCAGGTAGAAGCCGAAGCCCAGGGTCAACATGTGATTGAAGTGCGGCAGGTGGTCCGCCGAGTCGATGCGCTTGTCGGGGAAGTCACCCTGAGCTGCACCGGACTCGTCAGTGCCCGACGTGTTCCATGCGAAGGGCATGCCGCGCCACTCGATGCTCATCGACAGGAAGTCGGCGAGGTACAGCGACAGGCCCGCGCCGAACGTCGGCGCGATCGCGACGCGGCTGGACTGCCCGCGCGTGATGGTTGAGCTGAAGCAGGTGATCGCGTTCGGCAGGTTTGTACCGTTGCCAGCACACGCGTTGTACTGCGTGTCGTCGACGTCCGCGCGTTCCTTGAGGCCGACGAAGGCAACGCCGCCGAACACGTAGAAGTCCGTGTCCACGAACAACTTCTCGAAGATGCCCAGCTTGCCGCGCAGCGGGATGAACGAGACCTGCGGTGCAGCCATCCACTGGATGCGGCCGAGCTGCTCCGTGAATAGATTGCGGTTGGGCAAGCTGAGCACGTTCACCGAGCTCGTCTGGCCGATCTTCGCGATCTGATCCGTGGTGGAGGAATCGATGCTCAAGCCGAAGCCGCCCCAGACGCCGATGCCCAGCCAGTCCGTCGGATGGAACATGAGCTGGCCGCCAGGCAGGATGGTGCGAGAGAACTCGTCCTGCAGCGTCATCGCAGCGTGGAGCTGCACCTGGAAGCGCATCGCGCGATAGATGCGCAGGCCCACGACGGCAGGAGCACCAGCGAGGGGACCTTGCACCTCGACCTCCTGCGCGTGAGCTGTCGGCGTGCTGCCGGCCAACGCCAGCACGGCAGCGATCGTCGTGAACGTGAGTGCAAAACGCTTCATGGTGCTCATCACTTTCGCGTCTCTCGGTGAGCCTAACAGTGGGGTCACTTCGGGTAGCTGTAGTCAAACGTGAATGGGAAGAACATCGAGAAGCCCAGCGAGACCGTCACGTTGTTCGTCAGCTTCGAGTTTGGATCGGTCCACGTCGCCGGTTGACCGCGCGCCGACAGAGACACCTCGAGATTCTCGAGCTTCTCCATGTACAGGTAGTCGCGAATCTCGCCGTTGATGCTCAGCCACTTCGTCACGAACACGCGCAGACCGATGCCTGCGTTGAACGACACGCGCCACTGGAAGTCGAACGTGCGAACCGCCGGATCGATGACCGCGACCGGACGCGTGCGCAGCATGCCGACGCCGCCGATGAGGTAGGCGTCCCACTGGAAGATCGCGTCGTTGAACATCTGGAACTTGCCGTAGATCGGCACGTACGTGAAGTTCAGGTGCGCGCCGAGCTGGTACTCCGTGATGGGCACCGCCAGGCGAGTCGAACGGCGAATCGAGAAGTTCAGCTTCGATTCGGACTCGATGCCCTGGTACCAGAGCAAGTTCACGCCGACTGCGAGCACGTTCGTGATCCAGTAGTTGAGCCCCGCGCCCACGGAGGGGTGGCTCACGTACGGATCGTTGAAGGTCTGCGCGAGCGATGGTGCGAGCTCGAAGCGGCCGTTGCGCAACACGTACATGCGCTGCACGGCGTAGATCTTCTCGATCACCTCTTTCTCACGGGGCAGGCCGCCTTCGGGCGCAGCTTCTTCCTTGCCCTTGTCGGCCGTGAGCTCGGTGAGCACGTCGCCGCCGCTGCTTGCGCTGACGGAGGCTTCGGCTTCGCCTTCGGCCTCCGCAGGTTGTTGCTGCTGGGCCTGCTTCTTGTCGCCCTTCTTCGGCTTGGCGGCGGGCTTGGAGGTGCCAGTCTCCGCCTCATCGACGTCGAAGCTCATGTCCTGCGCGGAGGCGCGATCAGCAACCGCAGCAGCAGCCGTGAACGCAAGAGCCAGCAGAAGCCCGAGGGGTGCGGATCGCGATCGCGGCCGCCTCGAAATCACCACACCGTGCCGGAAACTCAGGTTCATCGTCGCACCTAAAACCCGTTTGCTTCGCCTTGAAAGAGACTCTTGCTTCATCACGTAACTTATTGAAATGTGTGGCAAATTTCGCCCTTGCCTCGAAGCGGCGCGACTATATCACGCGCACTTTGCGCCAAGCAATCAAAGCCACCGCACCTTCATGCCGCCAGCGTCTCCCCATCTGGCTTGCTGAACAGCGCTTCCACGAAGCTCGAAGCGTTGAACTCACGCAGATCCTCGACGCGCTCGCCGAGACCCACGAACCGGATCGGGATCTTGTGCTCGTCCACGATGCCGAGAATCATTCCGCCCTTCGCCGTTCCATCGAGCTTCGTCAGCACAACGCCGCTGACCTGCAGAGCCTCACGAAACATGTGCATTTGTTGCACAGCGTTCTGCCCTGTTGTCGCGTCCAGCACAAGTAAAATCTCATCTGCGCCGCGACCGCCTAATGCCTTTTGAATGGTGCGATCGACTTTCTTCAGCTCCTCCATCAGAGGTGCTTTGGTGTGAAGGCGCCCAGCGGTATCGGCGATCACCAAATCGTAACCCTCGGCTTGTGCACGCTTCACTGCGTCGAACACGACGCCGCTCGGATCAGCGCCTTCCTTGCCCTTGATTACCGGGCAATTCACGCGACGTCCCCAGACCTCGAGCTGCAGCACGGCTGCGGCGCGATACGTATCACCTGCGGCCAGCAGCACACGCTTACCACTAGCGGTGTAGCGCGCTGCCAGCTTCCCGATGGTGGTGGTCTTACCAGCGCCGTTCACACCCACGATCAGGATGAGCGAAGGTTTGTGCGTGAACTCGACGGCCTGCGCCGGCACGTTCAACACTTCTGTCGCCATCTCGCGCAGGTTCGCCCAGACCGCGTCGGCGTCTCTCAGCTCACCACTGCGCATCCGCTCGCGAAGACGTTCGAGCATACGCTCACTGGTCTTCACGCCGATGTCCGCCGTGATCAGGACCTCTTCGATCTGCTCGAACAACGCCTCGTCGATCGCGGGCTTCGCGCCGAACAGCTTCGCGAGGCGAGCGATGAAGCCGCCGCGCGTGTTCGCGAGCCCCTTGCGCAACACGTCGACGTCGCGCTGCCCGGGCGTGGCGTCTGCAGCTGATGGCGGCGGGGCTTCGAGCTCCTCCGCGGCCACTTCCGCCGGAGCCGACTCCCGTGCGCTCGGCTCAGCGCTCGGAGGTGCAGCCGAGGGCGCGGCCGGAGCTTCGCGCGCGACGGGTGCCTCGACGCGCTCGGTGTCCGGCGCAGTCGTACCCGGACCCAGCTTCTCACCGGGAAGTGTGCCTGGACGCACATCGGTCGTGTCTTGCGGCAGCTCGATGCTGCGGCGGCGCAGGACGAGCCATAGCAAAAGCCCCGCGACGACTAACCCCAGGATGATTGGGAGAACATTGTCCAGGATGATCGGGAGAGCACTATCCATGGAGGGGGCAGCAGGCTGACTTAAACGGCATCGCGTGCCAACCGGGTCACACTATAGAAATGGCCGCGCCGCCGCGTCAACGATGATGTGGGATTGTTGCGCTCCCTCCCTACCGCCCTAACTCGGGGTCCTTCGGTGCTGGACTGTGATCGTCGAGCTCACGCACGGCGCTCGCAGCTGCGCGCTGCAGCTCGAGTAGATCGGATTCGAAGGGGATCGGGCGCGCGTAGGCGATCCGTTCAGTGGCATGCGCCAGGTCACGCACACCCACGCCGCCCCTTCCGCCGCTGACAGCTGCGGTGAGCGCCTCGCGCACCGTGCTGGCCTGCGCACGCGGCTCGGAGACGGCACGACCGAGCACCGCTGCGTACGTATCGAGCGCGAGCGCACGCAGGCTGCGCAGGGCGATGCGGAGATCGCTGCCCGTGCCATGATGTGGCACGTCCAGCTCGAACGCGATCGACGCGTAGCCTTGCGCCAGGACACGCACGCGATACTTGCCTGGCGCGAGCGTGTCGCTTTCGAAGCGGCCATCCTGGCCCGCGTGCACCGCGCTCGGCGCGCCGGACTCGTGCTCGAGCTCGAGGAGGGCTTCGATCGGCGCGCTGCTCTCGGCGTCCTCCACGCGACCGCTGCACGTGAACAACGGCCCGCGGCCGCGCGCCGCCGCCCCGAGCCGCACCTCGGGCTCGCGCAACGCGACCGCCTCGGGTCCGGCTGCGCCGAGCTGGCGCCGACGTGCCGACCACCAGGCGAACGCGATCGAGGCGAGCGCGGGTAGGGCGAGCCAGAGGCTATTCGGCCTGGGTGCGGGCTCGATCGAGATCGGCACCGCACGCGACTCGCTCGCGCCGAGCCCAGGCAGGTCGGAAGCGAATCGCGCCGTGAGCTGTTGCTTTCCCTCCGCCAGGCCCAACGCGTCCACGCTCGCGCTGCGCGCGGCAGCGCCGCGTGCGTCCGTGATCAGCGTGGCCACATGCTGCTGGCCGGCGAACACACCCACCGCGCGCTGCGCGATCGGGCCGCGCTGCGTGTTCAAGCGCACCGCGAGCTGCAGGCTGCGCGCCTCGGCGTCGAACTTCGCGTCGAGCTCCACGCGCGTGCCGAGCGTGCGCAGCACGGCCTTGCCGCTGCGAGCGGCAGTGCGAGCGGCGTCGCCCGGTGTGCTCGCGATCAGCTCGCCGAGGCCCGCGCCTCCCAAGGTCGCGCTCGGCACATCGAACGTCGCGCGGCCGTCGTCTGCCGTGTTGCCGGAGGCCAGCTTGCGTCCGAGCTCGTCCTCCAAGGTCACGAGCAGACCCGCGCCGCCGAGCGCGGAGCTGGCCTGCACGACGACGCGCGTCTCGACTCGATCGAGGTCCAGCGCCAGCGCGCTCGGCTCGCTCAGCTGGAGACGAACCTCGGCCTTTTGCGGCTCGACGAGATGGCTGACCTGCGCGTGCTCGTAGAAGGCGTCGCCCTCGAGCTCGAGGCTGATGCGGCACGCGCTCTCGGGTCCGCACGGAGAAGGTGCATCGAACTT